>Ga0209382_10010210_pt1 | contig 11722 bp, 10 predicted proteins | sample SoiMetdeltSBSDD5_FD_187599 | JGI IMG/M metagenome (GOLD analysis project Ga0209382, IMG submission 187599) | Bulk soil microbial communities from a Populus tree surrounding site in Tennessee, USA - Soil MetaG P. deltoides SBSDD5 (SPAdes) (version 2) | ecosystem: Environmental > Terrestrial >...
CCTTGCCTACCTCGTGCGTAACACGATCATGAACCTGACGACGCAAGACGAGCAGGTCGAGTGTTTCCGTAACGTTGCTGCGCATCTGGAACCTGGCGGGTGCTTCGTCATCGAGGTCGTCGTCCCCGACCTTCAACGTCTTCCGCCGGGCGACACCGTGCGTGCGTTCGAAGTGACCCCCTCGCATCTCGGGTTCGACGAGATCGACGTCGCGACGCAAGGCCTCATCTCTCATCACTACTGGGTGATCGACGGCCAACTCGAGACCTTCTCATCGCCGTTTCGCTACGTGTGGCCATCCGAGCTCGACCTGATGGCGCGACTCGCCGGAATGACTCTGCGGGAGCGGTGGACCGACTGGGATCGTTCGCCCTTCACGAGCGACAGCCGGAGCCACGTTTCGGTCTGGGAGAAACACCACTAGCGAACGGGACAGCGGCCGTGGTCGATCACCAGTTCTCCGACGCCGGTCTCGCCGAGCTGTATGACGTGTTCCATCCGTGGGACCGACGGGACGATCTCGACTTCTACCTCCCACTCGTGATGTCGGCAGATGCCGTCTTGGACGTCGGCTGCGGGACGGGGGCGCTGTTGCACCGGGCCCGGGAGGCCGGTCATACCGGGCGACTGTGCGGACTCGACCCTGGCCCCGGGATGCTCGAGCAGGCGCGAAAGCGATCGGAAATCGAGTGGATTCTCGGTGACCTCGCTTCAGTCGGATGGGATCGACAGTTCGACCTGGTCGTCATGACAGGCCATGCATTCCAGGTCTTCGTCGATGACGACGAGGTACGAGCATCACTCGCCGCGATCGGGTCAGCACTCACCGAGGATGGCCGCTTCGCTTTCGAGACCCGAAACCCGCTGGTTCGCGCATGGGAGCACTGGACTCCGGACAACGCGGTTGAAGTTGTCGACGCCTCTGGTGCCGTCGTGCGGATGGAGCACGAAGTCGAGGCACCGGTCGAAGCAGACATCGTCCGTTTCACCACCGCATTCACCAGTCCGAGCTGGGATCGGCCGCAGGCGAGCCGCAGCACTTTGAGGTTTCTCGACGCGGAGTCGCTGTCCTCGTTCCTGTCCGGAGCCGGCATGGCCGTCGAAGAGCAATTCGGGGACTGGAGCCGGCGCCCGCTGACCGACACGAGCCCCGAGATCATCACCATCGCCGACTTGCAGACGTAACCCGTCACTTCTTCTGCGCGGGGCGTCACAGGCGATGGTTGCGTCTCCTCACGGTGCGCGCCATGATCCGCGTCAAGTGCCTCACGGCATCGGACCTGAGGGCAGGGAGTTCAGCATGACCTTTGCACCGGCCGCACCGACGACGTACGTCCCGCCGACACGGATCGCGACCGACACCTGGGTGATTCATCAGGTACAGCCCGCGCTCGGACAACCGTTGTTCGTCTACCTCAATTCTCTGGTGATCCTGGGCAAGGAGCCGATGATCGTCGACACCGGCACGCCCGCGAACCGGAAACAGTGGATGGAAGACGCGTTCTCGATCGTGGAGCCGACGGACGTTCGTTGGATCTTCTTGTCGCACGACGACGTCGACCACACCGGCAACCTCGACGAAACGATGACCGCATGCCCGAACGCAAAACTGGTGTGCAACTGGGCGATGGTGGAACGGCACACCAACTGCTTCGATTTCCCGCTCGATCGGTGCCAGTGGGTCATGGATGGAGAGTCCCTCGACATCGGCGACCGAACGTTGCGCGCGTTGCGGCCACCGGTGTTCGACTCACCGACCACACGGGGGCTCTTCGATCCGACGACCGGCGTGTACTGGGCCGTCGACACGTTCGCGACGCCACTCCCGGATCCAATGATGCCAATCGCGGATCTCGACCCCGACTTCTGGGATCAAGGCCTGGAGTTGTTCGCGCTCGGCGCGGTGAGCCCGTGGCTGACGATGCTCGACACCGACAAATACGGTCGCTACGTCGATCGAGTGCAAGACCTCGACATCACCACCATCGCCTCCTGTCACAGTCCCGTGATCGAAGGTCCGTTCATCGAACGTGCGTTCAACCGGATCCGTCGGCTTCCGACCATTGATCCACCCGACATGCCTGACCAGTCGGTCCTCGACGAGATCGTCGCCGCGACGTCCCAACCGCACGTCTGACCTCACCCGGCGAGAAGGCGACCACGGCTTCGCGTTGCCCGGCAAGCGCGGTCGGACCGTTCTACGCAGGTCCTGACGACGACACCTGGTGTCTCGACACGTCCGCGCTCACGATGTCGGAGTTGAGGTCCGAGTCGGGCCCCGCTCCCCGAAACGCCTCGAGCTCTGCTTCGGTCTCCCATTGCTCGTAGACGTTGACCCGGTCGGGCTCCACGGGGTCCGCGGCGACCACGAAGTCCAGGCAGCCGGGAGCGCGGCGAGCCTCGACGACCGCATCGCGAGAAGTAGCGACGAAGGCGTCGCGGCGCCCGGGAGTCACATAGATCCGTCCCGACACGATGATCATCGAATCGCTCCAATCGCTTTACGGGTTCGACTCCGACCACACGCTCAACTCATCGGTGGCGCGATTGCCAGGTCGAGCTCACGAACCTCGTGGCGGGCTGAGCGCGGCCTCCATGACGGCGGCGACGTCGCGGCCGAGCAGCGTGGCGGGGTCGGTGCCGGTCTGCAGCAGCGACATCAGCATCGACAACACGATCGTCATCAGTCCATTGGCCATCTGCTGGGGGTCGACGTCGGCGCGGACCGAGCCGGCGAGCTGCTGCGCGCTGAGCCTCTCGGCGATGGCCTTTCGCAGCTGCTCGAGCGCCGGGATCGACAGCAACCTGACCGTGAACTCGGGTTCCAGGCCGAGGAGCACGCGCCGGGCAAGGAGGTGACGGTCGACGGCCTCGAGCAGCGTGAACATCAGCGTCTCGCGCCAACGGGCGAGATCGACGTCGTCGGTGAAGCTCTCCAGGCCTTCCTCGATGACGGCGGCCGCGTCCTCGTCGACGGCCGCGACGAACAGCGCTTCCTTGTTGGGGAAGTAGACGTACGCGGCGGTCCCGCTCAGGCGGGCGTCCCGAGCGATCTCGGCGACGGACGTTCCCCGATAGCCGTCACGGCCGAAGCGCGCGATCGCCGCCTCGAGCAGGGCCTTGCGGGTGCGCTCGCCTTTCGTCATCGACGTCGTCATCGGCGGGTTTGCGTCGGCCACGGTTCGAGCATAACTCCTGAAATGAGGGATTGCATCAATCTCTCAGATCCTCTAGATTCGACCTCGAGCCTAGGAGGAGAGCCGTATGACTGCGACCCAGACTCCGCCCGAGACCGACAGCACCAGGCAGGCCGACGAGCGCATCGAGCGCCTCAATCGGGCGTCGTTGCGGCGGGTCATCGAGCCCGACGAGGAGGTCACGGGCACCCTGACCAAGGAGCAGGTCATCCCCGATGAGCTCCTGTCGACCGCTGACCTCGATGTCCATCTCACGCCCGAGCAGCGCGCCACCCTGTCGCGGGAGGAGCTGGCCTCGATCGTTCGGTTCGGGATCCTCTTCGAGGCGATCCTGCTGTCCGGGTTCGGCTACCAGCTCGCGCTGAGCACCGACGTCACCGATCCGCGGTTCACGTACGCGCTCCACGAGCTCGGTGAGGAGACCCGCCACTCGCGACTCTTCGTGCGTCTGGTCGACGAGCTGAAGCCCAAGCAGCGCAACCCGTTCAACAGCCCGCTCGCGGCCCGCATCCGGTCGCGCATGCTTCCCATGCTTCTGCGCCGTCCGGCCACGCTCGACGCGTTCGTGCTGGCCGGCGAAGAGATCCCGGACCTCTTCCAGAAGCTCGCGGCCGAGCATCCCGAGACAGACGAATACGTCCGAGACGTCAGCCGCTACCACCGCATGGAGGAAGCCCGGCACCTGGCGTTCGCGCGCACCACGGTCGGCGAGCACTACCGGAACGCCACCTGGACCGACCGGTTCGCCGTCCGCCGGCTCGTGCCGTTCGGGATCGTCGGCATGTTCGACTTCATGGTGCAGCCGTTCGTCTACAAGACCGTGGGGCTGCCGGCGCTCCGTACCTGGCGCGAGGTGCGGCGCAAGCCGAACCGCGTCGCTCTCCGCCGCCAATGCGCCCGCGCTGTTCTCAACGCGCTGCTGGACGCCGGAGTGATCAAGCGTGGCCGGATCCCGCGGCCCTGGCGACTCGTCGCCGGCGTCCGCCGCGACGGGACCGAGCTGACGGACTGACTCGAGCCGGCTGACCGGCGTCGGCGCGGCGTATCCGACTTGGCGATGCCGCGGGCGGGGGCCACAATGGGAGGTCCCCGACCTGCCAGATGAGGCTCGAATGGCCGACAACGCCGACAACACGCTGATCGCCGAGGAACGCTCGATCGTCGGTAGCCGTCCTGCCGGGCGGCTGCGGCGCTCCGGGAAGGTTCCCGCGGTCATGTACGGGTTGGAGACCGACACGATCAAGGTCGCGGTGCCGGCCCGGGAGCTGAACCACATCCTCGCCGGCGAGTCCGGCGCCAACACGCTCATCACGCTGAGGATGGACGGCGACGAGCACCTCACCCTCGCCCGCCAGATCCAGCGGCACCCGACGAGGGGCGACCTCATCCACGTCGACTTCATCAGGGTCCGCCGCGACGTCGCCGTGGCCGCCGAGGTCCCGGTGAACCTCCAGGGCGAGCCCGAGGGTGTCCGTGACGGCGGCGTTCTCGAACAGCTCGTGTTCACACTCAGCGTCGAGGCGAAGCCCGAGGACATCCCGCCCGCCGTCGAGGTCGACGTGTCGGCCCTCGCGATCGGCGATCAGCTCCGCATCGCCGACCTGCGGCTGCCCGCGGGCGTCGCCGTGCAGCAAGAAGCCGACGAGCTCGTCGTGCAGATCGTGATGCCGCGTGTCGCCGAGGAGCCCGAGACGGTGGAAGCCGAAGAGGGCGAAGTGCCCGAGGGCGAAGTGCCCGAGGGCGAGGAAGGCGAGGCCGCGGCGGCCGAGGGCGGCGAAGGGGAGTCCCCGGCCGAGTCGTCCGAGAGCTGATCCTTCTTGCGCCTGCGGCCGCGCCGCGGTGCCGCGGCCGACCTGCTGGTCGTGGGGCTCGGCAATCCCGGTGACGAGTACCGGGGTTCGCGTCACAACGTCGGCGCCGACGTCGTCGAGCTGCTCGCCGAGCGGCACGGAGGCCGGCTGCGCAAGCGCAAGGAGCGCGCCCTCGTCGACGAGGTCACGATCGACGGCCGGCGGGTGGCGCTCGCGGTCCCGCTGACCTATGTGAACGACTCCGGCCTCGCGGTCGGAGCGCTCGTCCGCCGGTTCGGCGTGTCCCCGGAGCAGCTCGTGGTCGTGCACGACGAGCTCGACCTCCCAGTTGCCCAGCTCAAGGTGAAGTCGGGGGGCGGTCTCGCGGGCCACAACGGGTTGCGATCGATCGTCGCGCACCTGCACAGCCAGGACTTCCAGCGGGTACGGATCGGCGTCGGCAAGCCGGTCACGAAGGAGCGCGGCGCCGACCACGTGCTCAACCGGTTCGGCAAGCGTGAGCGAACCGAGGTGGACGTCACCGTCGAGCAGGCTGCCGACGCGGTCGAGGCCATCGTCCGCGACGGCGTCGAGGCGGCCATGAACCGGTTCAACTGACCCGGCGGTATTCTCGGAGACGTACGCACGTTGCGTGCGTGACCCCCGGTCGATCCGGCTCGGGGGCCATCTGCGCGCCCGACGAGGCCACATGACCACCACGGACACCCGAACACCCGCCCCGCTCGTCGAGCTCCCGGCGCTGCTCGCCGAGGAGCCGGCGGTGCGCGCCGTCATCGACCGGGAGCCGATCGTTGCGGTGCCCGAGCCGGCTCGGGCTCTGTTCCTCGCCGCGCTGGCCCGGGTCACGACGCGGCGGCCGATCCTCGTCGCCGTTCCGACCGCGGTCGAAGCCGAGCGCGTGGCCCACGACGTCGCCCAGTACGTCGGGTCGGAGGCGGCGGTCGAGCTGTTCCCGGCGTGGGAGACGCTGCCGTTCGAGCGGGTGTCGCCGTCGCTCGAAACGATGGGGCGGCGTCTCCGGGTCATGTGGCGACTGCGCGCCGGCGGTGAGCACCTCCCCGACATCGTCGTTGCGCCGGTGCGGGCGCTCGTACAGCGACTCGGCCCGCACGTCGAGGACGTCGAGCCCATCCGCATCCGGACCGGCCAGCAGGTGGATCGCGACGAGCTCGTCGCGCGGCTCGTGGGCTGCGGTTACCGGCGCGAGTACCAGGTGGAAGGGCGCGGCGAGGTCGCGGTGCGCGGGTCGATCGTCGACGTGTACCCGGTCACGGACGACCATCCCGTGCGCATCGACCTGTGGGGCGACGAGGTCGACCGGCTCTCGCGCTTCTCGGTCGCCGATCAGCGATCGACCGACGAGGTCGACGAGGCGTGGGTGTTCCCGGCGAGGGAGCTGCTGCCCACGGCCGAGGTCGAGGAACGGGCCGCCGAGCTCGTGGCGCGGGAGCCATGGGGGCGTGAGCACTGGGACCGGCTCGCCGAAGGACAGGTCTTCGACGGTATGGAGTCGTGGTTGCCGTGGCTGAGCGACGGCGAGCACCTCCTGCCCGACCTGCTGCCCGACGACGCGCTCGTCGCCGTCGTCGAGCCCAAGCGCACACGCGACCGCGCCCAGGAGCTGCTGGACGAGGAGGAGTCACTCGGCTCGACGCTCGCCGTGACCTGGGGCGCCTCCAACGGCCGCGACTTCCCGCGCCTCTCGCTGCCGTTCGATCGGCTGCTCGCCCACACGCGCGCAGGCGTGACGTCACTGCTGGCCTCGCCCGAGTCTCCCGCGACGCCGCACCTCGCCGCGGCCGGATTCGATCCCGTCGTCGGCGACACCGAAGGGCTGACGCGCCGGCTGCGCACCCTGCGCGACACCGGTTCGCGCGTGGTTCTCGCCGCCGACGGGAAGGGGACGGCCGGGCGCCTCCACGACGTGCTGGCGGGCGAGGGCGTCCACACCATCGACGGCGTCGCGCCGCGCGAGATCGGCATCGTGGTCGCGGCGCTGGAGCGGGGCGTCGTCGTACCTGGCGCGGGGCTCGCGGTCATCGCCGAGGCCGACCTCACCGGTCGACGGCGCGTGCACCGCCGCCCGCGCGGGGCCCAGCGTGGCGCCGACTTCTACGACGCGCTCGAGCCCGGCGACTTCGTCGTGCACCATCAGCACGGCGTCGGTCGCTACGCCGGGATGACGAAGCGGGCCATCGGTGGCGTCGAGCGCGACTACCTGCTGCTGGAGTACCGCGGCGGCGACAAGCTGTACGTCCCGACCGATCAGGTCGGCGCCGTGCGCCGCTACACCGGCGGCGACACACCCTCGTTGAACCGGATGGGGGGCAGCGACTGGGAGAAGACGCGCGCCCGGGTGCGCTCCGCGGTCCGAGAGATCGCCCAGGAGCTGGTCGTGCTCTACCGGCAGCGGCTGGCGACACCGGGCCACGCCTTCGGGCCCGACACGCCGTGGCAGCGCGAGATCGAGGAGGCGTTCCCGTACGAGGAGACCCCCGACCAGGCCCAGGCCATCGTGGACGTCAAGGCCGACATGGAGCGACCCGTCCCCATGGACCGCCTCGTATGCGGCGACGTCGGTTATGGCAAGACGGAGGTGGCGATCCGCGCCGCGTTCAAAGCGGTGCAGGGCGGCAAGCAGGTGGCGGTGCTCGTCCCGACCACGCTGCTCGCCAACCAGCACGGCCAGACGTTCCGCGACCGGTTCGCGAACTACCCGGTGCGGGTCGAGGTGTTGTCGCGCTTTCTCACGACCAAGGAGCAGCACGCGGTCGTCGAGGGTATGAAGGACGGCTCGGTCGACATCGTCATCGCGACTCACCGGATCCTCTCCGGAGACGTCGAGTTCAAGGACCTCGGCCTGCTCGTCGTCGACGAGGAACAGCGCTTCGGCGTGCAGCACAAGGAGCTGATCAAGCAATTGCGCGCCGATGTCGACGTGTTGACGCTCACCGCGACTCCGATCCCGCGGACGCTGGAGATGTCGCTGACCGGCATTCGCGACCTGTCACTGGTGAACACCCCGCCCGAGGAGCGCCAGCCGATCCTCACGTACGTGGGCGAGTTCGACGAACGTGCGGCGGCGGAGGCCATCCGTCGGGAGCTCCTCCGTGAGGGGCAGGTGTTCTACGTGCACAACCGCGTGCAGGACATCGACTACGTCACCGAGCAGCTCCGCCAGCTTGTCCCGGAGGCGCGCATCGGCGTCGCGCACGGACAGATGGACGAAGGCCGACTCGAGCGTGTCGTACTCGACTTCTGGGAGCGCGAGTACGACGTGCTCGTGTGCACGACGATCGTCGAGAGCGGGCTCGACATCCCGACCGTGAACACGCTCGTGGTCGACCGTTCCGACCTCCTCGGTCTCGCCCAGCTCTACCAGCTGCGCGGTCGGGTCGGGCGGCGCGGCCAGCGCGCGTACGCGTACCTCTTCCACCCCCGCGACCGCGCCCTCACGGAGGAGGCGTACGAGCGACTCAAGACGATCGGCGAGTTCACCGACCTCGGGTCGGGGTTCAAGATCGCCATGCGCGACCTCGAGATCCGCGGCGCCGGGAACCTGCTCGGCGCCGTGCAGTCCGGTCACATCGCCGCCGTCGGCTTCGACATGTACACCGAGCTCGTCACCGAGGCGGTTGGCGAGCTGACCGGAAGGGCCCCGGCCGAGCCCGTGGAGGTGACGATCGACGTCCCGGTGGATGCCTATCTGCCCGTCGAGTACGTCGCGCGCGACGACGTGCGCATGGAGGCGTATCGCCGCCTCGCGGCAGTCGCCAGCCCCGAGGACGTCGAGGACATTCGCGCCGAGTGGAACGACCGGTACGGCCCACCGCCGGCTCCGGCGGCCGCGCTGCTCGACGTCGCCCGCCTGCGCGCCGAGTGCGTACGCACCGGCGTACGCAGCGTGTCGGTGCAGCGCGGCATCGCCCGGATTCACGGCGTCGAGTTGCGCGAGTCGCAGAAGATCCGGGTGCGCCGGCTCGTCCCCGGCGCCGTCGCGAAGCCCGACGGCGAGCTCGCGATCCCGGTTCGGGGCGACGGCGCGGCGGTCCCGGCCGCGCTCGTCCAGCTTCTCGAGGAGCTGATTCCCGCCGAGGAAGCCGCACCAGTAGCATCCGCCGCGCCGTGAGAACCCTTGTGCGCTCGTCGCTCGCGCTCATTGCCCTCGCCGCAGTGGGCATCGGCGCCACCGGCTGCAGCGCGGTACGCCCGGCCGCGCTGACGGTGAACGGGGACGATGTCTCGCAGTCGTCGGTGAACCGCGAGCTGGAAGCGATCGCCGACAACCCGGGCTTGCGGTCGCGCCTCTCCACCACCGACGGCACGATCAAGTCGGGTGGGACTGCGGTCTGGCTCACCCAGGTCGTTGCGAGCAAAGTCGTCGACCGCGAGCTGGCACGCCGCAACATCAAGGTGAGCCGCGAGGACCAGCAGCTCGCGGTGCCCCAGGCCGAGGACTTCTTCGGCGACGCCAACGTGTTCGCCCGCTTCCCGGCGTGGTTCCGTGATCGCGTCGTGGAGCGATTTGCGCGTCAGCAGGCGCTGTTTCGCGCCACCGGCGCCCCGACGAGCGATGGCGATGTACGTGCGGCGTACCTCACGACGGTCGCTCGGCTGCGAGCGGAGTGTCGGTCGGGCCGGTTCGTGTCGCACATTCTCGTGCCGACGCGTGAGCAGGCCGCAGGGCTCGCAGCACAGATCGCTGCCGGTGCGAGCTTCGAGCAGGTCGCTCGCCAGCAGTCGACCGACCGGGTGTCGGCGGCCGACGGCGGCGAGCTCGGCTGCTTCGACCCCCAGCAGTTCACGCCGCCGTTCACGCAGGCCGTGACCACCGCGCCCCTCAACCAGGTCACGGGCCCGGTCCAGACCGAGTTCGGATGGCACCTCATCCTCGTGCGGGACACGATCCCGTTCGAGGTGCTCGAGGGCCCCTTGCGCCGCCAGCTGGCGCAGCAGTCACCGGAATCGCAGCGCATGCTGGGCGAGCTCGTCGCAAAGGCGAAGGTCGACGTCGACCCGCGTTACGGACGCTGGGTGGTGCGCGCCGGCCGCGGGACGGTCGAGCCACCCCGCGGCGCGCAAAGACTGAGCCCGGCGCCGGCGCCGAGCGCGCCCACGGGCCCGCCGACGTCCACCCCGCCAACCCCGAGGCCCTGACGTGGCCGCGCGCGTCGTGGTCGTGGGACTCGGCCCGGCGGGCGCCGATCTCATCCTTCCCGCAGCGCGCCGCGCCCTCGAGCACAGCCCGAACAGGTACGTGCGCACGGCCCGGCATCCCGCAGTCGAGGAGCTGACCGCGGCAGGCGTCGAGCTGCGCAGCTTCGACCACGAGTACGACACCGCTGCCGACGTCGACGAGGTGTACGCGCGCATCGCGGCGAAGCTCGTCGACGTCGCGGCGGACACGGGCGAAGTGGTGTACGCAGTACCGGGAAACCCCGCGGTCGCCGAGCGCAGCGTCGCGCTGTTGCGCGAGGCGGTTGCACGCGGCGACATCACGCTGGAGATCGTGCCCGGGCTGTCGTTCGCCGAGCTGGCATGGTCTCGGCTCGGCATCGACCCGATGAGCGGCGCGCGCGTCGCTGATGCGCGCCGGCTCGCCACCGAAGCCCTCGTGGGCGAGGGACCGTTCCTGATCGCGCAATGCGACACACGGCTCGTGCTCTCCGACGTCAAGCTCGTGTTGCTCGAAGTCCTCCCCGCCGACGCGCCGGTCACCGTTCTGCAGCACCTCGGCCTCCCCGACGAGCACATCCGCACGGTGGCGCTCGCCGACCTCGACCGCGACGTCGAGCCCGATCACCTGACGGCTCTTCTCGTCGACAGCAGCGCCGGCGCCGCTGCCCGCGAGCTGGCTCGTCTCCTCGGGCTCGCCGAGCGCTTGCGCGGGCCGGGCGGCTGCCCGTGGGACGCCGAGCAGACGCACCACTCGCTCACTCGTTACCTGCTCGAAGAGGCGTACGAGGTCGTGGAAACAGTGGAGGCGCTCCCGCCCGACGCACCGGCGGGCGACGTTCCGGTGGATGCGTACCGCGCCCTCGAAGATGAGCTCGGCGACCTGCTGTACCAGGTGATCTTCCACGCGATCCTCGCCGAGGAGGCGGGCGCGTTCGACATGGGCGACGTCGCGCGCGGAATCCACGACAAGCTCGTGCGGCGCCATCCTCACGTGTTCGGCGAGACCGACGCCGACACCGTCTCGGACGTCATGCGCAACTGGGAGCAGATCAAGAAGGACGAGAAGGGTCACACCTCGATCGTCTCCGGGATCACACCCGGCCTGCCGTCGCTGCTGTACGCGCACAAGCTCATGCGCAAGGCGGCGTCCGTCGGCCTGGACCCGGGCGGGCGGGACGATGCCCTCCGGCGTCTCGACGCGGTCTTGACCGAGCTGCGGTCCGACGGTGGGCGCGACCTCGAGTCCCAGCTCGGCGATCTGCTCGCGGCCGCGATCGTGCTCGCCCGCTCGGGGGGCGTCGACGCCGAGTCGGCGCTGCGGGGCTGGGCGGTACGGTTCCGGCGACGCTTCGAGGCGGTGGAGCGGCTGGCGGAGGAGCGGCAGCTCGAGCTGGCGTCGCTGCCGCCCGACAAGGTGGCGGCACTGTGGATCGAATCGGGAGGGGATCGGTGAGCGGGACGCCGAGCTACACGATCCAAGGCGAGGAGGTCACGGTCCCCGTGGAAGTGCGCGACGCGAGCGCGCACATGGCGTCG
>Ga0209382_10010211_pt1 | contig 11722 bp, 1 predicted proteins | sample SoiMetdeltSBSDD5_FD_187599 | JGI IMG/M metagenome (GOLD analysis project Ga0209382, IMG submission 187599) | Bulk soil microbial communities from a Populus tree surrounding site in Tennessee, USA - Soil MetaG P. deltoides SBSDD5 (SPAdes) (version 2) | ecosystem: Environmental > Terrestrial >...
CATCTTCGCGCAGAGGTCGATCTGACGACGAAACTCAGGCTCCGCGCGGTACAGGCCGAGGCCCATGTTGACGTACTGCGCCCCTTGCCCCGAAAACATAAACACGATCGGGCTTTTGGGGGAGCCGGCCGTCAGCGTGAAAACCTTTTTCGGATCCAGCGTCTCCAGCGCCGCGACGGCCTCCCCCACGTCTGAGCAGACGATCACCCGTCGATGGAAGAACGCCCTCCTGCCTACTTGCAGCGTGAAGGCCACGTCGGCCAGATTCACATCCGGGCGCTTTCGCAAGTGAGCGAGAAGATTTGCCGTCGCCTTCTCCAACGCCGTGTTCGTCTTGGCCGACAACAGCAGAAGTTGCGCAGGTCTGGACGCCGTGGAGCGCTCGATTTCGGGGGCCTCTTCGACCACGACGTGAGCGTTGGTCCCGCCTATGCCAAAGGAGCTGACGCCGGCGCGTCGTGGGTAACCATTACGCTCCCAATCTCGAAGTTTGACGTTGACATAGAAAGGGCTGTTCTCGAAATCGATCTTCGGGTTGGGTTTCTCGAAGTTCAAGCTCGGCGGAATCTGCCCGTGCTTGAGCGCCAGCGCTGTTTTGATCAACCCGGCCACACCGGCGGCTGCGCCCAGGTGCCCGATGTTGGTCTTTACGGAACCGATCGCGCAGAAATTTTTCCTATCCGTGCCGGCGCGAAAAGCCTGCGCCAGGGCTTCTATCTCAATTGGGTCTCCGAGCGGAGTCGCTGTGCCGTGCGCCTCCACATAGCTGATAGTTTCCGGCTCTACCCCGGCGATCGCCTGCGCCTCGGCAATGACTTCAGCCTGTCCCTTCACACTCGGCGCAGTAAAGCCTGCCTTCAGCGAACCGTCATTATTAACAGCCGATCCCCTGATAACCGCATAAATGCTATCGTTGTCGGCCAGCGCGTCCTCCAAACGTTTTAAGACGACGATTCCGAGACCGTTGCCTCCTATCATCCCCTGCGCCGCGGCGTCAAAAGCCCTGCACCGCCCGTCCGGAGAGTTGATCCCGCCTTCCCGATACAAGTAGCCGGTCTTCTGCGGCGTGTAGATAGTTACTCCACCGGCCAGGGCCATCACGCACTCACCATGGATTATGCTCTGGCATGCGAGATGAACCGCGACTAGAGAAGTCGAGCAGGCGGTTTGGACATCCAAGCTCGGTCCCTTCAGATTTGCTTTGTATGAGACACGCGTGGCCAGGAAATCGTTTACGTTGGCGATCAAAGCCTGATGGGCGCCGACGATCTGCAGGAGCTTGTCGGACGAAAAGATCCTCAGCAGATAACCGCTCACACCTGAACCCGCAAAGACGCCGATTGAGCCTGGATAGATTTCGGGGTCGTAGCCTGCGTTCTCCAGCGCCTCCCAGGCGCATTCCAGAAAGAGCCGATGCTGCGGGTCGAGGGCCTCGGCCTCCCGAGGGTTATAACCGAAGAACGGGGCGTCGAAGAGGTCTTCCCCCTCGATGATGGCGCCGGCTTTCACGAAACGGGGATGTTTGATCAACCTCTGTGGCATTCCCGCCGCTTCCATTTCCTCTTCCGAGAGGGAAACAATGGATTCGACTCCGTTCCGCAGGTTTTGCCAGAACTCTTCGAGATTGTTTGCCTGCGGGAATCGCCCCGCCATGCCAATGATGGCGATACTCGACGAATCAAAGTTTTGAGTAGTATCTGAATCAGACATACTAGACCTCGCGTTGTTCCCTCAAGGCGCGCCGCTTTTCGCTCTGCCCCCTTTGCCTGGCCGCCGCAGCCTTGCGTGTCTGCGCTTTATCCTGACCTTGTTGCAGGCTCGGCTTCTGGCCAGTTCCGTTGGTCAATCGCTGGGCTAAGGAATTAATCGTCGGATATGTTAAAAGTTCGATGACGGAGATGTCTTGATTGAACGCTTCTTTCAGCTTCCTGTTGACGCGCACGAGCAATAGAGAGTGGCCACCGAGGTCAAAGAAATTGTCGTCTGCCCCGATCTTGTCCACCTGAAGCGCTTCCCGCCAGATGGCCGCGATGGTCATCTCGGCCTCCGTCTGCAACGCTCTGTACGGCGCCTCCAGTTTCGGCTGACGCTTCTCCATCGCCGGCAGCGCGCGGCGATCGAGTTTGCCGTTGGAATTGAGCGGCATAGCGTCGAGCATTACAAACAACGACGGCACCATGTATTCCGGCAATTTTTGACCCAGGTAACTATGGAGATCTTTGACTTCCAGGTCAGCGTTCTCGTCCGGGACTACGTAAGCGACAAGGCGTTGAGAGCCCGGCTCGTCCTCAGCGACAATCACCGCCGCCTCGCGAACGTCAGGACATAATCCAATGACCGCCTCGATCTCGCCGAGTTCGACGCGGAAACCGCGTATCTTCACCTGGAAGTCGCTGCGACCCACATACTGGAGATTTCCGTTCGGCAGGCGCCGCGCCAGATCCCCGGTCTTATAGAGTCGCGCGCCTCGGCCCTCGAATGGATTAGGTATGAACTTTTCAGCGGTTAGGTCAGACCGGTTCAAATACCCTCTGGCCAGCCCGGCCCCGCCGATGTACAACTCGCCTGTCGCCAGGCTCGGCGCCAGCTGATGTCCGGCGTCAAGCAAGTATATTTGCGTGTTGGCGATCGGGCGTCCGATGGAAATCGCCGTTTCGTACGGCGACTCCGTCCCTGTCACTTCGTATACGCAGCACCCGACCACAGTTTCCGTCGGACCGTATTCGTTAAAGAGTCTCGTGCCCGGAGCTCGCTCCCGCCAGAAGGATATGTGTTCTGCTAGGAGCGCCTCACCACCGATCACCAGAGACTTCGCCAATTCGGCGGCGGCCTCCGTCGGTACGAGATGCCTAAGCAGTTCCAGGTGTGAGGGCGTGATTTTCAAAAGGCTCAAATGGGGCCGTCGTTGTAGCGCGACGCCGATCCCTCCAATGCCTTGCGCCTCGGGGATTAGTTCCACGCTGCGCCCGACCGTCAGAGGTGAGAATAAGCTTGTGACGGTCAAATCAAATCCGATTGACGAATGAACCACCGAACCTTCGCCTTCGGCTACCGGGTAAGCCAGCCTGCACCAACTCAGGTAATTGAACAGCCCTTGGTGTGGAATAACGACGCCTTTTGGCTTCCCCGTCGAGCCGGATGTGTAGATGACATAGGCCGGGCTATCGGGGCGCGCATCGCAGACTGGATTCTCAGCGCTCTGTTCGGCGATCTCGTCCCAATCCGAGTCGAGGCACACGACCCTGGTTGTATAAGCTGGCAGCCGCTCGACCAGACGTTCCTGAGCAAGCAACACCGGCGCCCGCGCGTCCTGTAGCATGTAGGCCAGTCGATCCGTCGGGTAGCTCAAATCTATCGGCAGGTAGGCGGCGCCGGCCTTGAGAACGCTGAGGAGCGCGACCAACATCTCTGGAGACCTCTCGCAACAAATCCCGACGAGCGTTTCGGCCCCCACGCCGAGCGATTTGAGATAATGCGCCAGTTGGTTCGAACGGGCGTTCAGCTCCGAGTACGTAAGTTGCTGGTCGCCGAAAATGACCGCCACGCTATCCTGCGTGAGCGCGGCCTGTTCCTCGAATAATTGATGCGCCAGACTGTCCTGCAAACCGGCGCACGAATGTTCTGAACCTGTTCCATTGAAGTCTATCAGGATCCGCTTTCGCTCAGTCTCAGTCAGGATTTCAAGTTCGCTGATCGGGGATTCCGGGTTTTCGACGACTCTATCCAGCAGTGTACGGAGATTTAAAGCGAGGGTCTCCATATCGCCTGCGTCAAACGAATCAGGGTTGTAGGTCAGTTCGGCCGATAAATTACCTTCCGCGCATCGAACGATCTTGATGCTCAGGTTGAAGCGTTCCACATTGACGCGCTCGGCGTGGGGCGAGAAAGTCACTCCACCCGCCGTCAACGGCTGAGACCACTCGGTGAACTCGAACCCGACCGGGAAGAACCGCGTGGCGGCTCCGCCGGTCTCCTGAAGGTCATCCGGCCAAACAAACCACTCTTGCCACTCATGCGCGTCGCGCACCGCCTGCCCTACACGCCCCGCGAATTGTCCCAACGGCTCATCCGCCTTCAGTCGGCATTGCACGGGCGCCGCGCCGGCGAAAAGGCCGCAAGACTCATACAATTCCTCAAACTTGCGCCCCGCGAAGAGAAACCCGACGGTAATCGACTCCTGACCCGTCATCCGCCACATCAATGTCTGCCAGCAGGCGAGCAGCAGCGCTTCCGTAGAGACTTCGAGCCTTCGCGCCGTCGCGTCAATGGACGTGGTCTCCGAAAAGCCGAACCTAAGGGTGATGGAGGCGTCATCCGCCCAGCTCCGAGCGAGCGCCCGCCTCTCGAACGGTAAGGAGGGAAGCCCAGCCCAGACGTCCTGCTGTCGCCAGAAGGCGATTCCGAGCGCGGCGTCCTCATCATTCAGCAATTCATTACGCCATTCGGAGAATTGCAAATATTGAACGACTTCGCCTGACACCCCGCCTGAGCTGAGGCTGGCTTCGTAGGCATGGGCTAACTCGCGCGTCAGATTTCTGAAAGCCCAGGAGTCAGCGCACAGCGATTGGAGACTTAGATGCAAGAAATATCGGTCGGCTCCGAGCGTAATCAAAGACGCGCCTACGGACAGCGTATCGAGTAATGCCTCCGAGGACTGGCGTTCGGCCTCAGTGAATAGCATGGCCAACCGCGCTTCCTGTTCATGCGCGCTGAACGCCGCCCAATCGAGGTCGCTCCAGCAAATTTTTCCAATCGAATCTATCACCTGTATCGGTAGAGTCATGCCGGGTGGGCGTCTGAATGTGGTGCGCAGGATTTCGTGTCGGTTGACGACAACTTGCAGGGCGCATTGCAAAGCCCTCGGATTGACGCAGCCCTTCAGGAGGAGAGTGTATTGGGAGCTCCGTGGCGCCCCCTCTTGCTGTAATTGCCATAGATGTTTCTGCTGTGGTGAAAGTCTGTATCCTTCGATTGCTTCCGACATGTATTCCCCCGTTTTGATTGGGCGGCGCGTCCCAAGGGCGAGCCTCATATGCGCCAAGATAAGGGTAAAGAATGCGCCTATGTTCTGCCTTAGCCCGCGAACGCGGGCGACAGAGTAAAGCCTTGGGTGGAGCGCAGCGGAACCCGCCTTCGGCTCCACCCCCAGGCTTTATTCTGCCGCCTGCTTCGCAGGCTGAGAATGTGAACATCACTTTCACGCAAAAATGTAGGTAACGCTAAGTTCGCGGCGCCGTCCATCCTTATCTATAGATTGAGCGGAGTCTCGACCTCGTCGTAACTATGCATCTCGCCCATCGCCACCAGCAGCTTCCGCTCTCCTACGAAGGGTTGACGGGCGTGCGCAGTCAAGAGGTTATCGAGCATCAGGATGTCACCTGCCTGCCATGGGAAGGCGATTTCCGCTTCCTGATAGGCGGCGAGAATTTCCTTCATCACCGAATCTTCAATGGGTGAGCCGTCGCCGTAGTAGCAGTTGCGCGGGTAGTCTTCTTCACGAAATACGGCAGCGATGGATTCACGTGTCAAAGGATCGAGACATGAGACGTGCCAATGCTGCGCCTGGTTGAACCATACCGCCGCCGCGCTCCGCGGATGCTTTACCGCAGCAGGGCGTACGCAGCGAGTCCGCAACCTCCCTCCCTCTTTCCACTCGAACTCAATTCTGGAATTGCGAAAACGTTCCTCGACTTCCGCCTTACTACTGGTCTGAAACACCTTCTGCCAGTCCAGCCCCAGCCCGTTCCCGTAATTTCTGACGTACATGACGCCTCTTTCCACGAACCGCTCCCTTAAACGCGGCGCGAGCGTTTCAAAAATCCGCCGGCTATCGACCACCGGCGTTTCTCCTCCTAGCGCTGCGGGTTCGGCGCAGCAGAAAAGGATTTTGCCCGGCCAGGTATGGTTGAAAGAGTTTTCGTTGTGCCACAACAGCTTCTGCTCAGGCGGGTAAAATACGGGCGTATAAACATCTCCGTTGATTGACTGCCGCGGGTGCTCGCCGTTTTCGTTAAACAGATCCGAGCAGACCGCCCGCGCGAACTGATTGAACCGGGCCATGGGGTCTATTCCAAAGCCCCGGAAGAGCACCGCCCCGTGCTGGAGTAGTTTGGTTTCGATGAATTCCCGGTTGGCCCTGGCCCACTCGATCAAATCCACGTCAGCGACTTTAGGCTCCACCAGCAGCGGGAGGGGCGTGTGACCGAAAAGAGGCGCCGCTCTAACCAACTCGGCTTGCGATACACTGACAGTTTTAGGCTTGAGATTCTTGAACTTCGTAAAACTGGATTGTTCGAGTCTGTTCTTTTCGGCGCGCAGTCTCTCGGCGTCATCCTGGCTGAGAACCTCCCGCAGTTCACTAAGCTTTGCTCCGGGCTGCGCCGAGACGGCCCCCAGGAGTAACTCGAATTTTTCCAGTATTCTGGTCGCAGTGGCTGCGTCGAACAGGTCAGTATTGTATTCGAGAGTCGTCTTGGCGCCCTGTTCTGTCTCTCTGATAAAGAGAATCAGATCGAGGTTGGACTTATTGTTCTCGAATTCCACCGCGCTGACGGTCAGACCCGGCAATTCCATCGCTCCCACCGGGGCGTTTTGAAGAGCCAGCTTTACCTGGAACAGAGGCGCGCGGCTTGCGTCACGCTCCGGCTTGAGAACATCAACGAGTTTCTCGAAAGGCAAGTCTTCGTGAGCGTAGGCTCCCAATGCCGCCGCCCGCACTCGGCCCAACAACTTCCTGAACGTAGGGTCGCCTGACAGGTCCGTACGCAATACCAGTTGATTGATGAAGAATCCGATCAGCCCCTCCGTCTCCGGTCTGTTACGGTTGGCGGCGTTAGTCCCGACTACCATGTCTTGCTTGCCGGAATAGTAGCTCAACAATACCTTGAAAGCCGCAAGTAGCGTCATGAACAGGGTCGCTCCTTCCTCGCGGCCAAGCTGCTTCAACGCATGAATAACTGCGGGGGAGACCGCGCCGGTAAGCCTGGCGCCCTGGTAACTCTGCGTCTCGGGACGTGGCCGGTCTGTCGGCAATTCCAGGACCAGAGGCGCGCCATCAAGCTGCTGTCGCCAGTACGCCAACTGCCCTTCTAACACGGCGCCGGTCAACCACTCACGCTGCCAAGAGGCGTAGTCGGCGTATTGGATAGGCAAATCAGCCAGCGGCGATGGCTTACTCTCCGAGAACGCCTGGTAGAGGGCGGAAACTTCACGGACGAGCACACCCATTGACCATCCGTCCGAAATGATGTGGTGCATCGTAAAGAGCAGAATGTGCTCCTCTTCGGCGATGTACAGCAAACGCGATCTGAGTAGGGGGCCGCTGGATAAGTCGAAGGAGCGGCGAGCTTCCTCTGTGGCGAGGCGCCGCGCCTCATTCTCGCGCTCATCGGCGTCGCCGAACCCGCTCAGGTCTACGATCTCCAGGGCGACTGGCTTCGCGGGATGGATGATCTGCGCTGGCTCGCCGTCGGTCTCTGAGAAGGTGGTTCGTAGCGACTCGTGGCGCCGGATCACTTCACACTGCGTGCGCTCGAGAGCGGAGACATTAAGCTTGCCGGTCAAACGTAAAGCTACGGGAACATTGAAGGAGGGGTTGCCTGCCTTTAACTGGTCCAGGAACCAAAGCCGTTGCTGCGCGAACGACAACGGTAAATTTCGATTGCGAGGGATGGGTAGTATCGGCGGCGCCTGAAAACCGAGGCTTTCTTTTTGGGCGGCTTCAATACTCTTCGACAGGCTCGCGACGTTTGGAGTCTCGAAGATGGCGCGAAGCGGGATTTCAACCTGAAAGGCTTCGCGCAGACGAGAGATGACCTGCGTGGCGAGCAGAGAATGCCCTCCCAGGTCGAAGAAATTTTCGTAAATACCGACCTGCTCCATGCCGAGCGTTTTGGCCCACAGCCCGCCCACCAGTTCTTCCGTCGGCGTCCGTGAAATGGCGTCCTGCCGTAGCGAATCGTTACCTATCTCGACCGGCGGCAGGGCAAGCCGATTCACCTTGCCATTCGGCAGCAATGGGAACTCATCCAGGGTCATGAACGCCGACGGCACGAGTTGGTCCGGCAGCCTTTCGATAAGGAACTGGCGCAACTCGTCGGCGGAAGGGGCGTCCGGAGACGATTCTCGCGGCAGCCTACCTGATCCATTACTCGATCGCTCCGCCGCCCCATCAGTCGTCGACCGCTTTGATGGGTGAACGGCGTAGACGTTATAGAGGCCGGTGTCTTCAAACGCCAGATACTGTTCTACGGTCAGTTGAAACCCGTGGCGTTCTAGCAATGAAACGATCCGCTCCAGCCGGCCGCCTCGATCATGCACTTCCATCACCACCTGCTTTATCTTCGACCAATCCTCCTCTTTTACGCCCAGCAGCACGTCCAATTCGCTCTTCTCAACATCCACTTTGAGCAGATCGATTCGCTCGATTCCGTTCTCGCGGATGACGTCCGACGCCGTACGCAACTCGCACTCGTATTTAATCCCCTCGAATCTGCCTTCCATCAATTCGTCGGCGTACGCTTTCATTTCTTCGCCCTGATTTCCAATGAACGCTCGCGTCACGGCTTCATCTTCATTGGCGTCGGCATACATCCCCGAACTCGCCGAGACCTTGGGATAGAAGGTGAAGATCGCCGGGCCACTCCGGTCGGATAGCCCGCATTGATACGCCTTGGCCTCCAATCCATAACGCTCGATGTTACGCTCCAAAACCTTATGCGTAACCGGTATCGGCTCGAAGGCGAAGACGCGCGCATCTCGACAGCGGTCATGTACGAACAGGGTAAAAAGCCCGATGTTCGCGCCGACATCGAAGACGCACGCTCCATCGCTGAGCGTGACGCCGTTGCGCAGGTAGAATCCATCCTCGAATACTTCCCGATAGAGCAGTTCCGTCTCATTCCTGTTCAGGTGAGCGACATCCAGATTATTCCGTAGCCTATACCACTGCTGACCGTTCTCTTCGCCAGGGCGCGTTTGTCCGCCTGAGCCGATAACATATGCGACGAGGCGTTGCGCGCCCGGTTCGTCCTCACGCACGACCGCCACGGCCTGTTTGACGGACGGATGCCGGCGCAACGCCGCCTCGACCTCACCCAGTTCGATGCGAAAGCCTCGAAGCTTTACCTGCTGGTCCATCCTCCCCTGGTACTCCAACACCTCGTTTGAGCCGTAGCGGACAAAGTCTCCGGTCTTGTAAAGACGCCCGCCAGGCTGATCGCCGAAGGGGTCGGGGATAAATCGCTCGGCCGTAAGTTCGGGACGGTTTAGATAGCCGCGCGCCACTCCGACGCCACCGACGTGCAGTTCGCCCGCCACACCCGCCGGCGCCGGATGCAATCGCGTGTCCAGGACATAGACACGCGCATTCGACAGCGGCTTTCCTATCGGCACTCCTTTCTGATTACCGGCGTGACCGTTCACCCGCTCGCAGTTCCATGATGTAGCGTCGATGGCTACTTCCGTCGGGCCGTAAAGATTTATCAAGTTCGCGTCCAGAGTGACAAAGAACTGCTCCTGCGTATTGACCGCTAACGTTTCCCCCCCACTAAAAACGCGTCTCAGGCTCTTACATTTTTTGAACTTTGGCTCTTCCAACATCACGTGGAGCATCGTGGGGACCAATTGCAACGTCGTCACTTCACGCTCGGCGATAACATCGGCCAGGTAGGCGCTGTCGCGGTGTCCGCCCGGTCTCGCCAGTGTCAGCCGAGCTCCGGCGAACAACGGAACGAAGAACTCCCACACCGAGGCGTCGAAAGAAAAGACTGTCTTCTGTAACAGGTTGTCGGTTTCCGTGAGCGGGTAGGCGGATTGCGTCCAGAGCAAACGGTTGCAAATCGAGCGGTGCGAAATCATCACGCCCTTCGGTTCCCCTGTCGAGCCGGACGTGTAAATGACATACGCCAGGTTTTCTTCCGTCGCGCCGCTTTCCGGATTCTCCGGGCTCCCGGAAGCGACAATGAACCAATCGACATCGAGTTGAATGATTTGCGCTTCGCTATCCTGAAAGATTCCAGCGAGGTCATGCGTGGTTAGGATCGCTACCGGTTGCGCGTCGTTGAGTATGAACCGAATTCGTTCTCTGGGGTACGTCGGGTCCAGCGGGACATATGTTCCACCGGCCTTGAGTATCCCCAGCAACCCGACGACCATTTCCGGCGAGCGCTCCATGCAGATCGGCGTCATCCCTCCCGGCTTTACCCCCAGCCCGATCAGGTAATGAGCCAGCCGATTGGCCCGTTCGTTCAATTCGGCGTAGCTGAGTTGAAGGCCTTCGAACTCGACGGCGACTGAGTTCGGGCTATGTTCAACCTGCGCTTCGAAGATCTTGTGTATGAGGTTGCCCTGCCCGTAATCGACCTCAGTTCTGTTAAGTTCGATTAGCAACCGCCTCCGTTCGCTATCGCTGAGTATGTCCAGACTGCTGATGACCGCTTCAGAATCGTCGGCCGCGCTCTCCAAAAGTTTGTGATAGCGCTCGGCCAGTCGTTCGACGTCTTCCCGGCTGAAAGCCATTGAATCGTAATGAAAATCTGTGATCAGCGCGTCGTTCCTCCAGGTCATGGAGAGCTTGATTTTGAAACGATCGATGCAGGCGTATCGATCGGTTGTCAGGAACGAGACGGCGCCGGCGACATGCCCGACCGGCTGCGGCTCATATTCAAAACTGAAAGGGTGGAATGGCCGCGCCGGGGCTTCACCGCCGGACGCGCCGGCCAGCTCCCACGAATAACACTCCTGCCACTCTTCCGCTGCGCGCTGGTTTTCCCCGACGATCTCCATCAGCCCGGCGAAACTCAGATCTGGCTGCAGGCGGCACGGCATCGGTAAAAATCTGGCGAAGAGGCCGAGCGACTTTTTTAATTCGTCGTCTGTTCGCCCCGAGTAACGCGATACGGCGAGCAGATCGGTCTCCCCGCTCAGACGCCCGAGCAACACTTGCCAGCAGGCGAGTAAAAACGTCGATGCCGTCGTTCCGTAACGCTCGCAGGCGGTTTCGATTTTTTCGGATACCTTCTGATCGACGCTTAAGGAGAACGTTAATGGCGCGAAATCTTTATTCGGATTCGGCCGCCCCTCGAACGGGAGCCTCAATTCAGGAAACGCGGACAAATTGAGATCCCGCCAAAATTCCTTACCCGCCTCTGTGTCCTCGGAGGAGATTAGTTCGTCGAGCCACTCCGCAAAGACGGCGTACTGCACTTGCTCGTCATCGACTTCCCCGCCCTGCGAAAGCGCCGCGTAGGAGGCGCAAATCTCACGACTAAGGTTGTCCAGCGCCACCGCATCTCCCAAAAGCGCCGGAAGGGTAATTAAAAGGGAATACTCATGCTCCGCCTGTTTAAACAAGGAAAGTCGCGCCAACGGACCGAATTCAAAGTCAAAAGATAGGCGGCGCGAACCTTCGAATAATTCATCGATATAGCGTTCTTGCGCCGTCTGATCCAACACGGTCAGGTCAGTGAAGGCGATTTGCGGCGGCGCGTCCGCGTTGACCACTTGCAGTGGGGACGCCATTCCTGCCGGGTGATGAAAAGTTGTGCGGAGAATTTCATGCCGCGCCACGACATCGCGCCAGGCGTCATTCAAAAGCTGAATACTCAGGGGACCGTCGATTCGAACTTTACAATGAACGCGATAGGGTTGAGACGCATCACCTGTCTGCAATCGCCAGAGATATTCTTGTTGTGGTGAAAGGCGAAATCCCTCGATTATTGCC
>Ga0209382_10010212_pt1 | contig 11721 bp, 12 predicted proteins | sample SoiMetdeltSBSDD5_FD_187599 | JGI IMG/M metagenome (GOLD analysis project Ga0209382, IMG submission 187599) | Bulk soil microbial communities from a Populus tree surrounding site in Tennessee, USA - Soil MetaG P. deltoides SBSDD5 (SPAdes) (version 2) | ecosystem: Environmental > Terrestrial >...
ACAGGGTCCGGTTGCCCGGTACTTCCCTGCTTGCCCTTGCAAGCTTTGATGGTGTGCGACCATCTCGCTTTCTGGTCGCAGCGCAGCGTAGCGGAGGCTGGAGGGCGTCGGCGTTGGGTAAGGGCAGAGCGCAGTGCCGAAGCTTGTTTCTCCACCCTCCCCGTTTAGAACCGTGCATGCGGTAGGGTAGGCCGCCAGCGAGGTGCCCCAACGGGTACTTTTCCAACGGCCCCCCTCCAAACTGCTCGTGACTCTTTCGATGTCAATCAGCTCTCCAGTGGGCGACAGACACTTGGGTTCAGGTCTGTGTGCCTCTCGCACCCTTCTCCCGTTCCTATGCCGCCCACCTGTCCCCCTGCGCCATGTAGTAGGCGTTCCCCACCCCAGACTCCTACGAGGACTCCGTCACCATAGGGCTCGCGCCCCGTGGGCCATCCCATGTTCCGGTGATGCTGAACGTCCAAGCGCGACGTAGGTGCCCCATTCATCCCCTTGCATGTGCTCGTTGCACATCGTCCATCACGCGCAGGGTACGTACCGCAAAACTCCAACAGTACACTCGTGATGGCACCGCATCCTAGGCGTGGTCGCAGTGAGTGTGCGGTTCCACCACTGGAGATTGGGGTTCAGGCAATCCAGCTTTCACCATATCACGCGGGGCTTGCGGGGCGCCACCCTACACGCCTTCCAGTGACTCCCGCTTTTCCGACATGCTCTTGTCCCCTCCGGCTTTCGCCTTCAGGTAAGTCGATGACCCAGGAGTCTCCCCGCGAACTCCTCTTGACTGTGTCAAGGTTTCAGCATCGCGTCCCGCGGCGCACACTTTCACCACACACGGCTCAACACCTGTTGGACGCTTCGTCTCCGGCCACTGTTTTCCGACATCCCACCGGTGCATTCCCCGAGGTTCGCACGCGGGTACCTGAGTTACTGGGAGAGCCAACTGGCTGTGGGCCTTCCCCCTGTACGTAGCTTTCCCACGCTCTGAGTACTACGCCCACACCGCCACTCTCTCGGGCCTCGGCGTTTCGCGCAGGGTCTCCCCTCAGCTCTATTCCGCTCGCCTTCCCATCCCGTCTGGAGCTTCCCATGTTCACGATCCTGGACTTCTGCGACGTCCGGTAGGTGGCGGTTACCCGACATCCCTCGTCCATTCCAAGTTCGCGCTTCATGGCGCACTTCCGGGTAGAGCCGATGGTTACCCAACCGGCCGTCGAGTAGCCAGGTGGGATTACTCCCACCCAGCCCTCTAGGAACTGATCGTGAAAGTTTCCCTTCAATCAGCTCGGGCCTCATTAACGCCCTTCTCAGGACGCGGTTTCACCACTTCCCACTGCAGGCTATGCACCTGCCTATGGCATTCTGGGTGAAGGAGCACCAGGTTTTCTGTGAGGTCTTTGCCTCCGTGCGATCTCCCGATGATATGGTGGCGAGGCCACTCGGTTATCTCGGTGCTTTTCTGCCGACAAAGTGGACAGATTCCCTCTTGCTCCTTCTATAAGGGGAGAAGTTGCCTTCGTCCTTTCAAGGTTGCTTCCATCTGCACATCTGATCGGCGTTCGCAGTACTCTTCCCAGGCTGGATCGTAAGGATTGGCTTCGCCTTTGATTTTCGTATGCCGTTTGATTGGCCCACTGGAGGCTTTCAGTAGAGAGACTGCTTGGAGTGTGCCCTCTTTGCCTTCTCCTGTTCCCTGAAACACCCAGTTATCTCCTCCTACGGTGGTAAAATATTTCTCCTTTATCCACTTTAACGGTTTCTTCGGGTGTCTCCTTTGCGCCCATTGCCATAGCGCGTGAAAAATCGCATGGTCTATCTTGGCGAAGGTCTGCTTGCTGGATACGTGCCGGTGAGAATTCGCCCATCCTTGGAGAATCGGAGTAAGCTGCCTTATCAGATTTCCAGCCGTAGCTTGGGCGTTCCTTGCGATTATTCCTCGGAGTTGCGCTAACACGGTCGCCACATTTTTCTTCGATGGTGTGATGAGAATCTTACCATCCTGGTAGCGGCGTATAGGTTGTCCAAGGCAGTCAAAGCCATCCTCAATCTGCGTGAGCCTGGTTTTTTCTGGCGAAAGTACCAGCCCTCGTTCTTGCAAGAATGCTTCAACGAGAGGTTTGACCTCAGTCTCCAGCACCTCTTTTGAGCTACCCGTGATCATGAAGGCATCACAGTAGCGCCCCAGGTTCACCTTGACTCGCCGACTCAGATGGCTCGCTTTCGGGTATTGCTCCCTGAGCTTCTTCTCTCATCCGTCTAACGTCAGATTGGCTAACGCGGGTGACGCCGGGCCACCTTGAGGTGTACCGCTCTCGGTGGGCTTGAGGATGTCGTTCTCGATACACCCAGCCTTCAGCCACTTGGGGAGTATTGGCTTATCCATAGGGATATGTGCTTCGAACCACTCGTGGGAGATTGTGTCGAAGCAGGAGCGTATATCACCCTCCAAAATCCATGCTGCTCCACCCCTATTACTCCATACGATGTGGCATTGTTCTATCGCATCCGCCGTTGATCGTGCTGATCTGAACCCATAGGAGTTTGGAGCTGCCTGGCATTCCGCAATGGGATCGAGGGCGTGCAGAGAGAGAGTCTGCATCGCCCTGTCCAGCAGCGTGGGGATCGAGAGGGGCCGCTGCCGTCCGTCTGCTTTGGGTATGTACACGCGCTGGAGCGGCGAGGGACGATATCCTTGGTGCTTCAACTCGTTGAGGGCTTGCGATTTCTTCTCCGGAGTATTCCACACTGCTCCGTCTACTCCCGGGGGGGTCTTGCCGGTATTTGCAGTCACGCGTCGAATCGCTAGTACTTTGGCGCTGAACGAGCGGGTCAAGAGGCGTTGCAAAGCTTGGACGTTGCCCCATCGCTTGGCCTGTGTCGCCTTCACAATACGTGCCTGCAGCCGCCGAACGTTTCGGTATACGCTGTTCCATTGGAGCGTGGACCAGGTTACTTGAGCGTCGGAGAACGCACCAGGATATGGTGCCATATCGGTCATCTGCCTTTTCTCCTTCCGGCAGTTTCTCAGGTTTTCTTGTGATGAGAGACCAGGTGGAAGTCGGCGCACTGGCGTGTGGAGTGATCTTGTCTGCTGACTCAACTCCTCTGCATCCCATTCCAGGATGACCTTCGCTTTTTCCACCATCCCATACCCGCACTCCCATCGGCTCCTCTTACGATTCGCTTTCCTCAGGTGAGGAGAAGTGCAGGCTTACCACGTTCCGCCTACGTGCCACTGGCTGGGTTAGGGACTACCTGTTCGCCGGTGGATTCCTCGTCTGCGATAGGAGAAGGGGGAGCTCCTACACCACCCCACTTACCTTTTGGTTCAAGGCTTTCAGCACCTTTGCCTTGCTGGTTCTCACGATGTTTATTGGTAGTTCACAGCTGTTTCCCATCCCACCCCACTCTCGCTCCCGACCGCCTTGATGCTGGCAGTCGCAACCTCTCCTCACGGTTTGGCTGCCATTCTGTTGCATGAGGCTTCATTGGCCCGGGGCTTCGTATCCCGGTAGAGTACCAGTGGCAGAACACTGGGTTGTGTCCTGACTATTCAAGCACAACAAACACGTAGGCGACCTCGTGTCGCAGCCCCCTCCGACCCGGACGGGCGCAATGAACGCATCCGGTTCCTCGGTAGCCAGAGTGTCGGCACACCTCTGGCGCATCACTGTGCTGCCCTCCAGACCGCTCAGATGTTGTGGACGATTTTGGGTGTGGACACACGATAGCGTGCCAGCAGCTTCTGGAATTGCTCCCAGTCAATCGCACTCTGGCTGCGACGCCGACTCAACCCGTACCGCCACGCCTTCTCCGCCTAGCGACGGACGTTCGCCAGCCGAGGGACGTTGCCTCGAATCCCGTAGGACCGACAGTGCCCGCGTAGCGTCACGCACAGCCTCCGATACTGGTATGGCAGCGGCGCATGACGGTTGTGGCGACACCATGGCCACACCGCCTGCGGGGTACGCGGGAGCCGTTTCCTGGCTGGTCTGCGTGTGATGCCCCAAACCCCCCGACGTGTTCGTGCCCAGTCATGGGTGAAGCCGAGCAACTCGCATGGGCCGTTCCCATGTGCCGATGCCTGACGGGCTTTGGGCTTCCTGAAGACGACCAGCGTCGTCTTCGTTGGAGGAATACGCAGGCCAAAGCGGGCACACCGCTTTGGTCATACGCCCATGATCTTCTGAGCGTCCGCTTCCAGCGCACAGCCGATGACACAGTCATCGGCAAAACGGGTCAGGACGCTTCGTCCCTTCAGCCGGGGCTGTACTGCGCGCTCGCACCATTCCTCCAGCACCTGAGGGAGGAATATATTGGCGAGTACGGGTGAGATGACCCCACCTTGCCCGCAACCTGTCTCAGGGTGGGTGAGCTCGTCGTGTTCCATGCCTCTGGCACGCAGCCACTTCCCAATGAGACGCCATAGACTCCCATCATCGACCCGCTTGCGTCGTACCTCGCGCAGGCAGGTCCTGGCAATGCTATCGTCGTAGTCACTCACCTCTGCATCCACGCTCCCTCCCCTCCCCTCATGCATACACCGCTCGCGTACCTCGTGCAGTGCCGCATGAGGGCTGCGCCCCTGTCGAAAGCCCCAGGCGCAGTCCAGGAAGTCCTGCTCGTAGATCGCTTCGAGCAGCATCGCTACCGCTCGCCGGACGATCTTCTCCTCGCACGCGGGTTTGCCGATTGGACGTTGACTCCCATCTTCCTTCTCGATCCAGCCGTGCTCGACGGGCGCTGCCTGGGAGCGTCCGCGGCGCAGACACTCATGCAGATCGCGCAGATGCTCGTCCAGGTGTTCGGCATACGCCTCCGCTGTGACCCCGTCAATGCCCGGGGCCCTGGACTGGCTCGTGTGACGGGATGCCTCCCGCAGAACGTCCTCATCGATCAGGGAGGCCAGGGGCGTGAAGACCCGCGCGCGGGCGCGGGCCGCCGGTGCCGCAATGCGCTGACGTTTTGGTGTGACGGTTGGTGCTCGCAAGGGCTCTCCCGCTCAACGTGAGGCCCGGCGTCGCCTTCCCTCTCGTGGGTCCCGTGGGCCTGAGGTCTCCACTCTCGTCGGGACTATGCTCCGCGAAGACTGCCACCATGCCCTGCTCGGGTCGCTTCGCTCGTCGCTCGCTCCCCGAAACCTTGCCCACTGCTGGGCGTTCGTGGGGTCCCTGACGGGCTCGTGATCTGGTCGAAGCCCCCAGACCACGCCAGGGCTTTGGGTCACCCGGTCCCCCACTCCGGGAGTCTGACAAGGAGACAGATGGCTCTCCCACGTTCCCGAGCTACCCCTGTGAATGCATGCCCCGCGCTTCGACCCCGGTGGGGTCCCGCGTACGCGCCCTCCCGCACCCAGGACTGCTGCCTTCCGGCCACTGGAAACCGTCGGCATTCCTCTCTGTCCCATCTTGAGAGTTCTCCTGTTGTCCACGACTATACCCTTTTCGGGGCTCACTGACACGGCCGGCATCCTTGCTCCATCCAGCTTCGTACGCCCATTGCTGGGTGTGCACGTGGAGGGGATTTCTGACCTGCTGGCTAGGCTTGGATCAGGTGGGACTTGAGCCGTCTCCGGTTCTCACCCACGGGGTAACAACAACCCATTTCATGAGCTTTCGCCCACTTCCAAGGTTTCGGGCTTCCCTTAGCGCGACCAGTGCCGGGTTCGGCTGGGGAGGTACACCGAGCACCGTCCTCCAGAACCCTTGCACATATCGCGCATGTGTTCCCGCTTCCCATGCCCCCCAGGGACGGGACGGCCCCTCCAATTCCGGGCCAACGCCATCAAGTGGGCACCGGCACACCCAGTTGCTTACAGATGCGGGCCGCAGTGAACTCGAGAATCTCACTATGGCCCGGCACCGAGGGACGACGATGCGTGGCTGGATTTTCCCAAATCGAGAGCTCTCCCCCCTCCCGCACCGGCCGACAACCGTGCTGCCGCAAGTGGCGGAGCAGGTCGCGCCGTTTCATGGGACAGCAGTCTAAGGTACGACGCGGATATGTGACGCTGCACTCAGCAGCAAATGGATCGGCTCTTCCAAATCGGCCTCTGGATCGGTACACGACGGGTCAGGCTGTGGGAGCGCCTCCCCATGGAGCAAGGCGGTCTCCGCCATATCGACCAAGGCGCTCGCCAGCAACCGACGGGCTTCTTGCAGCGTGTCCCCAGCCGTAATGGTGCCAGGGAAATCTAAGACTTCCGCATGGACACCATGCTCAAGAAACTTATACATCGCTTTGTAGGTCAACATATCTCAGTGTCCCAGAAGCTTATTGCGCCGTTACGACAAGAATGCTGCATCGTACACAGCCTACACGATGCCTTCAGGGTCTGCAAAGCGGAAGCCGAACGCTGCGCCTCAGCCGCGCCTGGAAGCCGGAGCGACGTAGGAGCGGAGGCTGGAAGGCGTCGGCTGCAGGCGGTTGTTCGGCGATTGCGAGGGAGCCGAGACGGTTCTGGCGCTGTCACATACCCTGCGGACGAGACGGGGGAGAGGCCGCCGTCTGGGCCGTGCTCTCCCCTCAGACCACCGCCGTAATGATGTTACTGGCCTGGGGCGCCGCCCACCCTTCGTCGTCTACGTAGTCACGTGTGGTGTCGGTCACCTCCGTCACCAGGGCATCGAGCACGCCTGCCCCTGCGCGGCGAGGGCTTCGACCATCGTCGGGCCAGAGGCGACCACGCTCCGGACGAAGTGCTCGGCCGACGGAAACCGACTGAGCTTGACGTCGGCACGGAGCCGCACGTCCCGAAAGCCAGCGCGCATCACCAACGCCCGGAGCGCCTGCCCATCACCCAAACTGAAGGGGGGCAAGGCGGCCGCTCCGCCCCGATGCGGCGGGCCAGGGCCTCTTCGAGGACGCGGAAGCCCGGGGCATGCGCCACGGAGCGCCAGACCGAGAGCACGAGGCGACCGCCTGGAGCCAGCACCCGCCGCATCTCGGGGAGCGCGGCCAGCTTGTCTGGGAGAAACGGCAGGCCCTGCTGACACACCACAGTATCGAACGCGGCATCAGGCAGTGGCATACCCATGGCGTTCCCCTCCACCCATTCGATCGGTGCCTGTGCAGCGACAGCGCGCGCCACCGCGAGCATCCCCACGTTGATGTCGAGGCCCACCACACGCCCGGTCGGACCAACGCGGTCTGGGAGGAGGCGCGCGACGACCCCCGTGCCACAGGCCACGTCAAGCACCCGTTCCCCCGCTCGCACGCCTAACACCTCGACGAGATCCGGCGTCCACCGGGCTATCGTGGCTGGGAGAACGTGTTGTTCGTGGATTTCTCCCGGTGTTCCTGTGATCTCCATCGTGGCGAACCTCCCTGCTTGTTCTATGGTGTTGACCACAACATCTACGGGATTTTGACCGCCGAACGCTGCGCTTGCAGGTGCGGCTGGAAGCCGTCACCTGCAAGCGGTTGTTAGACGTCGTCGAAGGTCTCTGGGGCGTCGCACGCTCTCCCCAGGCGCCTCAACCCGCGTGCTGCCGTGCAAACGCGGCCAGTTCACGATTGAAGCGCTCCGGCTCCTCGATGGGGGGAGCGTGACCAACTCCCGCATAGACCGAGGCCTGCGCATGCGGAATACACGACAGCAGGTGCGCGGTGTGGGAGGCGAGCACCAGCCCGTCCTGTTCTCCCTGGGTGACCAACACTGGAACAGTGAGGGCTTGCATGACGGCATCGCGATCGATGGTACGCGACGCGAGGCCAAGACGCACGGCGGACGGCACGACCATGTTAAAGGCCACCAGGACTTCAAACTCGTCTTGAGAGGGCTGTTTTTCAAAGATAGCGCGCAGGAACGGGCGTAGCGCACGGATGTTGTCTTCCAGGTTCTCGGAACACAGGCCTGCGAAATAGTCTGTGAGATCGCTGCCAAACGTGTTTGCCGCCTTCTCAACGCCCAAGAGCACCCCGGCACAGACGTAATTGAGGCCGCCTATGGTGTCCTGGCCATACTTGGCGAGGTAATCGTTGATGATGAACCCCCCATACGACCAGCCTGCGAGGATCGGCTTGCGGAGTGCGAGCGCGGTGATGACCGCCTGCACATCATCGGCCCAGCGTTCGCCCTGGGTGTAGTGCTCATGTGCTGTGGGTTTTTCTGACATGCCGTGACCGCGGTTATCGAGGCATACCAGCCGGAACTCGTCTGCCAGGCGACTCTGGTATTGCTTCGACCAGATCAGATGGCACGCACTGAAGCCATGGATCAGCACAATGGGCTGGCCGTGGGGCTGGCCGTATTCGTGCACGGCGAGTTGCAGGCCGCCACCACCGGTTATCGTATGCATGGACATACTTCTTCCTCCACTGCTTCGGTTATTTGGTTCCGACGTCTAACGCCTGAATTAAGCCGACCCGCGAAGCGGGTTCGGCTTGAATGAATTGTTAGGCCTAAACACGCAACAGCGGAAAGACGTCAAGACCAATCACAAACTGCCATACAAAGAATAGGATTGCCATGATGGAATGAGTGCGAATCCTTGACGATCGGAACCCGACAATGGCCACAGGGACAGCCACGACATTCATCCCCCCAGATCAGAACACCCGTACCCCACACGTATTCCATGCCGTCCTTCATGTAGGAATCCAAAAAGTCGATAGTAAATCCAAGCAGTAAGACCGGATAGAACCAGCGGCGCTTGGACAGAAAGTACTCATTCATATTGTCGATCTTGTCCCAGTCCCTTGGAACAAGAAGTGTCACCTGAAAAAACAGAACCATTGAGTAGCAGATGACAACGAAGTAGTTCCAAAGGCTCCAGTGTTTTAGTATGTCGAGCAGGCGAAATTCCCACCACCAGAAAAGAATCATCCAAAGGAACACGTATGCGACCCAGAACCCGGATGCCCAACTGAGACGGACGCAACGGCTCTCATTGCTGGTCAGGTCGATGGCAGCACTGACTCCCAAGAGTAGATGCGTAATACCTAGGCCGATGATGATTGACGTGAGTACCATCACGTGCTGGAACTGGTCGTTCATATTGGTCCCTGAAAGCTGGGCATAGTTTGCGAGGCCTAACGAAGAGCGTCTTATCCATCGTGTTCCTCATGATGGATAAGACGCGGTTGTACTGAGCGGCTGCCCCAATGCGCCAGGATACCTTTATGGGGATTGTATCACAAGGGGCGGAGTGCCTCAGCGGCCAAAGCCGGGGGCCGCAGGAGGCGCAGAGGCGCGAGCAGGGTCTCAAGGCCCACGATGTGCCCCGAGAGCGAGAGACGCAGGCCACGTGCCCCACCTGTCAGGGCCCTTATCCCCCCAGAGACACGCAGGTCCCCCTTCGGGCGCTGAGGCACCCGTGAGGGTCTCGACTGCGGCAGCCTTGGAAAACCCCGAAGGATCATGACGAGTCGTCGATGGGCACCTCCACAGGAGCGCCTCGATGGGCAGCGGGTCGAACAAGGCGGGGCAGCGGGAGCCGCATGAGTGGCTTGGCACCACAGTGCGGACACTGTGTAAGGTCGATACCGGTGACCTCTTGCATCCACTGCACCACACTTGGTGGGTGGCGTGGGGAGGGAGTGGCGGGCTGGCCCAGGAGTTCCCGACAGCGGCGCAGCGTCCGTGCTTTGTGCCGGTTGGCGAGGAAGCCGTAGTGCCGGAGACGCATGAAGCCGCGGGGGAGCACATGCAAGAGGAAGCGGCGGATAAATGCGTCGGCGTCGAGCGTCATGGCCTGAGCCCGATTGCCCTCACGACGGTTCCGGTAGGCAAAGCGGACCCGCCCATCGCGGACATCCAGGATGCGGTGGTTCGCGATGGCGATGCGATGGGTATAGCGGCCGACATAATCCAAGACGTGCTCAGGGCCTGCAAAGGGTGGCTTGGCGTAGACCACCCACTCTTTGGCATACAGCTGGGCACGGAGCGGTGCGAAGTCCGCCGGCCGGCCTCCGCTGGTAGGCTCCTCCGGGCAGGGCAAGGCGTCGGTGGTCCAGAGCCGGGCCAGCGCCTCACAGAACTTCCCGCGAAAAACGGTACTCAGGGCGCGCACGGGAAACAGGAAGCGAGGATCAGCCTCGATCCAGCGCCCCCCATTCGCCGCGAGCGCGCCAGCCGCCATGAGGCAATGGACATGGAAATGCGCCCCCAGGGTCTGATCCCAGGTATGGAGGACCATGGTACACCCGATCTGCCCACCTAGGTTGCGCTGCCCAAACTGCACGAGCGTCTGACTCGCCGCGTTGAACAGCAGGGTCAACAGCGGTCGCTTGTGCGTGAGGATAAGAGGATTGAGGGTGTGGGGCAGGGTCAATACCAGGTGGAAATAGGGCACCGGCAGTAACTCGGCTTTGCGGTCCTCCACCCATTGGACCCTGGTGAAGGTCTGACACTTGGGGCAGTGACGATTGCGACAGGAATTATACGCGTACCGCTCGAACCCACAGCTGGGACAGTGTTCGGCGTGCCCGCCGAGCTGCGCGGTCCGGCAGGCCTCGATGTCGTGCATCACGTGCTGCTGTATGGGTGGTACGGTATGGTGACGACGGTACGCCTCCCCGTAAAGGCGGAAGATATCGGCGACTTCCCACGATGGAGCGCCGGGCGTACGCCCGGCTGGCTCACCTGGGCAGGCGGCGGTATGCGGTCGCATGGGGTTACTCCAGCGGGGGCGGGGGTGGGTCCCCGCAGGGCAGGAGGTCGAACGGGCTGCGGATCGTCGCCAGATGCTGCCGGGTCATCCGGAGGTACCGCGTGGTGGTATCGAGGGATCGATGGCCCAGGAGCATCTGGATCGTCCGGACATCGACGCCCGCTTCGAGGAGGTGGGTCGCAAAACAGTGGCGCAGCGTATGGATACCTTGGCCGTGCGTGATCCCTGCGCGCGGCTTGGCATGATAGTAGATCTTCTGGGCCGTGCCGATAGGCATCGGCATCTGGGGCGCGCGGCCCGTAAACAACCACGGGGTTGGCCGGTAGCATTTCCAGTAGGCGCGCAGTTCGGTTAGCAGCCGGGTGGAGAGCAGGGTGTAGCGAGCCTTCCGCCCTTTGCCCTGGTCGACGCGGAGCAACATGCGATCACGTTCGATATCCGTGAGCCGCAGCCGGACGACTTCACTCACACGCAGGCCCGCGGCATACGTGGTCATCAGGAGGACACGGTGCCGCGGATTCCTCGCATGCGTAAACAGGCGCTGGAGTTCCTCGATGCTCAGGATCTGGGGGAGCTGTGACCGCCCCGTCCGTGGCGGAAGGTGGAGGTGGAGGACATCCCAACCCAGGGTCTTGGTATAAAAGAACTGCAGCCCCGCCGCCGCTTGATTACAGGAACTCCACGCCAGGCGCCGCTCGACAAGGAGATGGTGCAGGTAGGTACGAATTTGCTCTGGACTCAAGCGATCGGGAGAGCAGTCGTAGAATTTGGCCAAGCCAGCGACAGCGGTCACATAGGCCTTTTGGGTTTTGGGGGCCAGCCGCTGCAATTGCATCTCGTGGATCATCTTGGTACGTAGCGGTGTCATAGAGCTCCTTTGCCTGTTAGGGAGAACAGACCCGAGCGCCCCCAGCGGGCGCTGGGACGGAGCTACTATACGGAATGGGTGAGTATTGCCAAAGAGGTGTGTGGGTTCCCGTGGCCTTCCGCAACCCATCGAGGGGCAGGAAAGGGTGTCGAAAGAGAGAACGGAGCAGCGCATGATCGCAAGAAAACTGCCGCGCAGCGGCTTAGTACAACGCTAGGCTTCACCTGCGGCCGGAAGCCG
>Ga0209382_10010216_pt1 | contig 11718 bp, 11 predicted proteins | sample SoiMetdeltSBSDD5_FD_187599 | JGI IMG/M metagenome (GOLD analysis project Ga0209382, IMG submission 187599) | Bulk soil microbial communities from a Populus tree surrounding site in Tennessee, USA - Soil MetaG P. deltoides SBSDD5 (SPAdes) (version 2) | ecosystem: Environmental > Terrestrial >...
CGGCTCTACATACATCATTGGTACTTTCAAAAACAACTGCGACCGAAAATTCAGCCATGTCACTGTTGCGTTTATGCTCGATTGGTCGCCACCGCCCGACTTTAGTCAGATGTGGTCTCCGAGCCGACCCGGCGCACCGCGCAATCGAGCGCCTCAAGCGCCGCTGGACCTGTCGCCAGTACCCATCTTCGCCTACAGCAGGGATATCCAACCCCATGAGACCCGTCAGTTCAAAAGCGCGCATCCTATCTCTGAGAATGCCACATTTCACTTCGACCGAATCACTGGGTATTAAGAGCCCTTTTTCATAACGTGACGCGGACCAGCATCACAAGGTAGGAAAGGCGATCCCTGGTCCATCCGCCGAGCCAACAGACCTTCCACTCGCCGAACCGCGAGCCAATCGCAACTGGCGTTTTCAGCTGAAGGAATCGTGTCCAGGCCTCCAGCTTCCGATCTCGCTTAGCATGGATCCTCCCGCCTAGCCCTCCGTTGCCTCAAGCGGGCCATCCTTAGTGCTTCAGATCAGCGGCGAGCGCGTCCAGTTCTTCATCGGAAATCCGTTTCCGCATCCGCGCACCCGTAGGCGCCGCGTTCGCCGACGATGACGCCGGGGCAATCCGCCGACTGGTGGAACAGCAGTATTTTGCTTTCGATTCGATCTGCCATCGCGCTTTCCAAGTTTAGCGCTGCCCGCCGGTCCATCGGCGTAAGGCTCGCCAGATCTGCACCAGGGTTTGGATATCGGCGTCTTGGGGTGTGTCCTTGCAGAGGTTGATGTCGCACTTTTCGTGATACTTCCGGTACTCGGCGTTCAATTCAGACGGTGGCATGCGGGCGAGTTTAGCTCGGAGCTTTCGTATCTGATCCTTGGATAAGGCTGGGAGTCTTGACCAGGTCACGACGCTGGCGAAAATTTTAGCATTTTCTCCGTTTGTTCACCCAAGCGCCCGCCGCGTGCTTTTGGCAATACCGAAATCAGCCGCGTCGACGACAAGTCTTTGGCTAACTACTGCAACTCCGAACTGGCTCTTTTCGGCGCATCTGTAAACTCTTTTCAGATACGGGCGTCGTCGCCTTGATATCGGCCATGCTTCCAAGGTGTGAGCCGAAGATGCAGTTTGCATCCTCGGAACACTGCATAGTAAGCCAGTGGACCGACACGGTGAAACTTCTCACGCTCGATGGGTTACTCAGTAGGGGGTATACATCGCCAGCGCATTGGTGGTACAGTCAGCTTCCGTTTTGCCAGTCGCTTCTCCCTTTCTTCGTCCGAATTAGTATTTCATCTCGGGCGGAAAATGGGGAGCAGGTCACAAGCGCTTCGAGTATTTTGACCATTCGAACTCTGCGCGAGATTCGTTTTCAGTTCGCGCAGAATTGGCGTTTTATTCCGCCCATCGGAGTGATGATTGTCATCTCGGACCCCGCTAACAAGACCTACGATTACACGCCCCGTGAACAGCGCATCTGGCGACGAGCCATTCCCGGTCGTTGATCAGGGTCTGCCGACCGCAACCCGCCCCAGGACAGCCCGCACTTTCGCGATCAGCACTGAAGGAAGATACGGTTTCTGTAAAAATCCCGAGACACGCGATTCGCCCAACTTATGGATGCATTCAACCTCGTTTTGCCCCGATGAGACAATTACGGGCAAATCGGGCCTTATCGCAAGTAGCTGCGGCAAAGCCTCCTCGCCGGACATTACGGGCATTACCAGATCGAGCACAACTAGCGAGATCCGGTTTGGCCGGGAAAATATGCTTACGGCCTCCGCTCCATTTTCGGCAAACAGGACGTTGTAACCGGCATGGGTGAGCGCCTTCTGCAACATATTGCGCACGATACTTTCATCGTCCACGACCAGGATAGTTTCCCAATCGTGCGTTGCGGCGGGGACTTGACGCCGTTGGGCTAACACCGCCGCCTCGGCGCTAATGGGAAAAAGCACTTCGAAGGTCGTTCCCTTCCCGGGCTCACTTGTTACTTTCATGGCGCCCTTGTGACCACGAATAATTCCTAATGCTGCCGAAAGCCCTAGTCCTCGGCCAAGGAATTTTGTCGAAAAAAACGGATCGAAAATGCGTTTCAGTGTCTCTGCATCGATGCCACATCCTGTATCACGCACCTGGAGCGCTATGTAAGTCCCATCCGCCTTATGCTCCGTCAAGAAAGAGGCCAACTCTTCAGCCCCGAAGCTGCGAATGGAGGTTCTTACAATCACCGAACCAACCTCGTCCTGGATGGCCTCACCGGCGTTGATAATGAGGTTCATCACCAGCTGCTCAATCTGTGTCTTATCCACTTGAATAGGAGGCATGCTGCGGCTGAGGTCGAGTTCCAAATTCACTTTGCGTGGAACGGATGATCGAATCAGCGGCACCAGATCTTGGATTAAAACAGAAAGGTCAATCGGTCCGACAGTGAACCGCCCTTTGCCCGCATATGCCAAAAGCTGTTGGGTAAGCTCGGCGGCGCGTTCAGCGGCGCGCACCACGTCTCGCAGCAACAGACGGGTATCCGTGGAGTCCTCAGAATCGAGAGCAAGTGACGCATTCCCCAAAATGCCCGTCAGCATATTGTTGAAATCGTGCGCCACGCCGCCTGCCAGCAGGCCGATGCTCTCCAGTTTTTGGGAATGCCGGAGCTGCTCGTCCAGCAGTTTGCGCTCCGTGATATTGGTGACGATGGCTACTCCACCACGAAGCACATTTCCGGAATCGAGAATCGGATCGATGACCACGCTGAACGTTCGCTCCCCAAGCGTTCGCTCCACATTGGCGCGGTGAACACTCCTTAATGCCTCTACAAGCAGCGGTTCATTCGCGGCCGGTGGAATCAAGGTATCTAGACCTCGCCCAACAATGTCCCCCGACTCCAGTCCAAGAATCCTTTGAAGTGTGGCATTCGAGCGCCGCACCGCGCCATTCCCATCGAGTAATGCCACGCCGTCCCGGATCGAGTCAAACGTCGACTGCCATTCAAGCGCCGCGCTTTGCAGTGCGCTTTCGGCGACGCGCATTCGCAGCAACGAACGGACCGTCGCTACTAAAACGGTTGGCTCTATTGGCGACGTGATGTAGCCGTCGGCGCCTCCTTCGAGCGCAGCGACTCGCGAGCTGGCATCCACCATCGAAGCAGACATCTGCAGGACCATGATTGAAGCGCCAGGAGATGATTTAATGCGGCGGCAGACTTCCACGCCCTTCATGTCGGGCAGACGCATATCGAGGAGAACCAGGTCGAAGCGCTCGTCAACTATCCGCTGTAGCGCCTCTTGGCCCGTACCTGCTTCCCGGATTTCGAATCCCGCGTGTCTAAGCACGCGCGCAACAGCATAGCGGCCACCCTCGTCGTCGTCGACGACCAAGATGCGCTGATGTTCGCTTGGCATCATCTGGCCCTCATAGTCCTGGCTGCGTGGCATGCAGTTCGGAAAATAATCCTTCCAAGTTCGCGCGATTGCAGATTCGCTTCAGTTCCATCATTGCTGTGCCATCAGCGAGCCCGCTTTTCGGTAAAAATCCGACGCCGTAGTGATCTAGTTGCGCGCGTAACCCGTCATCGAGCGGCTTCGACGTGGAAATTACAACTGGAATCTCCGCGGTTATTGGGTCGGCCCGTAACCTTTCCAGCACTTCGAAACCACCTGGGTCGGGCATGAGCAGATCGAGTAATATCAACTCCGGCCGTTCTTCACGGGCAAAACGCAGCCCTTCCATACCGCCGGACGCCTCGAGTACCTGGGCTGTCGGTGCGAAGAGCTGCCTCAACAGGTAACGGGAAACATCTTCGTCATCAATCACCAAAATCTTTCGCGGCGCAGTTCGGCCGGTGACCCGATACAACTGATCGAGCAGCCAGCGACGGGTTACCGGTTTTTGAACGAATGCGTCTGCTCCCAGCGACAGCGCTTTTTGTGGGTCGTCCAAGTTGGTGACCACCAGCACGGGGATTTCTCGCGTGTCCTTTTTCGTTTTCAGATCCAGCAGCAGACTCCAAGCGTCCTCCCCACGCAGGACGATATCCAAAATAATGGCGGCGGGCCGGACCGTTTCGAGGAGAGCGCGTCCTTCCCGGATGCTTCGCGCGGAAATAATCTGGAAACAGGCTCCGCGCAGGTATTTCTCGTAAAGCATGCGGGACTCAATTTCGTCTTCGATCACCAGGATCGGCACGCGTTCCTGGTCCAGGTCCGGCGCCAGCATTACATCGGAAAGCGGCTGGTCCGAGGCGTAGACCAGGGGAATCACGGCGTCGAATGTCGAACCTAGACCGGGAGAACTCGTTAGGGACACGGATCCTCCAAGCAGTTCCGCCAACCTCTTGGACAGGGGCAATCCTAGACCGGTGCCGCGCACTTTCCGTTGCAAAGGATTCTCAAGTTGCGCGAACTCCTGGAAGATAATTCCCTGATGTTCCGGCGAGATACCAATGCCCGTATCGGTCACGGAGAATTGCGCGCTTTTGCGGTCCCCGGAAAGTCGCGCTGAGACACGCACTTCTCCCCTCTCCGTAAATTTCAGCGCATTCGAGATGAAATTTCGCAGAATCTGCGATACCTTTCCTTCATCGGTGTACAACTGCGGAATGCCTTCAGGATCGTCGAACACCAGGTTGACAGACGTATTCAACAACAGCGGCCGCAGCATGCCGCGGAGGGCCCCGAATAGGCTGCGAACATCAAATTCCGCCGGGCGGATCACGACCTTACCAGCCTCTACCTTGGCCAGGTCGAGCAGGTCGTTCACCAGCTCCGACAGACTGTCGGCCGATTTACGGACCAAGTAAATCTGCCGCTCCTGCTCAGAAGAGAGCTCGCCATCCACGCGCTCCAGCAGCAGACGCGTAAGCGCCAGGATCGAGTTCAGAGGGGTGCGAAACTCGTGCGTCATGTTCGAAAGAAAACGGGTTTTGACCTCATCGGCGCGGCGCAGATGGTCTGCCCGTTCGTCGAGTTCGGCGTAGAGAGCCACAACTCCGCGATTAGTATCTTCGAGTTCCCGATTGAGACTCGCCAGCTCATCCTGGCGCTGCCGCAGTTCGTCGAGTGCGCGCAGAAGATCTCCGTTCTGGCGGCGAAGCTCCTCCATGAGGTCGCTTGGGCCTAGGCGAATCAGTTCAGCCGAGAGCTGGGGTAGCATCTGGGTGCTCACGAAGGGCGCCCTGCGCGGCAAAAGCTTGCACATAGAAACAGAAGTCCCGCCTGGAGACGACTGGATCTCGAAGCGGTCCATCAGCCGCCGCGCACCTACGATACCCAACCCCATTCCTGTTTTGGAAGAGTATTCGCCGCTGAGGACATGATCCACATTCCGAATACCCGGCCCCTGGTCCGAGACACGGATCACCAGGAGCTGTGGCGGCGTCTGGCCCTCGAGTGTAAATTCAAGCCGTCCTCCACGCGCATATTGAAACGCATTGCGCGCGATTTCTGACACGGCCGTAGCGAGGCGCGTCTGGTCCTGCGCGTCGAAGCCGACTAGCGCCCCGATCTGACGAGCGCGCTGGCGGGCCGAAACTACATCCTGCTCATATCGGATTTCCGCTTTAAGGATGGGAAGTATCACGATTCCAGTGCCGCCTCCCGCGCCACGACCACGGTCACATCATCGCGTCCCCGGACATAGTCGCGGTACAACACGCCTGCGATCAGGCTCGGATGCCGCTCAATCAGACCCGGATAAGCGTCAAGCGACCAGTGAGTCTGAAGACCGTCGGAATGCATGATTAGTACGGAGCCGGAATCCCATGGGTAGGTGAATTGGGTGACCCTCCGCGCCTGCAATCCTGCCGTGCCCGCGTTCGAGACGCACCGCCGAAGGTGTCCCGATACGGGGACGATGGCGGCTGCTACGTTGCCCAAGCCGGCGAAACGCAGCACGCGGCCCGGTGAATCGATTTCCGCCACCGCTACGGCCGCGCCGCGCGTAGCGCGTAGAGCCGCATGGATTCCCTCTACCAGGGAAGTAGTGGTCCCGTTCACGTGTTCGTGCGCTTTTTGGATTGCAGCTCGCGAAGCATCCGCCGCAAGTGCTCCATGTCCCAGGCCGTCGGCCAGCGTTATACGCAAACCTTGTGCCCGATGCTGGAAGGTCCAGGCGTCGCCACACATTGCTTCGCCAGCAAGTGGTATGCAGATCCCGCCGATCTGGAATCGGGCGGATGGAGCGGCCGATCCACCTGGTCCGCCACATTTCCAGATTTGCGCCACGAGCGCGGTCCCTTGGCCCTGCCGCGAATAGATATCATGCATGCTGGAAAGACGCGCGATCGCGCCGAGGCCGGTGCCCGAAGTTCCCGCCGTTGAGTACCCATCCTGAAAGCAGCGGCCAATGTCGGCGATTCCCGGCCCTTTGTCCAGGGCCAATATTTCGATGCCGGTTGTAGCACGGGATTCCAAGGGCCGAAGAATTACATAGCCCCCGCCCGCGTGCTTCAGTAGATTCTTAGCGGCCTCTGTGACGACAAGGCCGACGCTGCCGGCCATAGTTTCGTCGAACAGGAGATCGCTCGCGAGCGCCAGCGCCACTCGACGAGCTTCGGCGCAATCTGTCGATGCCTGAATTCGGACACTGGCGTTAACCATCAGCTTCCCAACTAGTCTATTTCCAGCGAGTTATCATTACCCGCGTGCCCTCGCCCACCGTAGACTGCAGATCAAATTCGTTGGAAAGCCTCTTGGAGCCGCTTAGGCCCAAACCCAGCCCAGAACCCGTCGTAAAACCGTCTTTCATCGCTAGATTCAGGTCCGGAATTCCCGGACCGCGATCCTCAAAAGTCAGCCTCAATCCTTTTCGCGTGCCCTCGCTCAAAGACTCCAAGAGTGCTGTTCCGCCGCCCCCGTGGACTAGCACGTTGCGCGCCAATTCGCTCGCAGCAGTGATGATTTTAGTTTGGTCCACCAACCCGAAGCCCTGTTCCACCGCCCAGGCGCGGACTCTCTGCCGGACCATCACAACATCAGCATCCACTCGTACCGGCAGCGTTTCAGTCCTGAGTACGGGCACGGGAGGCTTCTCCGGGTCCTGAACTATTCTCGTTGCGTGCCCGGCGCAACAGGTCCATCCCTTTTTCGACGTTCAACGAAGTTCGAATACCCGGAAGCGAAAGACCTAGTTCCACCAGAGTAATGGCGACAGCGGGACGCATCCCCACTACGACGGTTTCCGCGTCGAGAATTCGCGACATCGCAGCGATGTGGCCTAACATCCGGCCTATGAAAGAATCAACGACATCGAGCGACGAAATGTCAATGAGTACGCCGCGGGCGTGGGCGCTCACGATGCGTTCAGTCAGATCCTCCTGCAGCGTCATGGCCAGGCGATCGTGCATGTCCACCTGGATACTGACCAGCAGGAACTCACCCATCTTAAGAATCGGAATCCGTTCCATAAGTTGCCTCCTGCCCTGACTTCCTACGTCCACGCTGAATCGTCTGGTCCGTTTTCTTCAGGGCCAACGCAAAGGCATCGGCGAGTGTGGCTTTGGTGACAACCGTATGGAGTTCTACTCCGAGGTGCACAATCGTGGCGGCGATCTGCGGCCGAATGCCGCTAATAATACATTCCGCCCCCATCAGACGCGCGGCTGCGATGGTCTTCATGAGATGCTGCGCGACGAGAGTGTCTACAGTTGGCACGCCGGTAATGTCGATGATGGCGATGGCGGCGCCGGAGTCGACAATGCTCTGTAGCAGGCTCTCCATTACCACCTGTGTTCGTTCGCTATCGAGAGTGCCGATTAGCGGGAGGGCAAGGATTCCATCCCATAGTTTGACGACCGGCGTGGAAAGTTCCAACACTTCGCGCTGCTGTTTTTGAATGAGTTCTTCGCGGCTCTTCTGAAATATTTCCGTGGTAAGGAGGCCAAGCTGGTCAAGCAGGACAGTAATATTCCAAAGCTCCTCTTTGTCAACACCCTCCTTGTCGAGGGTCCGAATGAGAGGCCGCTTTAGAGAAAAGACGAAGGTTGCGGTTTCAGAAGGCGTGAAACCTTGCCGTGCCCTGGAGCGCGAAAGATTCCCGAGGATTTCCCGGGCAGATTCCCAGGTTGGCGCGTTGATTTCAGTCAATTCACCCGAAGCAACTCCATTGCGGAAAGCCGCCAGAAAATTCTTGGAGTCTGCGTGTAGATCCCTGTCACTAATGAGATCCGCGCGTCGCGTGACGGATCCGCGCTGCAGTTCTATCCAGTCGTTCAGGATCTCAGCCTCGCGGTCATTAACTATTTCAGCCAGATTGTTTGTCGGCTTTGGTTTCATTTCGATCCTCTGAAATCCTCACCAGCATCGCGCCCCGAAGCGGCGCTGGCGCGGTTGTCATGCTTCGCGGCACCTATAAGTCGCCGCACGGTTCCGAGCCATTCATCTTCAGGAAGCGGGTGACCTTCGGGTGGCTTGCGGATGATCGCGTGGGCGCCGAGGGTCTTGGCGACTTCGAGATGGAAATCCTTGTAAACGCCTGTGGTAGCAATAATCTTGATAGGATTCGGTCGGCGTGATATTGCTCCGATAATCTCGAATCCATTGATCCCCGGCAGCGACAAATCCATGATGGTCAGATCGATCTCCTTATGTTTCTTCTCAAGGAGTTCAACCGCTTCTTTTCCATCGGCTGCGCGCAGCACAAGGTACCCCGCCGCCGCCAGCAGCTGTTCGGCAGAAGCAAGAAAATTCGGATCGTCATCCACAACAAGCACAGTCGACATAAAATCCTCACCTCGCCTTCGGCAACACCTAGTATACCCACGGAAGTCTGATTGATTGTCCACCTGCGTACCAACGCCGCCAAGTTGGCTCAAGTAATTTCTTAAGGGCAAGCTTCCTTCTCACTTTCCAGATTGGATCAACTGCCGGAGCATCGTCCGGTTAGCGAAACAATATGTGAACACGGTCTCGACTTCTGCAATACGCAAAAGGCGCAGGTTGGGCAAAAGGCCGAGGAAGAGCACGACCAATTCACCGATGGCTGCCCAGCCTAAGACTGGTTTCACATAGTCTTCGGTTGGAGTGATTTTCCAAGCAATTCCTGTGATAAGCGCCGAAAAGAATAGCGCATAACACATCTGGGCGGCGAGGCGGGATCTCATTTCCGCCTCGAACATCTCGTGGGCGGCACGATCGTCCAGCGTCGCGACGAGGTTCTTGAGCAGGTTGAACCGGAAGAGACTCATCCTTGCGAAACGAACGTCATCCTCATCCCGTTTCTCAGCGAGCCACGCGGTTTTATAAAATTCTCTTGCCGTCTGTGGCAATTCTCGTGACACACGCGCCATCATGAGTCCCGGATACGGAGCGTCTTCACGATACGGCCACAGGGCCGGACGTTTCAGCTTGAACCAGTTTTTACCAATCCAGTTGACCATTTACTGTCGCGCCGTCGAGGTTCGAGGATGATGTCCCCGTGTTTCTCGCTTTCCCACCATTCCCGGGCTCTGACGAGCAACCGGGATCCGTTGTGAATCTGAGTGGGGAGAAAAGCGAGGAGGCGGCCAGACCAGCGATCCGCGAAGCTAGTACGGCCAAGACGTAAGGCCAGCCCAAGCACGTAGCCGCACGGCAATCCAACGGCCGCCGCCACGCCGAACTTATTTTCCGTGAGATCGGCCCACCCAGGCGCTGTCTTAGACGGAAGCGCACAATGCACCAAAACGACAATGTGAAGGAATAGAAACAGTCCGGGCAGAAAGACCTCAAAAAAGTCTCGCACTTGGGTAACTGTGGAGAAGTTGGGTGTCCTTTCATCCGGCATGGCTGGACTCCATAGCCAAGCAGCGTACCAGAATTCGGGCTAGTGAGCAGCGAAGGGGTCCGGCTGGAAGTGACCCCCTCAGGATGTATCGTTGGCAGGTCCATTGGTGTCGAGGAATGCCCGAACGGCAGTCGAAGTTCATGGGAGTACAGGCCCCGACGACTGATTACGTGGCCGGTAACCCCGTAGTTGCGGGACTGCTCCAATTCTCTGTTAGGGCGAATCGTCGCCAAACTGGACAGGAGTCGGAACGTTCTGGCCACGAAAAGTCATTCACGAGTAGCCCGTGACACACCCGGAGATGACGGCCGGACTTTCCTAACCATCGTTTCAGCAACGGTTCGCTCGTGGGACGGCGGCACAGTTCACGTAGGGTCGAGAAGATCGCGCGTACGTATCGTCTAGCTGGCGTGCCCGGCCTCTGGATAACGACCGCCGCTCAGCCGGGAGAGGTAGACCGATTGGTCACATGACTCGATGCTGCGTGCCGCGCTCGTCGGCTGCAGCGGGCTGTTAGGCCCCGCACGTCGGGTATACGAGGTGTTCGGTAGAGACTTCATGAAGGCAGACCTCGCCTTGTGAACCGTAGGAGACCCTGAATAGATGGCTGACGCCGCCAGGGCCAACTGCCCAGAACAGCGGGGCGCGGCTTCGACGTAAGCCTTCCCACTTCCTGTGGGCATTGATTCGAGCGGCAGTCGCCGTAGCCATGTTCAACCCGCCTTCTTGGCACGACGCGAGTAAACTCTCAGCATTAAATCGAGCTCTTTGACGCTCTTCTTTACCTCTCCCGCGATGTGTTCCGTCGCGGACGCCTTTGACAAGAAGGCGGTGAAATCAAACTGCCACTTGGCAGACTCCATCCCCAAGCAGCTCCTTGGCCAGCCGTAATCGAAGTGCAAGCGCGCTATCGATGCGATTGTAATGACTGGCTCCATCCACAGCGTAATCGGCCGTGGCGATTTGGTCTTTCGCCCTTCCCAGAAGATGACTATGTCGGCCTCGCTCTTGGGCAGGCGGTATCGACCACCGCCGGAGTCTTGGACGGCATGGTTCTCGAGGGCCCGCAAGAAGTCCCTTGCGTCGACCGGCGTGACCTTGGTTGAGTTGGCCTTATATCCTTCTACCGCATAGCCTCTCTTGGGATCGTGACAGTACGTTGGGAGCCACTCATTCCAGAGTCGGTGTGCAAACTCTATCAGCGGATCGTACTCGTCGATGGTGATTCGTGATCCTTGTGGCCTAACTCTTGTTTAGGCTGACCTGCGTAAAAGCGGCCCGCTGTACTGGGGTGGAGGTGTTCATGACTGGAAGCACTTTAGGTTTATCGTACTGGCTGCGACAAGCATGGCTCCCCTCGCGGTGACTCCTAGCATGTTTATAGTATATTGACACTTTGACCCTGATTCGCTTCCTCTGAACGATTCACTCTCCAGCGCGGCGCGCGGATCACTCGAACCCAAGTGAGGTGCCCCTTGCCAGTTGATTGCGAGGAGTGCGCCCTCCTGGAAGCTCTACAAGCACGCAACTCGACTGAATGTAGACGTTGCGCAACTTTATCTATCGGGAGAACATGCCTGCATTTCGAGAGCAGCGGCGGAAGCTGATGAAGCGTGGTGCAACGCGCGAACTGCCCTAGCGAAACACTTTGCGGAACAGCACCCCGAGAAGCCGTTTACAGGCTGAACATGCGGGATCGGCAGAGACGGAGCGAGGCTACTCGGCGCGGACTTCCCTCCGTCGAATCGTTAGTGCGGTAATCTGTGTTGGTCGCTCAACTCTGCAAATGCAAATCCGGCGGCAAATCTTCCTTTCGGACCCGATGTGGCCAACGCCCGACTGCCAAGGAACCTCAACCCTCTTCGCTGGAGACGGCGTTCTCTACGTCAACGCATTCAGCAATGGGGCAGATCCGGAGGGCGCGGTGAAATTGCCGCCCTTCTCCGATGCACTCGCAAAATACGAC
>Ga0209382_10010219_pt1 | contig 11718 bp, 9 predicted proteins | sample SoiMetdeltSBSDD5_FD_187599 | JGI IMG/M metagenome (GOLD analysis project Ga0209382, IMG submission 187599) | Bulk soil microbial communities from a Populus tree surrounding site in Tennessee, USA - Soil MetaG P. deltoides SBSDD5 (SPAdes) (version 2) | ecosystem: Environmental > Terrestrial >...
CAGCGTAGTTGCGGTTCGCCTTAGGGGCGCGCCGCGCGTAAAGCGACGAGCAAAGAACAAGGGGGAGGCTTTGTCTCAGGGATCGTTCAGCGAAGCTGACGTGATCGTCGTCGGCGGCGGAGGCGCGGGGCTGGCTGCTGCCGCGGAAGCTGCCCGTCTCGGCCGCAGCGTGATCGTTCTCGAAAAGAACCCGCAGACCGGCGGCACGACGTCGTGGTCGGTGGGCTCAATTACGGCAACGAACACGCCGCACCAGCAGCGAGCCGGCATAAAGGACTCACCGCTTGCGCATTTCGAAGATCTGGCGCTGCATGCCGGTCCGCTCGCGCCACGCGACAATCTCGCCTTGCGCCGGGTGCTCGTCGACAACACGACCGATATGCTCGACTGGCTGATGGGGCTCGGCATCGTGTTCGTCGGTCCGATGCCCGAGCCGCCCCATCGCTATCCGCGGATGCACAACGTCGTGCCGAACTCGAAGTCGTTCGCCTATCACCTCACGCGTCACTGTCGTGAGCTGGGGGTGGAGATTTGCGTGAACACGCGCAGCGAGCGGCTGATCGAGGAGAATGGACGGATTGTCGGAGTCGAGGCGGCGATGCCGGCCGGCGGACGGCATGTCTTCAGAGCGCGCGGCGGTGTCGTGCTCGCGAGCGGCGACTACGCCGGCGCAGCGGACCTCAAGAGCTGCCTTGCCTCACCCGATCTGGCGGATGTCGAGGCCGTCAACGCGTCCGCGACAGGCGATGGGCACCGCATGGCGCTCGACATCGGTGCGACGGTCGTGAACGGGGATATCGTGCGCGGTCCGATCATGCGCTTCGTGCCCCCGACGCGTCCGAACATCATCCAGCGCCTGCCGCCCATTGCAGCGGTGGCTCACGCGATAGCGTGGTCGATGAACGTGCTTCCGCAATGGATACTGCGGCCGTTTCTCATGAGCTTTCTCACGACCGCGCTCGGTCCTTCGCCGGATTTGTTCAGACAGGGTGCGATACTCGTCAACAGCGAAGGAAAACGCTTCACCGACGAGCTCGCGGAGCCCGCGCGCGAGGTGCCAAAGCAGCCGCAGCGCATCGCGTATATCCTGTTCGACGAAGCGATGGCGGAAAAATTCGAAGCGTGGCCTTATTTCGTCTCCACTGCTCCGGGAGTCGCTTACGCGTATCTCGGCGACTACAGGCGCAATCGCCGGGATATTTTCCATCACGGCAACACGCCTTCGGAGCTTGCAGCCTCGATGCACGTGCCGGCCGCGCAGCTTGCCGCCACGCTCGAGCGCTACAACGCTGCGGAGCGCTCCGGCAGGACAGCCCTCGCTCGCGCGCCGTATTACGCCCTCGGTCCCATCAAGAGTTATGTCGTGTTCACCGACGGCGGACTCAATGTGAGCGATCGCCTCGAAGTGCTGCGCGAGGACGGCTCCATCATTCCCGGGCTGTATGCCGCGGGGTCCGCGGGACAGGGCGGTCTGTTACTCGAAGGGCACGGACATCACCTCGGCTGGGCGTTCATTTCAGGCCGTATCGCAGGCCGTAACGCGGCGTGCGAGACGATCGGAAAGACCCCGGGAGGCGTGCCCGCATGATTTTCATGAGCCAGAGCGGCTTGACGGACAGGAGTCGCGAAAGCGACTGGGATCGCTGGTATGTCGGCCATCTGGAGATCATGGCGACTGTGCCGGGCGTCAGCTCGGCACAGCGTTTCAAGACGGACACGCCTGGCCACCCGCCGTCGCTTGCGATGTATGGCGTCGCATCGCAGGACGTGTTCAGGGATCCGTACTACCTGAGCGTCCGGGGCATGGGAGAGTGGCTGTCGTTGATCGACCGGCAGTGGTACCGCCGGAATCTCTTCTCGGGACTCGAGCGTGCGCCGACGGTTCCTTGGGGCCAAGTCCTTCTGGTCGCCGACAAGCCGCAGCCTGAGCCTCGCCTCGCGGGCATCGATTGGACATGGCTCGAATGCGTTGCGATCGATCGCTCGACGCCGTATCGGGGAATCGCAGTGATCGATGAAGCCGCAGCGCAGAATGTCGATGGCAGCGGGGGCATCGCAGTCTACAGGCCCGTGATTTGGTAAACGGCCGTCACGCGCTCATCGCGGGCGCTACCGGCATCGTCGGCAAACGGCTGGCGGAGCGCCTGCACGCGAGCGGCTGGGATGTGACCGGCTTGTGCCGGCGTCCGCCGTCAGCGAACCTGCCGTATCGGCTGCTCGCGGTGGACCTCACGGATGCGCAGGACTGCCGCGACAAGCTTACGGCGCTGGAGACCGTCACACACGTTTTCTATGCAGCCCGCTACGATCATCCGGAAGGGACCGGCGAATCGGTCGACGTGAATGCATCGATGCTCGTCAATCTCGTGGACGCTGTCGAGCCGGCTGCGCGCAACTTGCAGCACGTTCACCTCGTCCACGGCACGAAATACTACGGGCACATGCTCGGTCCGTTACAGGTGCCGATCGAGGAGGATGCACCGCGAGCAGCCGTGCCGAACTTCTATTTCGCACAGGAAGACTTCGTACGCGAACGGCAGCGTGGCAAGCGATGGACTTACACGACGTCCCGTCCGCACACGTTCTGCGATCCGGATGCCGCGGAGCCGCGGAACGCGGCACTGCTGATTGCGGTTCATGCGACGCTTGCGCGCGCGCTGCATGAACCGTTTACGTATCCCGGAACCGATCGGAGCTTTCATGCTCGCACCCAATTCACGTTCGTGCCGATGCTCGCGCGCGCGATCGAGTGGATCGCGAGCGACGGGAGATGCGCGAACGCGTCGTTCAACGTCGTGAACGGCGACAGTCCGCGCTGGTCCGAGTTATGGCCGCGCTTCGTGGAGTACTTTCAAGTGGAACCGGGTGATCCCAGGCGCATGCGCCTTCGTGATGAGGTGGGTCGGAAGGAAGCCGTGTGGCAAGAGCTCGTCAATCGCCACGGCCTCGTTCCCGTTCCGTTATCAGTGCGCGTGCTCTGGCCGTACGCCGATTATCTGTTCGCGCCCGAATGGGACATAATTTCCGGCGTGTCGAAAGCGCGGCGTCACGGCTTCGGAGAAAGCGTGGACAGCGCGCGCATGTTTCTCGATCTTTTCGAGAGCTTTCGACGCGACAGAATCATTCCATAAGGAGGAGGACGAATCATGAGGCGATTCGTGCAGTGGCTCGCTTTCGCCGCCGCAGCGATCTGCGGATTCACGACAGTGGTCGCGTGGGGGCAGGCGACCTATCCGACCAAGCCACTGCGGATCATCGTGCCGTGGCCGCCGGGCGGCGGCGCGGATGTCATCATGCGCATGCTGAGCCCGAAGCTCTCGGAAAGCCTCGGCCAGCAGGTGATCGTCGACAATCGCGGCGGCGCAGCGGGGAACATCGGCGCGGAGATGGCCGCGAAAGCGCCGGCGGACGGTTACACGATCGCATTCGCGTACTCGGGCACGCATTCGATCAATCCGCATATCTATTCGAAGATGCCGTTCAGAGAGAGCGATTTCGCCCCGATCATCTGGCTCGCTTCCGTACCGCAGGTGGTCGTCGTCCATCCGTCGCTTCCGGTGAAAACGGTGAAGGATCTGATCGCGCTCGACAGGGCGAGACCCGGCCAGCTTTCCTACGGTTCGAGCGGGAATGGCGCCATCAACCATCTCGCGGGCGAGCTTTTCAACCACATGACGGGGACGAGGCTCGTGCACGTGCCGTACAAAGGCGGCGGGCCTGCGGCGGTGGCGCTCATCAGCGGAGAGATTGCGCTCATATTGGGCGAGCCTGCTTCGCTGGTGGGACACATCAAGGCAGGAAAGGTGCGTCCCGTCGCGGTCACTTCGACAAAGCGCGCACTGTCGTTTCCGGAACTGCCGACTGTTGCGGAGTCGGGCATTCGGGATTACGAGGTCACGTCATGGAACGGCATGCTCGCGCCGGCGGGAACTTCGCCGGAAATCGTGAGACGTCTCAACACCGAGTACAACAGGATCATCGGCGACGCGGAGATGCACAAGCGCCTGATCGCGAACGGCTACGAACCGGTCGGCGGGCCACCGGAAAAATTCGGAGAGCATATCCGTGCGGAGGTCGCGAAATGGGGCCCCGTGGTCAAGCGTGCGAACGTGCGGGTGGATTGATACGGTCAACCGGGGTGCAGAGCGGCGCGTTAAGTCCTTGCCATTTCGGCACGAATCTAATCGAGGACGGACATGAACCCATTGTTGAAGACCGCCGTCGCGCTCGCGTTCACAGCGACAGCCGCTGTAGCAGGCGCGCAGACCACTGCGCCCGGAAAAGGCGACACGACCAAAGCGACCCCGGCTACACCCGCGACGTCTGCGAAAGGCGACGCGACCAAGGCAACGCCGGCTACACCAGCGACGCCCGCAACGCCATCGCAGCCGGCGAAAGGCGAGGCAGCGAAAATGCCCGGCGCAGCTCCGGCAGTCCCGGCATCTCCCGGCGGCCAGGCAATGAGCCCCGCCCCGTCGCAAGCGACCGGCGCGGCAGCGCAGGCCAAGTCCGAGAAAGCAACCAAAGGCAAGACGAAGAAAGCGAAAACGAAGCGCGCGAAAGCGAAGCGCGACGACGCGACGACCAGCAGCACCGCGCCGGCGAAGTAAGGCATACCCGGCATTTGCCGCGGACGGACTGGAGGGCAGAGCGGTGAGCTGCCCTCCAGCCTTTTTATCGCGCGCGCCTAGCGCTCGCGCGCGACACAAAGCTCGAGCAGCGGCTGAAGCGTGCGCGTGTGCTCGATTGCACCGACCCGATCGATGATGGCCTCGACCTGTCCAGGCTTCAGCATGCGCGCGGCATTTTCGCGGAACTTCGCCCGCACATCGTCGTCGGTCATCGGATTCTGTGCGCTGCCCCAGTTGTTGGGCTGAACGCGTTCCATCGTGCGGCCGCCTTTCAGGTGCACGATCACCCACCCTTTGTATTGATCCCGTCCCGGTGCACTCGGGTCGACTCTGTACGTCACCCTGCGTGCGAGCGCGAGGATCTCCGGATTGCGCAGGCTCGTTTCACTGTATCCATCCACGCCGAGCCGACCGTGATAAAGCGCTTCAGCTAGCGAATACTGCAGGCTCACTCGGCCGTGTGAGTCGGTCGCCGGCGCGATCTTTTCGGCCACCGGCTCGCACACGACGGGGATCATGTATTCGGCAATGGGACACTCGATACGTTCGGCGTCGGCGGCGCGTATACCTGCGTTGCGATGCAGATGCAGGATCGCGTCGACAAACGCATGGATCACGTGCGCTGCCGGATAGGGCTTGAAGGAGATGTTGCGGCTTTCCCATGCCTCGCCCAGGCCCGCCGTGATCCTCTGCAGATCGGGTTTGTACGCAGGGTCCTGCACATGGGAGGCGAAGAGGCCGAAGCGACTTTCGAACACGGGCGCGGGCCCGGTGCACCCGGCCTGCGCGAGAAATGCGGCTGCTATGCCGGACAGCGCGGACCAGCCGGGGTGAAGGAATTTGGACTGCGTGCCGTCTTCCCAGCAGGCGAGAATGCCTGACGCCTGACTACCCGCGATTCCTGCGGCGTTGCGGATGCGATCGATGTCGAGCCCGAGCAGCCGGCTGGCGGCATACGCCGTACCGAACGTGCCCATGATGCCGCTCGGGTGGAAACCGACTTTGTGAAACTGGCCAGGCGCAGCAAGGGCGACACGCACGGTGAGCTCGATCGCGCCTGCGATGATGGTCAGGGTCTCCCGTCCGCTGGACCCGACGGCTTCACCCAGCGCGAGCGCAGCCGCAACGTTCGGACTGCTTGCGTGGACGATTGTTTCGTTGTGCGTGTCGTCGAACTCGAGGGCCTGTGAAAGCGTGCCGTTCGCGAGCGCCGCGCACATCGGGGTTGCCCGGTCTCCGAAGCCGAGTAGCCGGGAGCCCGTGCCGCCGCCCATCGCCAGTGCTGCTTCGCGCGCGCTTCGCCCGAGCGACGTCGGGCAGGCGGCGAGGATCAGGCCGATAACGTCCAGCACACGCAGCTTGGTTGCCGCGATCACGTCGTCCGGCAACTCGTCGTAGCGCAAGTCCGTAAACCACTGCGCCAGCGTTTCGCTGTAACTCGACAACTGCAGTTCCTCCGTGGAGGCAGTATAAGCCGTAGCCGCGGCGGGTGCGCTGTTGTGACGAGCGCGTTGCTATTGCTAAGATGCGGTGACTATAAGGAGGAGCGCATGAGAAGAGCCGGTTTAACGGTTGCGTTTTTCTTTGGGTTGCTTGTCGCGGCATTGGGCTCCGGCGCTGCGTACGCAGCGCAAGGACAGCAGTACCCCACACGGCCCATACGCTGGATCGTGCCGATTCCACCGGGCGCGACCGCGGACATCATCACGCGGCTCGTGGCCGCGCGGCTCACTGAAGCGCTGGGACAGCAAGTCGTCGTTGACAACCGGCCGGGCGGCGTTTTCACCGTCGGAAGCGAGATCGTGGCGAAAGCCCCGTCGGACGGACACACGATCGGAACGCTGCTCACACCGCACGTCGTGAATCCATTCGTCACGAAGAATCTGCCATACAACACGGAGCGCGATTTCACGCCGGTATCGCTGCTCGTGATCGTGCCCGGCGTGATGACGATGTATCCGGGCGTCGGTGCCAACACGCTGAAGGACGTGATCGCGCTCGCAAAAGCGAAACCGGGGCAGCTCAACTATGCGTCGCCCGGGCCGCTCACTTCGGGGCATCTTTCGATGGAGCTCCTCAAGCTTCAGGCGGGTATCGACATTACGCACATCCCGTACAAAGGCGGCGCGCCTGCGATCATCGATCTCGTTGGCGGTCGCGTTCAGTTCCTGATCAGCGGCCCGCCCGGTGTCCTGCCGCATATCAAGGCCGGGCGGCTGAAGCCGATCGCAGTGACAGCGGCGAAGCGGTCTCCGGGCCTGCCCGATACACCGACTTTCCAGGAGTCCGGCATGCCTGGGTTCGACACTTACGAATGGTACGGCGTGTTCGCGCCGGGAAACCTGCCGCAACCCATCCTTGCGAAGCTTTCGCAGGAGATCAGCCGCATCATCAAGCTCCCCGAGATGAGCGAGCGGCTCGCGTCACAGGGTGCACTGCCGGTCGGCAATACCTCGGACGAGTTCGCCGCGTTCGTGAAGAGAGAGATGGGCACGTGGGGCAAAGTCGCGCAGAAGGTCGGACTCAAACCGGATTGAGCAACTCGGAGACGCGGATCGATGAAAATCACCGACGTAACGATCACGCTGTTCGCATGGGAGAACCTGCCGCCGCGACAGTTCGGCAGACACACGGGCCGGATGGCGGGTGGGCGCAGCGAGCTTGGACTCGTCACGATATCGACGGACGACGGCGTGGAAGGGCATTCGTTTCTCGGGTCCTCCAGCCGCGGCGCCAGCTACGACGCCGCTTCGCTGATCCGTTTTCTGAAGCCGCTGCTGATAGGGCAGAATCCGTTCGATCGTGAAGGTCTGTATCAGCAGATGTGGGCGCGCAGCCGGAATACCACGTTGCGCTGCATCGGCGCGGTGGACGTCGCGCTCTGGGACCTCGCGGGCAAAGTCGCAGGGCTGCCGATCCATCGCATGCTGGGAAGCTTCCGTGAATCGATTGCCGCCTATGCGAGCTCGGAAGTACTGCCGTCGAAAGAAGCGTATGCCGAGGAGGCGGTGCGGATCAGAGAGGCGGGGTTTCATGCTTACAAGATCCACCCGACTGCCGTGTGGCAGCAGGACATCGAGATCTGCCGGCACGTGCGCAAAGCAGTGGGACAAAGCTATCGACTCATGCTCGACAGCACGTGGTCGTACAACTACGTCGAGGCGTTGCGCGTCGGACGCGCGCTCGAGGAGCTCGACTACTACTGGTACGAGGATCCGCTGGACGCGGACGACATTACGAATTACGTGAAGCTCCGGCAGAAGCTCGACATTCCGATACTCGCGACGGAGTACACGCCCGGAGGGCTGCAGGCTTTCGCGCCGTGGATCACGCTCCAGGCGACGGACTTCCTGCGCGGCGACGTGGCGGTGAAAGGCGGCATTACCGCGCTCGTGAAAATCGCGCACCTCGCCGAGGCTTTCCACATGAATCTGGAAGTGCACCACGGCGGCAACTCGCTCAACAACGTCGCGAACCTTCACGTGATCCTTGCGATCCCGAACACCGAGTACTTCGAGGTCCTGCTGCCGGATGCAACTCAAAAATATGGCCTCGTCCAGGACATCACCGTCGCACGCGACGGGACGGTAAAGCCGCCGGACGGGGCGGGCCTCGGCGCGAACATCGACTTCGACCTGATCGCAAGGAAGAAGATCGAAATTCTGCGCTGACGAGCCGAGCGCAGTGAGCAGCAGGTTCTTAGCGAGCTACGGCTATCGTGCGATCGTAGAGCCTGCGCGTTGCCGCTGCTCCAGACCATCGATGCGCTGACGCAGCATTTCAAGGTCCTGCTTCAGCCGGCTGATCTCGTCACTGGATGCCGCTGAGCCGCCGCTCGCCATCGGGCTGCTGCCGGACGTTGTGCTGCCACCCGAAACCGTCGTGTCCGTGCTGCTGCTCGTGCCCCCTATGGGGCTGGATGTGCTGCTGCCGGGGCTCGTCGCGGCGCTGCTCGGGCCACTAGTGCTGCTCGTTACGGTCCCCGCGGGGCTCGTACTCGTTCCGCTCATGCTGCTCGAGCTCGCAGACGCTCCGCCTGTGCCGTATTTTTGCTCGAGCTCGGAGACCCTCGTGCCGAGCGCCGAGATCTGTTGTCTGATCTGCTCCACGTCACTTGCTGAGGCGGTTATCGTGGTCGTTGTCGCTGATGTGGCCCCCGTCGTGCTGCCGGGTGTTGCGACCGCCGCTCCGGGTGCCGGCGTCGCTACCACTCGGTCCTCCTGGTTCTTGCACGCCGCAAGGCTTGTCGCGATGACCACGGCGCTCGCCGCCAATAAATATTTTTGCGATGCCATAGGTTTCTCCATCGGAAAGTTAGGGAAAAGACGCCGGCCCTGTCACCGCCCGCGCCAACCGCTGTTGGGCGGCAATCTGCATGCCGGAGAGCCAGCTTCCGCGTTGGACGCTTGGAAAAGTTCGCCGGAACAGTTGCTTGGTCTACTCGGCTGGGCGGTCCCGGGCGGAAGGAAACGCCTCTACGAGCGCGGACGCCGCATCGTCGAGCTCTTCGAGGCGTGCCACGGTAAGCAGCAGGCGCTCGACTTCGGCGTCGCTGGCGGCGAGGCCGTAGCTCATGCAGTTGCTGAGCTTCGCTCCAAGTTCGCCCGCGCTCAACGGCTCCTGCGGGCTGCCCTTGATCGTGTAACTCGATGCTTCGACGATGCGGCCGCTTTTGAGAGTCACCTTGACCGATGCCGGCTCGATCGCCGTCGCGTCGATCGACGGATCCGAAGTCACGTTGATCAAGCGCGTGAGCGCTGCAATGGCCGGGTCCGTGATGGCGGGTTTCCGGTACGTATTCAGATCGACGACGCCGTCGTGGAGCGCGCGTGCGAAGCTGTATGCCGCATTGAACTGCGCGTGCACGACTGAATCGCGCAATGGATCGTATGGCTCGCCGACCGTAAGCCAGTTCACTTCGCCCATCCGGATCTCGATCCGCTCCACGTCGTCCGCACGAACGCCCTCGCGATACAGGCGTATGCCGAGCCCGATGGGCGTGTGGTTGCAGCGGCAGCACGGATACGGCTTGATGCTGTAGTCTGGAATGCGCCACGTGCGGCCAAGGTCCGTCGTGAGCGCGTCCGTGTTCACTTCGTTTCGCTCGTACAGCGCGAAAAGACCTGCGTTTCCTTCCAGCGTGCGGCGCGTGCCCGTGAGGCCGTCCGCAGCGAGCGACGCGGCGAGCACCGCGTTACGCGCCGCGAAGCCTGCGCCGAGGCGCTTCGAGAGGACACCGTCACGCATGCTTTGCGCCGATCCGCTTGCCTGGTGGTACGCCATGCCGAGCGCGTTGGCGAGCCCGTTCACGTCGAGCTTCAGTAGCTGTCCTGCGGCAATGCCGGCTGCTAACGTGCCGAAGATCATCGTGGGATGCCAGCCTTTGCCGAGGCTGTTGTAGCAGGCGAGACCCAGTCGGGCATGCAATTCGGCGCCGGTGGCGAACGCAAGGAGAAAGTCGCGGCCGCTGACGCGACCGGCATCTTCGGCGACGGCAAGCAGAGTCGGCAGGACCACGCACGTCGTGTGCACGCGGGCGGGATCATGCTGATCGTCGAAATCGAGCGCGTGTGCTGCCGCGCCGTTCGCAAGCGCCGCTGTGGGTGGGCTGTAGCGGCGCTTTCCGAGGAGTCCCGTCGCACTGCCGGACTGCTCCCAGCGGCTGAGACGCGTGTTCAGCTCGGCGATACCGGGCGCGCCATGTGCACCGCCGATGACGCCCAGGCCGTCGAGCAGCAATGCTTTGCAGGTTGCGACGACTTCCGGAGGCAACTGCTCGTAGCGCCACGTAGCGACCGTCTCGCAGAGCCGTAAGCTGAGATCCTCGTCCGGCATGAGGTCATTATAGAGAGCGAGGCGCGAAATAGCAGTGTGCAGGAGCACGGTAGAATCGGAGTCGGAGAATCGAGGGGACAGATCACTAAGCACGGTGCGTCGCGCGTTTAGCCCGCTTGGTGGTCTGCCCCCTAAGCGCCTAAGCGCATCAACGGAGAGAGATACGCCCATGAATAAGCCTGTCGAAGCCGTGGCGCTGAGCGGCGCGCGCAGCCAGTTCCCCGCCCTCGACCGCTGGACCTATATGGATGTCGCCGGACGTGGCGTGCTGTCGCAGCGCGTGCGTGCAGCGCTGGATGCGCACCTCGACGATCGGATGCTCAACGGCGCGACCAGCAAAGAGCAGCTCTTCGCGCTCATCGAGCGGGCGCGCGGCCGATTCGCCGAGTTGATCGGCGCTAAAGCCGACGAAATTACCTATACGAAGAATATCTCGGAAGGCCTGAACATGATCGCCACGGCCATACATTGGCATCGCGGCGACAACGTGGTCCTCTGCCCCGAGCTCGAGCATCCCAATAACGTCTACGCGTGGCTGAATCTGCAGCGCTATGGAATGGAAGTGCGAACGGTTCCGCCGCGGGACTCGCGTGTGCCGGTCGACGAGATGATCGAGCGCATGGATGCCCGTACTCGCGTCGTGACGGTATCTACCGTCACCTTCGCGCCTGGTTTCAGAACCGACGTGGAGCGTCTCGGAAAAGCGTGTCGCGAGCGTGACGTGTTGCTGCTCGTCGACGCGGCGCAGTCCGTCGGCGTGTTGCAGACGGACGTCGCAGCATCGAAGATCGACGCGCTCGCGGTCTCCACGCAAAAGGGACTGCTCGGGCTTTATGGCATGGGTTATCTCTATTGTCGGCAAGAATGGGCCGAACGCCTGCACCCTGCGTATCTTGCGCGTTTCGGCGTCGATCTCGGCGATGCGCACGAAGCGAGTATCGGCGCGTACGATTTCAAGCTGGCCGCGGGTGCCCGGCGATTCGATCTCGGCAACTACAACTTTCTCGCGACCGCGGCAGTGGACGCTTCGATGGCGCAACTACTCGACTGGGGCATATCGAATATCGAGCGGCACGTCGTGAGCCTTTCCCATGCTCTCGCACGCGGCTTCCTCGAGCTCGGGCTACCGGTGGCAGGCGGGGAACCGGGACCTCACCTCGCGCACATCGTAACGGTTGGCGCGATGAGCGCGAACCACTACGGCACGGGCGATGAACGCTACAACAGGTTATACGAGCATCTCGTCGCGAAC
>Ga0209382_10010220_pt1 | contig 11716 bp, 13 predicted proteins | sample SoiMetdeltSBSDD5_FD_187599 | JGI IMG/M metagenome (GOLD analysis project Ga0209382, IMG submission 187599) | Bulk soil microbial communities from a Populus tree surrounding site in Tennessee, USA - Soil MetaG P. deltoides SBSDD5 (SPAdes) (version 2) | ecosystem: Environmental > Terrestrial >...
CTCCGCCGCCTGGTCGCGCTCGAGCCCGAACTTGCTGCCAGCACGGCCCGTGGCGAGGTAGTCGTGGCCGCCGCCTTCGACGCCGGGGTTCAGCCGGACGGAAACTGGCGCCGTCCGGCCGAGCGTGCGTGCCGCGGCGGCGATGTCTTCGAGCTCCTCGATCGTCTCGACGTTGAGGGAGCGGATGCCCGCGTCGACGGCCGCGCGAATCTCGTCCTCGCGCTTCCCGACGCCCGAGAACGCGATCTTGCCCGGAGCGATGCCGGCCTTCCGAGCCTTGGCGAGCTCGCCGCCGGAGACGACGTCGGCGCCGAGCTCCTCGGCCGCGACGACCTCGAGCAGTGCGAGCGCGTCGTTGGCCTTGACCGCGTAGCAGGTCAGGTGCGGGGCGTTTCCGAGCTCCGCCTCGAAGGCGCGGATTCGCTCGCGGAATGCATCGAGGTCGTACGCGTAGAACGGCGTCCCGACCTCGGCCGCGATTTCGGCAAGGTCGCTCAGGGCTCGACGTGTTCGCGCTCGGCGCCGGCCGCGGCGAGGTCGAACGCCTCGTGGAGCGCGAGCACCGTCCGCTCGGCGTCGTCACGGTCGACGAAGAAGGAGATCTTGATCGGCGAGGTGACGATGAAGCGCGGGTCGGCGCCGATCTCCCGCAGGGTCGCGAAGGTTCGGGCGGCAACCCCGGGGTGGCTCTTCATCCCGGCGCCGATCAGGCTGATCTTGGCGAGCCCTTCGATCCGCTCGCGCACGGCGCCGGCGCTGTCGAGGGCCGCCGCGGCGTCGCGCTCGTCGGCGAGCGGCGCCGAGAAGACGATCTCGTCGCCGGTCTGGATGATCGTGTCGACGTTGACGCCCGCCTCGGCGAGCGCGTCGAACAGGTCGGCGCGATCGACCGAGCGAACGCGGTAGACGGCCTCGTCGAAGGTGTGGGCGACGCCGGAGATGATCGCTTTCTCGAGCATCCGTTCGTCTTCTTCGGTGACCCAGGTGCCGTCGTCGTTGCTGAACGTCGAGCGGACGTGCAGCTTGACGCCGTAGTTTCGGGCGACCTCGACCGAGCGTAGCTGAAGAACTTTCGCGCCAGAAGCCGAGAGCTCGAGCATTTCGTCATACGTGACGGCGTGCAGCTTGCGCGCCCCCGCCACGATTCGGGGGTCGGCCGTAAAGACGCCGGCCACGTCGGTGTAGATCTCGCAGTGGTTCGCACCGAGCGCCGCGGCAAGGGCGACGGCGGTCGTGTCGGAGCCTCCGCGGCCGAGCGTGGTGACCTCCTGCGCCGTCGATACGCCCTGGAAGCCGGCGACGAGCACGACCTTCTCCCCGTCCAGCGCCTCGTGGATGCGGCGGGCCCGGACGTCGACGATCTTCGCCTTGCCGTGCGCGGTGTCGGTGACGATCCCGGCCTGACTGCCGGTGAGCGAGATCGCCTCGTGGCCGAGATCGTGGATCGCCATCGCGGCGAGGGCGCACGAGATCCGCTCGCCGACCGAGATCAGCATGTCCAGCTCGCGTGGCTCGGGGGTCGGCGAGATCTCGTACGCAAGCCGGACGAGGTCGTCAGTGGTGTCGCCCATCGCCGACAGGACGGCGACGACGCGAATTCCTTCTGAGCGCGCGGCCACGATGCGGGTTGCGACATCCTTGAGCTTCTGCGGGTCGCCGACCGAGGTGCCGCCGAACTTCATGACCACCGTGCCGGCGCGGGCGCTCGCCTCGCCCGCGACTGCGGGAACGGCCTCGAAGTCGGTCGTCGCCACGGGATGAAGTCTAGGCGGGCGCCTTTGGCTTTTCGGGACGGCTCCTGTGGACGAAAAGTCACTCTTGTGGCGGTTGCCATGACCGTCTGCGGCAGTCCAGGCGGACAGTCCACTGCGAACCGCCAAAACCGCCGGCCGCGACGCAGCCCCACGCCGTTCCGGTACGAATGCGAAATGCGCTACCGACGCCTCGGCTCCAGCGACCTCCGGGTCTCGGAGATCGCGCTCGGAAGCTGGCTCACGTACGGTCTCGGCGTCGACGACTCCGCGGCCCGCGCCTGCGTCCACAAGGCGTTCGAAGTCGGCATCAACTTCATCGACACCTCGAACGTCTACGGCCGGGGCGCTGCCGAGTCCTTCCTCGGCGACGTGCTCTCGAGCCGCCCGCGCGACTCGTATGTGCTCGCCACGAAGCTCTTCTTCCCGATGGACGACTTCGGCGACAACAAGGGTCTTTCGCGGCAACAGGTCTTCAAGCAGATCGACGACTCGCTCGGCCGTCTGGGCACCGACTACGTCGACCTCTACCAGTGCCACCGCTATGACCCGATGACCCCGCTCGAGGAGACGATGGATGCGCTGACCGAGATCGTGCGGCAGGGCAAGGTGCGCCAGATCGGCTTCAGCGAGTGGACGGCCCCGCAGATCCAGGCGTCGCTCGACCTCAGCCCGCCGTCGGAGAAGTTCGTCTCGAGCCAGCCGCAGTACTCGATCCTGTGGCGCATTCCCGAGCGCGAGGTAATCCCGCTCTGCGCGGCGAACGGCATCTCGCAGATCGTCTGGTCGCCGCTCGGCCAGGGCGTCCTGACGGGCAAGTACAAGCCCGGAGAGCCGGCGCCGCCCGGCACGCGCATGGGCAGCGAGACGATGGGTTGGGCGATGGACCGTCTACGCGACGAGGACGTCCTCGAGGCCGTCCAGCGTCTCCGCCCGATCGCTGACGGTCTCGGGATCTCGATGCCCCAGCTCGCGCTCGCGTGGGTGTTGCGTGAGTCGAACGTCGCCGCCGCGATCATAGGCGCGACGAAGCCGGAGCAGGTCGAGGAGAACGCCGGCGCCTCCGGAATCGAGCTCGACGAGGCGACCCTGGCCGCGATCGACGAGGCCGTCGCGGACGTCGCCGTCTACGGACCGGTTTCGGTCTAGATCTCGCGCCGGCCGGTCAGAGCGCGACCCAGGGTCACTTCGTCCGCATACTCGAGGTCGCCGCCGACGGGCAAACCGCTCGCGAGCCGTGTCACGCGCACGCGGCCGCGCAGCCGGTCGGCGAGGAACGCGGCGGTGGCCTCGCCGGTCATGTTCGGGTTCGTCGCGAGCACGACCTCCTCGATCCCGTTGCGCTCGACCCGGCCGAGCAGCTCGTCGATCCGCAGGTGCTCGGGCTCGACGCCGTCCAGCGGGGAGAGCGCACCGCCGAGCACGTGGTAGAGCCCGCGGTACTCGTGCGTCCGCTCGACCGAGATCAGGTCGACCGGCTGCTCGACCACGCAGACGATCGTCCGGTCGCGGCGCGCGTCCTCGCAGATCGAGCAGAGCTCCTCCTCGGTGAGGTTCCCACACTCCTTGCAGAAGCGGACGCGCTCCTTCACGTCCTGCACCGCTGAGGCAAGAGCCAAAGCTTCGTCCTTCGGCGCCCTGAGCAGGTGAAAAGCGAGCCTGTGGGCGGTGCGCGTGCCGACGCCGGGAAGGCGCGTCAGCTGTGCGACGAGGTTGTCGATCGCCGGTGAGACCACCGGCCAATTCTGCCTATGCGGCTGGTCGTCCCGGCCGTGCGCGGCCGCTCAGCCGGAGCTCTCGAGCTCGTCCTCCCGCTCGCGCGCCAGCGCGCGAATGGCGTCGGCGACCTGCGGCTCGGCCTCCGCCAGCCGTTCGAATCCAGCGCGATCCAAAGCGAGGCAGCGCAGCGGCGTCTTCGAGACAACGCGCGCTCGCCGGAGGCCGTCGTCCTCGACGAGCGAGATCTCGCCGACGACGTCGCCGCGGCCGAGCTCTCGCTCGGCGCCGCGGGCCTCGACGATAACGGTCCCGTCGCAGATCACGAACAGCCCGGCGCCCGGGATCCGAGACTCGATCAGCACGTGATTGGCCGGGAACTCAACCTCCGAGAAAGGTTCGGCGATCCGCTCGAGCGTCGCGTCGTCGAACTGGGCGAAGAGCGGGCTGCTGCGCAGAAGGTCGGCCGTCGCCATCGGCCTAGAGCCCGGGGAGCCCGAGTCCTTGCATGCCTCCCATCGCGCTGCCGAGCTTGCTCTCGACGAGCTTCTGCGCTGAGCGGAGCGCCTCGTTCACGGCCGCAAGCACCATGTCGGCGAGCATTTCCGGGTCGTCGGGGTCGATCGCCTCGGGAGCGATCTTGATCTCGGTGATCTCGAGCGCGCCGGTCGCCTTGACCTTCACCATCCCACCTCCGGCCGAGGCCTCGACCGTTTCGTCTGCGAGCTCGTCCTGCGCCTTCGCCATCTGTTCCTGCATCTGCTGGGCCTGCTGCATCAGCTTTTCGAAGTCCATGGCCATGCCTACCGCTCCTCCTCAACCTCGCGGGCGTCGAACGTTTCTTTGATGAGCGAAACGAAGTCGTCCTCGCTCGCCGGCTCCTCGTCTACGGGCTCTGTGTCGCCGCCGTTCGCGCCGAGCTCGAAGGCGAGCGCCAGCCGTCGCCCCGTCACCTCGTACAGCGCGTCGGCGAGCAGCGTGGCGTTCTTCGGCTCCTCCGCGAGTTGGCGGTGGAACGAAGCGTTGCGCGGGAACTCGAGCGTCAGCGTGTCGCCTGCGAGGCCCGCGGGATGTGCCTCGCGGAGGACGGACGCGGTCGGAATCGACTTCTCCTCGACGGCCGGGAGGACGGCACGCTGCCACGCCTCCTGCAGCTGCTCGAGATCGACCGAAGGCGGTTCGCGCGCCGGCGCCTCGTCTGCCGCGATTGTCTGTACCGGCCCAGTCTCCGGAACAGCGCCCTGCACCGGCCCGGACTGAGCCCGCTCCTCGAGCTGCTCCAGCCGGTACGCGGTTGACTCGCGCGAGAGATCCGCCGCGGGGCGCGTCACCTTGACGAGTGCGAGCTCGAGCGGCAGTCGCGGATCGGCGCCCTGGCGCATGTCCTCGACCGCGACCGCGAGCAAGTCGCAGAGCCGTAGCACGGTCGCTTCCCCGAGCTGATTCGCCTGCTCGCGCAGCCGCTCGCGAACCTCCTCCGTGACAGGCAGCGAATCGGGCACGTGTCCCATGTGCTGAACGAGGAGCAGGTGGCGGAGGTGCTCGAGCAGGTCGGTCACGAGCCGGCCGAGATCCTGGCCTTGCTCCGAGAGCTCCTCGATGAACGTCAGCGCTCCGGCCGTGTCGCGGTCGACGATCAGGTCGCAGAGTCGGAAGAGCGCCTCCTCCTCGACCGCGCCGAGCAGCTGGAGAACGTCCTGGACGGTGATCTTCTTGCCGGTCGCCGCAGCGAGCTGGTCGAGTGTCGAGACGGCGTCGCGGAAAGCGCCGCGGGCGGCGCGGGCGATCAGCGCGAGCGCCGCGTCCGGAACCTCGATCTCCTCGCCGTCGGCGACCCAGCGCAGGACCCGTACGAGCTCGGGTAGCCGCGGCCGCGCGAAGACGAACGTCTGGCAGCGCGAGCGAACGGTGGGGAGCATCTTCCCGAGATCGGTGGTGCAGAAGACGAACACGAGGTGGGGCGGAGGCTCCTCGATCAGCTTCAGGAGCGCGTTGAAGGCGGCATCCGTGAGCTGGTGCGCCTCGTCGAGGATGTAGACCTTGTAGCGGCCCTCGACCGGCTGCAGGACGGCGTGATCGCGGATGTCGCGAATGTCGTCGATCCCGCGCTGCGAGGCCGCGTCCATTTCGACCACGTCGAGCGAGGTGCCGGCGGCGATCGCGCGGCAGATGTGGCAGTCGCCGTCGGGCTTCGAGGTCGGGCCCTGTTCGCAGTTCAGCGCCTTGGCGAGGATCCGCGCCAGCGAGGTCTTGCCGGTCCCGCGCGGCCCGGCGAACAGGTAGGCCTGCCGGATCTGCCCAGCGTCGATCGCGTTCTCCAGCGTCCGAACCACCGGCGCCTGCCCGACGACCTCATCGAACGTCTGCGGGCGATACTTGCGGTACAGCGCGGCCATCGGGGTGATGCTATCTCCCGAGGCACACGACCCGAGCCACGCTTTCTGCGGAAAATGCGCAGCATTTTCCGCAGCCCTAGCCGCGGCACCTGAGAGGAATTCTTAGGGCTGCTTCCTTCCGGATCTGACCCGGTTCGAACACTCTCAGTGCCGCGGGCGCGCCGATCGTAGCAGCGGGCTGCGCGGGGACCTATGATCACGCGATCGCCACTGAAGCCGTCGACCGCCGCCGCTGGACGCTCGTCGCCGTCTGCGTAACGACGTTCATGCTCCTGCTCGACATCACGGTCGTGGTCGTCGCGCTGCCGCGGATTCAGTCGAGCCTGACCGCGGGGCTGACCGGACTGCAATGGGTCGTCGACGCCTACGCGCTGGCGCTCGCCGCGTTGATCCTCACGGCAGGGGCGCTTGCCGATCGGTACGGACGCCGGCTGATGTTCATCTTCGGCGTGATCGTCTTCACCGGCGCGTCGGCGGTTTGCGGCGCCGCTTGGAGCATTGCCGCCCTCGACATCGCGCGCGGCCTCCAGGGAATCGGCGGCGCGGCGCTGTTCGCAACCGCGCTCGCGCTGATCGGCTACGAGTACCGTGGGCGCGACCTCTTCGGGGCCATCGCGGTCTGGGGCGCCACCATCGGTGCCGCCGTCGCGAGCGGGCCGCTCGTCGGCGGGCTCCTGACCGACGGCCTCGGGTGGCGGTGGATCTTCTTCGTCAACGTCCCCGTCGGAGCATTCGCGCTCTTCGTGGCCTTCCGGTACATGGCCGAGTCACGCGACGAGGGCGCCGTCCGCACCGACCTCGCCGGCCTCGTGACCTTTTCGGCTGCACTCTTCCTGATCGTGTTCGGACTGCTGCGCGGCAACAGCGAGGGCTGGTCGAGCACGCTGATCGTCTCGACGCTCGCGGTAGGGGTGGCGATGCTGGGCCTCTTCGTGCTCGTTGAGCTGCGCCAGAGACGGGCGATGCTCGACATGTCGCTCTTCCGGCGGCCGGCGTTCGTCGGTGTCTCGCTGTCGACGTTCGCGCTCGGGGCGGGGATGTTCGCGATGTTTCCGTACCTCTCGATCTACCTGCAGGACGTGCTCGGCCTGTCGCCGCTCGGGGCGGGCCTCCGGCTGCTGCCACTGACCGTGTTCGTCTTCGTCGTCCCGATCGCGACGCGGAACATCGCGCAGCGAGCCCCCGCATGGATCCTGGCCGGGGTCGGATTGCTGCTCGTCTCGGGGTCCCTGCTCCTGATGCACGGCGTCTCCGTCAGCTCGAGATGGACGACGCTGCTCGCCGGCTTCATCATCAGCGGGATCGGCATCGGGCTCGCGAACCCGACGCTGGCTGCCTCGGCGCTCCGAGTCGTCGATCCGGCCCGGTCGGGGATGGCGTCCGGGTTCAACAACACCTGCCGGCTTGCCGGTGTCGCGATCGGCGTCGCGGGCCTCGGAGCCGTCCTCGAGCACCGGGTCGGAACCTCGCTCGACTCCACCGGCCACGGCACCCTCGCGCAGGCCGTCAGCTCGTCCGGCGAGCGTGTCGCGCACGGCCAACCAATGCTCGCCCATCTCGCAGGCGTGGCGTACTCCAACGGCCTCAACGCGGCGCTGCTGACCGGCTGCGTCACCGTCTTCGTCGGTGCGGTGAGCGCCGTCGTGCTGATGCGCGGGAGGCCCGCGGAGGCGCCCACCCCCGAGCAAGCGGCGGTATCCTCGACGAGCACGGGCGCGTAGCTCAGCGGGAGAGCGCCCGCTTCACACGCGGGAGGTCGCTGGTTCGATCCCAGCCGCGCCCACCATGAGAGGACCCGCTGGAAACGGCGGGTTTTCTTACCCTTGAGCTTGGAGCTCGCCGCCGTCGCGAATCCCCACCGAGCTCGAACGAGTGGCGTGATTATGCGCAAGTCGCGACCGCCGCCGGGCGCGCGGTCGACCCGATGATCACGCCCCGCGTGCAGGCAGGACTCGCTCGCCACAGCGACTGCTCGATGAGGAAGATGGGCCGATGCTCGACGTGCGCTCAAAGGCTTTCAGGGACCAGCCGATCGAGCTGCCGCGCCGGAAGACGTGGCAGCCCGATCGGGATCTCCTGGCCAGCCGATTCGAGACGTTCAGCGGCGCGGCCTAGCGAGCCTTCTCGACGAACGGGGCCAGGACGAGGTCCCAGCCGCTGTCGTAGTTGTCGCGCATCTCCGCGGCGCCGGCTCCGGCCTGCTCCCAGTTGCGGTGCTCGAGCTCCACGCGCGTGGCGCCGTCCTCGGGTGAGAACGTCACCTCGATCTCCGTCGGCCCCGCCCCCTCCGGGTTGACGTGCCAGGCGAGGACGAGCCGATTGGGCGGCTCCCAGGCCGTCACTCGGCCCCAGGGCTCGCGCTTGCCGCCCTCGGCCAGCTCGTACAGCTCGCCGCCCTCGCGCGGCTCGAGGATCACGTCGGTGACCGCCTCGTGGTGGATCGAGTGCGTCTTCGTCGGCCACCAAGTCGCCACCTGGGCGGTGAAGACCTCGAAGGCCCGTTCGGGGCTGCACTCCACCCGCAGGCTCTTGCGAACGGGCGCGATCGTGGCTGTTTCGGTCATCTGTCGCTCCTTTCGCCCTCCGCCGCCCGCTTGAAGGCGTCGAGGGCATCCGTCCAGAAGTCCTCGAACCAGGTGCGCACCTGGCCGAAGCCCTCCGGATTGACTTCGTAGATCCGTCTCGTCCCGACCGCGTGGTCGCGGACGAGGCCCGCCTCCCTCAGGACGCGCAGGTGCTGCGAGACGGCCGGCCGGCTGACCGGCAGGCCGCGTGCGAGCTCGACGACCGGCTTGGGCCCGGAGCGGAGCCGTTCGAAGATCGCCCGCCGGGTAGGGTCGCCGAGCGCATCCATCGGGTGTACGTAAGCCATGACTTACTATAAGTCTACACTTACCATCGAGCCGACGTCAAGGGACCGGGTGCTGACGCCCGCGCCTCGAGACGGCTCTCACGTGGGTCGGACTCCAATTCGATTTAGCGCTACTCGGAGTGGGTGCGCCCAAGAGCCGACAAGCGCGGCCGGCCGCCGTTCCACGCGCTGCTCAGCTACACGTCGCCGTCGACGGCGTGTTCTTCTTCGCAAAGCAACGTCTGCCTCCGTGGATCACCGGGCTGGTGTCGACGAGGAACGTCGTCTTCATCACCTTGACCTTCCCTTCCGAGATGACGTCGGTCCCTCTCGCAGGAAAGCCACCGATGGTGCCGCCGCCCCCGGTCGGGTTGGACGTGAGCATGCTCTTCATGATCTTGATCTTCGCGCCGGCCCCCGGCGCATAGATTTGAAGGCCGCAGGCGGCGCAGGCGGTGATCGTGCTCCGGATGATCATGACCTTTGCGTCGTTGCCGCAGGCGGGCGTGAAGCAGATGTCGAAATCGCCGTGCGTGGCGTCGATCCGCGCAGCGAGGATCGTCACCTTCGCCCCTTTACCCGGCGTGATGTCGCACTCGCCCGTCAAGGTCGCCGTCCCGCCCTTGATCAGGAGCGAGCGGCTCACGGCGATGTGGCCGCCCCCGGCCGCGCACGCCGCGTTCAGCTCGGACGCGCTCATCTTCACGTTCGCCTCGGATCCGGCGGCTGCAGCCGGAAGGACGACGAGAACGACGACTACGAGCACCAGGATGGATCCGATCTTCGACGTCATTTCATCCCCCTTGCGTCTAAAAATCGTCGAGCGAGAGCTTACGCCCGCCGCGCGCCCGTTGAAGTGGAGCAAACCAGCACACGCAGGAGGTCGCTGGTTCGGTCCCAGCCGCGCGACGACCGTGTCGGCTTAACGCGGACGCAACCCGCGCTTAACGGAGGCTCAAGACCGCGAACGTAGGCTCAGGTCGCTTGACCGAACGGCCCGGATGCCTGCCCCGGGCCGTTCGGCCTTTTTGCCTTCGCGCGTCTCGATCGAGGCAACTTCGCAGGCCGGGCACCATCCCCGCCCTGCCACTCCATGCGTCTAGCGGGGCTGCAAAATCGGGCACAGGGACAGATTCCCTACGAGGAGTAAGCTCGCACCGACCGGCTCGAAAAGGGAGGGACGCATGATCGACCACGTCACGGCAAACGTGAGCGACTTCTCGGCGGCGAAGGACTTCTACACGCGGGCGCTTGCGCCGCTCGGGTACTCGTTGCAGATGGAGTTCGGCGAATCAGCCGGGTTCGGGACCGGCGAGGGCATACCCGACTTCTGGGTCGGCTCCAGCTCGGACCGTGGCGCCACGCACGTCGCCTTCAGCGCGCCCGATCGGGCGGCCGTCGACAGCTTCTACGAGGCGGCGATGGCCGCCGGGGGCAAGGACAACGGGCCGCCGGGGCTGCGCGACTACCACGAGACGTACTACGCGGCCTACGTCCACGACGCCGACGGGAACAACATCGAGGCGGTCACGCACCGCCCCGAGTAGCCGGGCTCACATCTCGGCGTACGGGCTGACGCTCATGTACTTGAACCCCGAATCGACCGCGAGTGTCACGATCACCGCCTCGGGGCCGAGGCGCTGAGCGAGCCGGTGCGCGCCGACGACGTTCGCACCCGTCGAGATGCCGGCGAAGATGCCTTCCTCGGCCGCGAGGCGCCGCGTCATCTCGATCGCCGCGCCGTCCTCGATCGGCTCCACGTGATCGACGCGGTCGGGGTCCCACTGCGGCATCACCGATCCCGCCCAGCCCTGCATCACGAACGGGCCCGGCTCGCCGCCGCTGATCGCGGCGGAGGACGCCGGCTCGTGCGCCTGGATGAAGACGCCCTGCGGCCGTAGTGCGTCGGAGACGCCCATGAGCGACCCCGCCGTGCCTAGACCCTGACAGAAGGCGCTGACGCGGCCGGCGGTCTGCTCCCAGATCTCCGCGCCGAGCCGGTCGCGGTGGTCGGGGATGACGTAGGGGTTGTTGAACTGGTCGGTCGCGTAGTGCCCGGGCTGTCCGGCCAGCTCGGCGGCCCGGGCGACCATGTTGGCGATGTCCTGCGCCGTCACCTTCGGCGGCCCTTCGACCGAAGGGATCAGGTCGACCTCGGCTCCGAGCGCGCGCATGAGCTGCGAGCGCTCCTCCGTGAAGCAGTCGGCCATCACGATCTTGGCTCGGTAGCCCTTCGCGCGGCAAACGAGGGCAAGCGCCGGGCCGGTGCTGCCGCCGGTGTACTCAACGACAGTATCGCCGGGCGAAAGCAATCCGTCGCGCTCTGCGCCCTCGATCATCGCGAGCGCCATCCGGTCCTTCATCGACCCCGTCGGATTGCGGTACTCGAGCTTCATCCAGAGCTCGGCGCCGTTCGAAGGCGCGCAGCGACGCGCTCGGACGAGCGGCGTGTTTCCGATCGCCTCGAGGATCGAGTCCATCGGGCGATGATCGCAGGCGCAATAACCCTCACGAAAAGCACGCTCGCGCCGATAAGAGATTCGTGAACGCGGCGGAGCTTCCCGCACCCCAAATTGGCCGGATCCTGGTCGCGGCCGGTCTCCTCACCGAGGAGCAGCTTGCGCTCGCCCTCGAGGAGCAGGAGCAGACCGGCAAGCGGCTCGGCGAGATCGTGGTCCGGCGTGGCTTCATGTCCGGGCCGGCGCTCGCCAACGCCCTCGCGGAGCAACACGGCGGCGTGCTGAAGACCGAGTACGGCTTCGCCAGCGGTCTCGGCGGCGTTGCCGCCCGGCGGGCCGCCTCTGAGTCCGGGGCGCCCATCTCGCCGTTGCGGCCGCCTGGGGCGGCGGAGGTTCCTCAGCTTCGCACCGTCGAGCCTCTCGCGACGCCGACTCCGCAGCCCGAGCCGGAGGCCGGAGCCCACCAGGAGCGGGACGAGCCTGCCGTCGAACTGGAGGCGCCCGTCGAGCCGACCGCGCCCGTAAAGGCGGTTCAGCCCCTGC
>Ga0209382_10010221_pt1 | contig 11716 bp, 14 predicted proteins | sample SoiMetdeltSBSDD5_FD_187599 | JGI IMG/M metagenome (GOLD analysis project Ga0209382, IMG submission 187599) | Bulk soil microbial communities from a Populus tree surrounding site in Tennessee, USA - Soil MetaG P. deltoides SBSDD5 (SPAdes) (version 2) | ecosystem: Environmental > Terrestrial >...
CATATCAGATACATGATGACATAATGGATTGGAACAATGAAGATAGATTATTCAACATTTTGGTAAGAAACAACGAGCAATCTGTTGAGTTCATAGACCGGATGGAACAATTGTACATTTCTTACTCGTCCAAGGCTAAAAATGAATTAAAAAAAGTAAGTGATTCTGTTTCAAAGAAACATCTTGAACACCTGACAGATTTAACATTTTTACAGTTCTGATTTCATACAGTATTACTTTCTATTTTTTTCCATTCGGTTTCCTTTAGCTTGAGGGTTTTTTGCATGTTCAGATCGATACGAGTTAATGAATTGTAGTGCAAAATTATCTGCACTTTTTTCCGAACCTCTATGTTCCATTCCCCTGTATCTCAAATGATGATAAAACTCATGCAATATAACGAAAGGATTGTAAAATATCTCTGAATTCGTCGCATAAATGCGCTTTTGGTTTCCTACATATACAGCATGTACGGTTTTTCTTTTACCTTTGATAGTACCAACGATAACTTCTGGCGACTGTATGTTATAAAAATTGGACAGTAGCTGAAGTGATTCTTCAGTTCTCTTATTTAGTATCATTTTTACTATCAATGCCTGGGTTTTGGTTTCGGGAAATTCCATAGTGGTCTTCATTTTACTCCAGTAACATTTAAGGATCCAAAATCTGACGATAATAACGGGCTAATCATAGTGGGTATTGAATTTCGTTATCGCCCTTCTATTCGTTTCGTACTTCTTCAACGTCATCTTCAATATCATCTTGTATATCTTCTTCAAAATCATCTTCGATCTCCTCGTCATCTTTCGAAACATTATCATTTTGCTCAGCTTTCAAAATCATGTGCATTATCAATATTATCTCAGTAATATACCTCCGATGGAGTAATTAATAATTATTTAGAAACAGTTTATGGCAATCATTCACGATTCAACGATCTGAAATTCTCGCATAATGATTTTCTTGTGTAAATCAAGAATTTGGAATTGGACGCAAGTACTTTGTCGTATGATGACCGAGTGAAATATCGACCAACAATCTTCGAAGACTAAGCAGCAAGTTTATAATAATTCTTGTCCAAAACAATTTTGGAAATGATTGATACAATAGGTGGAGTAGTCATAATGGTCTCAGACCAAGCACGGGCAGTAAAATTTTATGCAGAAAAAGTTGGTTTTGATATTAGACTTAATGTTCCCTTTTTTGGTGGAAAATGGATTGAGGTTGCACCCAAAGATTCGGAATCGACTTTGAGTATTATGGAACCAAATCCACAACTGATGACTCCTGAAGAGTTAGAAATTGCCAGGAAAAACATAGGAAGAAACACGGGAGTGTGGTTCTATACCTCAGATATTCAATCAACGTATGAAGACCTTAAATCCAAAGATGTTGATATTACCAAACCAGAAAAACAGGAATGGGGTGGCATAATGTCGCTTGTAAAGGATCTTGATGGTAATATATTCACTTTGTTATCATCTCCGGAGGGTTGATTTTGTTTCGTTCAGAATTTCATAGCAACAATTTGTCAGAAAATGCAAACTAAATTGAGAATCCGAAATTCCGAAATCTTTTTGATTTTGATTCTAGCTAATTTTCCGTTTTGAGATTTTTATTTATTTTGTATCACAATAACACTAATATTGTCATCACCGCCATTTGTATTTGCCTTATCAACCAAAGCATTACAGACACTCTGTGGACCCCTTGAAATGTTACCCCTTAATATAGTCAATATTTCTTTGTCACTCAACATATTGGTAAGACCATCTGAACAAAGAATAATACAATCATTTATTTCGGTGTCACAGTGTTGTAATTCAGGGAGCACTAATTCAGGGGTTCCCAAATAGCGTGTAACAATATGGCGTAGATTGTGTGTTCGAAGTTCATCTTTGCGTATCATACCCTGTTTTACCATTTCCATTACTAAAGAATCATCAGTGGTTAGTTGTATTAGACTCTCTTCTTTTTTATACAAATAAGCCCTACTGTCTCCCAAATGAGTATAATAAAAAACTTCATCAAGAAATATGGATATTACTACTGTTGTTCCCATATTCGCTAGATTAATATCCCTTTTTCTAAATAGAATAATCTCCTCATTCGCTTCTTGCAGAGCTTTGTGGACTATTTGTTGAAAATTCTTTTTTTGGCGGTCTGTATAAGTGGAGTATAGAATTTTTGCTATGGTGTTAACTGCAATGTTACTTGCCATCTCACCGCCTTCGTGTCCCCCCATCCCGTCTGCTAATACATATACACCTACTTTGTCATTTACATAAATAGAGTCTTCATTATTTTCTCGAAGGAGCCCTTTATCAGATTTATGACCTGAAACAAGCAACATATTTAATTTAGTAAAAAATGATATTTAAATGAATAACATCCTACAATTGTGATAATAGCGCTCTATCTGTATCAAAATTATTTATATTGGAAATGGTTGTTCCTCTTGAAGGAGCATTTCCATTATTATCTTATTTACCTTTAACTAGAAAATAATTTGATCTATTAAATGCCATAGATTTATTTACTATTTCTTACAAACTCTTGATAAAAAATATTGGCAATTAATATACTTGCTAGTATTTTAAAATGACATTCGATACTAATAGCGGGTATCGTGATTTTATTCGTACTTTATATTATATTCTCTGTCAAACTCGGGGTCTAATTTCTTCTTTTCAATGAACTTGCCGTCATAGATTGTGCCAATTCCATAGATATACTCCAGCTGCAATCTTGCATATCTTGAAGTTGCATCATTTTCTATTTTTTGAAACAAACCTCCCGGTTGATTGGGAGTCGAAGCCATAATTGTCCTGCAATTGCTTCTTCCTGCACAGGAGGAACATGCGTGCTCTAGCTCTTTCTGCTCTGAATGTTCCAAAAAGTCTGCTTCATCTATAAACAAATATGCTGTATCATATGATTCAAAAACCATAATATCCCTTGGTTCCAATACTTTGATCCATGTTTTTTTTAACCATAAATCAGTAAATTTAGATTCTAGTCTAAGAAGAGGAAATCTTTTTTCAAATAATTTCTTTAACATTCTATCTACTATATCATTAGATTTATCACTACTACCCGAGACTATGTATATCGATTTATAATCTAACTCCGATGAATACAGGATTTTCCAAGCAAGATATCTAAGAATGAAGGTAGTTAGTCCAATTCCTCTTGCCTTCTTTATCCAAACATTCTGATTTCGTTCTATAGTATCAAAGATAATTGCCTGAAAATCAAACAAGGGATATTGTATGCCATCTTTACTGGGCAGAGACAATAGATGATTGAAACAGCAACATCCATTTGTTTTCTCATACTGAACCCTGTGTAAGTAGGAGTCCCATATCCAAAACGGGGTATCCAAGAAGATAGATAGACTGTCTTTACCTTGCGGAAAGACTGAGGTATCTAGACCTAGCATTTCTCTGTCTCCCAATCCTGCTCTATTTGCGCTTATAATAGGAGTTCCTAAACAAAGTTAACTGAATGGTCTAGTCCTTTTATTTATCTCAGTTGCCATGATCAAAAATTTGACCAGTGTTATAGGTTCTAGTTCCTAGTCTAGAGGTAATAATGTGCAAAGGTATTGGGTTCTGATGAATCTCGGTCCTTCGTAAATTGCCAATAAATTAGTCCACCGTAGATAACCAAATCTCTGGCAAGCATTTCCATTCGTGATTGCAATTTTTTGTTTACAATCAGACCGTTTGAGTCCAAGTCCTCTCGCTCGCTAATGGAAACACCATAGGGCAGACTCCAAGCATAGCACTGCCTTACTGCTGTTCTCATCTGATCCATCACAGTTAAACCCTTCTCGTGTGATGAGACAATGTACCCAAACGTTTTTCCCGCAAATTCCTTCCAGAAAAAATCTAGAAAGTTTTTCATCGTCCCTGACATGGACCCATGATAATCAGGTGAAGCCAAGACAAATACATTGGCCCAATTCACATCGGATGTAATCTTTTTGACACTTTTGTTTTCAAATCTAATGCCGGGTCTGTACATAGGCAGCTCAGTTTCTAATAGGTTCAACAGTCTTGCTTCAGTCTTATACTTTACAGAAATAATTTCCAGGACATTTTTCAAAGCATTAGTACTAAAGGAATTTTTTCTCATACTGCTCCCAATGCCCAGGACTTTAACTTTTTGTTCCGTAGGTTTTAATCCTAATGTGGAATATATAAAATATTTTGAGTAGAGTGCTTGATTAAATAATATAACTATTAAGACACGTCATCTCAATAATATTTAGTATTTTATGCCAATAGTCATACGACCTGATTCAGAATTCACAAATATGCTAAAAAGCAATTTAAGATCAAGATACGATGACAGAAAAAAAGATAGAATAGGTCTAGCCCCCATCCATGTTTCAGACATATTACCGAGTTCCTGTATAAGAAAGCAATACTATTCGCGAGTTTATCCGGACGAAGATCCCATCACTGATGAATCCATACATCATTTCGTTAGAGGAGAATCAAGTGAGTTTGCTATTACACATCTTGCAAAAATTGGCGTAGCACAAGCCGAGTTGCAAATGGATGAAATAGTTGCACACCCTGACATTATGGATAATACGGACGGAAGAATGGTAATAATTGAATTGAAGGATACAGTTGCCGGTAAGCGACTTGATATAAATGATTATACTTTTCGTTCTTACCTAAGACAACTGCTTTATTATCTGATTATGACAGGTATTGAAAAGGGCATCATTTCAATTAGATATAATATCAAGGAATTGAGATTGATAAAAAGGGACGATACTGGAGAATATTACTTTAGACCAAACGATGCAAGGCCCCCTGGAATAGAAAGTTGGTCGGTAAACCTGCCCAAGGATGATATCACGAGAGAGATATTGCGAAATGAAATGGTGTTGAGAAAGAATATACTTGTAAGTGCACTAGAGAATCATGACGTGACAATCCTTCCTAGAGTGACCGAACCCTTAAAATCAACTAAATGTCCAAACTGTCCTTTTTACAGTAGGTGCTACAATGAAATGGAGAATGAAAGGGCCCTGGATATCGCACAACAAACTGATATTCTTGATATCCGTGGCACGGTAGATTTTAGACCATTTTAGTAGTTGTGTAATCTAACCAAATGGCCTTTCTACTTAGGGAGACTTCTTCTCTAGAAATAATTTTGTATCTCTCAATTCAAAATAATTACACCATGAACTAGCCAATATAGGTATTAAATATCAGCCTTCGTGCAATATTTCGCATTCCTTATTCACTTCGTCCTCATCCATGCTGGTATTTATCCATACTTCATCATTTCCATCCCCACAGTAAACAGTGTCTTTAGCGTTATCTGATTCGGTTGTGTTCCTATTTGCAGTATAAATTTTGTCATCGTCTGCTCCAGCACTTATTTCATCAATCCCAGGACCCCCTACAATAAAGTCATTGCCCTGTCCTGCTATGATGGTATCAGGACCATTACCACCTTTAATGGTATCGTTACCTTCACCACCTATTACTTCGTCTGCTCCATAACCACCAGTAATATTATCATTTCCAGTACTTCCCACAACGGTATCTTTGTCCCCTCCTCCGTGAAGAACATCGTTACCAGCCCCGCCTACAACGGTATCACTACCATTATATCCAATTATGTAATCATTGCCGAAGAGTCCCAGTATGTAGTCAGTACCCTGAAGTCCATTCATTTTATTAGAATTCTTATTGCCAACTAAAACATCTGTCCGTTCCGATCCTTTACAAGATTTATCGGTATTGTCGTTTCTACACATTATAGTTTCTGCGTTTGCCATATTATAGTATGATGATAAAATGCTTACTAACACAAACAAAAGGAAAATTCTTATTGGATACTTACCAGTCGCTAGAAAGTCCTGAGAAAGCCGATTTTCATCTACCAATTGGCTATATTCAATCTTAGCGACGAACAAGATGTATTTTTCATTAATTGTGAATAAAAATACACATCTTGATTAAAACTGGGGCTGTATGTGGCAGAAAATTGACAATTGAATTATACGTCGTATAACATAACAATTAGTTGTAACTTTCTATTACATTGAGCTCACCTAAATTTTTTAATGATAATTTAGTCCAAATTCAAATAAATAGAGTGAGATACAAATATTCACTTGACTACGTATTTAACAGCTGTAGTTTTGATAATGTTAACTCTAACGCTGGTTTCAATCCATGGTATGATGGGAAGAATAAATGCCATAGAACAACCAAGCACAATGGAAGGCATTAATGAGGAAGATTGTGACAAGGTCGTTAACTGTAAAATTATATCAGAAAACGTACTTAAATATCCTGATAGAGTGGATCCGTTCGATAAGAACGAAGACATTTCCATGACAATGATGAATAATATCAATGATTCTCAAAAAATGGCAGAAAAATCATGTCAAAAATTGATGGATGTTGATATCGAAAAGATAAAGGACCAACAGATTGGTGGACAAACTCCAAATTTCTTGATTTGCTTACCTTAAATTATTTTTATAATTGCGGATACTTCGTGAAAATAAATGCGTATGTTAATTACCTAGGACAATAAGTCTGTAATTTTTAACTGACAACGGATAAAAAAGAGTTATTTTCAAGATTCCTAATCGAGATAGTCAGAGATCCTTTTCTGTTTATTGTTCTTGACAATTGAACTATTTTTTATCCACTCGTTTTTTGACAAGGAAGTCTTGGAAACTCCATATTTTAATGCTGAATCAAAACTTTCAAAGTTCCTTCCTTTCGATCTAAGACATTCTCTTAAACCCTCTCTAATCTGCCAGACACCAAGTGACACGAAATATTCAGGATGTATTTCTCTCAAAATTAACACCGATGCTTTTTTTCTTTTCTTGAAAAGATATTCGGCTGCAGCCAATCTTGCTGCAAAATATGCTCCAGCGATAGAAGGGTAATGATCAATTTTTTTTCCTGATTCATAATCTGATCCTATATGTACTCTGCCGTTGGTATCGATCCAGGATTCAATCATTTCAAAATACCAAACGTCATCAGGAATAAATATTACAGAGTAATAATTTGCCAAGTGATTAAAGTCGAAGACAAGGTAATTATCCAAAATTGCATTGTCCTTGATTCTGTTTAAGAGATACAGTGAAACTATATCATCTGCCGCTGTGATGCTCCACTTAGTGGGTACGAGTTTACGATTTTTCTTTCTACCTAGCATGCCCATACTTAAAACTTTTGAGATGCGAGTCATGTCGATACTATTCTCATAGAGTTCAACAACTGCATCTGACGCATATGAATCATAATCGTAATATTTTTTTTCGATTTTTTGGTCTGCCGTTGAGGGAAGAATCTTAATTTCACTCACAGGTGCTGAAAATATTGTGGGTATTTCTTCAGAATCATCTTTAGTCAAGGTCATTTCATTTAGATATTGTGATGGAGTTTTTTCAAAAGTCATGGTGCTCTCGACAACTCTTTTTGACAAAGCCATATCTTGTAATGATTCAATGTACCTACCAGAAATTTTATTCACATTATGGATCATTGTTCCTTTCAAGAGATTAATCCTGTAGTTGACAATCTCCTCTAAGGACTTTCCCGACCATAATTCAGGCCTATCTAGTATTGAAGTATCTCCGTGATAAGGAGGTATCATTGGACCAATTCTGACATGTGGGTACCCAAATTCACCTACAAATATTGATGGAGGAGAAGATCCATCGATTACTTTGTTAGAAAATTTTTTACTATTAGTATTGACAAACTGATACCAGTTTTTCTTTAATTTTGTCTTTATTTCATCGATGGATGACATTAAGCTGTGGATGCATTCTCTTTGAATCCGCCGACTAATAAAATATTGACCAAAAAGATTGCAATTAGGAGCTTTTACCAGTTAATGATATTGTCGAAATAACTTAGTGCCCAAGATCATGGGTAGGGATGAACTAATAGTACACTTTAAGCGGGCATAGCACCGTGCAAAATTTATTATATTGATCTTTGAGTTTTATTATAATCAAAAAAGATAACCCTTGTTTAGAAAAGAAAATAACAATCATTCGATATGGACGACCCTTGCAATTCTAAGTTCTATTGCTACCATATCAATGTATACAGAAACGATGCTTCTTCCTGCACTTCCTCAATTGATTGATGAATTTGATTTATCATATAATAATTCATCCTGGATATTAAGTGCATACCTTGTTGCCGGTGCAGTTATGACGCCGGTCAGTGGAAAATTATCTGATATTTATGGGAAGAAAAAGATCATGATAATTCTCATTTCAATTTATACTATAGGTCTTATCATTTCGCCCTTCTCTTCTAATTTTTTCATGTTACTAATGTCAAGAATTTTGCAGGGAATTGGAATTTCAGTCTTCCCTGTTACTTTCGGACTTATCAGAGAACATTTTCCGAGAGAAAAACTAGCCATAAGTCAAGGAATCATAAGCTCCATGTTTGCAGGAGGTTCAGTGCTTGGACTTGCAATAGGCGGGATTATTGTGCAATTTTATGATTGGCGATTGACATTTTTTTCCATTATTCCAATTGCCATTTGTCTAATAATCATTATCATGAGATTCATTCCAACGGAAAAGAAAGCAACTAAAGGTTCCAATATTAAAAATGAGGACTCGTATGAAAAATTTGACTTAAGGGGTTCGATATTGTTAGGGGTAAGCATTATCACATTTCTTTTATTCATAACATTTCTTAAAACGGACAGTTTTGATACTAGCGATAAACTATTAAATTCCATCAGGGTTCCAATAACAGCTTTATTTTGCTTGACAGTTTTCATTTTAAGCTTTGTTGCTTTTTTGCTGTTTGAAAGAAAAACTAAATTCCCACTTATCACCTCAAGCCTCTTTCTTGACAGGAGGATATTGTCTTCAAACATCATTTTACTGATTGTAGGTATGTCGATGTTTACCATATTTCAGACATTGCCTATATTGGCTCAAAGTCCGTATCCTGTGGGTTTTAATAATAATGCAATACAGATGTCATTAGTACAGATGCCATTTGCACTTGTTCTCTTGATTTTGGGTCCCCTCGCTGGCCTAATAATAACAAGAATTGGACAGACAACTCCATTAGTGATTGGTACCCTTGCCATGGCATTTGGATTTTTATTGCTTTTGCTGATGAGATTCAATGAATTTTATATATCGATCTATTTGGTAGTAATATCTATTGGTCTGTCTTTAACAAATGTCAGTAGTACTAATATTGTCATGGTGCAAAGTCCATTCCAACAAATAGGTATCTCACTTGGGATTAGTAACCTATTGAGAATCATAGGGAGTTCAATTGGTCCAACAATTGCTGGAGTATTCATGCAAACCCATTTATTTCTAGTTACACTATCCAAGTATCAATATCAATATTTTCCATCTGCCACTGCATATGATCTGATTTTTGGTACTATGTTTTTCCTTTCGTTATCCGCATTAGGTATCTCATTTTATCTAATTAGAAAGCAACCGTTGGCTCGGCCATAAATAGCATCATTCAAGAAATTTTTTTGTCACAAGTTCTCTATGTTTAAAAATCTTGAGAAGCTTAAGTTCGATATACGATTCTAACAATTTTCCCATGAGTCCAAAGGGCAACTCAAACTTAATCTTGTCTAATACTCTAGTTTTACAATCATCAATTTCCTTGAATCTGTGCCTGTGAGACCATAGTCGGAATGGAGGTTTTTACTTCCATTTTGAATCATTTCATCCACATATTCATATTTTTCAAAAAAAGTTATTCTAGAACACCATTGAGCACTTATTATTATCTGTCCATAAAAACAGGCTACTGTTCCCTTCTTCAATATTTTATCTGTACTTTCTATCAAATGCAATTTTATATCGGTCGGACTAATTATCTCAAGATGTTTTAAGTCTGTATAAAATACCCAGACTTTTTCGATATTAGAATTTACGACAAATTCATTATAAAAATATTTCATACTAAATTCTTGTCAACCTTGATATTTTACTTGATTCATATATAGAAACATATTGTTTAAAAATTACTGGATCTTAAAACACTCATGGTTAGAGTAATATCATCCAAAACTATTAATTCACCCCATGAAAGAGTTTTTTCCGCAATTAAAGATATAAGTAAGATACCAACACTATTTCCTGACAAGTACAAGTCATTCAGAATTATTGAACAATCCACTAATCACATACTAACAGAAGAGATCGTTTCAATATCAGGTAAAGAAATAAACCAAAAAGTAAAACATACATTAGAACCAAACAGAATGCTTAAGAGTGAAGTTATTGAAGGTGATACTAAGGGAACAATTTTAATAATTGAGTTGGATCCGAAATCTAATTCGAGCACAGAAATAAAGATAGACGCAGATCTCAAATACGGAAAATTTGGAGCAGTTCTTGGCATATTTGCAAAACGCAAATTAAAAAACGAAATCGATAGTCTTATCGATCGATTCTCAAAAGAATAGTGCTTAAATTAATTTCACTGCTCTAGCAATGACAAGATCATGAATCTTAAAACTCACCTTTGTCGACCTGATTCCATTCCCCATAGTCTGAATCTGTCAATACAAAGTAAGAATCAACAGATCCCCTTTCTGTCTTATAGGGGATAAAAAGTATCATTGAAAAGAAGTTTTGTCCGGCTCGATTTCCCTAATGCTCAAATTCTTGAAATCCCAAATCAGGTTATCTGACCGGAATGTAGCAGTCGATCCGGAATTAGTAATTACAAAGTCCTTATCTTTGGAACAATCAGCATCAAAAAAATGCGAGTCTGGCATCTTTGCGTACCATCCACCATCGTCAACTAGGTCGGTAACTTTAACCCAATAATTGGTATTAGTGTTATCCATGTAAGATTCCAATTTTACCTCTGAGTTATTATTAATGTTATAAATTACTACTTTCCATCCAATCCATCTATCTATTAGTGAATTAGTAACCTTGTTGGATTGCCTTTCGTCTGTATATCCTCCAACGAACCATAATTCTTTTTTCCATCCCACTTTCCCATTATCATAGAGTCCGCCCATATAGGCCGTCGCTTCACATGGAATTTCTTGATTATGTTTCCCACCTCTGGCATACCATGTTAGATCATTTTCTATTACTTTGTTACTACTATTGGCAATAACACCAACTATCTTTGCATAGCCTGTCATTTCGACATTCTTCCAATTTGTTTCCCCTTCTAACGTCTTAACATTTATCCTAACAACTGGGGCTGAAATTCTCCAAGAACCATCATCTTGTCTCGTAATATTTGGATTAAACGTGATTGAGAAATTTTCATCTTCTTTTGGATTTTCCATATCCACATACCACTCTCTGCCATTTTCTTTAGTTGGATAAATTTCTCTAATGCCAAATTTGTCCAGCCCTAAGAGATTTTGGGCCGTTGCAATGGCGTATGTGGTGATTGGGGCAAAAATTTGCAGCTCAGTCTGCAGCAGACAAACCGAAAGTACAATGAATAAACTACCAGTAATAATAATAATTTTCATGAATCAATTACCAAGAGATACAAAACTTACTTCAATGTGAAGTTTTTTATTTGTTGTTGATAATCTTATTTCACCTTTTACGGTGTCCATATTGATAAGTAATATTTTGACATTTTTAACTCAAAAATCCACGAATATTATACTTAACATTACGGAATAAAGATTAATATCGCTTCTTTGAATTTGTACGTCT
>Ga0209382_10010223_pt1 | contig 11714 bp, 18 predicted proteins | sample SoiMetdeltSBSDD5_FD_187599 | JGI IMG/M metagenome (GOLD analysis project Ga0209382, IMG submission 187599) | Bulk soil microbial communities from a Populus tree surrounding site in Tennessee, USA - Soil MetaG P. deltoides SBSDD5 (SPAdes) (version 2) | ecosystem: Environmental > Terrestrial >...
ATTGGGGGTAAAGCGGACGTGGCTTGTTGCAGCGCATATGTCTGCTTTTGACCCAAAGCGGACATGGGGATGCAAGGCGCGGCATTCACGAGTCCATGCCGACGCCAACCCCGTCGCGCCGAGCCGTAGCCAGAAGGAATCATGGCGTCTTGACCCGCCCGCGCGGCGCCACGCCTTTTGGCATGTCCCCGAGACGGGCCTTAAGGCGCGGTAACGCAAAATCCAAAAAGGCGCGCAATTTCACCGGCATGAAACGATTGGGCGAGTACACAAAGCTGACGGGCATTGGCGGCGGCTGGAAATCGCGCAGCAAAGTGATGAGCTCTCCGGATCTAACAAATTCGGCAACCTGATAAGAGATCACTACGGCAATCCCGACGCCTGCGCGTGCGGCATCGCACGCCGATTCAAGATTGCTCACGATCAGTCGCGACCGCACCGGCACGGCGTGTTCTGTCTGATCGCGCTCGAATGTCCACGTGCTTGGTGACAAAATCGGTGTATAGGAGATGCAGTCGTGCGTGGAGAGATCGTCAGGCGATCTCGGCGTACCGTGAGATTTCAGGTATGCAGGGCTTGCACAGACAACGCGACGAATCTCTCCAAGTCGCACCGCGATGAGGCTGCTATCGGCAAGCGCTCCAACCCGAAGGGCGACATCGATGTGCTCTTCCAGAAGATTGACGGCTCGATCCTGCAAACTGAGTTGAACGTCAACTTCCGGAAACGTCGCCAGGAACGCCGCCACAACCGGCAGCAGATGCATGCGGCCGAGGGCGAGCGGGGCCGATACAACAAGGTCTCCGCGCGGGGTCGTGTACTCACCGGAGGCGGCACGCTCGGCTTCGGCCACGTCGTTGAGAATTCGTTTTGACGCAGCGATGTAGGAGCGCCCTGCGTCGGTCGGGACCAGCGCACGGCTCGAACGATGAAACAGCTTGGTCTGCAGGTGCGCTTCGAGCTCCGTCACCTTCCGGCTTACAGTCGCGAGAGGCTTTTTCTGTTGGCGCGCCGCTGCCGACAGGCTGCCGGCTTCGGCAACCGCCAACACAATGGACATGGCCTCCAGACGATCCATGGGCACTTCCATATTTCAGAAGGCAGCGTCTCGATTTTGCCAGATATACAGCATTTTCGGAAGGGACTATTTAGCGGTTCAGCAACGGACCTGAAGCCGAACCCAAGGAGGCAGTCATGACCGCGACTAGAAACAAAGCCACCGCTTTCTTCACCGGCGCATCGACCGGTGTCGGCGCGCTTCAAGCCGACCGTTTGCCGAAGCGCGGACACGATTTCATTCCTGCCGCGATCCTTGTCATAGCGCTGTTCGCACTTTTGGCACTGTCGGTGTGGTTTGCGGCGTACGCCTGGACTCATCTCGGCGGCGATCCAGTTCCGACCTACGGCTATGTGGCCATCGCAGGCGGCGTGGTGATCTCGCTTGTGGTCGGCGGGGGCCTGATGGCACTCGTCTTTTACAGCAGTCGACACGGCTATGACGACCTGAGCGGCGGCGACCACTAGTCGCTCCGCGGTTTGGATCGATTTGGCGCTTAAAGGAGCGAACTCATGTCGGATCGGTTCATCGATTGGCTCTTCGACACGTTGATCTCAGTCGACGTTCAGCATCAAGAATTGCTCGGTGGATTTGGCGTCCTCCTGTTGATCCCCTTTGCGCTATTCCTACTGTCGTACGTGCGCGTGTCCTTTGCCTTCATAAAAGATAGAGCGCGGAAGGGCACGCTGGATACAGTGACACGCGTGCTTGCCGCCGAGCTCGGCCCGCGCAATATCCGCGTGAACTCGATCGCACCCGGCAGCGTCGAGGCCGAAGGGCTGCATACGACGGGCGTCATCGGTACAGACTTCGAGAAGAAGCTCACCGCGGATACGCCGCTCGGCCGGCTCGGCCAGCTGGAGGATATTGCGAAGGTCACGGTGTTCCGCGCTTCCAACGAGTCGCGCTGGATCACCGGTGAGCCCGTCGGAGGCATACATCGCCGGGAAATGACCTTACTCTCAGGAGGTTTGCCATGACATCGCAGCGTTCTATTGTTTTCGCGGAGCCGGTTCGGACGGACATCACGGCCCCTCGGTTCGCGTACCATGCTGATAAGTGGATCACGCCACGCGGTCAGCCGTATTGAGTTCCACAGTTCCAATCGAGAGTAGGCATTACCGATGTGTCATCATTGGAACGCACAGAAGCCTCATCTGTTGGCCTCATAAGACCCGTTTTAGAAGGAGGTCAGCATGCATAGGGAGCACGAATATAAAAATCTAGCCGACAATGTTCGGAAGCGCGGAGGCGAAGAACAAAACGCACAAATTAGGGCCCAATGGGAAATTTTAGCTGCCACTTACGTGCAGCTTGCCGATCAGTCGAAGAAGATTGATGACACCGGCAACGCTTACGATCCGTTGGATCCTACGCGAACCGTGTGGCCCTCAAGTTCTACCTAGACTTGGGCCTCAACTTGCGACCACATTTGCGCGGCTTTAAATTAGCTTCATGTTGATGGGTAAGGTTCGCGGGCGGGGCAAAGTGCGCCGCCCGCTTTTCGTTTCAAGATTAAAACCCGAAAAAATTAAGTTCACATTGCCAGCCACAAGAAAGCACCACTGACTGCGACAACTAGAAGAACTCCCAGAACACCGCTGCCGAGGAGCAAATCCATGCGTTGTTGCGCTCGAGAAACCTTAACCATCTAGGACAACGGGCCAAAGCGACGATGGTTCGGGCCAGTTCGCGAAGAGAACACGGCCCTCAGCCAATGTCCGCTTTCGGAGTAAGAGCAGACATCAGACAGACTTGTCGGTATGTCCGCTAATGACCCAAAGCGGACATTCTGCCTGTGTGCGGTAGTAGAGGCGGGTGGCAGCTTGTGATCGAAAGATTGTGTTCATTTCGCCATACAATCATTCATGAATCTATTCCAGCGTCGCAATTTAATTTTTTGTGCCCGAGCCTGCTTTTTACAGCTGGACCATTTTTTGCGACCTTTTTATTCCGCGATCTGTGACTTTTCAGCTCCTCTGTCAGCGAAGGGCGACGGCGCGAAAACGGAATGAGGCGCCTGCGCGAATGCGCTGCCGCCGACAAGGACCGCGGTCATTGCAAAGACGGCGAGTGCTCTAAACGGCGACTTCACGGTTCCTCGCAATAGACGTTCTGCAGGCATCCCGTTTCCTCGGGCGTGTATCTTCGGAGACCAGCCATGTTCAGCTCTCTGCGCAACAGGGCGACGTCAAGATGGTAATCTTTGAGCGCGTTGGAGAGGCAAGTGCTGACGAATTTCCGGCTCGCGGGCCACCTGATCTTCTTGGCTTTCGCCTCCGCCTTGCAGGCGACGATCGCCTGTTTTACGGCAATCTCCTGAAGTTGAGCTTCCGTGAGTTTGACAGTCTTGGCGACGCAATTGCTTACGAATTTGCGGCTCGCGGGCCAACTGATCTTCTTCTCCTTGGCCTCCGCCTTGCACGTAGCGGTCGCCTCCTTGAGGGCAGCGGCCTCAGGGCTAGGCGCCTTTGCAGCCTCAGCAGGGGTAGGCATGAGCGCGGTACCACCGACAACTACAGTGGCCACAATGCCGGCACATACAGCGATGGCGAAATGATGCATGATTATCCTCCCTAGAGATGGCGATCGTTAAGTCGCTTCTTGGCTTTGGTGACAGCTAGGATTCGGACCGCGCCGCGGGTTTGGCGCAATTGGACTTGGGTCCAACTCGATCTTGCAATCTCGACATCAAATAGTTTGTTCAGGTCCCAAGAGAAGGAGCCGAGCATGCCTTCGCTCATTCCTGACGCCGAGGCTACGCCGTTTCCCGCCACATGATCGGGTGAGACCTTGGAAACCAGGAAAACGCGAATCGCGCAGGCCGGCGATCGCGCGGCCGATAAATTCCTCGGAGCCGTAAATTTCCGCCGTGTCGATCAGCGTCATCCCCAGCGAAAGGCCCGTGCGTACCGTTTCTTCTTCATCGACTTGAGGACGTCTTCCCTTTCCGAGATTCGCCGACCCCTGCCCCAAGGCCGGAACGATAGTACCGGTGCGAAACTTTACAGTGCGCCCTGCGGTGGTTGAGGCTGTGCTAGCGGCCAGATCAAGAGCCGATGCAGCTGTAAACGAGCCAAACGCTACGCAGAGTCCACTAAATTCGCGCCGGTTCAAGATGCTCATGGTCTTTACATTTCATCAATCCCACAAGGCTCAGGACGAAGCATCGTATCGGTTCAACTCTGCCGCTTGGGTGGAATGTCCGCCTTGGGTCAAGAGCAGACATTTTGCGATGCGGGAGTGATCTCCGCTTGACCAGCGTGCAACCGAAATGACCGCTAAGGGCCAAAGGCGGACACAACTTCTATTCAGCGCTTTCGATCTAGCGCCGCGCGAACACGCATAGCCAATTGGGCCTGCGAAACTGGTTTCTGTAAGAGATCCACACCCTCGTCCAAGCGGCCTTGATGGACGACCGCGTTTCTGGAATAGCCTGTCATGTACAAAATCCGTATTCCAGGGCGAAGACGTTCTGCTTCCTTGCCGAGGTCGCGGCCATGCGAGCTTGGCATGATGATATCGGTCAACAGCAGATCAATCGGTCTAGCCGATCGCAAAACTTCACGCGCGGCTTCAGCGCTTGGCGCAGCTATGACCCTGTAATCGAGACCGCGCAACACATCCGCCAAATAGGCTCGCAAATCGGCATCATCTTCTACCAGCAATATGCTTTCGGCTTCCTCGGCGCCGACCAACGTTTGGTCAGGGTCATTCGCTTCATCAGGGGGACTTCCAATTAACCTTGGTAGGTAAATTTTGACAGTCGTGCCCTGATTCAATTCGCTATAGATTTTGATATGCCCGCCCGATTGCTTGACGAATCCATAAACCTGGCTGAGACCAAGGCCTGTGCCATGGCCGAGCTCCTTCGTGGTGAAGAATGGCTCAAAGGCATGCTCGAGAACGTCAGGCTCCATGCCGATCCCGGTGTCCGAAACGCAGAGCACGACGTACTGGCCAGGTGGCAATTCGGGATTCAGTTGTGCGTAATCCTGGTCGACGTATATGTTTGCGCCCTCAAGCGTCAATTTTCCCCCGTTGGGCATGGCATCGCGTGCATTGATGGCGAGATTGACGAGCGCGGCCTCTAGGTGATTTGGATCCACTTCCGCCTGCCACAGACCGGCCGCCCCAACCGTTTCAATCTGAATTTTCTCGCCGAGCGAGCGCTGCAGAAAATCGCTGGCGCCACTGAGGAATTTGTTGATGTCGGTCGGCTTTGGCTCGAGCGGTTGCCTGCGCGAAAAAGCGAGCAATCGGCTCGTTAACGCGGCGGCACGCTGAGCCCCTCGCATCGCGTTAGTGAGAGCGCGGTTGAGTGTCGGGTTGGTTGGAGTTTTTAGCGACTGATGTCGCGCGGTTTCAAGATTGCCAATGACGATCATCAGGAGGTTGTTAAAATCGTGCGCGATGCCTCCGCTCAATTGACCAACAGCCTCCATCTTTTGCGAAACGGCGAGTTGCTCTTGAACGGCCTGGAGCTTCAGTTGAGCTTCGCGGCGTTCTGTGATGTCGCGAGTGACTTTTGCGAAGCCAATCAGCTTGCCGGTTTCTTTGTCACGGATTGCGTCAATCACAACCAAGGCCCAAAACTTGGTGCCGTCTTTGCGGACGCGCCAGCCCTCCGCTTCGTATTTTCCTGTCTGGCCAGCTGTTTCTAGAGCTCGCTGCGGGACCCCTGATTTTTGATCCTCTTCCGTATAAAACGTGCTCAAATGCTTCCCGATGATTTCCGATTCCGTGTAGCCTTTAATTCGTTGTGCCCCTGTATTCCACGTAACGATCCGCCCGCTCTCATCAAGCTGAAAGATTGCGTAGTCGACCACCGCGTCAATTAGCAATTGGAACCGGATAGCGTCGCCAAATGCCGGCGCTTTATCAGTTTCAACCATAGATGCTCCGAGACCGCGACTTCTTAAAATATCCGCCACCAAACAAACCCACTTGACGGGCAACTGTTCCCTTGGGCCTCAAGAGCCCAAACGTCGCTTTGGTCAAAGGCAGACAAGACCGCATGTCCGACGGATGTCCGCTTTACCGACAAAAGCGGACGTTCGTGGGCGAGGGAGGAAGGTCCGCCTGTCAGCAGAAAGCCGCTGCTTACTATTCTGAGTGCGCGGCCGAGGCCAATCGACATGCAGTGGCAAGTCGGTTGGAGTTTACGATCGAAAACCAGCGAACGCTTGAGGCTGACACGCACCGCCGATGTCGCGCGCCCAGTCCGCCCACAGGGACTTACCTCGCTGAAGCGGAAAAGCTTCGCGAAACTTGGAAGTCACGCGGTCCCCATGGCGGTTGAGCGTGTTCTTTCAGCGTAGATATCCATTCGCCGAAGAATTAGCTGCAATTCTTCAGGGATCGGCTCAGCCGCTGTATCCGCGAACCATGCCTTAACTTCTGGTGCGAGGGCCTCGATGATTGGGTGTCGTCCCGAGGGCACCAAATAACGCGGCGGCACGATCTGCATGGAGTTGCTTCTCTTAGCCCGCAGTCTTCTTTTCCCTGCCAGCTTCGGGCGCTTTTTTTAATAAATCGTAACGGAGTAAGTCAGTCTGAGATGCAAATCACCTACGAAGACATAGTTAGGCCCCCCAAAGTGTATAGCGGCGTGGAGGAGTGGATCGACGGGCCCTGCCTGACCAAGCAATGGCATGATCGAGGTGCTGATGACACGCCGCGAGCGTGCGGCGACTACGGTCACAAATTTCCCAGTACCTGGGTCCAGATGGCGATCATCGCGATGAACAGCGCCAGCGAGGCGATCGCGGCGGCGTCCTGGATTAGGGCTTTGAACATCGGTTCTCTCCCTGGAGCATCTAACTCCAACGCCAGCGGGAGCGTTCCGGTTGGGACTTGATCGCCTCATAAGGAAACCGGGATTAATAATTTGTTCACCATATCAAGTTGACATCGACCGCGCTGGGCGGCTCAACACGGCCACGGAGCGTTATTGAAAAGGAAGACTGATTCGTTTGGAGGATCACATGCATTTGCTGATCTCACCCCCTCCCTCGCCAACTGCGACCAGTTCATGCTGCCCGCAATGTGCCGCAGTCATGAGTATCAGGCTGGTCGAACCGGATCTGAAAGATCCACTCAAGGCACGTCACGTTTTTGAGTGCCAAGAATGTGGCTTATCGCGCGCTTATTTGATGATCGCTAATCAGTCGACACGCAAAGCCCCGCAGGAACGGTCTAGTTCATTGAGCGCGCGTCTATCGCGGTCCGCAGGGCTTCAAGCCCCTCTTTGATGTCCCGATCAAGATCCGAGATATAGCGGAACCGATGGGAACGCACGTTTTTAGTCAGCGCACTGTCGCCACTGGGCGGTGAGAATCAGCCAAAAAATATTCCATAGTCGGCGGCGACTTCACGGACATTGCGCACCGCAACCGAGATCGATTCGGCTTCGGACGCCGTACTGTCCGGTGCGAAAACCGCCGTCACTCTCAGAAACTCATCGAATCCGGGTGGCGAAAATATAAGGAGATAGTGATTTTCGACGTTGCCGGGATTGCGCAGCCGGTGAGGGATGTCGCGCGGAGCCATGAGGCAATCACCTGCCCTGAGGACGAAGACCTCTCCGCCGACGACGGCTTCCAATTCTCCGGAGAGGACATAATACGTCTCATCCTCACGCGTATGCACGTGTCGAGACACTTCCTCCCCAGGCGCGAGAGATGCCTCGAGGAGGCATTATGCTCCTCCGGTATCTGCGCCCGACAAACACAACCACCCGCCGCGACGAAGTCGTAAGCGCTTGGATCCTGTCTGGTATTTGATTGAGGGAGCTTTGTGCGTGAAGGCGTCGACGTTCATGGATGACCTCTTGTTTCTGCAGGCTTGTGGACGGTGACCGAAGTCTTCGCGTTGCCGCGTCCTATTGCCTCCAGCAGATGCACCCAATCGACCGGGCCGTTAGAATTTGCGGCACTGGGATGAATGGCCTCGAGGGCGCGAACGCTCAAGTCTTGACGGGTCGGCCGCGGATCGGGTTCGGCAAGTGATGCCGCCGGATGATGTTTCGTGATCGCGTTTGCTCACGGTCTAATTTTCGGATGCGCGTCATGGCATCGGCTGATGCCATTACGCCCAATGACATCGATTGCGATTAGGTGCGGGGTGAAGTGATGGTGTGAATTTCTTCAAGCAGCGGCGGGCCAACAAGAAGAGTGCCATACTGGGCGGCTAGGGCCTCAATATCATCGCTCTCGCGCGCCGCGGTTGCTTTGAACAAATCTTCGATGTTTCCAGACGAAAAAACGACCAGCATTCGCAGGGGCGTGTCCATCAGATTGCACCAGGCATGAGGAACGCCCTTCTTGATCGTAACTGTTGTCCCGGCGGGAGCGTCGAATCTCTTGTCGCCGTTGGCGAGGTGCAAGCTGCCTTCCAAAACGATGAAATGCTCGTCCTCGTTCTGGTGAATATGCATTGGCACGCCGTTCCGAGGATCGGCAATCAATTCGAGCACCGTGTAGATCCCTTTTGTCTCCTTGACCGACGTGCGGATTCTGAAACGTTCTCCGGGGGTAATCTGCAACCATCCATCACGTTGATGGTCCAAAATTTCGATTGACGATTTCGATACTCTCATCGTGACTGTCCTCTTTCGATATGCCCCGACGATGGAGAGGTAAGAGGGACTGGCGATCGCCGAAACTGGGATTATTTGGGCCGTATCATTCGAGGAACTCGATATGTCAGATGCTCCCGGTACGCCGACACTGGATCAACTCCACGTCTTTTTAACCGTCGTCGACGTTGGCAGCTTCGCCGGCGCGGCGCGAAAGCTCGGCCGGGCGACTTCGGTGATCAGCTATTCGATCGCTAATTTGGAGGCGCAGCTCGGGGTCTCTCTGTTTGATCGAGAAACAACACGCAAGCCTCGGTTGACCGAAGCCGGCCGCGCGGTCCTGTCGGAGGCGCGGAGCGTCACAAATGGGATTGATGGGCTGCGCGCCAAGGTGCGAGGTCTTCTCCAAGGTCTTGAATCAGAGCTTCATCTTGTGCTCGACGTGATGCTGACGCCCTGCCGCGTGGTCGATGCGCTAAGAACGTTTCGTGCGGAATTTCCGACCGTGTCCTTGCATCTCTACATGGAAGCGCTCGGCGGGGTGCCGCAGATGGTGCTCGACCGCAAAGCAACTGTCGGAGTCTCTGGACCCCTCGATGTGGAAATTCCCGGACTTGAGCGCGTAGGCGTCGGCAGCGTCGAATTTATTCCTGTCGCGGCCCCCGATCATCCGCTGGCGCGCGCCGGCCACAATGCGCCGGGCGCGGCACGCGACCACATCCAGCTTGTGCTGGCGGACAGATCCCCGCTTGCGGATGGCAAGGATCGTGGCGTGATCGGAACGCAGACCTGGCGGCTCGCCGATCTTGGTTCGAAGCACATGTTGTTGAGGGAGGGAATCGGTTGGGGTTTTATGCCCGAACCGATCGTGCGTGAGGATATCGAAAGAGATCGGCTCGTCCGGCTCTCCCGAGTACAAAGACGGCTTCCTTCGCCTGCACGCGATCTACCGGACCGATACACCGCCAGGCCCGGCGGCCTCCTGGCTGATTGCGCGGTTCAAAACTCAAGCGGAAGTAACAGCCAAATTTGGCGATGAACGCGGTGCGCTTGTGAGCTTGCAGGGCAGACGCAAAAAATTAGTAGCCGCGAAATGAGCAACGGGTCGGCTAAAGGTTTCAGACGTACCTGCGAATGAACTGATCACGGTTTCGTCGCAAAGCGCGGCCGACGGAATGTCTGCTTTTGGCCCAAAGCAGACATGCGCTAGTGCACTGCAAATGTCCGCTTTCGGGGGTAAAGCGGACATCAGGGCGGATGAGCGGAAATGTGCGTGCTGATGTTCGGTTCGGGCCGGTATCTGAAATTTGCAGGTGCGCGCTAAGAGCGCGTCGGCTAAACGCAGCTCTGATAGAGAAATCCCGGCATTACCGCTTTTCTCTTTTTCGCGCCTGCCGCTTTCGTCGCGCGACTAGTTTGCGCAACTCCGCATAAACTCTTCCGCGCAAATTGCCGACCCGCGCGATCACCCCTCGAACAAGCGCGATGTTAAGACGAAATTTCCGGGCGACATATCGGACCTCATAGTCCTCCTTCCGCGCTGCCCGAATACGGTCTTGCTTTCCACGCGTGCGTTTATTGCCCATGAGCCACCACCAGAACGTGCGGTCCCTTTTATCCTCTGGCCGCGAGATTCTAGAGGCGTGCGATTTTCAAGCGGCGCGGCCCACTGTCAATTGCGGGGATCAGCGGAGAAATAAAAACGGATTAGGGGCCTAACACATTCCACACCAGCGCGCGACAGAGGCTCTCGATATCCTCATTCATGTTGTCCGGTGTTGGGGGTAAAGCGGACACGGATCGGAAATATAGAAATGTCCGCTAATGACCCAAAGCGGACATTTGGAAGCATCCACCCGATTCCAAAATTCTCCTTTGGCTGCTGCGCGGGGCGCGGGTTCGCCCGCGATCAGGTGTGGTATTGTTCAAACGCCCTGAAGCCTGACCCCCGTGGGAGGGTCACATGGCAAAACACATCGGACGACGGGAATTCCTTGTTATGCTCGGGGCCGGGGGCCTTGTGTGGCCATTCGGGGCACGGGCGCAGCAGCCAGCCATTCCGGTGGTTGGGTTCGTTGGCAGCACTTCGCTGGGACCGCTACGTGACGCAGTTACCGCGTTCCACCGAGGCCTCACCGAAACCGGCTACGTCGAGGGCCGGAATGTCGCGATCGAATATCGATGGGCAGAGGGTCAATACGATCGACTGCCGGGACTCGCGGCCGATCTTGTTCATCGTGAGGTGGCTGCGATTGCCGCCATCGACGGACTTCCTTCGATACTGGCGGCTAAAGCGGCGACCGCCACAATTCCAATCGTCTTTTTTACCGGCGGCGACCCCGTCCAGCTTGGACTTGTCGCCAGCCTCCGCCGGCCCGATGGCAACCTCACGGGTGTAACCGCGTTGAATGTCGAGATAGGGGCGAAGCGGCTGGAACTGCTCCATGAGCTAGTCCCGACGGCGGGCGTCATTGGGCTCCTCGTCAACCCGACTAATGCCCTCACCGAGGCAAATACAAAAACCGTGCAGGCGGCAGCCCGTGCCCTCGGCCTGCAGCTTCATATCCTTAATGCCAGCACTGAGCGCGACTTCGATGCGGTCTTCGCTAGACTGATCCAATTACAGGCAGGCGGCCTCGTGATCGCCGCAGACGCATTCTTCATTAGCCGAAGCGAACAGCTCGCCAAACTGGCGTTCCGTCACGCAGTGCCGGCGATCTTCCAGTATCGCGAGTTCGCCGCAGCCGGCGGTCTGATAAGCTATGGAGGCAGTCGCACGGACGCATATCGGCAGGTCGGCGTTTATATCGGCCGGATTCTCCAAGGCGCAAAACCTAGCGAGCTGCCGGTCCAGCAGGTCACGAAAGTTGAATTGTTTCTGAACCTCAAGACCGCCAAGGCACTCGGCATCACCGTCCCGCTTCCGCTGTCGGGTCGCGCCGACGAGGTGATCGAATAGAAATTGTTGCAGTGCATGAGTCCGCTATTGGCCCAAAGCAGACATGCCGAAAAAACGCAATCGATGTCGCTATTGGGGGTAAAGCAGACATCACCATTGCGGCATGTCCGCTTTCGCGG
>Ga0209382_10010224_pt1 | contig 11714 bp, 14 predicted proteins | sample SoiMetdeltSBSDD5_FD_187599 | JGI IMG/M metagenome (GOLD analysis project Ga0209382, IMG submission 187599) | Bulk soil microbial communities from a Populus tree surrounding site in Tennessee, USA - Soil MetaG P. deltoides SBSDD5 (SPAdes) (version 2) | ecosystem: Environmental > Terrestrial >...
ATCACTGTCACCTGCGAGTTCTGCTCGCGCAAATACCGCTTCTCGTCGGCCGATATCGGCTGACCGGCAATGGCACCGATGGACGCTGCCATCCTGCGCGAGAAGCGGCTCAAGGAATGGCGACGATTGTGGAAGATCCGCCTGATCGAGAGCATGAGCCTCGAGTGGATCGACTTGTTCGACGTACGCACGGGCGAGAGCCTCGACGGCCCCCCGACCTGTCGCGGAATCGTTGAACGAGAGGTGTCCGGCGCTATGCATGGATCCCGTGCCTTCGGCCCACGGCGCGCTGCGCCGCAGGCCTGCACGGGATGACGTTGGGGAAGGCGCGCCGCGCTCCTCCAACGTCATCCCGGCGCCGGTCGCGAGCGAAGCGAGCGAGCGGAACTAGGCCGGGACCCATGCCACTTCACCGCTTGCGCTTCGATGCGGATGCGCGCGACAGTCCGGTGCTGTGCACGGTTCCGGAAGACCACGCCCGTCGGCGCCCGTGTAGTCAGCGGCGCGGCCAGCCTCAGTAATCCATCGACAGCCGCTCGCACACCGCCATGGCGGCGGCAGCGTCGCGCTGCGCCTCCTCGGAGGCCGGATCGCACATGCGTTCGCGGACGCGGGCCACGGCTTGCGGCTCCAGCTGCTCCAGGGCCGTGGCGTAGAGATCGGCCAGCACCAGAAGCTGGGCCATCGTGAAGCGATAGGAGTAGCGCCGCAAAGCGGTGGCCATGGCCCGCTTGCAGGCTCGGCCGTCGGGCGCGTCGAGGCTCGTCGTGCGCGCGCATTTGACGACCGCTTTGTCGCCCTCGGCGAAAAGATTCTGCCGTGCGAAATCGTCGACAGGCGTGCCCTGCAGCAGTGTCACGATCTCCAATATGATCTGCGCCTTGCTCACCCGCACACGTTACGCCAAGCGCGCGCGGTCGTGCCCATTCGCGGCGAGATTTTTTTTGCAAACGTGGTTTCGAAAGCTCTGCTCGCGAATTGCGCATCGCAGAGCGTTGCCGCACGTTTGTGCAACGCTGCAGTGCACTCAGACGACGCCGTTCTTTCGCAACTGCTTCATGTCCTCGGGACCGACACCGCACAGCGAGCCCAGCAACGCTTCGGTATGCTCGCCCAGCAGCGGCGGACGGCTCACCGCGACGGGCGAGTCCGACAGCTTGAGGGGGCAGCCGACGGTCCGATAGGTACCGCGTGCGGGATGCTCGACGTCGACGATCATCTCGCGCGCCTTCAGGTGCGGGTCGGCCAGCACCTCGCCGGTGTCCTGGCAGGCGCCGCATGGCACCCCCGCCGCGCCCATCAGGCGCATCACCTCGTGCTTGCTGCGCTGCCGCGTCCAGGCCGCGACGATGGCATCGAGCGCCGCGCGGTTCTCCCAGCGCGCCTCCACCGTCTTGAAGCGTGCGTCCTCGGCGAGCTGCGGCTCGCCCAAGACCTGCACGACGGCCGGCCACATCTGCGGCTGCGCGTAGAGGAAGACGTAGTCGTTCGGGCCCCCCGGCGCGGTCGGGTAGGTGGTGCCGGGCACGTTGCGGCCGAGCTGATTGCCGGTGCGCGGCGGCGGGTGGCCGAAGCGCTGGTGATCGCGCAAGCTGACGCGCACGATGTTGACCACCGCATCCTGCATCGACACCTCGACGTGCTGGCCGCGCCCCGTGGCGTGGCGCTGCTGCAGCGCCGCCAGGATGCCGATCGCCATTTGCATGCCCGTGCCGGAGTCGCCGATCGCCGGCCAGATGTAGGTCGGCGGGTTGTCGGGGAAGCCGGTGACGCACATGGCCCCGCCCATGGCCTGGGCAATCGGCTCGAAGCTCTTGAAGCCGCTGTAGGGCCCGTAGGTGCCGAAGCCCTTGATGGTGGCGTAGACGAGCCGCGGGTTGACCTTGGCGAGGGCCTCGTAGCCGAGCCCGAGGCGGTCGAGCGCGCCGGGCCCGAAGTTCTCGACCAGCACGTCCGACTTGGCGATCACCTGCCTGAAGAGCTCCTTGCCCGCCTCGGTCTTCAGGTTGAGCGTCAGGCTCTGCTTGTTGGCGTTGAGCACCAGGAAGAACAGGCTGTCGCTATCGGGCTTGTCGCGCATGTTGGTGCGCGCGACGTCGCCGCCCTTGGGCTCCTCCAGCTTGATCACCTCGGCGCCGAGAAAACCCAGCATCTGCGTGCACGCCGGCCCGGCCTGGTTGTGCGTCATGTCGATGATGCGAATGCCTGACAGGGCCTGGGTCATGTTCGTCTCTCCCGGGATGATGGCGTGGCGTGGCGGTCGACGGAGCGGACGGTCGCGATCAAAGCAGGCTTGTGCTCCGTTGCCAACCGCTGGGAGATTAGGGCTCGTTCGGCTCATGGCCGCCAGCCGCCAGTCGTCATTCGTTGACTTCGCGCACCTTGGGCGTATCATGCGCCCCGTCCAAAGGAGATCTGCGGAAGAGACCGGCCGGTTCTGCAAGGAATCGGCCGGCGCCGAAGGAGCAACCGCCCCGGAACCTCTCAGGCAAACGGACCGCAGATTGATGGCGCTCTGGAAAGCAGCCGGCACTAGCGCCGGCTCACCGAAGGGGTAAGGCGGGCGACACCCGCCGAAATCTCTCAGGTCCCGCGACAGAGGGGGCTTGAACTCGCGCTTCATCGGCGCGGGACGCAAGCTTCGTGGACGTGGGGCCGCATGAGCGCAACGCCGACTTCCGGACAGGCCCTGCAACGCACGCCGCTTTACGCGCAGCACGTGGCGCTGGGCGCCAAGATGGTGCCGTTCGCGGGCTACGAGATGCCCGTGCAGTATCCGCTGGGCGTCCTCAAGGAGCACCTGCACACGCGAGCCCAGGCCGGCCTCTTCGATGTCTCGCACATGGGACAGGCGTTCCTGACCGGACCCGACCACGCCGCTACCGCGTCGGCGCTGGAAGGGCTGGTGCCCGCCGATATTCTCAACCTGAAGCCCGGCCACCAGCGCTATACCCAGCTCCTCAACGAGGACGGCGGCATCATCGACGACCTGATGGTGACGCGCTCGGCCTCGGCCGACGAGGATGGCCGGCTGTTTCTGGTCGTGAACGCCTCGCGCAAGGAGGTCGACTACGCGCACATCGCCGCGCACCTGCCGCAAGCCGTGCGGCTCGAGGCGTTGCCGGACCGCGCGCTCCTTGCCTTGCAGGGGCCGGCGGCGGCGCAAATCCTGGCATCGCGTTGCCCGCTAGCCTCGCGCCTCTCCTTCATGACCGCCACGTCCACCCGCATCGGCGAGCTCGACTGTCATATCTCGCGCTCGGGCTACACCGGCGAGGACGGCTTCGAGATCTCCGTGCCGGCAGCCAACGCGGCGGGCCTATGGGAGATGCTGCTGCGCGCCGACGAGCTGAAGCCCATCGGCCTCGGCGCACGCGATTCCCTGCGCCTCGAGGCGGGTCTTTGCCTCTACGGCCACGACATCGACGAGACCACCAGCCCCATCGAGGCGGGCCTTGGCTGGTCGCTTCAGAAGCGGCGGCGCGACGAGGGCGGCTTCCCCGGCGCGAAGCGCATCCAGGACGAGCTGGCTCACGGACCCAAGCGCCGCCGCGTCGGCATCAGGCCGGACGGGCGCGCGCCGGCGCGCGAGGGCACAGAGGTGTTGTCGCCGGCTGGCGAGCGCATCGGCATCGTCACATCGGGCGGCTTCGGTCCCAGCGTCGAGGGGCCAGTCGCCATGGGCTACGTCGAGACGGGTCAAGCCGAGGTCGGCACGCCCGTCAATTTGATGGTGCGCGGCAAAGCACTGAGCGCGGCGGTCGCGCAGCTGCCGTTCGTGCCCCACCGCTACGCCCGCAATCGCGTGTCAGACCCTCCGGGTCTGACACGATAGCAAAGAACGTCGAGCCATGGTGTCAGACCCGGAGGGTCTGACACCCATACCAAGGAGTTCGCATGGCCATTGAGCGCTTCACCAAGGACCACGAGTGGATCCGCGTCGACGGCGGGGTCGGCACCGTCGGCATCACGCACCACGCCCAGACCCAGCTGGGCGACATCGTATTCGTCGACATGCCGGAAGCCGGCCGCAAGGCCAAGCAGGGCGAGGCGGTGGCGGTGGTCGAGAGCGTCAAGGCGGCGAGCGACATTTTCTCGCCGGTGTCGGGCGAGGTGATAGAGGCCAACGCCGACCTGGCGGGACAGCCGGCGCTCGTCAACGAGGACGCCGAGGGCAAGGCCTGGTTCTTCAAGCTCAGGATTGCCGATACGGCCGAGCTCGACACGCTGATGGATCGCGCCGCCTACGAGGCGTTCGTGAAGGAAAGTCACTAGATGCGCTATCTGCCACTCACCGACGCCGACCGCCGCGCCATGCTGGCCAAAATCGGCGTTGCCGATATCGAGGCGCTGTTTGCCGATGTCCCGCACGACAAGCACCTCAGCGGTCTGGTCGATCTGCCCAGGGCCAAGGGCGAGCTGCAGGTCGAGGGCGAGCTGGGCAAGCTCGCCGCGCGCAATGTCGCGGCGGGCTCCGTGCCGTTCTTCGTCGGCGCCGGCGCCTATAAGCACCATGTGCCGGCCAGCGTCGATCACCTGATCCAGCGTTCCGAGTTCCTGACCTCCTACACGCCCTATCAGCCGGAGATCGCCCAGGGCACGCTGCAATACCTGTTCGAGTTCCAGACCCAGGTGGCGATGCTGACGGGCATGGAGGTGGCCAATGCCTCGATGTACGACGGCTCGACGGCGGCGGCGGAAGCCGTGCTGATGGCGCATCGCATCACCCGGCGGCACAAGGCGGTGCTGGCCGGCAACCTGCATCCGCATTATCGCGAGACGATCGAGACGGTGGCGCGGCTGGCGGGCCACGAGATTGTGGCGCTGCCGCCAGCGCCGGGCGGCAAGGCGGACCTCGGCAGCCGGATCGACGGCACGGTGTCGTGCGTGGTGGTGCAGACGCCGGACTTCTACGGCCATCTGCACGATCTCACCGAGCTGGCCGAGCAGGCGCATGCCGCCGGCGCACTGCTGGTTGCCGTCGTGACGGAGGCCGTCTCGCTCGGGCTCGTGCGACCTCCGGGCGCTATGGGCGCCGACATCGTCGTCGGCGAAGGTCAATCGATCGGCAATGCGCTCTCCTTCGGTGGCCCCTATGTCGGCCTCTTCGCCACGCGGCAGAAGTTCGTGCGGCAGATGCCGGGGCGGCTCGCCGGGGAGACTGTGGACAAGGAGGGCCGGCGCGGCTTCGTGCTGACCTTGTCGACTCGCGAGCAACACATCCGCCGCGAGAAGGCCACCTCCAACATTTGCACCAACTCCGGCCTGTGCGTGCTGGCCTTCACCATTCATATGACGCTGTTGGGCGAGGCCGGCTTGCGGCGGCTGGCGCGCATCAACCACGCCAACGCCGTGGCGCTCGCCAAGGCGCTCACCAAGGTCAAGGGCGTGACGGTGCTCAACGACACCTTCTTCAACGAGTTCACCATCCGCGTGCCCGGCAACGCAGCCGAGGTCATCGAGAAGCTCGCCAAGAAGGGCGTGCTCGGCGGCGTGCCGGCCTCTCGGCTGGAGCCGGACCGGCCGGAGCTCGCCGACCTCATCGTCGTCGCCTCGACGGAGGTCAACACGGACGAGGATCGCGCCGTCTATGTGAAGGCGCTGAAGAGGGTGCTGAAATGATTGCAATGATCGTAGGGGGCAATAGCGAAGCGTATTGCGCCGCCCAACCGTCGATCGGCGCAATACGGCTGACGCCTATTGCGCCCTACGGCCGTTACCGCCGGGAGGTGCCCGCATGTTGAACCGACAGGGCAGGCCGACGGCGGCGGGCGAGATCGTCGAGAGCGAACATGAAACGTTCAGCGGCAATCGTGGGCTCGCCATCGAGGAGGCGCTGATCTTCGAGATCGGACGCACGGACACGACCGGTGTCGATCTGGAGGAGCCGGCAAAGTTTGCGCCCCGTCTTGGCAAGATCGAGCACACCGAGCCGATCGGGCTCCCCGGCCTCAGCGAGCCAGAGACCATGCGCCACTACGTGCGGCTCAGCCAGAGGAACTACGGCATCGATACCGGCGTCTTCCCGCTGGGCTCCTGCACGATGAAGCACAACCCGCGCCTCAACGAGCGCATGGCGCGGCTGCCCGGCTTCGGCGACATCCATCCCCTGCAGCCGCTCTCGACCGTGCCCGGCGCCATCGCGCTGATCGCCGAGCTGTCGCGCTGGCTCTGCGAGCTCACGGGCATGGCCGCAGTCGCCATGACGCCCAAGGCCGGCGCCCACGGCGAGCTCGCGGGCATGATGGCCATCAAGGCAGCGCTGGCCGCGCGCGGCGAGAAGCGCACGGTGGTGCTGGTGGCCGAATCCGCGCACGGCACCAACCCGGCGACGGCGGCACTGCTCGGCTATGCCATCGAGACGGTGCCGGCGCGCGCCGACGGCACCGTCGATCCGCAAGAGGTGAGCAAGCGGCTGTCGCCCGAGGTCGCCGCCATCATGCTCACCAACCCCAACACCTGCGGGCTGTTCGAGCGCGACGTGGTGGCGATCGCCGAGGCCGTGCACGCGGCGGGCGCCTACTTCTACGCCGACGGCGCCAACTTCAACGCCATCGTCGGCAAGGTGCGGCCCGGCGACCTCGGCGTCGACGCCATGCACATCAATCTGCACAAGACCTTCTCCACCCCCCACGGCGGCGGTGGCCCCGGCGCCGGGCCGGTGGCGCTGTCGGCGGCGTTGGCGCCCTTCATGCCGGTCCCCTACGTCCTCGCCGACGGCGATGGCCTGCGCTATGTGGAGCACGCGAATGCCGCATCCGCCGACCGGGGACCTGTTGGCGTCGGTGGAGAGGTCTGCGCCCGCCCACTCGGCCGCATGTGCGCCTTCCATGGGCAGATGGGCATGTTCGTGCGGGCCATGGCCTACATGCTGAGCCACGGCTCGGACGGCATGCGGCAGGCCTCAGAGGACGCGGTGCTCAATGCCAACTACGTGCGCGCCGGGCTCGCCGACCTGATGTCGCAGCCCTTCGGCGACCACCCCTGCATGCACGAGGCGCTGTTCGACGACCGCTGGCTCGAGGGCACCGGCATCTCCACCCTCGACTTCGCCAAGGCCATGATCGACGAGGGCTTTCATCCCATGACCGTCTACTTCCCGCTGGTGGTGCACGGCGCCATGCTGATCGAGCCGACGGAGTCTGAATCCAAGCAAGGCCTCGACCAGTTCATCGCCTCCCTGCGCGGGCTGGCTCATGCGGCCAAGGCCGGCGATGCCGCCCGCTTCAAGGATGCGCCCCGCTTCGCGCCGCGCCGCCGGCTGGACGAGACCAAAGCCGCGCGCGAGCCGCGGTTGCGGTGGACGCCCGCGGTGGAGCGCAAGGAAGCCGCGGAGTGATGGGGTCAGACCCCATGCGCAGACGTGGGTGACTATTGGAACCGTCGTGGAAAGGGGTCTGACCCCATTGACGCTAGGGGTCTGACCCCTCCGCCAGGAGCACCCCATGGCCCAAGTCGTCGGCATCGATCATCTGGTCGTCCGCGTGAAGGACTTCGAGCGCTCGAAGGCGTTCTACGACACGGTGCTGGGCTTCCTCGGCTTCAAGCGCAAATACACCTTCGGCGACACCGCCGGCTGGAGCAACGGCCGCACGCTGTTCTGGATCGGCGAGGCCGACGCGGAGGGCAAGAAGCACCCGCACCGCATCGGCAACATCGGCTTTCACCACTACGCCTTCGAGCTTTCCTCGCGCCGCGACGTCGACGGCCTCTACGCGGTGCTCGAGCAGCACAAGTTCAACGTCGTCGACGCGCCGGCCGACTATCCCGACTACGGCAAGGGCTACTACGCCGTGTTCTTCACCGATCCCGACGGCCTCAAGCTCGAAGGCATGGTCTTCAAGCCGCCGCGCAAGAAGAAAAAGCGCGGAACGGCGAAGCGCTAGAACACTCCGCTTGCAAATAGGTCAGCAATGCTGACATAATTGGCTCCTGGGGCGGGACGACAATGGAGCCAAGCACATGACCGCACACATCCAGGCGGCGGAGTGGGAGCCCTGCTACGCCGGCCGCGCCGAGCGCATGCGCGCCTCCGAGATCCGCGAGTTGTTGAAGCTCTTGGACCGGCCCGGGATCATCTCCTTGGCCGGCGGCATTCCCGATCCGGCGCTGTTCCCTGCCAAGGCGGCGCAGGCAGCCTACGCGGCGGTGCTGGGCGACGCAACGCAGGCGGGACCGGCGCTGCAGTACTCGATCAGCGAGGGCTATCCGCCGTTGCGGCAATGGATCGTTCGGCACATGGGTACGCTCGGCGTGCCATGCCACGAGGACAATATCGTCATCACCTCTGGCTCGCAGCAGGCGCTGGAGTTCCTGGGCCGGCTACTGCTGTCGGCGGGCGACACGGCGCTGGTGACGGCGCCGACCTATCTCGGCGCGCTGCAGGCCTTCTCGGCTAGCGAGCCGCGCTACGACGAGCTGCGTCCCGAGCAGGGCAACCGCACGCCGCAATCCTATGCGCAGGCAGCCCGCGAGGCGGGCGGCGCCGTGAAGTTCGCCTACGTGGTGCCGAGCTTCGCCAACCCGACCGGCGAGACGCTGTCGCTGGCAGCGCGCGAGCGGCTGCTCGATCTGGCCGCCGAGCTCGACATCCCCATCATCGAGGATGCGGCCTACGCGGCCCTGCGCTTCGAGGGCGAGGCACCGCCGCCCATCCTGGCCATGGAGGTGAAGCGCCGAGGCGGCATAGACTGCGCGCGCTCCATCTATTGCGGCACCTTCTCCAAGGTCCTGTCGCCGGGCCTGCGCGTCGGCTGGATCGTGGCGCCCAGACCCATGATCCGACGCCTCGTCCTCGTCAAGCAGGCGTCCGATCTCAACAGCTCCAACATCAACCAGATGGTGATGCACCGCCTGGCCGAGACCGCCTTCGACAGCCAAGTCGCAGCCTCGCGCGCCCACTATCGCCGACGCCGCGACGCCATGCTGGCGGCGCTGCAGCGACACATGCCGGAGGGCGTGAGCTGGACGCGGCCCGCCGGCGGCCTGTTCGTGTGGCTGCGCTTGGCCGAGGGTGTAGATGCCGCAAGCCTTCTCGACCGCGCCGTCAACGAGGCCAATGTCGCCTTCGTGCCGGGCGCGGCGTTCTTCTTCGACGGCCGCGGCCGCAACACCTTGCGCTTGAGCTACTCGCTCCCCTCGGAGGCCGAGATCGAGGACGGCATCGCCCGGCTGGCGAGGCTGATCTGAGATGGCGAGCGGCGGCTACGAGCTCCGCCTGATCGAGGACAGCATCGCCTCCGGCGGCGCACTCGTCCTACCGGCTGACGGCATCAACCGCGTGGTCTACGTCGTGCACGGCGCCGTCGCCATCGACGGCCGGGGATACGCCGACGACCAGGCGTGGCAGGGGCGCGGTGCAGCGCGCATGACCGCGGCGGCGTCCGGCGCGGCACTTTGGCGGTGGGAGCTTGCGCCGACAACGAGCGCCGCGGTTCTCGGTGCGGTTCCGGCGGCCGCCTCCAGCGTCAAGCTACGTTGCGGGCTGGCGTGGCCGATCGCCGAAAGCCTGCTGATGCGCTGCGACAGCGTTGCCTTTCCGCCGGGCGGATGCGCGCATCTGCACACCCATCAGGGGCCGGGCATCCGCTGCCTGATCGAGGGCGGCATCTGCATCGACACCGAGGGCACTTCGCGCTGCTACGCGCCGGGCGGAGCCTGGTTCGAGGCCGGACCTGCGCCGGTCCTTGCACAGGCCGCCGACCGCCCGACCCGCTTCCTGCGCGTGATGGTTCTGCCGGCGCGGCTGCTGGGCCAGAGCTCGATCGCCTACGTCAATGCCGAGGATCGCGACAAGCCGAAGTCGCAGCGCTACAAGGTTTACCTGGATGTGCCCATCGCCGTCTGAGCCGGTGCATCGTGCGTCAGTTCTTAGATGGCCGCGGCCGCAACACCTTGCGCTCGAGCTACTCGCTCCCTCGGAGGCCGAGATCGAGGACGGCATCGCCCGGCTGGCGAGGCTGATTTGAGATGCTCGGTTGTCATCCCGGGGCTTGTCCCCGGGATCCAGCGAACCACGCCCGCCAGCCTCAATGGTCTTCATGCGACAGGGCCGCAGGCAACGTGCGGCACTCTGGCTCCCGGGCATGAAGTCCGGGATGACAAGTGCCGTCGCCGTCAGTTCAGCCGACCCTTGAGGTCGCGGATGCTCTGGTCGATGAGGGCGGCACCGCCGGCGCCCGCCATCTTCTCGCGCAGGATCTTCTCGGCTGCCGCCACCGCCACGTCGATGGCGGAGGCGCGCACCTCGTCGACCGCCTGCTGCTCGGCGCGGGCGATCTTTTCCTCGGCGAGCCTGGTGCGCCGCTCCAGACTCTGCTTCAAGGACTCCCGCGTCTCGTGCGCGAGAGCCTCGGCCTCGCGGCGCGCCAGAGCGATGATGTCCTCGGCCTCCTTGCCGACGTTGCGGTGCTTCTTCTGGTAGTCGGCGAGCAGGCTCTGCGCCTCCTCGCGCAGGCGGCGGGCCTCGTCCAGCTCCTTGCGGATCGCCTCGGCCCGGTCGTCGAGTGTCTTGGCGATCAGCGCCGGCACTTTGTAGTAGACGAGGATCGCCGCGAACAGGACGAATGCCACCGCGACCCAGAACTCCGCCATCGCCAGCATGGTCCGATCAGCTCCTATTCCGCCGCCCGCTGCACCAGGGCCTTCTTCAGCTCGTCCTTGCTCACCTCCTTGCCGATCAGCCGGGCGACGATGGCCCCCGCGACGTCGCCGGCAATGTCGCCGACGCTGTGGAGCGCTTTGGACTTGGTGTCGGCGATGCGGCGCTCGGCCTCGGTGAGCTTGGCGGCGATCGCCGCGTCGACCTTGGCGCGCTCCTTGTCGACCTCGGCGGTAAGCTTGTCGCGCATGCTCTTGGCCATGGCATTGGACTTGGCGCGCGCCTCGGCAAGTGCCTGCTCGTAGTTGGCGAGCGCGTCCTCGGTCTCGCCCTTGAGCTTCTCGGCCTGCTCGAGGTCGCGCTTGATGCGGTCGGCCCGCTCCTCGATGACCTCGCCGACGCGCGGCAGCACCACCCGACGCAGGAGCAAGTAGAGCAGGCCTAAGGTCAGCACCAGCCAGACGAGCTGCGGCACGAAGGTGCCCGCATCGAGCGGCGGAAACACCTTGGGCTGTGCCCCGCTGTCCGGGACTGCTGTGCTGGCTTTCTGGGCCATGGGACTATCCCGCTTGCCGAGTTTGCCCGATCAGGTGAAGAGCAGCAGGAAGGCGATCAGCAGGGCGAAGATGCCGAGCGCCTCGGTCACGGCGAAGCCGAAGATCAGCCGGCCGAACTGGCCGTCGGCAGCCGAAGGGTTGCGCAGCGCGCCCTGCAGGAACTGACCGAACAGGTTGCCGACGCCGATGGCGGCAGCTCCCGTGCCGATGGCGGCAAGACCGGCACCGATGAGCTTCGCTGAGGCGGGATCCATGGATGTCTTCTCCGTTGTGAGTTGAGCGATTCGGAAACGCGGCGCCTCGATCTAGTGCCCCGGATGAAGCGCGTCGTTGAGATACATGCAGGTGAGCATGGTGAACACATAGGCCTGCAGGAACGCCACCAGAACCTCGAGCGCGGTCAGCGCCACCGCCATCAGCAGCGGCAGCGGCGACAGCGCCGCGAAGGTGCCGGCCCCGAGCAGCATGACGACGAAGCCGCCGAACACCTTGAGCGTAATGTGGCCCGCCAGCATATTGGCAAAGAGCCGCACCGAGTGGCTGACGGGGCGCGACAG
>Ga0209382_10010225_pt1 | contig 11713 bp, 11 predicted proteins | sample SoiMetdeltSBSDD5_FD_187599 | JGI IMG/M metagenome (GOLD analysis project Ga0209382, IMG submission 187599) | Bulk soil microbial communities from a Populus tree surrounding site in Tennessee, USA - Soil MetaG P. deltoides SBSDD5 (SPAdes) (version 2) | ecosystem: Environmental > Terrestrial >...
CTCGTCGGCGCTGCCGATGCCTTCGCCCCCGACCGTCTCGGACCAGTGATCGACGAGCCGCCACACTCGCGCCAGAAAGCGGAAGCTCCCCTCGAGGCCCGCATCGGTCCACTCCACTTCCTTTTCCGGGGGCGCCACGAACATCACGTACACACGCAGAGCGTCGGCACCGTACTTCTGAAGCATCGTGTCCGGATCGACGACGTTTCCCTTGGACTTGGACATGACGGCCCCATCTTTCAGGACCATGCCCTGGGTAAGCAGTTGCGTGAATGGCTCACTGTGGTCCACGAGGCCGAGGTCGCGGAACACTCGCGCGAAAAAGCGCGAGTAGATCAGGTGGAGAATTGCGTGCTCGACACCGCCGCTGTAAAAATCGACGGGCAGCCAATACTTCACCTTTGCCGGATCGAACGGCATCTGGTCGTTGCGCGGGTCGGCAAAGCGATAGAAATACCAGGACGAGTCGACGAAAGTGTCCATCGTGTCGGTTTCGCGCCTGGCCGGTTCGCCGCATTTCGGACAGGTGACGTTCACGAACTCCGGGACCTGCGCGAGTGGGGAATCTCCGCGGCCAGTGAACTGCGCCACCTTCGGCAGCACGACTGGCAGCTGGTCGTCGGGTACGGGCACAATTCCGTCGCGCTCGCAGTAGATCATCGGAATCGGCGTGCCCCAGTACCGCTGCCGCGAAATGCCCCAATCCTTCAGCCGAAACTGAATCGTCGCCTCGCCAATCCCGCGCTCGCGTGCATCATCAATCATCCGGCGCTGGGCGTCGGCTGAGGGCAGTCCCGAATAAGGGCCTGACTCCACGAGCGTTCCATACGCGACGGTCGCTTCCGACAGCTCGCTCTCCCGCACGGAATGGCCATCTGGCGTCACTACCACGCGGATCGGCAGGTTGAATTTGCGCGCGAAGTCGAAGTCGCGCTCGTCGTGGGCCGGAACAGCCATGACCGCGCCCGTGCCGTACTCACCGAGCACAAAGTTCGCGATCCAGACGGGCACCGGCTGATTCGTAAACGGGTTGATCGCGCGAAAGCCCGTGTCGAATCCCTGCTTTTCAATGTCTCCGCTGATACGCGCAGCACGATCCTGCGCCCGAAATGCCTGCACCTGGCGACGGAACGAGGCGGGATCCTGCGATTTCCCGGCAAGAGTGCCGACGAGGGAATGCTCCGGTGCCAGCAGCACGAACGTAGCGCCGTAAATCGTGTCGATGCGCGTCGTGAATACCTCAATGAATTCCGGGATCGGGGATCCGGGATCCGGGATCCAATCGGCCAGTGGGAACTTGATGCGCGCGCCTTCCGACCGCCCGATCCAGTTCCGCTGCATCGTCAGCACCTTGTCGGGCCAGTGCGTCAAGGTCACCGTCTGATCGAGCAGCTCGTCGGCGTACGCGGTGATCCGGAAGAACCACTGTTCAAGCTCGCGCACCTCGACCGGCGTGCCGCAGCGCCAGCATCCGCCATCGACCACCTGTTCGTTCGCGAGGACGGTGTTGCAGCTCGGACACCAGTTCACAGACGAGCGTCGTCTGTATGCGAGCCCCCGCTCGAACATCCTGATGAACAGCCATTGATTCCATTTGTAGTACTCGGGATCGCACGTGGCGAGCTCGCGTTCCCAGGCATAGCTGATGCCGAGCCGCTGCAGCTGTCCTTTCATGTGCGCGATGTTGCTGCGCGTCGACACCTCCGGATGAATGCCGCCCTTGATAGCAGCGTTCTCGGCAGGAAGGCCGAACGCATCCCATCCAAATGGATGCAGGACGTTGTACCCCCGCATGCGCTTGGTACGCGCAACGACGTCTCCGATGATGTAGTTGCGCACGTGGCCGACATGTGCGTGGCCCGACGGGTACGCGAACATTTCGAGGCAGTAGAACTTGGGTCGAGACGGGTCCTCCGTCACCTCGAACGCACGCGCTGAGGTCCAGCGCTGCTGCCATTTCCGGTCGAGCTCTTGTGGGTGGTATTCGGACATGGAAATCAGGCTATCGGCTTTAGGCTCTGGGCCTTCGGCATGCGGCGCGGAGCCGTCAATCGCGGGCCAAGAGCCCAAAGTCGAAAGCCGAAAGCCTGTTTCGATTATATCGTCCAGAACTCGCCCAAATGTGTGCGCGCAGCTCCGATTACTGCGTCAGCACGCGACGTCGGACCAACAGGTGCAGGAAGCATGTCCAGCGCCGAGGCACTGTTCATTACGTCGATGACGGAACGCAGTGACCCGGCGATGGCGCGCAGATCGTAGCCCCCTTCGGTAACGACCACCATTCGACCCTCGCAGCAGTCGTCAGCCACAGCGCTGATCAGACCCGTGAGTCGTCCGAATTGTGGTGTCGTGACCCGCATCGCGCCCAGCGGGTCGTCCATGTGAGCATCGAAGCCGGCAGACATCAGAATCATCTCCGGACGAAACTGTCGGAGGACGTCTGCGCTCGCAGTGTACACACGCTCGTAGTCGGCGTCAGTCGCCCCGGCCGCGAGCGGCCAGTTGATGGTGAATCCGACGCCGTCACCGGCCCCAATTTCGTCCGCCGCGCCGGTCCCGGGATAGAACGGATACTGGTGGGATGAGATGAACAGGACGGACGAATCCTCGTAGAAGCTCCACTGCGTGCCATTGCCGTGGTGGACGTCGTAGTCCACAATCGCCACGCGCGACAGGCCGCGTGCCCGAGCGTGAGCCGCGCCGATCGCGACGTTGTTGAACAGGCAGAATCCCATTGCGCGGTTGCGCTCGGCGTGATGGCCCGGCGGCCGGGACATGACCAACGCTTTCGCACCACGCGCGTTTTCGAGCACATGGTCGACCGCCGACACCGCAGCGCCTGCTGCGAGAATTGCGACGTCGTAGCTTTCAGGCGAAGTGAACGTGTCGGGGTCGAGAGCGACGGCACGCCCTGCTGTCTCCCTGATCAGCCCGATATATTCCCGATCGTGGATCCGCGCTATCTGGTCTTCGGTGGCGGCGCGCGGCTCGACAACGACGCCGCCACGCTGCCGGAACTCGGCGGCAACCACCTCCATCACTTCCGCGCGTTCGACGCGTTCGGGGTGGCCGGGAGGGTTCAAGTGATCGGCAAATCGATCGGATGTGAATACCGTGAGCATCGGGTCGCGCGCCTGCGCTTGAGCGGAGCTAGTCGGACAGTGCAGCGACCAGATCCTGAAGATTGTCCGCCGCGATCACCAACCGGTTACGCGTCGCCAGATAGCTGAACCGGATATTGACCCGTGCATCGGCGATTCGCCTGAAGATGCCTGCCGCAGACCCGGGACGATCCTCGACGGGTACCAGCACCACCTGCTGCTCCCTGACGATGCGAAATCCCGCCGCCTCGAGCGCATCTCGCGTGCGTTCCGCGTCGGTCGTCAGCACGTGAACGACGCCTTCCATTTCGGCGTGTCCTTCGAGGTTGATGCCCGCGACGCTCACCGCCGTGACGGCTTTCGACAGCATCCCGGGACGATCCTCGGGCAGGGTCACGGCCAGGTCCGTTGCAATGTGAGCCATTCGTCGTTCTCCAGTCGAGAGGCGATGATAGACTCCCGGCGAGAGTCTGCGCTACAGTTCTGCGCGCAAAGGGGCAGCTCACATGGCCAAGACTGGACGCAACGATCTGTGCCACTGCGGCAGCGGCCGGAAATACAAAAAGTGCCACGGGAACAAGGAGACACCGGCCGCGCGCGGCCGTATGATGCTCATTCTCGTCGGAGGAGCCGTCGTCGCCGCGATCCTCGTGGGTGTCGCGTCGTTTACCACCCAGGGCGGCACCGGAACTCGCGTCTGGTCACCGGAGCACGGCCACTACCACGACGCGAACGGATTGGAAATTCCGTAGGTATTAGTCGTTCAAAAGCTCCAGCGCTTTCCCTTCGAGCGCTCGGAGCCGGACTTCCAATTCAACCCGCCAACGCTCCAGTTCACCGTCTTCGGCGTTCGCGGGGATGGACATCGGTTCGCCGACGACGAGCGCCACGGTGCTGAACGGCTTGGGCACCTGCGTCCGATCCCAGCTCCGCATGGACCAGTGACGCGACGCCTCCACGTGAAACGGCAGCACAGGATTGCCGGTTGTCCGCGCCAGCCAGACAGCTCCTGGTTGCGCGACCTGCGCCGGCCCACGCGGGCCATCGAGTGTGAACCCAGCCGGCTTTCCCTCGCGCATCGCGCGCACGAGCTGAAGCATGGCCTTGCGCGCGCCGCGCGAGGTCGAGCCGCGCGCCGTGCCATAGCCGAAGCGTTCGATGATCCGCGCGATCCACTCCCCGTCGAAGTTTTCGCTCGTAATCACAACGATGCCGCGGCGGCGAAAGTAGAAGGTGGCGGTCAGAATGCGACCGTGCCAGAAGGCCATGACCGGCTGCCGGCCCGACGCACGGATCGCGGCGAGATGATGCAGACCTTCCACCCGCCAGCGCAGGGTGTAGCCGAGTGCATTGATTAGCGGGTACGCCAGCGCGGCGATTGCCGCCACCTGGAAGCGCTTGAACGGTGACGCGCGCCAGTCGTCACTCATCAACCACGAAGCCCACGAGAATCACGAAGGGCACGAGTTCCTACATGCCATTGTATTGAGGACCCTGGCCCCCTTCTGGTGGGACCCACGTGATGACCGCGTACGGGTCCATGATGTCGCACGTCTTGCAATGCACGCAATTCGACGCATTGATCTGAAGCCGCGGCCTGCCGGCCTCGTGCACGATCTCGTAGACGTTTGCCGGGCAGAACCGCGTGCACGGATGGCCGTACTCCGGACCGCAGATCGATTCACACACCTCGGTGTGCACCAGCAGATGCGGCGGCTGGTTTTCGTCGTGCGCCGTCCCCGAGTAATGCACGTTGGTGAGCTTGTCGAAGGTGAGACGGCGATCGACCGGGAACGATGCACTCTGCGAAGGTGATGCAGGATTGCTTGCCAATATGTCGGCCGACGTGGCGTCGCCGTAATACGACCTCAGGGTCTGCATGCGCTCATAACCCGCAACGCCGTTCAGGCGCTTCGGCCACCGGCCGCCTGTAAGAAGATTCAAGCCAGCAAACGTGAGGCCTGCAAACAGACCGTATCCAAAGGCCTGGTGGACGTTTCGCACCGGATAGAGCTCCGTCTTGACGGCGCTCCGATCGAGCTTGTCCGTGTACGAGGCCAATCCTGCCGCCGATGTATCGTTCGATCGCACCGCTTCGAAAGCAGTCTCGGCGGCGAGCATTCCTGTTCGCATCGCCAGATGAATACCCTTCAGGCGCATCGAGTTGAGGAACCCGCCCGCATCGCCCGCAATCAACGCGCCTGCGGTGTAAGGCTGTGGAACGGTGTTCCATCCTCCTTCGGGCAGCGCCTTGGCGCCGTACCGCACCATCTGTCCACCGTCGAGGAGCCGTGCCACGAGCGGATGCCTCTTGAACCGATTGAACGCAACGTGCGGGTCGAAGAGCGGGTCCTTGTAGTCGAGCCCCACGACGAATCCTACCGACAGCCGCCCCTCGGGCATCGCGTAGAGGAACCCACCGCCGAACTCATCGTGCCGGAGCGGATAACCCATTGAATGCATCACCGTTCCGCTCTCGATCCGATCGCGAGGCACTTCCCACAATTCCTTGATTCCGATCGCGAACTGCTCCGGTTCCCGACCGCGCCCGAGTTGATATCGTCGCAGCAGCTCCTTGGTCAGATTGCCGCGCACACCATCGCAGAGGACCGTCACCTTGGCGCGGATATCGACGCCAGGTTCGAACGTCGGCTTCTGGTCCCCGCGCTTGTCAATTCCCCTATCGCCGGTCCGCACGCCCACGACGCGGTCGCCTTCGATGAGCAGGTCCTGACCGGCGAAACCGGTAAATATGTCGATGCCTTCTGATTCGGCTTGAGCAGCCAGCCAGCGAACGAATGCGTTCAACGAGATGATGTAGTTGCCGTGATTCCGCAGCGGAGGCGGAATAATCGGAAACGGCAGACTATGCTTCGTTGTCAAAAAGTAGACGCGGTCGCTGTGTACTTCTGTAGCCAGGGGTGCGCCGCGCTGGCGAAAGTCCGGAATGAGCTCGGCTAGCGTCGAGGGGTCGAGTACGGCGCCCGACAGCTCATGCGCGCCCGCGTCACGCGCCTTCTCGAGCACCGCAATGGAAACCTGCGCGCCGCCATGCTGTTTCTGCAGTTGTGCGAGTCGAAGCGCCGCGGACAGCCCAGCGGGGCCGCCGCCAACGATCAGGACATCGACGTCGAGGGTTTCGCGCTGCACGAACGTACTAATTCTATTCGTGCCTTCGTGATCTTCGTGTTTTCGTGGTTCCGTTACTTCTGAAGCTCAGTCACGATCGCGGGCACGATCTCGAACAAATCGCCGACGATGCCGTAGTCGGCGACCTCGAAGATGGGGGCATCCGGATCCTTGTTGATGGCAACGATCGTCCGCGACCCCTTCATCCCCACGAGGTGCTGGATCGCTCCTGAAATCCCGAGTGCCAAATAGAGCTTCGGCGCCACTGTCTGTCCCGAACTGCCGATCTGGCGCTCCATCGGAAGCCAGCCGCTGTCGCAGATTGGCCGCGATGCGGCCAGCTCGGCGGCAAGTGCCTTCGCCAATGACTCCGCGAGCGGCAAATGCTCCTGTGATTTGATCCCACGGCCGACGGCAACAATCCGAGGAGCCTGGCTGAGATCGACCGCCCGCTGCGCCTCCTGGAAGGGTGCTTCTGGCGTCTGCCGTATCGCGGAGCGATCGACCGCCACTTCGACGGTCGAGACATTTGCGGGGCTGCTGCCACGCTGCACCTGGTCAGCCCGGAACGCGCCAATCTGAAACGTGACGAAGTACGGCGGGTCGCCGTCAGGACGTACTTCAGCGGCCAGCTTCCCTTGAAACATCGGACGAAGGAAGCTCGGTGCGTCGGCCGACCCGGCCAGCGCGGTCACGTCGGTGATGAGCGGCTTATTGAGACGAGCCGCGAGCGCGGGCATGAAGTCCCGCGCCTGATAGGTGTGGGGCACCACGACAAACTGCGGCGACAGCGACGCCATCGCCGTGGCCAGCGCTATGACGTAGCCGTCCGGCGTGTACGGTTCGAGTGCCGGATTGGCGAGCGTGACTACGTCGCCGACACCGGCAGCTGCAAGCTCCTGCGCAACTGGATCAGAACCACCGGGAACGACGATCTTGATCGGCAGTCCGCCAAGCCGTTTTGCCAACAGCTGCGCAGCGGCGACCGTCTCCCACGTAGCGCGATTGAGCTCGCCCCGGCCATGCTCGGCGATGAGGAGAATCATAGCGCTCGTGCCTCTTCGCGCAGGCGCCGCACCAGTTCCTTCGCTGCCTCGGCGGGCGACCCTCCGATGATTTGTGTCTCCTTTGTCCTCGAAGGCATCGCCAGCGCGACGATCCGCTGTGAAGCCTGCAGGCCCGCCGGCGGCTGCACTTGCCGGATTTCCTTCTTCTTGGCGGCCATGATGCCCTTGAGCGTGGCGTATCGAAGCTGGTTGATGCCGCTCTGGATCGTAAGCAGCGCCGGAAGCGGCATCGCGATCCACTGAAACCAGCCACCTTCGAGCTCGCGCTTGACGCGCAGCCGGCCGTCTTCGACCTGCACTTCCATGATGATGGTCGAATGGGGAATGCCCAGACGCTCGGCCAGAACGACTCCTGTCTGCGCGTGACCCTGATCGTCGGACTGAAGGCCGGTCAGCACGAGATCGAACTTCTCGTCGGCCATCGCGCCTGCCAGGGCCGTGCCCGTGAGGAACGCATCCGCGGCAGCGAGCGCGGCGCTTTCAACGTGCAGCGCTCGGTCGGCGCCGCGCGCCAGTGCCTCCCGAAGAATCTGCTGCACGCGGGCCGGGCCGGCGGAACAGGCGACCACCTCGCCGCCGTGCCGTTCGCGGAGCCGCAATGCCTCTTCGAGCGCATAGGCGTCGGGCTCGTTCATCTCGTAGCTGACGTCCTGCTCGCGAATCCAGGTTTTGTCGTCGCTGAGCCGCGGTTGCCATTCGCGGGTCGGGACCTGCTTGATGCAGACGGCAATCTTCATGGCGTTGGGCTCTGGGTTTTGGGCATTAGGCCTTCCGCATTCGGCGCTGGATCAGCCAGCCGGCGTGAACGACACCCGCCTACAGCCGAACGCCGAGCGCCTAAAGTCTCACCGCTCGTCATACCTCTTGAACAGCAATGCGGCATTCGTGCCGCCAAAGCCGAACGAGTTCGACAAGGCATGGCGGATAGGCATCTGGCGGCTCTTATGCGGGACGTAATCCAGGTCGCATCCCTCATCGGGACAGTCGAGGTTGATGGTAGGCGGCACGGCCTGATGATGCACGGCCAGCACCGAAATGCCTGCCTCGAGGCCGCCGGCGGCGCCGAGCAGGTGACCAGTCATCGACTTGGTTGAGGAAACGGCCAGCGTGCGCGCGTGCGCGCCGAAGCATCGCTTGATCGCAAGTGTTTCCAGACGATCGTTGTGGGGTGTCGAGGTGCCGTGCGCGTTGATGTAGTCAACCTCTTCAGGCGCCACTCCGGCGTCTTTCAATGTCTCGCTCATCACGCGAACGGCGCCGTCGCCGTCTTCCGACGGTGCCGTGATATGGAACGCATCGGCCGACATGCCGTAGCCGACCAGCTCGGCATAGATCGACGCCCCTCGGCGCCGTGCCTGCTCGAGCTCCTCGAGCACCAGGATGCCCGCCCCTTCGCCGATGATGAAGCCGTCGCGATCGCGATCGAAGGGTCGGCTGGCGCGTTGCGGTTCGTCGTTGCGCGTCGACAGGGCGCGAAGCGCGGCAAACCCGCCCACCCCCATCGGCGTGATCGCCGCCTCCGATCCCCCCGCAATCATCGCGTCAGCGTCGCCGCGTCGGATGATCTCGAACGCGTCGCCGATGGCGTGCGCCGACGCCGAGCACGCGGTGCAGGTGGCGGAGTTCGGGCCCTTGACGCCGAACCGTATGGATACCTGACCTGCGGCGAGATTGATGATGGCCGACGGGATGAAGAATGGCGAGATCTTCCGCGGTCCGCCTTCGAGCAGCGCGCGATGCTCTCGCTCGATCGTGGTGAACCCGCCGATGCCCGACGCGATGAAGACACCGGTCCGCGGCGCATTCTCAGGTGTCACCGGCAGCTTCGCGTCGTCCATCGCGAACTGGGACGCCGCGATGGCGTACTGGATGAAGACGTCCATTTTCTTGACGTCTTTCTTCTCGATGAACTGCAGCGGATCGAACCCGTTGACCTCCGCCGCAATCTGCGCGGCAAAGCCACTTGCATCGAACTTCGTGATTCGCCGAACGCCGCTCGTCCCCGCCAGCAGGGCGCTCCAGTTGGTGCTGGTGCCAATACCGAGCGAAGACACCAAACCGATGCCCGTGACAACGACCCGCCTATTCAAACCGGGTTACTTCTTTCCTTTGGCGTGGGCGTCGATGTACTCGATCGCTTCCTTCACGCGGGTAATCTTTTCAGCGTCTTCGTCGGGAATCTCGATCCCGAATTCCTCTTCGAACGCCATGACGAGCTCCACCGTGTCCAGCGAGTCGGCGCCCAGGTCGTCTACGAACGACGCATCGGGGGTCACTTCCTCTTCATCGACGCCAAGCTGTTCGACGATGATGCTCTTCACTTTGTCTGAAACGGCCATTACTCCTCCAGTCGGTCGCCGATAGTCGGTAGCCGGTAGTCGATAATCGAGCGCTCGAAAGCCGGCCAGCTCACATGTACATTCCGCCGTTGACGGCGAGTACTTGCCCTGTAATATACGACGCCTCATCCGAGACGAGAAAGCAAACGGCCGCCGCAACGTCGGTCGTCGCACCCAGACGTCCCAGTGGGATCTGGGCGGCCCAGTCGCCGTGGGCTTTTTCTGAGATTGCCCGCGTCATCTCGGTATCGATCAGCCCCGGCGCGACCACGTTGACGGTAATGCCGCGGGAAGCGACTTCCCGCGCCAGCGCCCTGCTGAATCCGATCAGGCCTGCCTTCGATGCGGCATAGTTCGCCTGACCGGCGTTGCCTGCCTGCCCTACTACGGAGCTGACACTCACGATGCGGCCGCCGCGCTGCCGGATCATGGGCCGGATCACCGCCTGCGCGCACAGGAACGCGCCGGTGAGGTTTGTCTTCATGACCTCGTCCCAGTCGTCCTGCTTCATACGCAGGAGGAGCTGATCGCGAGTGATGCCGGCGTTGTTCACGAGAATGTCGATGCGTCCGTGCCGCTCCAGCGTCGCCGCGATCATCTGTTCAACGGCGCCACGGTCGCCGACGTCCACCGAGGCCACTTCAGCGGCGCCCCCACCTTCCTTGATAGCGGCAACGGTTGTATCCGCGTGATTGCTTCGCGCTGCGGCGACGACGTGCGCACCGCGCGCGGCAAGCATCGTCGCAATTCCATGGCCGATGCCGCGGGACGCGCCGGTGACGAGGGCGACTTTACCAGAGAGATCGAACATTAACGGTCTTTTCTATTTGTCCCCTTGCAGGATGGCTTCGAGGTCGGCAGGCTCGGCGAACGAGAGTACGCGCGCCTCCTTGTGAACCTTTTTGACGAGACCTCCCAGAACGCGCCCAGGTCCCACCTCAACATACGTGGTGACGCCTGCGGACGCAAGCCGGCGAACGATGGCATCCCACAGCACCGGGGCTGACACCTGACGCACGAGTGCGTCAATGGCAGCCTGCCCGCTTTGTTTCGGCTGCCCATCGACGTTTGCGACGATGGGCACCCGCGGGTCTCGCACTGCCAGCGCCCGCAGCTCCGGCGCAAGGCGCTCCTCCGCCGGTTTCATCAACGCACAATGAAACGGCGCGCTGACCGATAGCGGCACGGCCCGCTTCGCACCAAGGGCCTTCGCGCGATCAGACGCCCGCCGGACCGCGCCAGCGGCTCCGGCAATCACCACCTGGTCGGGACTGTTGATGTTGGCGGGGCTGACCACTTCCCCGTCTGCCGCCTCGTCACACGCGCGTCTGACGCCTTCGGCATCCAGGCCGAGAATGGCCGCCATCGCCCCTTTCCCGAGCGGCACGGCCTCCTGCATGTAACGACCTCGTCTCCGAACGGTCTCGACGGCGTCTGCGAAGTCGAGCACGCCGGCGACGACATTCGCGGAGTACTCGCCCAGACTGTGGCCGGCAACCAGGTCCGGCTCGATTCCGAGTCGCGCGAGGACCCTGGCGGCCGCAACGCTCATCGTAAGAATGGCGGGCTGTGTGTGCTCCGTCAGCATCAGCTGGTCGTCGGGGCCTTCGAAGCAGAGCGAACTAAGTCGTGTCGAGCCGGATCCCCCGGCGGCAAACGCTGCATCCGCTTCGTCGAACGCGGCACGCGCCTCTGGAAACGCCTCTGCCAGCGCTTTGCCCATTCCAACTTGCTGCGATCCCTGGCCCGGAAAGATAAAAGCAATCATTGAATATTGGGGCGCGCGGATGCGCGCTCGATTTCATCGGCAACACGCTGGAGAAACCCGCTCGCCGCTAACCGGTGTGTAGCGGCAATGCCGTTGCGGACCGCCTTCGCCGACGACCGTCCATGACCCACCATGGCAAGCCCCGCTACACCCAGGAGGGGTGCGCCGCCGTATTCCGAATAGTCCACGCGGCGAAGGAATCGGCGGAAGGCGCGCCGGGACAGCAGGTACCCGACGTGACTCGAGAACGTTCCTCTCAGCTCGTCGCCCAGGAGTGTTTCGACCGTCTCCATGAGCCCCTCACTGGTC
>Ga0209382_10010227_pt1 | contig 11711 bp, 11 predicted proteins | sample SoiMetdeltSBSDD5_FD_187599 | JGI IMG/M metagenome (GOLD analysis project Ga0209382, IMG submission 187599) | Bulk soil microbial communities from a Populus tree surrounding site in Tennessee, USA - Soil MetaG P. deltoides SBSDD5 (SPAdes) (version 2) | ecosystem: Environmental > Terrestrial >...
GTTCGACTGCGCGGGGAATTCGGCGCGCTTGCCGTCCGCGCCGAGCGACGAGAGGTAGTCGCTGATGGCGGCGTCGTAGTTGCTGACGTGGTTGAAGGCCGCCACCGCGAGGGCGAAGCGCGTCGTCTCCGACAGCGCGCCCGCGCGCCGCAGCTCCTCGAGCGCCCCGGCGTACTGCGCGGGGTCGGTGAGCACCGCGACGTCCCGCCAGTTCTTTGCGGCGGAGCGCACCATCGCCGGACCGCCGATGTCGATGTTCTCGATCGCCTCCTCCAGCGTAGAGCCGGGCCTGGCCACCGTCGCCTCGAAGGGGTAGAGGTTCACCGCCAGCAGGTCGATCGGGACGATGCCCTGCCGCTCGAGCGCCGCCATGTGCGCGGGCAGGTCGCGCCGCGCCAGCAGCCCGCCGTGGATCTTCGGGTGCAGCGTCTTCACGCGCCCGTCGAGCATTTCGGGAAAGCCGGTGTGCGCGGAGACCTCGGTGACCGGGATGCCTTCCTGCTCCAGCAGCTGCGCCGTGCCGCCGGTGGAGAGGATCTGCACCCCCAGCTGCGCGAGGGCGCGGGCGAATGCGGCGATGCCCGACTTGTCCGAGACGCTGAGGAGCGCCCGCTGGAGCTTGCTCACCCTTTGATCCGCAGCTGCAGCATCTTCTTGCGCAGGGTATTGCGGTCGATGCCGAGCATGGTGGCGGCATGCGTCAGGTTGCCCGCGGTGCGGCCCAGCACCAATTCGATCATCGGCTTCTCCACGTGCTTGAGCACCATGTCGTAGATGGCGGTCGGGCGCTCGCCGTCCATGTCCTTGAAGTAGCGCTCGAGCGAGCGCTTCACGGCGTCGGACAGCTCGTTGCCCCGGCTCATGCGGCGAGCCTGGCGAAATAGTCGTTGACCGCGGCGCGCTGCGCCGCCGCCGCCTCGAGGCGCACCACGCCCTGGCGGAAGCTCTCGCCGCCGGGCAGGCGGCGCGCGTACCAGCCCAGGTGCTTGCGCGCCACGCGCAGGCCCTGCGCCTCGCCGTACAGCGCGTACAGCGCCTCGAGGTGCTCGCGCACCACCGCCTCGACCTCGGCCGGCGCCGGCGGCGCGAGCTCGGCGCCGGTGGCAAGGAAATGCCCGATCTCGCGGAAGATCCAGGGCCGGCCGAAGGCGGCGCGGCCGATCATCAGGCCGTCGGCGCCGGTGCGCTCGAGCACCGCGCGCGCCTCGGCGGGGGTCTCGATGTCGCCGTTGGCGAGCACCGGGATGCGCACCGCCGCCTTCACCGCGGCGATGCTGTCGTACTCCGCGTGACCGGCGAAGCCGCAGGCGCGCGTGCGGCCGTGGACGGCGAGCAGCTGCACGCCCGAGGCCTCGGCGATGCGCGCCACGCGCACCGCGTTCCTGCGCTCCGGGCTCGGCCCGGTGCGGATCTTGAGGGTCACCGGCACCGCCACCGCGGCCACCACCGCCTCCAGGATGCGCGCCACCAGCGCCTCGTCCTCCAGCAGCGCGGAGCCGGCGTACTTGTCGCACACCTTCTTCGCCGGGCAGCCCATGTTGATGTCGATGATCTGCGCGCCGCGCGCCACGTTGTGCCGTGCGGCCTCGGCCATCATCGCCGGCTCGGCGCCGGCGATCTGCACCGACACCGGGCCGGGCTCGCCGGCGTGGTCCAGGCGCAGCATGGACTTGCGCGTGCCGCGCAACTCGGGCCGCGACGACACCATCTCGGAGACCGCGAGGCCGGCGCCGTAGCGCCGCGCGAGGACGCGGAACGGGCGGTCGGTGACCCCCGCCATCGGCGCGGCGAACAAGGCATTGGCCAACTGATGCGCGCCGATCTGCATTGCCCAATTCTATTATTTCTTCAGGGCAGGGCGGAAGGTCCGAAGATCATGCGTCGCGCAAAAAAGCGCCGCGCGGCGGGCAGGATGTCAAGACTCGTCAACATCGCGGCGCGCGCGGCGCGCGCAAGCGGGTCGGCGCCCAGGAAACCGCGCGCCAGCAGCTCGGTGACGCCGATGGTGGCGGCGGCGTCCAGCCGCCGTCGCGCGGCGTAGCGCGCGAGCAGGCGCTCGTCGCCCGGGTCGTCGGCCGCATGCAGGGCCTGCGCCAGGTCCCAGGCGTCGCGCAGGCCGAGGTTGAGGCCCTGGCCCGCCACCGGGTGCAGCGCCTGGGCGGCATTGCCGATGTAGACCGTGCGCTCGCCGATGCGGGAAGAACGCGTGCGCAGCGCGAGCGGCACGCAGGCGCGCCCGTGGACCGCGCTGAAGCGCCCGGCGCGCTCGCCGAAGGCGGCCTGCAATTCGCGCAGGAACTCCTCCTGCGGCGCCGCGGCGAGCGCCGCGGCGCGTTCCGGCAGCGCGCTCCACACCAGCGCCCACTCGCCGGCGAGCGGCAGCAGGGCGAGCGGCCCGTCGGCGGTGAAGCGCTCGTAGGCGAGCGCCTGAGAGCGCGGCTCGGCCGCCACCCGCGCCACCACGGCGTCGTGGCCGTAGCGGCGCTCGCGCGAATCCTCGGCTCCGCCTTCCGCGTGCACCGTCAGTCGCGCGGACTCGCCGGCGGCGCCGTCGATGGCGACGCGAGAGCGCAGCGCAGCCACAAGGTCGGCGTATTGCGTGACGTAGCCGAGCGCCGGCACGCCGGCCTCGGCGGCCTGCAGGCGCGTGCGGCCGAAGGCGCCGGCCTGCGATACATGGATGGCTTCGATCGGCGTGGCGGGGAAGCTCCCCCAGGCGCCGACGCGTTCCAGGATCAGGCGGCTGGCCTGCGACAACGCGATCGGTCGGAACGCGGGCAGGGCGCCGGGGCGCGGCTCGACCAGCCGCACGCGATGCCGCGCGCCCTGCAGCGCGAGCGCCAGCGTGCAGCCGACCGGCCCCGCGCCGTGGACGACGACGTCAGCGCCCGGCATCGCGCATCAGCGCCTCGATCTCGGCGACCGCCTTGGGCGCGGCGGCGGTGAGCACTTCGCAGCCGCCCGCGGCGACCAGCACGTCGTCCTCGATGCGCACGCCGATGTCGTGCAGCCGCTCGGGCACGTCCGCCGCGGCGCGGATGTACAGCCCCGGCTCCACGGTGAGCACGTTGCCGGGGGCGAGCGCGCGCCAGGCGCCCGCGCGCTTGTAGTCGCCCGCGTCGTGCACGTCGAGGCCCAGCCAGTGCCCGGTGCGGTGCATGTAGTAGCGCTTGTAGGTTTCCTTCTCCAGCACCGCGTCGAGGCTGCCCTCGAGGAGCTTAAGGTCGAGCATGCCCTGCGCCAGCACCTTCACCGCGGCGTCGTGCGGCGCGTTCCAGGGCTTGCCGGCGCGCACCTCGGCGATCGCCGCGGCCTGCGCGGCGAGCACCAGCTCGTAGACCTCGCGCTGCGCGCCGCTGTAGCGGCCGCCGACGGGGAAGCTGCGCGTGATGTCGGCGGCGTAGCCGTCCAGCTCGCAGCCCGCGTCGATCAGGAGCAGCGTACCGTCGGCGAGCGGCGCGTCGTTGGCCACGTAGTGCAGCACGCAGGCGTTCGCCCCGCCCGCCACGATCGGCCAGTAGGCGGGGAACTGCGCGCCGTGGCGGCGGAACTCGTACAGGAGTTCGGCTTCGATCTCGTACTCGTTGCGCCCGGGGCGCGTCGCCTGCATGGCGCGGCGGTGGGCGCCGGTGGAGATCGCCGCGGCGCGGCGCATCGTCGCCAGCTCCGCGGCGTCCTTCACCAGGCGCATCTCGTCCAGCGGCGCGCGCACGTCGTGCAGCTGCTGCGGCGCGGCCACGCCGCTGCGCGCATTGGCGCGCACTGCGTTCAGCCAGCGCATGGCGCGCGCGTCCCACTCCGCGTCCGCGCCCACGGGGTACCACAGCGCGGCGCGGTCGGCGAGCAGCGCGGCCATGGCCTCGTCCAGCGCGTCGATCGGCTGCGCCTCGTCGAAGCCGAAGCGCTCGCGCGCCCCCGCGGGCCCGTGGCGGAATCCGTCCCAGGTCTCGCGCTCCGGGTTGCGCTCGCGGCAAAACAGGATCGAGCGCGGCGCCGTGCCGGGGTCGGCGACGATCACCAGCACCGACTCGGGCTCGCGAAAGCCGGTGAGATAGTAGAAGTAGCTGTCGAAGCGATAGGGATAGTGCGTGTCGCGGTTGCGTGCGCGCTCGGGCGACGTCGGGATCACGGCGACGCCGCCCGGCATCGCCGCGGCGAGCCGCAGCCTGCGCGCGGCGCGCAGCGACGCGTCCTGGGCCAGACCGTCCGCTTTCCTGTTCAAGCTCCCGTCCTTGCGCGCAGCAGCGCGTCGAGTTCCGCCAGCCGCTCGGCGGTGCCGATGTCGCGCCACAACCCGCGGTGCAGCTCGCCGGAGAGGCGCCCGGCGTCGGCGGCCGCACGCAGCAGCGGCGCGAGCTGCGCCTTGTCGCCGGCGCGCACCGGCGCCACCAGCGCCGGGTCGATGAGCGCGATACCGGTGTAAGTGTAGCGCGGCGCGGGCGCGTTGCCGGCCTGGCCCTGCGCGAGCGAGAAGTCGCCCGCCGGGTGGTGCGCCGGGTTGGGCGCGAGCACCAGGTGGGCGAGCGCGCCGCCGAGCGCGCGGCGGCGCAGCGAGCCGAGGTCGAAATCGCAGTACACGTCGCAGTTCACCAGCGCGAAGGGCGACCCGCCGAGCAGCGCGCGCGCCTTGGCGATGCCGCCCGCCGACTCCAGCGCCTCGCCTTCGCGCGAGTAGGCAAGGCGCAGGCCGAAAGCGCGCCCGTCGCCCAGGCGCGCCTCGATCTGCTCGCCGTGCCAGGCGAGGTTGATCACCACCTCGCGGAAGCCCGCCGCCGCGAGGCGCTCGAGCTGCCAGGCGATGAGGGGCTTGCCGCCGGCCTCGGCGAGCGCCTTGGGCAGGCCGTCGGTGAGCGGGCGCAGCCGCTCGCCGCGCCCGGCGGCGAGGATCATCGCCTTCATGCCGGCAGCGCCTCGAGCAGGCGCGCGAGCGGCGCGAGCGCGGCGTAGCGCCGGGCGGTGGCGCGCGCGTAGCCGAGGAAGCGCGGCGTGTCGGCGAGGAACTTCGGCTTGCCGTCGCGGTAGGTGAGGCGCGCGAAGATGCCCAGCACCTTCAGGTGGCGCTGCAGGCCCATCCACTCGAAGGCGCGCCAGAACTCGGCGAAGTCGGCCGCGACCGGCAGGCCCGCCTTCTTCGCGCCCTCCCAGTAGCGCACGGTCCAGTCGAGCACCTGCGCCTCCTCCCAGCTGACGAAGGCGTCGCGCGTGAGCGAGGCGATGTCGTAGCTCACCGGCCCGAGCACCGCGTCCTGGAAGTCGAGCACCCCCGGGTTGGGCTCGGAGAGCATGAGGTTGCGCGGCATGTAGTCGCGGTGCACGTACACCGCGGGCTGCGCCAACGCGCTCTTCGCCAGCGCGTCGTAGACGCCGTCCAAAGACGCATCCGGCTTGCGTCCGAGATGCCGCCCGAGGTACCACTCGGGAAACAGCGCCATCTCGCGGCGCAGGAGCGCCTCGTCGTAGGGCGGCAGCGCGCCCGGGCGCGTGGCCAGCTGCCAGCGGATCAGGGTGCCGATGGCGTCGCGCATCAGGTGCCCGGCGTTGCTGTCGTCCAGCGCGTCGAGGTAGGTGCGGCGCCCGAGGTCCTCGAGCAGTAGGAACCCCTGCGCCAGGTCCTGCGCATGCACTTCGGGGGCGTGCAGGCCGGCCTCGCGCAGCAGCTGCGCCACGTGCAGGAACGGCCGGCAGTCCTCCCGGTCGGGCGGCGCGTCCATGGCGACGTAGCTGCGCCCGCCGGCGAGCGTGGCGCGGAAATAGCGGCGGAAGCTCGCGTCGGCCGAGGCCGGGGCCAGGCTGAAGCGCTCGCCGGCGAGGGGGCCGTCGAGCCAGCGCGTGAGCGCAGCGAGCCGTTTGTCCACAGGGTGCGTTGCGCTCAGCGTGGTAATGTGCGATTTTACCTCCACAAGCGCCGCTTCTCCTTGATCTCCATGCGCTTTTTCCCGGCGCTGCCGCCGCTGCTGTTCGTCGCCGCCCTGGCGCAGGCGCAGGCGCCGGCGCCGCCGCCGGAAAAGGAACCGGCGACCATCGACGCGAAGAGCATCCAGGGCATCTCCGGCCTGGAGGTGACGGCCGAGGGCGGGGTCGAGTTCCGCCAGGGCGAAACCTCGATCTATGCGGACTACCTGAAGTACAACCGCGAGTTCGGCCGGCTCGAGGCCGAGGGCGGCGTGCGCCTGGAGCAGGACAGCGACCGCTTCTTCGGGCCGCGGCTGCGCTACGACACCACCGACCATACCGGCGTGTTCGAGGAGCCGACCTTCCTCATGCGGCGCGAGCAGACCGCGCGCGGCAACGCCGCTAAGCTGGAGTTCCTCGGCCGCAACCGCCTGCGGCTGTCGCGCGCGCGCTTCACCACCTGCGAACCGGGCAACGACGACTGGTACGTCGAGGCGCGCGAGCTGGACCTGGACTACGAGAGCGAAGAGGGCGTGGCGCGCGGCGCGCGCCTGCGCTTTCTCGGCACCACCATCCTCGGCACGCCGTATTTCAGCTTCCCGCTGGAGAACCGGCGCAAGAGCGGCGTCCTCGCGCCGCAGTACTCGCAGAGCACGCTGCGCGGCGTCGAGCTCGGCCTGCCGTTCTACTGGAACATCGCGCCCGAGCAGGACGCGGTGATCACGCCCACCGTGATGTCCAAGCGCGGCGAGCAGCTGAAGACGCAGTACCGCTACCTCGGCGCGAGCTACCAGGGCGAGCTGCGCCTGGAGTACATGCCCGAGGACCGCGAGCTGCGCCGCTCGCGCACCGGCTATTCGGTCCAGCACGAGCAGCACTTCACGCCGCGGCTGCTCGGCCGCGTCGACATGAACCACGTGTCGGACGACCGCTATTTCGTCGACCTGTACAGCCAGGTGCGCCAGGTGTCCACCGGCAACCTGCAGCGCGACGGCTACCTGCAGTACGCGGGCGGCATCGGCGCCACCTCGCTCAGCCTGCAGGGGCGCGTGCAGCGCTTCCAGACCCTGCAGGACCCGCTCGCGCCCATCGTCCCGCCCTACCACCGCGTGCCGCAGATCAATTTCGGGCTGGCGCGCAACGACCTGGGCGGCTGGCTGGACGCGGCCGCGCCGGTCGAGTACGTGCGCTTCACGCACGCCTCGCTGGTCGAGGGCGAGCGCAGCGCGTTCAACCCGGTGCTCAGCGCGCCGGTGCTCGGCCCGGGCTACTTCCTCACCCCGAAGTTCGGCGCGCGCCACGCGCGCTACGAGCTGAACCGCGCCGCGCCGGGCCAGCCGCTGCGCCAGACGCTCAACATCCCCTGGTTCAGCCTGGACAGCGGCCTGGTGTTCGAGCGCGACGCCAGCTGGTTCGGCGAGCGCATGTCGCAGACCCTGGAACCGCGCCTGTACTACGTCTACGCGCCCTACCGCGACCAGTCGCAGGTCCCGCTGTTCGACACCGCGCTCGCGGACTTCAATTATGCGCAGCTGTTTTCCGAGAACCGCTTCGTCGGCGGCGACCGCTTCGGCGACGCCAACCAGATCACCTGGGCGGTGACCTCGCGCCTGCTCAACGAGCGCGGCGAGGAGCGGCTGCGCGCCACCCTCGGCCAGCGCTACTACTACGAGGACGAACGCGTCGGCCTCACCGCCGCTACGCCGCTGCGCAACTCGAGCGAATCGGACTGGCTGGCGTCCGCCGGCGGCCGCTTCGCGCGCCACTGGACCTTCGACGGCACGCTGCAGTACAACCCGCGCGATTCGCGCGCCGAGCGCTACGGCGTGCAGCTGCGCTACAGCCCCGAGATCGCCAAGGTGCTCAATTTCAGCTACCGCTACGGCCGCGACCTGCTGCGCCAGGTGGACGTGTCGGGGCAATGGCCGGTGAGCACGGGCTGGTACGCCATCGGACGCTACAATTATTCGATCCGCGACGATCGCGTGCTCGAGGCCCTGGGGGGCATGGAGTACAACGGCGGCTGCTGGGTGTTCCGCGCGGTGTTCCAGCGCATCCAGGCCGCGACCGACGTCAGTTCCAAGGTCTTCATGTTCCAGCTCGAATTCAACGGCTTCGGCCAGATCGGCTCCAACGAGACGGTGAACCTGTTCCGGCGCAACGTTCCAGGCTACTCGGTGACCAATCCGGCCAACCAGTCGCTGGTGCCGCCCAGCGTGCGCCCGCCGCTGCCGTTCGAGCAGGTGTTCTGATGCGGCGCGCGCTGGCCCTGCTGCTGCTCGCCGCGGCGCCCTCCGGCGCCGCGCTGCCGGCGACACTGGTCGACCGCATCGTGGCGGTGGTGAACAAGGAAGTGATCACCCTGACCGAGCTTGCCGATCGCACCGCGGTCGCCGAGCGCGAGCTGCAGCGGCGGCGCATCGCCGCGCCCGAGCGCGCGGTGCTCGAGCGCCAGGTGCTCGAGCGACTGGTGCTGGACAAGGCGCAGCTGCAGCTGGCCGTCGACACCGGGCTGCGCATCGACGAGCTGCAGCTGGACCGCGCCGCGCAGCGCGTCGCCGAGAACAACAAGATGACGCTGGCCGAGTTCCGCGCCGTGCTCGAGCGCGACGGCGTGGCGTTCGAGCGCTTCCGCGCCGATCTGCGCCAGCAGATGCTGCTGCAGCGGCTGCGCGAGCGCGAGGTCGACGGCCGCGTGCAGGTGGGCGAGAGCGAGGTCGACCTGTACCTCGAGGAGCACAAGGCCTCGGCGGCACTCGCCCTGGAGTACGAGGTGGCGCACATCCTGGTGCGCATCCCCGAGCAGGCCGGCCCCGAGCGCATCGAGGAGGCGCGCGCGCGCGCCGCGCGCGCGCGGCAGCAGGCGCAGGCGGGCGCCGACTTCGCGCAGCTGGCGGCCGGCGTGTCGGAGGCGGGCGATGCGCTGCAGGGCGGCGCGCTCGGCTGGCGCACGCCCGGGCGGCTGCCCGAGCTGTTCGCCGACGCGCTGGTGAAGATGCAGCCGGGCGAAGTGAGCGAGCTGCTGCGCAGCCCGGCGGGCTTCCACGTGCTGAAGCTCCTCGGGCGGCGCGGCACCGGCGCCGCGGCCCCGGTGACGCAGACGCGCGCGCGCCACATCCTGGTGAAGACCAGCGAAGTGGTGTCCGAGGAAGACGCGCGCCAGCGCCTCGCGCGGCTGCGCGAGCGCATCGCCGGCGGGGCGGATTTCGGCGAACTGGCGCGGCTCAACTCCGAGGACGCGAGCGCGGCGCGCGGCGGCGACCTGGGCTGGATCCATCCCGGGGACACGGTGCCCGAATTCGAGCGCGCGATGAGCGCGCTCGCGCCGGGCGAGCTGAGCCAGCCGGTGCGCACGCCCTTCGGCTTCCACCTGCTGCAGGTGCAGGAGCGGCGCACCGCCGACCTCTCCACCGAGCGCCAGCGCCAGCAGGCGCGCCAGGCGCTGCACGAGCGGAAGGCCGAAGAGGCCTACCAGGACTGGCTGCGCCAGCTGCGCGACAAGACCTACGTCGAGCTGCGGCTGGAGGAGCGTTGAAGCGCATCGCGCTCACCTCGGGCGAGCCGTCTGGCATCGGGCCGGAGCTGTGCCGCGCGGTGGCGCGGCGCTTCCGCGGCGCGCAGCTGGTGGCGATCGGGGATGCGGGCCTGCTCGAGGGCTGCCCCCGCGTCGAGCACGTGCCGCTTGCCGCGCCGAGCCGGGCCGGCCGGCTGGATCCGCGCAACAGCCGCTACGTGCTCGCGGTCCTCGATCGCGCGATCGCCGGCTGCCGCTCGGGCGAGTACCAGGCCATGGTCACCGCGCCGGTGCACAAGGGCGCGATCAACGACGCCGGCATCGCCTTCACCGGGCACACCGAGTACCTGGCGCAACGCGCCGGCGCGCCGCACGTGGTGATGATGCTGGTGGGCGGCGGGCTGCGCGTGGCGCTCGCCACCACGCACCTGGCGCTCAAGGACGTGCCGCGCGCCATCACGCAGGCCGGGCTGGTCGCGACCCTGCAGGTGATCCACGCCGACCTGAAGAAGCGCTTCGGCATCAAGCGGCCGCGCATCCTGGTGTCGGGGCTCAATCCCCACAGCGGGGAGTCCGGGCACCTGGGAACGGAAGACCGGGACGTGATCGAGCCCGCCCTGCGGGAGGCGAAAAAGCTGGGCATCGCGGCGCAGGGGCCGATCCCGGCCGATACGCTGTTCGTGCCGGCGCGGCTGCAGGGCGCCGACTGCGCGCTCGCCATGTTCCACGACCAGGGCCTGCCGGTGCTCAAGTACGCCAGCTTCGGGCGCGGGGTCAACGTCACGCTGGGGCTGCCGTTCGTGCGCACGTCGGTGGACCACGGCACGGCGCTGGAGATCGCAGGCTCGGGCAAGGCCGACCCCGGCAGCCTGCTCGAGGCGCTCAAGCTTGCCGTCAAACTCGCACCGTCCCGCCGTTAAACGGCCGCACGTAGCGCGGCGAAGATTCGGCCAGCACTTCCTGCACGACGCGGGGGTGGTGCGCAGGATCGTCGCCGCGATCGCCCCCGCGCCGGAGGATTGCGTCGTCGAGATCGGGCCGGGGGAGGGCGTGCTCACGCGGCCGCTGCGCGCGCGCGCCGGGCGGTTCGAGGCGATCGAGATCGACCGCGACCTCGCCGCGGCGCTCGCTGCCGAGGGCGTGTCGGTGCACGTCGCCGACGCGCTGGAGTTCGATTTCGGCGTGTTCCCGCAGGGCATGCGCGTGGTCGGCAACCTGCCCTACAACATCTCCACGCCGCTGCTGTTCCACCTCGCGCGCCACGCCGCGCGGCTGCGCGACCTGCATGTCATGCTGCAGCGGGAAGTGGTGGAGCGCATGGTGGCGCGCCCCTCCACGCCCGAGTACGGGCGCCTCTCGGTGATGCTGCAGACGCGCTTTCGCATGGAGAAGCTGTTCCGCGTCGCCGCCGGCGCGTTCCGGCCGCCGCCCAAGGTGGAATCGGCGGTGGTGCGCCTGCTGCCGCTCGCCGCGCCGCCGGACTGCGACGCGCGGCGGCTGGAGGAGGTGGTGCGCCGGGCATTCAGCGCGCGGCGCAAGACCCTGCGCAATGCGCTCGCGCTCGGCGCGGCCGATTTCGCCGCGCTCGGCCTCGATCCGGGATTGCGGCCGGAGAACCTGGCACCGCAGGATTACGTGCGCATTGCGCAGCGCACCATCGGCAAAGCCGATTGAGGCGGGGCGAAGCGCGCGGTTACAATCGGCGCAGGATCGACCACAAGAAAGATTTCGGAGGAGGACGGCAAATGAACACACAGGGGCTGGTTCTGGCGGGGCTCGCGGCGGTCGCGCTCGCGGGCTGCCAATCGATGTCGTCGTCGGACGGTCCGGCGCTCGCCTCGGCGGGACTGATGGCGACCAAGGGCAACAAGACGGTCGGCGAGGTCACTTTCGAGCAGGTGAACGGCAAGGTGCGCGTCACCGCGCAGGTCATCGGGCTGAAGCCCGGCCAGGAGCACGGTTTTCACATCCATGAGGTGGGCGACTGCAGCTCGGGCGACGGCATGAGCGCCAAGGGCCACTTCAATCCCCACGGCAAACCGCATGGCCGCGGCGACGTGCGCCACGCGGGCGACCTGCCCAACCTGCAGGCCGACAAGGCCGGCCGCGCGAAGATGTCCGTGGACCTCGATATCCTGAGCGTGACGCCGGGGCCGGCAAGCGTCGTCGGCCGCGGCATCATCGTGCACGCGCAGCCCGACGACTACACCTCGCAGCCGGTGGGCAATGCCGGCGCGCGCATGGCCTGCGGGGTGATCAAGGCGAACTAGTTGCGGGCGCGCTCGCCGCGCCGCACTAGCGGCGC
>Ga0209382_10010228_pt1 | contig 11710 bp, 10 predicted proteins | sample SoiMetdeltSBSDD5_FD_187599 | JGI IMG/M metagenome (GOLD analysis project Ga0209382, IMG submission 187599) | Bulk soil microbial communities from a Populus tree surrounding site in Tennessee, USA - Soil MetaG P. deltoides SBSDD5 (SPAdes) (version 2) | ecosystem: Environmental > Terrestrial >...
CTTGGCGCGGTCGAAGTCGAAGCGGTCGATTGGGATCCGGGCACGCAGCCTGAGGGCGGTGATCAGCACCAGTGGGATGTCCGAACGCAGGTTGTTCGGGATCTGCTTCGTCAGACGGTGTTGGAGCTGCCGGTCGGGGCGCCGTAACCGCCGCTAGAGATCGCGGAGGTCACTGGCGATCAACCGGTCGATCAGCTCGATCACGCCTGCGCCACGCGCTCCGTCGGTCACGATGTCGGCATCGTCCTTGACCGATTGCAGGGCGTTGGCGACGGCCACGGCGTAACCACACAGGCTGAGAAAGGCGTGGTCGTTCTCGGCGTCGCCCACGCCCACGGTGTTGCGAGGGTCAAGGCCGAGCTCGTCCAACGCAGCCTTGAGCCCGGTCGCCTTGTTGACGCCCGAGGGCAGCACCATGACCGCCCCCTTGTTGAAGATGACCTGCAGCTCGAGCCCGAGATCGCGGATCACATCGAGGACGGCGGACTCGTGGGGTGTCCAGGTCGCGACGATCACCCGGCCGACGGCCACCGGATCGACGCCTCGTTCGCGGAGCGCCGCCACGAATCGCTCCGTCGGGGGCTCAGCCAGGAGCCTAATCTCGTGGCTCGCCGGTCGGTACAGGACAGCCCCGTTCTCCGCAACGACGCGGCGGAAGAGCGCCAGGTGCGGGCAGACGCCCATCAGCTCGTCCAGCTCACGTCCGGTGACCAGGATCAGCTGCCGCCCGGTGGCGCGCACGTGTCCGAGCGCTGCCAGGGTCGCCTCATCGACAGCGCCATCGGAAGCCAGGGTTCCGTCGTAGTCGCACGCGAGCGCCACGTACCGGGTCAAAGCGTCCTCCCGCTCTGCCAGGTCTGCTATCACCTGCGCCGGGGATTGTCCGTGCCCGTCGCAAACGCTAGAGCGGCAAAGCGCGTGCCGGTCGGGTTCGTGGTCTGGGCCATCAGCCGGTTGCCGGCGTCAGTCCGCGAGCAGATCTACAGGCGGAGCGGTGCCGCAGAGGCACCGCCGCCGGTGCTGGCGCCAAAGTAGCCAACCGGCAAGTCCCTTGTGGCGGGCACCTCGGCGAGCCAGTCCGACGCGTCGACCAGCCGCGCGGCGAGCAGGGCGATGTCGAAGCGGAGGTGCCCCGAGAAGCGGTCAACGGCCTCTTCCTCGACCGTGAGGAGGTCGAACAGTAGGGTCGCCAAACCCACATGTCGCAGCTCATTCGCCACGAAGCGATGCCGCCGGCTGTGCCCCGCGCCTGACCGATCGCGCGGCGCACCCCACATCGCCCTACTCGTTCAGTTACCCGTCAACGAGGAAGGCCAGATCCGATCCCGCGGAGCGAGGTGGCGCGAATGCTGCAGGACGAATCATCACCGACCGCCCTTCCCTTGCCGCGACCCGCTGTTGACCCTGCAGCCCGAGCTCGTCGCGTGCCCAATTGGTGTTCGTTAGGGGACCGCCAGCGGGGAATCGCAAGATCAGAACGAAAGGAGACACACCCATGACAACAATGACCGACAACGAATGGCGGTCCTTCGTCGTAGCGGGAACAAAGCTTGCCCATGTAGCCCTCTCCCGCTCCGACGGGCGACCCCACGTCACACCGGTCTGCTTCATCCTCAACGGCGACGAGCTCGCCTTCGCCCTGTCGCCAGGAAGCGTCAAAGGCAAGAGCCTGGCTCGTGATGGGCGTATCGCAATCTGCGTCAGCGATGAGCGGCAACCCTACAGCTTCGTGACCATCGAAGGAGAAGCACGAATCTCTGCCGAGCCTGACCAGATCAAACACATCGGCGTGGGCATCGCCAACCGCTATTACCAATCTCAACCCCCGGAGGCGATCGCTGAAGCATTCGTACACGAAGGCTTCCACGCGGCCCGGATCACCATCACCAACGTCATCGCCCGATCCGGCCTCGGCTGACATGTCCTGAATCGCCCTCAAACGTGGAGGCAAACCGTGACGATGCGTTCGGCGTTGTTTCTGCCCATCTTTGACGATCTTGCCGATCCACGCGTCCTCGTCCAGTTGGCTGTGGAGGCCGAAGACGCCGGTTGGGGCGGCGTGTTCTTGTGGGATCACATCCGTTGGCGCGAGCCTGTGCGCGCCGCGGCCGACCCGTGGATCGCGTTGACGGCGATGGCCTGTGCAACCTCGCGCATCCGGATTGGGCCGATGGTGACGCCGTTAGCGCACCGGCGCCCGGCCAAGTTGGCACGGGAGACGGCATCGCTTGACGTTTTGAGCGGAGGGCGATTGACGCTCGGCGTCGGCCTTGGCAGTAACGAATTCGGTCAGGAATACTCGATTACGGGTGAGGACGTAGACGACAGGACGCGGGCGGAGAAGCTCGACGAGTCGCTGAAGGTCCTCGAAGCGGCCTGGTCGGGCGAGGAGGTGCGTCATCGCGGCCGCCATTACACCGTCGACGGGATGCGATTCTTGCCCCGACCGGCGCAGCGCCCCGGAGTTCCGGTGTGGGTCGCGGGCTACCGCGGCAAGGTCAAGCCGCTACGCCGCGCGGGGCGGTATCAGGGCTACTTTCCAATGGGTGTCGACAGCCCAGATCAAATCGCCGAAGCTGCCGCTCAGCTCGCCGAACTGCGTCGGCAAATCGGGGTTGACGACGGCAACTACGACGTCGTGATTTCGTTGCCAGCCGACGAAGATCCGGCGGCGTACGCCGCTGCCGGAGCCACGTGGCGCTTCACCAAGCTTCCAGAATCTGTGACCGCCGATCAAGTGCGGGGAGTTCTCCGCGCTGGTCCGTAAAGTCCTTGTCGCAGCTCACGTTGCGCCTCTTTCTGGGGGCCACCGCCCTGCTGACGCCCGATCACCTCGGCCTGCTGGGACAGCAGCTCCAACAGATCCTCACGACTCAACCGATCCAGCGCCTCGTGGTCCATCACAGCCGCAGGTTATTGGTCGTCGGGGGTGTTCCAGTCGCTTCGCACTCAATAGCCGGTCGGGCGCTCATTGAGCGTCGCACGCTCCACGTACCAGACGTCGCGAGCGCCGTAGAAACGGAGTTTCCAGGTTCACGCCCGATCCATCTGGCTATCGGGCATCGGTCAGTAGTCGTGACGCCACTCCTTCATGACGGCGAGGTGCTCGGGCTCCAGTCAGTTCAGCGCAGAGTCGAGCAGCGGGCGTACACCCTCCGTCAGATCGCCCTGGTGGAGACGTTCGCGGATCAAGCGGTCATCGCCATCGAGAACGCGCGGCTGTTCTCGGAGCTGGAGCAGCGCAACCAGGAACTCCAGGAGAGCCACCGCCAGGTCACCGAGGCGCTGGAGCAGCAGACCGCGACCGCCAGCATTCTGGAAGTGATCGCCTCGTCCCCGACGGATGTCCAGCCGGTGCTCGACGCCATCGTCACGAGTGCCCAGCGGCTCACGGATGCCAGCACCGGTGTGCTGTGGCGCATCGAGGGCGACATCCTGCGCGGGGCGGCGATCACGGCGGACCAGGGCCTCAACCGCGAGCAGTTGCTGCGCGAGGAGCGCCCGATCGAGCCGTCCGTCCCGAACGGCCGGGCCGCCCTGGAGCGGCGAACGATCCGCGTAGACGACATGGCAAACCCCGGCTGGGAGGTCCACCCCGAGACGGCCGCTGCTCAGCGCCGGGCCGGCTTCCGCTCGCTCGTCTCGGCGCCGCTCCTGCGCGACGAGCAGGTGATTGGCGTGCTGTCCGTAACCCGAACCGAGGTCCGTCCGTTCAGCGACGACCACGTCGCGTTGCTGGAGACGTTCGCGGACCAGGCCGTCATCGCGATCGAGAATACCCGCCTGTTCGACGAATTGGAGCGGAGTAATCGCGACCTGAGCGAGGCGCTGGAGCAACAGACCGCCCTCGCCGAGGTGCTGCGCATCATCGCCTCGTCTCCCACCAACCTCGATGCCGTGCTCAATACCATCGCCAGCTCCGCCGCGCGGCTCTGCGAGACAGACGACGCAGAGATCAACCTCATCCACGGTGATGTCTCCGTCAGAAAGGCGATCGTTGGCCCACTGGTCGGCGCCACCGGGCAGCCGACCCTCACCCGCCACACCATGCAGGGGCTCGCCGTGCTCGATCGGAAGACCGTGCACATTCACGATCTCTCGGCGGTGCCCGAGGCCGATCTACGCGCGCCTGCGTCCCGGCGGTTCAGTGCCCGCACGGTCCTGTGTGCCCCGATGCTGCGCGACGGTGCCCCGATTGGAACGATCATGATGCGGCGGTTGGAGGTCAGGCCGTTCAGCGATCGACAGATTGCATTGCTGGAGACGTTCGCCGATCAAGCCGTGATCGCGATCGAGAACGCCCGCCTGTTCTCGGAGCTTCAGGACCGTGTCGGTGAGCTCCAGGCGCTGGGCGAGGTCGGTCAGGCCGTCTCCTCCTCGCTCAACCTGGAGGAGGTGCTGGCGACGATCGTGACCAACGCCGTCCGGCTCAGCGGCTCTAGCGGCGGCGTGATCCACGAGTACGACGCGGAGGCCGGCGTGTTTGAGATCCGGGCCACCACCGATCTCGACGCCGACGTCGTCGAGGCACTCCGGGCTGCTCGACCACGCATCGGTAGCGAGGGGATGGCCGGCCAGGTCGGCGCCGCCCGCGTCCCAATCCAATGCGAGGATCTGCTGGACGGCTCGATCATCCCCACGGCGGCCGGCCACCTGATGCTGGAGCGCGGCTACCGCTCGCTGCTGGCCGTCCCGATCCTGCGCGACGAGCAGGTGCTGGGCGCCGTCACCGTAGCCCGGACCCTCGCCGGAGCATTCCCGCCCGAGACGGTCAGGCTGCTCCAGACGTTCGCGGCCCAGAGTGCCCTGGCGATCCAGAATGCCCGTCTGTACGCCGCCCTCGACCGCCAGGGGCAGGCCCTCGCCGAGGCCAGCTAGCACAAGTCCCAGTTCCTGGCGAACATGTCCCACGAGCCGCGGATGCCGCTGAACGCCATCATCGGCTACTCCGAGATGCTCCAGGAGGAAGCTGAGGATCTCGATGCCGACGCCTTCCTGCCGGACCTCCAACGGATCAACGCGGCCGGCAAGCACCTGTTGGGCCTGATCAACGACATCCTCGACCTCTCCAAGATCGAGGCCGGCCGCATGGACCTCTTCCTGGAGACGTTCGAGGTCAGCGGACTTGTCCACGACGTCCAGGCGATCGTCCAGCAGCTGATGGCGAAGAACGAGAATACGCTCACCGTCATCTGCCCAGAAGAGATAGGGTCCATGCACGCGGACCAGACCAAGGTCCGCCAGACGCTGTTCAACCTGCTCTCGAACGCCGCCAAGTTCACCGACCACGGCACCATCAGCCTGACCGTACGCCGAGATTCCGACGACTGGCTGACGTTCGCCGTCGGCGACACGGGGATCGGGATGACCGAGGAGCAGTTGGGGCGGCTGTTCGAGGCGTTCTCCCAGGCCGAGGCCTCCACCAGGAGCCGGTACGGCGGGACCGGGCTCGGGCTGGCGATCAGCCGCCACTTCTGCCGACTGATGGGCGGCGATTTAGCCGTCGAGAGCACCTACGGAGAGGGGTCCACGTTCACGGTGCGGCTGCCGACGGTGGTCAAGGAGCCAGACGCCGCTCTGACTCGATAGGCGACTAGGAGCAGCGCGTGCTGCTCCATAGGTGAGGCCATCTGCACGCACGTTTGGCGCTTCGCTTCAGGCGCTCCTGTCGCGAGGCCCAAGGTCCGAGTCGGCATGATGCCCTGGGCGGTTCAACCAAGATCTTGTGACTTGACTCATAACTTTGCCGCAACGGCAAGACTATGGTACCAACGCCGCAGCGAGCGGGCCATCGGGCGCCCGGTGTTCTTCACTCCTCGAAACGTTCGGCAAGGCTGCGGTTCCACTGGCACCTCACGGCAAGGCTATGCTGCCAGTGCCTGCGCCGAAGGCCTGGTCGAAGCGCAGAAAACGGTCCCATCAGGGGCGGCAAGCGGCAAACCTATGGTTCCGACGCGGCAAAGGTATGCGACAAGTCACAGATCTGGCCGGTGAGTTACCCGGAGGCGTGCATCGGCATGCACGTTCGTTTCTGCAAAACCGGTTGCGCCTGGCGTTCCGTTCTCCCGACCTCTGATTCTGATGTGCAATACCACATGATCCTGAGCCTCGTGCGAACCTCCCGCGTCAATCGAACCAAACTGTCCCAGGGGTAGCACGCTGTAGCACGCTGTCGCTGCCCGTTCCCGTCGGTCGAGGCACAGAAGGCGCCCGCGCGGGTTGGGCAGCAATACAAGGTGCCCCGCGGCCCCACTGCGGGCTTGGAGCCGACGACACCATGTCAGAGTCGGATCCGGATCATCGAGGTGTCCGAGTACGCCGCATTGCGCGATCTGGGTCGGGGTTGTGTCGGCAAGCTCATCGACCTGCTCGCGGAGGGGCTGAGGCGGTGACGAGCTGAGGCGCCGAACGACCTCGCCGCCTGCCGACCAGAAGCCGCCTCGTCCGCCCCTACCCGAGTCAGGCTCCACTCCGAGAAGCACGGCTGTGCCGGCTCGTTCGCCGATGCACACATACCCGTGGGCGGTCCTCCGGCGCGACCACTCGACGCCGGCCGCGGTCGCGCGAAGTAGCCACCACGGGTGCCTCGGGTGCCGCCCCGGCCTGGCCGACAGATCTTCACCGAGGCACGAAGCCGGTGCAAGAACGGGTCAGACCAGCCGGGGGCGGCGCCGCCCCCTCGTCTTCGCAGGGTAGCATCACCGCACGGCCAGCGGGATGCCGGGCGAGCCAGTTGCCCCCCTGATCGGCACCGGGGCGAAGACGTAGGCGAACAGGTAGCTCCGCGCGGCGGCGAGGTCCCCGGCCAGCTCCGCGAGGCGCATGGACTCCTGGTGGGGGATGCCGTTCTTCGCGATGAGCTCGTGATGCACGGGGAAGGGGATGCCCGCGGGCGCCTGCGGCCGGTCGGGATGGTTGGGATACGGGACCACCTCGACGCCCCAGTTGTCCGCGCCGACGCAGGCGACCCGTTTCGCCGCCAGCCAGAGCGCCACCTCCAGGCCGATGCCGGGGGTCGCGCCCGGGATGCCGGGCGCGCCGGCGTAGTAGGCGAGGGTCCCCTTGTCCCAGTTCTCCTCCCAGCCGGTGACGAAGAGCACCACGTCGCCCCGGGTGATGTCACCCTCGGCCAGGCCCTGCGCCGCGAGCGTGCGGCGCACCATCCCCAGCGTGATCTCTTCGCCGGGGTCCAGCGTCCGGCCGCCCTTGGCGTGGCGCTTGACGTCGAGGAGGATGCCGCGCGTGAAGAAGGGCTTCATCTTCTCGATGCCGAGGTGCCGGAGACCGGCCGGGTGGTAGACGTCGGCCCCGGTGAAGCGGTTGTAGTAGATGGCGTTGGCAGGGAGCGGGTCGCCGTCGGGTTGCAGGCCGAAATGGCCCAGGGCATCGAACTGCGTCCCGCTCTGGCCGATCTCGCCGTGGAAGTACTCGAAGTTGCCCGTCTGGCGGCCGATCGACGCGGGCGGCTTCAGCTCCAGCTGCCAGGTGTTGCCTGGGAACAGCGGCATCGATGCCGCGTAGGCGTGGCCCAGCGGGTACTTGGTCCCCAGCTTGATGAGCTTCACGGCCTGCAGGACCTTGTCCGCCGTCTGGGTGTTGGAGCTGCCCGCTTCGTCACCCGGGCCCCAGGGGGAGGGCGGCACGGTCGGGTCCCACGCCGAGGCCGTGGCCTGGAGCAGGCGATCACCGGCCGACGGCGGCGGGGATGACGCCCGGCCTGCCGCGGCTACCGGGAGCGTCCCCCCACCGTCGAGCCCGAATGCCGCGAGCCCCGCCGCCGCGGCGAAGGCACCGCTCGCGTGCAGCAGCTGACGCCGGGACATGCGCTCGTGGTCCCGGTGCGCGTCGTCGAGTTGGATGTGCATGGTCGTGTCCTCCAGTCGGGGAATCTCCGGGCTGGGCACCGCTCGCGGTGCGGCACGAGCCGGTGAGCGCGGGCGTTGGGGTGGCCCGGCAGGCCACCAGCGTTGGCGCGATCCGGGCCGACCAGGCTGCGCGGGCCGCGTCCATCGCAGCCTCCTGCTGTCTCGACGGGCACCCGTCGGGGTGCCTCGTCGGCGGCGTCGGGCCACCGTCCCCTTACCGGTCCCGAGACCACGATACTGCGGGCGACGGCCGTCGCCATCGGCGGGATTCCGTATCCGCCGCTTGCGGACTGAAGATGGGCCGGATTACGCCTGCCGCCGGCCCGCAGCGCTCGAGGTTCGATCACGGCGCGGGGCCAGCGGCGCGAGCTCGGCCATGATCTCCACCGCCGTGACCGGCCGGATGACGCGGGGCATCGGGTCGGATCGGTCGGCCGGTCGTGCGCCCCCCGCGGGCGGTCCTGCTGCCGATCCTCCGCGCGGCGGCTCCGCCTCGAGGTACTGGCGGGTGGTCCGCTCCCGGCCGCGGCGCCGGGCCCACCAGGCGTACTGGAGCACCATCGCCGGGCCCAGCACGGCCATCACCGGGAAGAGGCCGATCCCGCCGAGCGCGCTGAGGCCAAACACCGCCCCGATCAGGGCCGAGCCGATGACCAGCGCGCCCCACCCGGCCGCCCGACCGTAGGCCTTCCGCAGCACTGGCGGGAAGACCGTCGCGAGGAGCAGGTCGCCCAGGCCGATGGCGACCCAGCTCCCGTCTGCGCCGGCGGTCCAGCCGACGATCGGGGCGAACGACAGCTCGGCGACCCGCTTGAACAGCTCGCCCATCAGCGACAAGGAGGAGGTCGCGACCACGTCGTAGACCGTGAGCGCGGCCCCGAGGAGCGCCGCGTCGCGCGCCTTCAGCCCGCTCTGGGCCCAGAGGTTGGCGACCCCGACCACGCCGACGACCAGGACGGCGTTGTTGATCAGGAAGTAGCCCGGGCTGGCCGGCCCAAAGCGGGCGAGCGCCGCCCACTCGCCGGCCACGGCCAGGACCACCAGCGGCCAGAGCAAGGCCCGCGAGCGGACGATCGGCTCCAGGGCGACGTACAGCGCGCTCAGCGCACCCAGCGCTAGCAGGCCGGCCACTGACCAGCGCGGCAGAGCCAGGTACAGCAGCGGGAGCAGGACGATCCCGCCGAGCATGATCAGGACGTCGGCGAGGTTGAACACGCCAATCGGCGGGCGGGCAATCTCCCAGCGGCGGAAGTAGACCCAGCCGAGCCCAACCGTGCCGATCGCCTGGCCGAGCACGATTCCCGATGCTGTCAGCTCCATGTCCCACCTCCGATGGTTGCGAGCGCCCGATCGGGCTCGAGCGTCGCCAGGTCGCTCGGATCGCTCGCCGCACGGGCATGGTCGAACGTGACCTCGCGCAGATCGCAGCGCAGCGGCAACGGCCGACGCAGGAGGCGACGCTCGGGGATCAGGTGTAGCGCTCGAACCGGCACCCCGTGCTCCTCGAGGCGGCGTTCGATCGCCCGCCGCGTGTCGGGGGCGTCGGTGCGGGCCACGACCTCGACCGCCACGCCGCCGGGCACCGCCCAGAAGCCGGAGCGGGCCGGCAGCGGTACGGCCTCGACGGCCTCGAGCGCCTCCAGGACGTCGCGGGGGAAGGTCCAGCCGTCCTGGTGCCGGGCCGCCAGGCGAAGCTTGCCGAGCAGGTCGCCGGTGGCCGGCAGGTGGCGCAGGCCGCAGCTCGGGATGTCGACGAGCCGACGGACGACGTCCTCGGTGTCGTAGCGGAGCAGGAGCGTCGTCTCACGATAGGGCGGCAACGGCGTCGCGACGAGCGTGCCGGCCTGACCGGGCCGAGCCGGGGCGCCGCTCTCGGGATCCAGCACCTCGACCAGGCCCTGGGAGGGCTCGAAGTGGAGGTGCCCGGCCGGGCAGCGCGCCCCGCCGAGCGGCCAGATCTCGGTCATCCCGTAGCCCTCGTCGAGCTCGACCGGGCCGAACAGCCGCCGGGCGCGGGCCCTGAGGCCGGCGGTGACGACCTCGCCGCCGACGACGATCCGCTCGAGCCCGAAGTCGGCCGCCCGGTAGCCGAGCCGGGGCCCGAGCTCGACCAGCTCCCCCAGGTAGGAGGGGTAGGTCAGCAGGACGCTGACACGCGACCGCTTGCCGGGGAGGTCGCGCGCCTCGCTGAGCTGCGCCAGCGTCGCCCGCGGGTCGACCAGGCCGACCGGACAGACGAGCGCCCCGACCCGGGCGCAGGCGGCGGCGAAGGTCAGGTTGCCGAGCGTGGCGCGCGAGCTGGTGTTGAGTTGGACGACGTCGTGCTCGGCGATCCGGCCGTCGAACGCCTGGCGGATCGCCCCGAGGGCCGCGGCGAGCCGGAGCTCGTAGGCGGAGAAGCAGACGCCGGTCGCGCGACCGGTCGTGGCGGACGTCGTCGCACGCAGGGCCGTCGTCGCCCCACGGCGGATGAAGGCGGCGGGATCGTCGCGGAGCGCCGCCTTCGGCGTGGGGGGAAGGCAGGCGATCTCCTCGTAGCCGAGACGGGCCGGGTCCAGGCCGGCCCGCCGGAACAGGTCGGCGTAGTAGGCGGTCTCGCGGGCGGCGCGGACGGCCTGCTGGCGGAAGCGGCGGAGCTGCATCGCCCGGCGGTCGCGCTCGTCCAGGGCCGGTCCGCCCAGCAGCTCGGCCCCGTCCGGCCCGATCGCGCCGAACTCGCGGCGCGTCGCACGCAGGGCGTCGACGAGCCGCTCCAGCGACCCGAGGTCGAACGGCAGGCCGAAGAGCAGCGACGCGGCAAAGCGGAGCTGGGCGATGGCGGCCTCGAACATGGTCGTTGATCCTCCTTCCTCGGGCGCGAGAGCGGACCGGTAGCCCACGAGCCGGGAGGGCGCACCCCGAAGCCGACGGCGGCCAGCGCCGCCAGCGCACAGCGCGCTACCGGACGACCAACCGGAACATCGCCGACTCGTTGCTGCCCACCTAGCCGGTACAGCCTGCGCCCCGTCCCTTCAGGTCGGCACCCGCGCCGTCACGGGTAGGTGGGCAGCAACGCCGACTCCTCGCCTGGCTAGTTGAGGCTTATTCCGAAGCCGACGGCGGCCAGCGCCGCCAGGGCATAGCGCACGTAGCGGACGGTCAATTGGAACATCGTCGTTGATCCTTTCCTGGCTAGTTCAGGTTGGCGCCGAAGCCGACGCCGGACAGCGCCGACAGCGCATAGCGCATGTAGCGGACGGTCATCCGGAACATCCTTGACTCCTTTCCACGCCCGTTCCTCCGGGCGCCTCTGAGCCCGGCGGGTCCGCGCTTCCAGCGAGCTTGACACCACGATACGGGGGCCGGCGGCCGTCGCCATCGGCGGGATTGCGTATCTTCCACGCCCGCACAGAAATTACGTATGCCGCCCCGCTGTGGGCGGGCGGCTCAGGCTAGGCCGCAGCGCAGGGTGAACGCCGCCACCGCGGTGCGCGAGGAGACGCCGAGCTTGGCGAAGATGCGGTCCAGGTGCTTGGCCACCGTCCGCTCGCTCGGGATCAGCGCCGCGGCGGTCTCGACGACCTGCACCGCGCCGCCCGACGGAGCTTCAGCCGTCTCGGTCGCCGCCCAGACACGCTCGCCGGCTTCTTCGGTCACGCGGGCCTCAGCGTTACCTGACTTCGGTGAGGCACATTAGGTCGTAGACCGTGAGCGCGGCCCCGAGGAGCGCCGCGTCGCTCGCCTTCAGCCCGCTCTGGGCCCAGAGGTTGGCGACCCCGACCACGCCGACGACCAGGACGGCGTTGTTGATCAGGAAGTAGCCCGGGCTGGCCGGCCCAAAGCGGGCGAGCGCCGCCCACTCGCCG
>Ga0209382_10010229_pt1 | contig 11710 bp, 11 predicted proteins | sample SoiMetdeltSBSDD5_FD_187599 | JGI IMG/M metagenome (GOLD analysis project Ga0209382, IMG submission 187599) | Bulk soil microbial communities from a Populus tree surrounding site in Tennessee, USA - Soil MetaG P. deltoides SBSDD5 (SPAdes) (version 2) | ecosystem: Environmental > Terrestrial >...
CAACGATCTCTTCGACGCAGTTGAGCGGCATCGCTGGCTGGAACTGCCCGTCTGGCAGTTGCGCGAGCCCTTCACGCGATCCTGAGATGCCGGCGTGACGCTCGACGTGGTCATACCATGGCGCGACGTCCTTATAGCGGATCGGCCAGTCGATGGCGATGCCTTCGCGCCCGTTGGCTTCGAAGTCGAGATCGCCGAGTCGATAGCTCTGTCGGCCCCAGAGCAGTGAGCGACCGCCGACGTGATACCCGCGATACCAGTCGAAGCGCTTGACCTCGGTGTACGGTGAGTCCTTATCCGACGCCCACCAATCGAGGTTCTTCTCGTTGAGCGGGTAGTCGCGCTTGAGAACCGGGTACGCCTCCTCCATCGCCAGCGTGCGGCCGCCGCGATGCGGGTACTCCCACGGCCCCTTCAGCGCGTTGCCGTAGTCCTTGATGTGCTCGACGTTCTGGCCGCGCTCGAGCATCAGCACACGCAGCCCGCGCTCGGTCAGCTCCTTCGCGGCCCAGCCTCCCGAGATGCCGGAGCCGACGACGATGGCGTCGAAGGTTTCGGGTTGAAGCTGCATAGCTCTCTCAGGCGGGTCTAAAGACCCGCCTCTACAACACTCGGACGGTGATGTTCCGGAACCACACAGGGTCGCCGTGATCCTGCAGGGCGATGCGGCCTCGCTTCGCCCGTCCGTACGCCGGCATCGTGATGAACTTGCTGGCCTTGACGAGGGATTCCCACGCCGGACTCCACAACTCGTACTCGACGACGTTCACTCCGTTCAACCAGTGCTCGACCCTGGCACCGGCGACCACCAGCCGGACATCGTTCCACTCGCCAACCGGCCGCGTGACATCGCGCACGGGCGCGTGCAGTCCGTAATTGGCGCCAGCAGACGTCAGCGGGTTCTTGCCGTCCGCGTGACGGGCGTTGTCGAGAATCTGCATCTCGGGTCCGCTCTCCCACACCTCGTTGCCGGCGTCCACCACATGGAAGAAGATGCCGCTGTTGCCGCCCTCGGCGATCTTCCACTGCAGACGCAGCTCGAAATCGCCGAACTCGTCCACGGTGAGGATGTCGCCGCCCGGGCCGGTTCGCGCGAGCGTTCCCTCGACCGCAGCCCAACCGGATGGCGGAGCCGCCGACTTGAACCCGCGCCATCCCTCGAGTGAGTTGCCATTGAAGAGCGGCTTCCCTGCTTCCTGCATCGACGCGCTTTTCCCGGCGACCGAGATGCCGCTTATTGCCATCACTACGAGGACGGCCCACACGAAATCAGATCGCACAGAGCACCACTGCCTCTCGAAGCGAGGTCAGCGGGTCTCGCTTCGGAATGAATTCATGGGCAACGAAGCCCGTGAACCCGGTGTCGGCGATCGCGCCCACGATCGCCGGATAGTGCAGCTCCTGCGAGTTGTCGATCTCGTTGCGGCCGGGCACGCCACCAGTGTGGTAATGGGCGATCCACTGCTGGTTGTCGCGAATCGTCCTGATGACGTCGCCCTCCATGATCTGCATGTGGTAGATGTCGTACAACAGCTTCACACGCGGCGAGTTCACGGCCGACACCACCTCCACGCCGAACGCGGTGCGATCGCCCTGATAGTCCTTGTGGTTCACCTTGCTGTTGAGAAGCTCGATGCAGACCGTGACACCGTTGTCTTCAGCCACGCCCTTCACGCGATTGAGTGCGGCCACACAGTTCGTGATCGCCTCCGAGTCGCTCATGCCGCGGCGGTTGCCGAAGAAGGTGATCACATTCGGTACGCCGGCGCGAGCGGCCTGTGGAATGCCGGCGCGGAGACTCTCGACGATGGTGTCGTGATTGGCGGGATCGTTGAGACCCCGTTCGATCGGACCACCCAGACCCGACCCCATCGAGCAGGTCAGACCGAACTCCCGCGCGACCGGCCATTCGTCGGGCGTGAGCAGGTCGATGGCGCTGAGCCCCATTTTCGCGACCGCCTGACAGAAGTCGCGAAGCGGGATGCTGGCATAGCACCATCGGCAGACGGACTGGGTGAATCGCGAACGGCTGGCGACGGCGCTCTGCTCGGCCCGTGCGATGCCGGGCAGGCATCCGGCGAGCGCGACGACCGGCGCGCTCGCGAGCAGTTGGCGACGAGTCAGACCGTCACGACTGTCCATGCGTTCGTCCGGACGCCGCGAGTGTAGCCGATCCTGCGGACTTCAGGCTAAGCCGGGTCCGCCGCGGCTACGCGCAGGAGTCGCCGAGCCGAGTGAGCTTGACGACGGTATACCGTGGCCGTGGAGACTCGGTCGGCTTCTTCTCTATCGCCGCGGAAGAGGTCGTCAAAGGAGGCGCGGGTGATGTCGCCTCGACCGGCCGTATGTTGACCTCGACGCGCGCCCCGACGTCAGTCTGCAGTTGCTCGCGACTGAGTCCCTGCTCAGACACGGCCGACGTGGCTTGCAACTCGTACGCATTCTCGTCCTTGGCATCGGTCGTGGCCGGGGTCGTGTTCGTACGCGGCGGCGCTTGACCGATGGCAGACGCACGCGTCAATCGGAACGACGAGGGCGCGTCTCCTTTCTCCAGGCAGCCGGTCAGTACGAAGACGTTGTGCGCGGGCTCACTCTTCGGATCCGGTGTCCGCTGTGCGGCCGCGGTGGTGCCGAACGCGATAGCGAAGCTCAGCGCAAAGATAGTGGCCTTCATATCGTCACCTCGTCGATGCGATGTGAATCCACAACCCGTGCCGCGGTCGTCCATGGTCCGGCTGAAGCCGGACACTACGGCTCAGCCGCGACGGATCTTCGACGCCTCGAAGGTGATCTGAATGCGATAGACGGCGTTGGTTCGGAACTTAATCTCGCCGGTCTTTAAATCGACTCGCTCGGGGACCTGCTGAATGGTCTTGTCGACGACGGCGTGATAGCCACGCTCCGAGAAGATGTCGATCAGCATCGGCATGGCGAGCGGCTCGTTGAAAATCGGATCCTGGGAGTTCACGGTCGCCCGCCCCGAGAGCACATGGCGGGCAATGATCGGCATGAACTTGGTGGCGACCAGGTCGACGATCTGACCGAAGAGCTGCGGGTGCTCCAGCTCGTAGCTGTCGAGCCGCTTCACCATCTCCTGCCGGCCATGAACGACGAGTTCTTCGGCGAGCGGCAGCGCTCTCAGACGCTCGAACGTGCGCGGGTCGAGTTCCAGCGAGCTCTGGTACTTGAGCTCCTTCACGATGTTCGCCTGGACTTCGGCGATCGGCCCTTCGGCGTTGATGAAGTGGTAGTGATACAGCTGACGCAGCGAGGTCAGCGCCGTCCAGGTTTGCTCCTTGAACACCTGATAGCGGCGCCGCACGAGCTCTTCGGATAAGTCGGTCGCGCGCAACTCGATCGGCGTACCGACGCCGGTTTCGGCGACCTTGCGGTTGTGCTCGGCAATCTCGCGTCCACGTCCGAGCTGCCGGGTGATGCTCGTGCTCTCGCTCACGAACAGCACCATCGCGTGAATCGTCGGACGGCGGAAGTGAATGGACATCGGGGTGTGCGCGAACTCGTCGTGCAAGGCGCTGATCTTGTCGACGAGCAGCTTCAGACACTCGACCTGCACCGGCGTGCGTGGAAAGCCGTCGAGGATGACGCCGTCGCGGAAGGTCGGGTCGAGCAGTTTCCTGAGCAGAACGGTGAGCACTTCCTTGTCGCCGACCATCCCGCCCTGCGCCTTGATCTTCTCCATCTCTGGCGTGGTGAGCAGATCGCTGATGACGATCGGTGGACAGGTGAGCCCGCGGGCGTCGCTGATGAACTGCGTCTGCGTGCCCTTCCCGGCCCCGGGCGCGCCGCCGAGCAGAATGATCTCCTTGGGAAAACGCAAGTGCTCGCGGCCGACCTCCTCCTCGAGGCCTTCCCAAGTCGGCGTGAAGATGATGCGGGCGTCTTTGACTTCGAGGTCGAGCAGCTTCGACGCGGTTCGATCGGCAGTAGGTGACGACATCTGGCGGCTGAGTATATCCGCCTTCGCCCGAGGCTTCGGCGCGACAAGTCCGCGTTCGCGACTTTGGCGCGGTAAGCCGCGCTCACCAGCAACGACAGCGGCCTGGCTGTCAGCCGGCACGATGCATGCTGCGTCACTGATGTGGCTGAGACACGCAGCGAACTGACCATCGACGTGCGGATGCGGACCATCTTCAAGATCGCCGCGGCGGTCGCGCTCCTTTGGTGTGTGTGGAAACTGACCGAGCTCATTCTGCTGTTAATCGTCGCCATCATTCTCGCCGTGGCGCTGGACGCGCCTGTCTCATGGCTCGAGCGGCGCAACCTGTCGCGCGCCACCGCCTCGCTCGTTATCTCCGGGGCCCTCGTCGTGATGGTGTGTGTGTTCGTCTGGCTGACCTGGTCGTCGCTCTTCAACCAGTGGCAATTCCTCACTGACCAGCTCACGAAGACGATGACCACAGTGGCGCTGTACGTGCCGCCGTGGATCTATTCCGCTACGACGGGACCCGACTGGCGCGCTTGGCTCCAATCGGTTGGTCTTCGTATCGGTCAGTCACTCGCCGTAGCTCTGACACTGGTCGTGCTCGGCTACTTCGTTACGGTGTATCTGCTGATCGATGGCCGTCGAACGTTGGCCTGGGCCGTCGCCTTCTTCCCGACGCGGCGGCGCGCTCGGGTGCAGCGGACACTGGCTGAATCGCGCGAGGTGATCTGGGCCTATGTGGTCGGAAACGTCACGACGTCGATCTTCGCCGCTGCCTGGGTGCTCGTGTGGATGATGGTCCTTCACGTGCCGGCCGCGTTGCTGCTGGCGGTGATCGCCGGCATCGCCGATTTCGTACCCGTGCTCGGCTTCGTGGCGTCAGTGGTGCCCGCTGCGGCGCTTGCCCTGACCGTCTCGCCGCAAACGGCACTCCTGACGATCGCGCTGTGGATCGTCTATCACGCGACCGAGAACTACCTGCTCGCGCCATGGGCGTATGGCCAGCGACTCAAGCTGTCCGATCTGGACGTGATCCTCGCCTTTGCCGTCGGAGCACAGCTGGCCGGCGTGATCGGTGCGCTCATCGCGCTGCCGCTAGCCGCGTTGTATCCGACGATCGAGCGACTCTGGCTCCGTGAGCAACTGCCAGAAGAGACCGTCGCCGAGCATCACGCGCTCACACGATCGTCGCGCGCCTAGCCGTATCGCCAGCATCGGTGACGCCCGGTGCGCCGAGGTTGGCGAACTGCAGCGCGACCGAGCCAACATGATTCGACAGCTGGACGAGCAAACCGTCGATGAACACAATGGCGCCGATCATCTCCGCTCCCTCTTCGAGCGTGGCCAGCACGAGATAAGTCCAGGTTCGCGTCTGCAAGCCGACGAGTTGCCCGGTCAGCGCCTCGATACCGAAGACGCCTGTCATCCAGACAACCAGGCCAATACCAAGTCGGTTGCGAACCGGAGCGTCGAGCGTGCGCAGGAAGCGGGCACCGAACCAGCCCCCAATGATGATCAGAGGCAGGGCGTAGACCACCCAGGCGAACGTGGCGCCGTCTTCAGGGAAAAGGCCGAGCCCGCCGGCTCCTTTGGCGTAGCGAGTGGAGATCTCGTGAATCGATGCTGATTCATCAATCGACAGACCAAGGACCAGACCGGCGAGAACCAACCAGCCAGCGTGCGGCAGACGTTGGTATCGTCTCGCGACGCCGATGAAGAACGCCAGCACTGAGCTACTCAGGAGCAGTGTCGACGAAAACCACGTCGGCAGATTGCCTTCCTCGTCCACCCACAACACCCGCAGCAGCCCGAAGATGTAATCGTTGCCCCACGCGACGTTCATCGATTTGACGACCGTGCTGGCCACGAGCAGGAGCACGGTCATCACGATGAGGCCGTCCCGCACGTGCGTCCGCGCGACGGTCAGGAGGATGGCTGGGGTATTACTTGCCGGTGTTCTGTTTGGCGGCGGCATCCATCAAAGCCTGTGTTTCGATCCCCGAACAATTCAGCGACAGGATGCGATCGAATGGCGCCAGCACCAGTGTCTGCTTCGGTACCGTCCACGGCCCCGTCAGTACGTCGGGGTCCTCTACGGTCGCTTCGATTTCCAACGTGGTCGCATCGACGCGCCGATAGCGCTCGACGATGTGGAGTTGGTCGGAGTGATGCGACACGCGGCCCTCCGCGGACATCCAGGTGTTATCGGTGAAATTTTTCGTGTCGACGATGAAGACGTCACCGTCCCAGCGTCCGACCGAGTCGCCACGATAGGCCGGCGGCTGGTCGTCGCGATGGGCGCGCCCGTCGGTCGGGATCAGACGGAAGCCGTGATACGTCTCGGTGAGCATCACGATCATCTTCGGCGTCGCGACGATCTGTCCGACTGCACCGACGTCCCAGAGGCTGACGTTCAGCGTACCAAACGCCGTCGGGACGCAGCGCAGCGTCGGGTCGTCCTTGTCGCCGAGCGTTTTTGCCTTCTCGGCAGCCTCCGGCTTGTAGAGGCTCATGAACGTCGGCGGTGCGGTGCCGCCGCGCGCACCCCCGCGTCCGCCGCCGCGCGCTCCGCGGCCTCGCGCTGCGCCGATGTCGCTGCCGCCCCACCAGACGCCGGAGAGATCGGGATGGCCATCCGCCATCCGCGGAACCGGACCCGCCGCCTCCGCCTTCGGCGAGGCTGGCGCGCCTGTGCCTTGCGTCTGCTGCGCGCCAGGCCGTGTTTGCGTACGAACCACCGCCGGGGCGAAGCACACGATGGCGAGCGTGACTGCGATGACGATCGTGCCGATGACCCGCGGCCTCATTGCGCGCCTGGTCCCTGTTGCGATCCGAACATGCCGTAGACGGTCCCGTCCGCCATGATCAGCTCGCGCAGCATGCCGACGTTCTGCGACGGGTCCTTGGCGTGGAAGCCTTTGATCGTGACCTCGACGCCCTTCTTGATGATTCCCGGCTTGAAGCCGTTGCGCACCATCCCGCTCGGCGTGCCGGCCTCGAACGCCCAGCGCTCGACCTTGCCGCTCGAGTCCTTCACGTCGAGGAAGAACCAGGAGTGTGGATTCTCCAGACGGACCTGCACAATCGTGCCTTGCACCGTAACCGGCTTGTTCATGTCGAAGGCCGCGGCAAACGAGTGATGCGCCCACGCGGTCGCGGTCGCGGCAACGGACACGAGACTCCACACCAGCGCCGTGCGGATTGCTCGTCTCATCTGAGACCTCCTTGACGAGTCAGGGGTTGGATTCTAACGCGAAGTCGATGAATCCTCTCGGCGGATCGACGCGCGTCAGCTTGACTCGGACGCGATCGCCGACTTGAACGGCGCGGCCGCCGTGCACCTCGAGCTTCCCTTCGGCAAGTGGACGGCGCAGCCGGACCCAGGTGCCCTTCGGCGATGCGCCGGTCACGACCGCCTCGAACACCTCGCCGAGCCGATTTTGAAGCACCATCGCGGCGGCAGCCTTTCGCACCTGGCGCTCCACACGATTGGCGGCATCCTCCCGCTCCATGCAGCGTGCGGCAATGGCCGCCAGCGCCTCATCGCTGTAGGGCGCCTGCTGTCCGGCCAGCGCGGCCTTGATCAAGCGCTGCGTCACGAGGTCCGCAAACCGCCGGTTGGGCGCCGTCGAGTGGCTGTAATCGTCAGCCGCGAGCCCGAAGTGATCCGGTGTCGGCTCGTTCGGCAGCTCGACGACGTACTCGCCACGGCCGAGCAGCTTCACGACGCTCAGCGACAGATCTGCGAATCGTTCGGGGTTGGCTCGCCTCTGGCTCAGCAGCCACTGCTCGAGCGCGCGGCCATCCGGAGACGAGGGCAGCTGCGTACCTGTCTCGGCCGCGAGCGCGACGATGCGCGTCCACCGTTCAGGCATCCGGACGATGCGGCGAAGCGAGGAGAAGCCGCGAGACTCCAGAAACTGCGCCGTGCAGCTGTTGACGGCGATCATGAAGTCCTCGATCAACTCGGCGGCGCGCGTGCGGCCCAGGGCAGCGACGTCGCGCACCGAGTCGCCGTCGAACACGGGACGTCCCTCGATGGTTTCGAGCGTCAGCGCACCGCGCCGGTGCCGCGACTCTTTCAACGCGCGCGCGGCGGCGTCCTGTCGGCGCAGATTCTCGTCGAGTCCCTTGACGGCCCGCAGCCTGGCAGGCGCAGGTCCCTCACCTTCGAGCCACGCGCCCACTGAGGGGTAGGCCAGCTTAGCGTGATTGCGCACCGTCGCGAGATACACCTCCGCGCTGCGAATCTCCCCATTCTCGCCCATCGTCATGTCGACGACAACGGCGGGACGATCCTCACCCTCGTTCAACGAGGTCAGATCGGTGGACAACCGCTCCGGCAGCATCGGAAAGATCTCGGCGGGTGTGTAGACGGACGTGGTGTTGGTCGAGGCGTGCCGATCGATCGGGGAATCGCAGGGCACCAGTGCGTCCACGTCGGCGATGGCGACCAGGATTGCGATGTCGCCATCGCTGCGAGCGTCGGCCACGGACAACTGGTCGAGATCGCGCGAGTCGTCGTTGTCGATGGAACACCACAGCAGGTGGCGCAGGTCTCTGCGCTTGGCCGTCGGGTAAGCGCCGTCGGACAGGTGCTGCATCTGCTCCGCGGCGGCCGGGGAAGACTCCGGCTCGAACCCGCGCTCGATCATCGCGCGCCGCGCGATGTCTCTGAGCATCGCGCGAGGGTTAGACATCCGATCTCACTTGTTGCCGATCTGTCATCGCTTCGTCGTGTTGCTGTAATGTCTGTCAACACATACTACCCGTTCATAGAAGAGGTAGGAGGACGTATGGTCTCGTTGCGTGTTCTTTCGACAATGACTTTCGCGCTGGTACTCGGAATGGCAGGTGCGCATTACGCCGCGGCCAAGTCGGCCGGGCCCCGGCTCACGTTTACGAAACTCTGGACGCACGGCCATACGACAGCGGGACAGTTGTCGGAGATCGCCGCGTTCGATGCGACCACCAACACCATCTGGGTGGTAGGTATCGTGGGCGTGGACGTGCTCCACGCGCGTACAGGGGAACTGATCACACACATCGATGTCACCGCGCATGGCGCAGTCAACAGCGTGGCCATCCACGATGGGCTCGCCGCGTTTGCCGTCGAGGCCGCAAGCCAGTCGGCCACGTGTCCCTCGTGCGATAGACGCAATCCGGGAAAGGTCCTCTTCTACGACACCGCCACGCGTCTGCCCAGCGACGGCGTCAATGAGGTCACCGTCGGATCGGTGCCCGACATGCTGACATTCACTCACGACGGCCGTCTCCTGCTCGTCGCGAACGAGGCAACGCCAAACGTCGCCGCCGACACCGCGTATCTGTCCGTCGATCCGCCGGGCAGCGTCAGCGTCATCGACGTCGCGAGCCGCACTGTCGTTGCCACCCCAGTGGTGACCGACGCACCCACGTCGGGCAACAATCTCCGTTTGCCGATTAGCACCGGGATGGACTTCGAGCCGGAGTACATCGCCATCAATGACGACGACACGCTGGCGTTCGTGACCGTGCAGGAAGCGAACGGCATCGCCATCCTCGATCTGGCAACGTACGAATTCACAAACCTGATCGGTCTCGGCGTCAAGAATTTCAACGTCGCCGGCAACGAGATCGACCCGAGAGACGACACACCGGCATCGGTGTCGTTCCAGCGAGTGGCGGCCAAGGGCTTCTATATGCCGGATGGCGTGGCCACGTACAAGCACCAGGGCACGACATATCTAGTGATGGCCAACGAAGGAGACTTCCGCGAAGACAACGCCGATCGTTCGGCGGCCAGCAGTTTCGGCGCGGCCGCTCCACTTGATCGTCTGCGTGTGTCCAACCGGGACTCCTCGGCAGGCAACCTGTTCGCAACCGGCGCCCGGTCGTTCTCGATCCGCACGACCAATGGTGAACTGGTTTACGACAGCGGCGGCATCCTGGACCGCGAAGCGCACGCGCGGCAGGTTTATGACGATGGCCGCAGCCGCGACAAAGGCGTGGAACCGGAAGGTGTTGCGCTCCTGAAGATCGACGGCCGCACCTTCGCCTTCATCGGCCTGGAACGCGCGACGACCGCCGCCGTCGCGGTCTTCGACATCACCGAACCGTCGGAGACCGTCTTCGTGGAAATGATCGTGACGCCCGGCGATCTCTCGCCCGAGGGGCTCATCGCCTACAAGTACCGCGGCAACTACTACCTGGCGATCGCCAACGAGGTGGTCGCCCCGGGCGCGACCACGAGCCATACCACGCTGTATCTGATCGGTCGCGCCCACGGGAAAGACGACGACAACGAGGAGTGAGTGTGTCAGCCGACGGGTTGCAGCATCTTCATGTTGTCAATCACGTCGGTCACGCCCTCGGTTTCACGCGCCAGTGCCATGGCGCGATCGTGCTCGGTCTTCGAGTCGACGATCCCGCTCAGCGTCACAGTAGTACCGCGCGTCGTCACGTTGATTGATCGCGCTTTGACGAGATCGTCAAGCGCCATCTTCGCTTTGATCTTGGTGGTGAGCGCCGCTTCCTCGAGCGTCGCGCCGACCGTGCTGGCGGCTGTGCCGGCTTTTTCGCCAATCTGAGCCGCGCCCTCACGCGCGCGGGCGACGGTGTCTGACGTCTCTGCCCGGCTCGACAGGCTCACCGCCTGACCGCTCCGGTTGCTGAGGTATCCAAACACGAAGGCCCCGATGATTGCGATCAGGACCACGGCAATCAGCAGACGTAGGATCGACATTGCATCCTCCGCTAGCTGAATCATTCAAGCGGGTTGCCAGTCCCGCCGGTCCGGCTGAAGCCGGACACTAGCGCTTCCGCGCATCGGAGACGATCCGACCGTCCTTAATCGTCACCATTACCTTGAGCAGGTCGCTGAGATTGGTCAACGGATTACCATCGATGAGCACGATGTCGGCCACCTTGCCCGGCTCGAGCGTACCAAAGTCCTGCTTGAGCGTGGACCTGGCCGCACCTTGGCCCATGATTTTGCTGATGTCGCGCGGCGAGAACACCAGGCTGAGCGCACGCAGTTCATCGGCAAGCGATTCCTTCGGCGGCCACGTCGTGTCGGTGCCGTAACCGTACGAGATGCCCGCTTCCCACAACAGTCGCGCGTTCACCGGTCCCTGACCGGCGCTCGACAACGTGTTCCATGGGAACGGCTGCGCGTCGCGGAAGAGCGGCGTATTGTCAGCGCCGAAATGGGGTACGAACACCTGCAGCGTCGACGTCATCGGAATGCCCGCGCTGGCAATGCGCTTCGTCTGCGCCTCGTCGAGCTGCCCGATGTGGGGTGTGTGCACGAGCACGTCGGGACGCGCCTCGACGGCGGCGAGCGTGTCGATAACAGAGACCGCGTGAGTAATCGTCGGCACGTTGCGCTTCTTGCCTTCGGCGACGATCAGTTTCAGCGTATCGACTTCCGGTCCGCCTGGCGTCGTAGTGATGATGGTCTTGATGTAGTCGTACTTTCGGCTGGCCACCGACTCGACCGCCTTAATCGTCTCGGCCTGCGCGATCGCACCCGCGGGCTCGGTCGGCCGAAGCGGCGGTCGCGATGTATCGAAGCGCGCCGGGTCACCGCCACGCCCGCCACCACCACCACGGCCAGCTGGTGCAGCCGGACGCGCCAGAGGGATGATCTCCCCCACCAGCAGGCGCGGCCCCTTCACCGTACCGCCATTAATCCGATCGCGCAGCTCGATCGCTTGATCGGGACAGATCGCGCACAGCACGGTGGTGAAGCCGGCGTCGAGAAACTCCTGCATCTGTGCGGGCGCG
>Ga0209382_10010231_pt1 | contig 11708 bp, 5 predicted proteins | sample SoiMetdeltSBSDD5_FD_187599 | JGI IMG/M metagenome (GOLD analysis project Ga0209382, IMG submission 187599) | Bulk soil microbial communities from a Populus tree surrounding site in Tennessee, USA - Soil MetaG P. deltoides SBSDD5 (SPAdes) (version 2) | ecosystem: Environmental > Terrestrial >...
AAAATCTTGGTAATCGCCGCCGTCAACGACGTCTTCCCATGGTCAACATGACCAATCGTCCCAATATTGCAGTGCGGCTTCGATCGCTCAAACTTCGCTTTGGCCATCAGTCAATCTCCATGGGCCCTGGCGGGGCAGTGATCAGGCGTATTTTGCAACCACTTCATCGGCCACATTGCGGGGGACCTCCGCATAATGGTCGAACTGCATCGTATAGGCGGCGCGTCCCTGGCTCATCGAGCGCAGATTGTTGACATAGCCGAACATGTTGGCGAGCGGCACCATGGCGGACACCACCTGGGCGTTGCCGCGGCTGTCGGTCCCGGCGATCTGGCCGCGCCGCGAGTTCAGATCGCCGATGACGCTGCCGAGATACTCCTCCGGCGTCACCACCTCGACCTTCATGATCGGCTCGAGCAGGACCGGCGCCGACTTCTGCAGCGCTTCCCGCAGCGCCGTGCGCGCCGCAATCTCGAAGGCGATGGTCGAGGAATCGACCTCGTGATAGGCGCCGTCGATCAGCGCCACCTTCACATCGACCACCGGGAAGCCGATGATCGTGCCGGAGGTCATCACCGAATTGAGGCCCTTCTCGACACCCGGGATGAACTCCTTCGGCACCACGCCGCCGACGATCTCATTGTCGAACTCGAAGCCCTTGCCCTTCTCGTTGGGCTCGACCACAAGCTTCACCCGGGCATATTGGCCGGTGCCGCCGGTCTGCTTCTTATGGGTGTAATCCACCTCGGTGCGCCGGGTGATGGTCTCGCGATAGGCGACCTGCGGCGCGCCGACATTGACCTCGACCTTGTGGGTCCGCTTCAGGATGTCGACCTTGATGTCGAGATGGAGCTCACCCATCCCCTTGATGATGGTCTGGCCCGACTCCTGGTCGGTCGAGACATAAAAGGAAGGATCCTCGGTCGCCAGCTTGTTGAGCGCCAGCGCCATCTTCTCCTGGTCGCCCTTGGTCTTGGGCTCGATCGCCATCTCGATGACCGGGTCCGGGAACTCCATGCGCTCGAGGATCACCGGCTTGGCGACATCGCACAGCGTATCGCCGGTGCGGGTTTCCTTGAGGCCGACCAGCGCCACGATGTCGCCGGCATAGGCTTCCGAGATCTCCTCGCGCGAATTGGCGTGCATCAGCACCATGCGGCCGATGCGATCGGTCTTGCCCCGTGTCGAATTGAGAACGGTCGAGCCCTTGGCGAGGCGCCCGGAATAGATGCGCGCGAAGGTCAGGACGCCATAGGGATCGTCCATGATCTTGAAGGCGAGCATCGCCATCGGCTCGTCGTCCGTCGAGCTCCGCACCACCTCGGCATCGTTCCGCGGGTCGATGCCCTTGATGGGCGGAACATCGACCGGCGACGGCAGATAGTCCACCACCGCGTCGAGCAGCGGCTGAACACCCTTGTTCTTGAAGGCCGATCCGCAAAGGACCGGGAAGAAGGCACCGGTGATCACCGCCTTGCGCAGGAGCCGCTTGATCGTGTCGTTGTCGATCTCCTCGCCGGAGAGATAGGCCTCCATCGCCGCCTCGTCGAGATCGACGCAGGCCTCGATCATCTCGAGGCGGGCCTCCGCCGCCCGCTCGGCGAGCTCCGTCGGAATCGCCTCGTCATGGAACTTGGCGCCGAGGCCCTCGTCCTCCCACACCACCGCTTTCATGCGCACGAGATCGATAATGCCCTTGAACGACGCTTCCGCCCCATAGGGCAGCTGAATGGGCACCGGCTTGGCGCCGAGCCGCGTCCGGATGTCGGCGAGGCAGCGCTCGAAATCGGCGCCGGTCTTGTCCATCTTGTTGCAGAACACGATGCGCGGGACACGATACTTGTCGCCCTGGCGCCACACGGTTTCGGTCTGCGGCTCGACGCCCTGATTGGAATCGAGCACGCACACCGCGCCGTCGAGCACGCGAAGGCTGCGCTCCACCTCGATGGTGAAGTCGACATGGCCGGGCGTGTCGATGATGTTCAGCCGCTTGTCCTGCCAGAAGGTGGTGGTGGCAGCGGAGGTGATGGTGATGCCCCGCTCCTGCTCCTGCTCCATCCAGTCCATGGTGGCAGCGCCGTCATGAACCTCGCCGATCTTATGGCTCTTGCCCGAATAATAGAGGATGCGCTCGGTCGTCGTGGTCTTGCCGGCATCGATATGGGCCATGATGCCGAAATTGCGGTAATCCTCGATTTTGTGTTTGCGCGGCATGGCGTCAAATCCTCAAGCCTTCGTCACCAGCGATAGTGCGAGAAGGCACGGTTCGCCTCCGCCATCCGGTGCGTGTCCTCCCGCTTCTTGACGGCCGTGCCACGATTGTTGGCGGCGTCCAGCAGCTCTCCCGAGAGCCGCTCCACCATGGTGTTCTCGTTGCGCCCGCGGGCGGCGGTGATCAGCCAGCGGATCGCCAGCGCCTGGCGCCGCTCGGTGCGCACCTCCACCGGCACCTGGTAGGTCGCGCCGCCGACGCGGCGAGAACGCACCTCGATTGCCGGGCTGACATTGTCGAGCGCCTGATGAAACACCGCCAGCGGATCCTGCTTGGTGCGGTCCTGAATCCGGTCGAAGGCGCCATAGACGATCGACTCGGCAACCGACTTCTTACCCTGCAGCATCAGGTTGTTCATGAACTTCGACAGCACGACATCGCCGAATTTCGGATCCGGATTGATATCGCGGCGAACGGCACGGTGGCGTCGGGACATGTCTCTCTTCCTCTCGTCCGCTACTTCGGACGCTTGGCGCCGTATTTCGAGCGCCGCTGCCGGCGCTTGCCGACCCCTTGGGTGTCGAGCACGCCGCGAATGATGTGGTAGCGCACACCCGGCAGGTCCTTGACCCGGCCGCCGCGGATCATCACCACCGAATGCTCCTGCAGATTGTGACCCTCGCCCGGTATGTAGCTCACCACCTCGAACCCGTTGGTCAGGCGTACCTTGGCAACCTTCCGCAGGGCCGAGTTGGGCTTTTTCGGCGTCGTCGTATAGACGCGCGTGCACACTCCCCGCTTCTGCGGGCAAGCCTGCATGGCCGGGACCTTGTTGCGCGTCCGCGGCGAAATGCGCGGCTTGCGGATAAGTTGGTTGATCGTCGGCATCGGTTCGCGTGCACTCTCGAAAGGTTCATCCTGGCGTCACCGGACATTCCCGAGTGTCAAACACCCGAAACAGCACCCCAGCATCCCGGCTTCCCGATGCTGAATGCCGCTCATCAGAGGACCGCGCGGCATCCGCCACGAGGTCATGTCCCGCGATGATAAGCTGTTTCCGGCAGCGTTTAGACAAGTGACAACGCGTCTACGGCCTGCCACCCGAAAACGCGCGGAACATACTGACGCCTCCCAGCTGCGTCAAGCAGCAAATACGCCGGTTTCCGGCTATTTGGGCTTGTGGCGGACGAAGATCTACCCTCCCGCCCCGATTCGATGCGATTCCGGTCATATCCTCGCCTGAGCGCCGCGCCAATCTGGCCAATGGACGGCTGCCGTACCGCTGGATGAGGAGGATCCCGACACATGACAAAGCCGCTGCGTACCTGGTGGCACGAGCTCAATACCTGGGAGCCCGACGCCGCCCGTGCCTTTTACGGGCGGACGCTCGGCTGGGAGTTCGAGAAAGTCGCGCTCCCCGATGCCGCCGAGTACTGGATCGCGCGCAAGGAAGGCAAGCCGGTGGGTGGCGTTTTCGCCCTCAGCGAGCCGGACTATGCGGGCATCCCTTCACATTGGATGACCTATATGGCGGTTGCCGATATCGGCCAGGCCGAGCGGGCGACTGCTTTTGCAGGCGGCGAGATCATGCGGCCTGCAACGCACATTCCTGGCGTTGGCAAGCTCGCCGTCGTGACCGATGCGGCGGGTGCGATGATCGGGCTGATCGAGCCCGATCCCTACCACGCCCTCTCCGAAACTGCCGCGTGAGGTCTCGAAGACGCAGCTTGCAAGGTACGGCGTCGGCTGCTCGAGACAATGCTCACCAGGTTTCGTAACGGTTTGTTCGGTTAGTCAACCTCTCATCTGAAGAAAACGGCCCGGTCGATTGCCGGGCCGTTCGTCCTTGTAAGAGGGGCGCCGTCGGCTACTCCGCCGCCGGCAGGACCTCGCCCGACTGCTTCGCCTGCTCCTCGAGGATCAGGTTGTCGCGCTTCTCGGCGATCTGCTTGAACCGGGCGAGCGTGCCGCCGGTGCCGGCCGGGATCAGCCGCCCGACGATGACGTTCTCCTTCAAGCCCTCGAGCGTGTCGACCTTGCCGGACACCGCCGCCTCGGTCAGCACCCGGGTGGTCTCCTGGAACGATGCGGCCGAGATGAACGACCGGGTCTGCAGCGACGCTTTGGTGATGCCGAGCAGCACCGGATTGGCTGTCGCCGGCTTGCCGCCTTCCGACTCGACCTTGGCATTGATCTCGTCGAGCTCGATGCGGTCGAGCTGCTCGCCGGGCAAGAGCGTGGTGTCGCCGGAGGAGACGATCTCCACCTTCTGCAGCATCTGGCGAACGATCACCTCGATATGCTTGTCGTTGATCGACACGCCCTGCAGCCGGTAGACCTCCTGGATCTCGTTGACCAGGAACGAGGCAAGATCCTCCACGCCCTTGATCGCCAGAATGTCGTGCGGCGCCGGATTGCCGTCGAGAATGTACTCGCCCTTCTCGATGAAGTCTCCTTCCTGAACGGGCAAATGCTTGCCCTTCGGGATGAGATACTCGATCGGCTCGAGCGACTCGTCGGTCGGCACGATGCGGATCCGCCGCTTGTTCTTGTAGTCGCGGCCGAACTCCACCCGTCCCGACACCTCGGCGATGATCGCATGGTCCTTCGGCCGACGCGCCTCGAACAGCTCCGCCACCCGCGGCAGACCACCGGTTATGTCGCGGGTCTTGGCGCTTTCCAGCGGAATGCGGGCCAGCACGTCGCCAGCCTTGACGCCGGCATTCGGATCCACCGACAGAATGGCGTTGGCCGGCAGCATGTAGCGTGCGTCCGTGCCGCGGGCGAGCTTGATCAGCTTGCCCCTGCCATCCTTGATCACGATCGCCGGCTTGAGGTGCTCGCCGCGGACATTGCCCTTCGTATCCACCACCACGCGATTGGTGATGCCGGTCGACTCGTCGGTCTGCTCCGCCACCGACAGGCCCTCGACCAGGTCCTCATATTCGACATGGCCGTTGGCCTCGGTCATGATCGGCCGGGTGTAGGGGTCCCACTCCGCCAGCCGCATGCCGCGCTTCACCTTGTCGCCCTCGTCGGCAAACAGGCGGGTGCCATAGGTGATCTTGTGGACCGCCCGCTCGGTGCCGTTGGCATCCTCGATGACCAGCGACATGTTGCGGCCCATCACGATGAGCTTGCCGGAGGAGTCGCGAACGACATTCCGGTTGCGCATCCTGACGATGCCGTCGTGGTTCGACTCGATGAAGGATTCATCGAGCACCTGTGCGGTGCCGCCGATATGGAAGGTGCGCATGGTGAGCTGGGTTCCCGGCTCGCCGATCGACTGAGCCGCGATCACGCCCACCGCCTCGCCCATGTTCACCGGCGTGCCGCGCGCCAGGTCGCGCCCGTAGCACTTGGCACAGACGCCGAACTTGGTGGCGCAGGTCAGCACCGAGCGGATCCGGACGTTCTGGATTCCCGCCTTTTCGATCGCCTCGACATGGCTTTCGAGGATCTCGTCATTGCGCGCGACCAGAACGGCGCCGCTCACCGGGTCCTTGACATCCTCGGCCGCCGTGCGCCCGAGCACCCTGCTGCCCAGCGATGCGATGACCTCGCCGGCATCGATCAGCGGCCGCGCCGTGATCGACTCCTCGGTCCCGCAATCATCCTCGGTGATGATGCAGTCCTGGGCAACATCGACGAGCCGGCGCGTCAGATAGCCGGAATTGGCCGTTTTCAGAGCGGTGTCGGCGAGACCCTTGCGGGCGCCATGGGTCGAGTTGAAGTACTCGAGCACCGACAGGCCCTCCTTGAAGTTGGAGATGATCGGTGTCTCGATGATCTCGCCCGACGGCTTGGCCATGAGTCCGCGCATGCCGGCCAGCTGCTTCATCTGGGCCGGCGACCCGCGGGCGCCAGAATGGGCCATCATGTAGATCGAGTTGACCGGCTTTTCGCGGCCGGTCTCCGGCTCGACCTGCACCGCCGAGATTCGCGACATCATCTCGTCGGCCACCCGGTCGGTGCACTTCGCCCAGGCATCGACCACCTTGTTGTACTTCTCGCCCTGGGTGATCAGCCCGTCGATATATTGCTGCTCGTACTCCTTGGCGAGCTCGCGCGTCTCCTCGACCAGCCGCTCCTTCGTATCCGGAATGACCATGTCGTCCTTGCCGAAGGAGATGCCTGCCTTGAACGCGTGATAGAAGCCGAGGCCCATGATCTTGTCGCAGAAGATTACCGACTCCTTCTGCCCGCAATGGCGGTATACGGCGTCGATCATCTTCGAGATCTCGCGCTTGGTCAGGAGCTTGTTGCACAGCTCCAGGCTGATGCCAGGCTCGCGTGGCAGCAGCTCGCCGATCTTCATCCGGCCCGGCGTGGTCTCGAAGACCTTCGACACCTCCTTGCCGTCGAGCCCGATATATTTGAACCGCGCCTTGATCTTGGCATGCAGCGTCACCACGCCGCTCGCCAGCGCATGGTCGATCTCGGCCATGCTGGCAAACAGCTTGCCCTCGCCCGGCTCGCCATTGCGGACAAGCGAGAGATAGTAGAGACCGAGCACGATATCCTGCGACGGCACGATGATCGGGGCGCCATTGGCCGGGTGCAGGATGTTGTTGGTCGACATCATCAGCACCCGCGCCTCGAGCTGCGCCTCGAGCGACAGCGGCACATGCACCGCCATCTGGTCGCCGTCGAAATCGGCGTTGAACGCGGCGCAGACCAGGGGATGGAGCTGGATCGCCTTGCCTTCGATCAGCGTGGGCTCGAACGCCTGGATCCCGAGACGGTGCAGCGTCGGCGCCCGGTTCAGCAGCACCGGATGCTCCCGGATCACCTCGTCGAGAATGTCCCAGACCTCGGGCTTCTCCTTCTCGACCAGCTTCTTTGCCTGCTTGACGGTGGCCGACAAGCCCTTGGCATCGAGCCGCGAATAGATGAACGGCTTGAACAGCTCGAGCGCCATCTTCTTCGGCAGCCCGCACTGATGCAGCTTGAGCTCGGGACCGACCACGATGACCGAGCGGCCGGAATAGTCGACGCGCTTGCCGAGGAGATTCTGGCGGAACCGGCCCTGCTTGCCCTTCAGCATGTCGGCGAGCGACTTCAGCGGCCGCTTGTTGGCGCCGGTGATGACCCGACCACGCCGACCATTGTCGAACAGCGCGTCCACCGCCTCCTGCAGCATGCGCTTCTCGTTGCGGATGATGATGTCCGGTGCCCTGAGCTCGATCAGCCGCTTCAGCCGGTTGTTGCGGTTGATGACGCGCCGGTACAGGTCGTTGAGGTCGGAGGTGGCGAACCGTCCGCCATCCAGCGGCACCAGCGGCCGGAGCTCCGGCGGGATCACCGGCACGACGGTCAGGATCATCCACTCCGGGCGATTGCCGGACTCGATGAAGGCCTCGACGATCTTCAGCCGCTTGGCAAGCTTCTTGGGCTTGAGGTCCGAGGTCGACTCGGCGATCTCCTTGCGCAGATCGTCCCGGAGCTTCTCGAGATTGATCCCGGTCAGGAGCTCGCGCACCGCCTCGGCGCCGATCGAGGCAGTGAAACCATCCTCGCCATAGCTGTCGATGGCGGTGAGATATTCCTCCTCCGACAGGAGCTGGTGCAGCTTGAGCGGCGTCAGCCCGGGCTCGAGCACGATGTAGTTCTCGAAATAGAGCACCCGCTCGATGTCCTTCAGCGTCATGTCGAGCAGGAGCCCGATGCGCGACGGCAGCGACTTCAGGAACCAGATATGCGCCACCGGGGCGGCGAGCTCGATATGGCCCATCCGCTCCCGCCGGACTTTGGCGAGGGTGACCTCGACGCCGCATTTTTCGCAGATGATGCCCTTGTACTTCATCCGCTTGTACTTGCCGCACAGGCACTCGTAATCCTTGATGGGCCCGAAGATCCGGGCGCAGAACAGCCCGTCGCGCTCCGGCTTGAAGGTGCGATAGTTGATGGTCTCCGGCTTCTTGATCTCGCCGAAGGACCAGGAATTGATTTTCTCAGGAGAGGCAATGGAGATCCGGATCTGGTCGAAAGTCTGAGGCTGACCAGCCGGGGCAAAGACGTTCATGACCTCTTGTTTCATCAGTCGATCGACTCCTTGAAAAATCTGTAACTGTTCATGCCCTCGCCCTTCTCCCCGCGTCCGGGGAGAAGGGGGGCGGCGCAGCCCCTGCGGGGTTCTTGCTGTTTCAACTCAACTCTGACCCTGGAGATCGACATTCAACCCGAGAGAGCGCATCTCCTTCACGAGCACATTGAAGCTCTCCGGAATACCTGCCTCGAACGTGTCGTCCCCTCTGACGATCGCCTCATAGACCTTGGTACGACCGGCCACGTCGTCCGATTTCACCGTCAACATCTCCTGCAGTGTAAAGGCGGCACCATAGGCCTCGAGCGCCCACACCTCCATCTCGCCGAAGCGCTGTCCGCCGAACTGAGCCTTGCCGCCGAGCGGCTGCTGGGTGACCAGCGAATAAGGTCCGATCGAGCGGGCATGGATCTTGTCGTCGACGAGATGATGGAGCTTCAGGATATATATGTATCCGACCGTCACTTTGCGATCGAACGGCTCGCCGGTCCGTCCGTCGTAAAGCGTGACCTGGCCGGAGCGGTTGAGCCCCGCCGCTTCCAGCATCTCGCCGATATCCTCCTCGCGGGCGCCGTCGAACACCGGTGTTGCGATCGGCACACCGTTCTTGAGGTTGCCGGCGAGCTCGAGCGTCTCGTCGTCGTCGAGCCCGGTCACCGCCTCGTCCTTGCCGTAGATCTTGTGAAGCTCGTCCTTGAGCGGCTTGATCTTGCCGCCGCCCCGAAAGGCCTCCAGCATCTCGCCGATCTTGCGGCCGAGCCCGGCACAGGCCCATCCGAGATGAGTCTCGAGGATCTGGCCGACATTCATCCGGCTCGGCACGCCGAGCGGATTGAGCACCACGTCGACCGGCGTCCCGTCCTCGAGATACGGCATGTCCTCGTCCGGAACGATCCGCGACACCACACCCTTGTTGCCATGCCGCCCGGCCATCTTGTCGCCCGGCTGGATCTTGCGCTTCACCGCCACGAAGACCTTGACCATCTTCATGACGCCCGGCGGCAGCTCATCGCCCCGCTGCAGCTTTTCGACCTTGTCGAGGAAGCGGTCCTCGAGGCGCTTCTTCGACTCTTCATATTGCTGCCGCATGGCTTCGAGCTCAGACAGCGCCCGCTCGTTCTGCAGCGCGATGTTCCACCACTGCGAGCGCGGCATGTCCTCGAGCGCCGACTTGCCGATCTTGCCCTCGATCTTATGGCCCTTCGGGCCGCCCGAGGCGATCTTGCCGACCAGGAAGTCGGCAAGGCGCCCATAGGCATTGCGGTCCAGAATGGCGAGCTCGTCGTCGCGGTCCTTGGCCAGACGCTCGATCTCTTCCCGCTCGATGGCGAGCGCGCGCTCATCCTTGTCGACGCCATGGCGGTTGAACACCCTGACCTCGACGACGGTGCCCGACACTCCCGGCGGCAGCCTGAGCGACGTGTCGCGAACATCCGACGCCTTCTCGCCGAAGATCGCGCGGAGCAGCTTCTCCTCGGGCGTCATCGGACTCTCGCCCTTCGGCGTGATCTTGCCGACCAGAATGTCGCCCGGCTTCACCTCGGCCCCGATATACACGATGCCGGCTTCGTCGAGGTTCTTGAGCGCCTCCTCGCCGACATTCGGAATATCGCGGGTGATCTCCTCCGGGCCGAGCTTGGTGTCGCGCGCCATGACGTCGAACTCCTCGATATGGATCGAGGTGAAGACGTCATCGCGGACCATCCGCTCGGACAATAGGATCGAGTCCTCGAAATTGTAGCCGTTCCACGGCATGAAGGCGACGAGCACATTCTGGCCGAGCGCCAGGTCGCCGAGATCAGTCGAGGGACCGTCGGCAATGATGTCGCCGGCTTCGACCTGGTCGCCGACCCTGACCAGCGGCCGCTGGTTGATGCAGGTGTTCTGGTTCGACCGCTGGAATTTCGCCAGCGTATAGATGTCGACACCGGATTTGGTGGGATCGGTCTCCTCCGTCGCCCGGATGACGATGCGCTTGGCATCGACCTGGTCGACGACTCCGGTCCGCCGCGCGGTGATCGCCGCCCCGCTGTCGCGCGCCACCACCGACTCCATGCCGGTGCCGACGAGCGGCGCATTGGTGCGCACCAGCGGCACCGCCTGCCTCTGCATGTTGGAGCCCATCAGCGCCCGGTTGGCGTCATCATTCTCCAGGAACGGAATGAGCGCCGCCGCCACCGACACCAGCTGCTTCGGCGACACGTCGGCGAAATCGACGCGGTCCGCCGGCACCAGCAGCACATCGCCATGATGGCGCACCGTCACCATCTCCTCGGCGAACTTGCCGTCCTTGGTCAGCGGCACATTGGCCTGGGCGATATAATGCTTGGTCTCCTCGGTCGCCGACAGATAACGCACCTCGTTGGTCACCTTGCCGTTGACCACCCGCCGGTACGGCGTCTCGATGAAGCCGTATTTGTTGACCCGGGCATAGGTCGCCAGCGAGTTGATGAGACCGATATTCGGCCCCTCCGGCGTCTCGATCGGACAGATCCGGCCATAATGCGTCGGATGCACGTCGCGCACCTCGAAGCCGGCGCGCTCGCGCGTCAGGCCGCCCGGCCCGAGCGCCGACAGGCGCCGCTTGTGCGTGATCTCGGACAGCGGGTTGGTCTGGTCCATGAACTGCGACAGCTGCGAGGAGCCGAAGAACTCCCGGACAGCGGCCGCCGCCGGTTTGGCGTTGATCAGGTCATGCGGCATCACCGTGTCGATATCGACCGACGACATGCGCTCCTTGATGGCGCGCTCCATCCGCACCAGCCCGAGCCGGTACTGGTTCTCCATCAGCTCGCCGACCGATCGGACACGCCGGTTGCCGAGATGGTCGATATCGTCGATCTCGCCCTTGCCGTCGCGCAGATCGGCAAGCGTTTTGACCACCGCCAATATGTCCTCCTTGCGCAGCGTGCGCACGGTATCGGGGCAGTCCAGCTCGAGCCGCATGTTCATCTTCACCCGACCGACCGCCGACAGGTCGTAGCGCTCCTCGTCGAACAGGAGGCCGTTGAACAGCGCCTGCGCCGTCTCCCGGGTCGGCGGCTCGCCGGGGCGCATCACCCGATAGATCTCGAGCAGCGCCTGGTCGTAGCTCTCGACCTTGTCGGCTTTCAGCGTGTTGCGGATGTAGCCGCCGGTGTTGATATGGTCGATATCGAGCAGGCTGAGCTTGGAGTAACCGGCATCCTTGAGTGCCGTCAGCAGCTTCTCGTCGATCTCGTCGCCCGCCTCGGCATGGATCAGGCCGGTTTTGGGATCGACCAGCTCGTCGGCCAGATAATGCCCATAGAGATCCTCGTCGCGGACCAGGAGCTCCTTGAGACCGTCGTCGGCGAGCTTCCGGGCGAGCCGGGGCGTGATCTTCTTCCCGGCCTCGACCACAACCTGCCCGGTCTTAGCGTCGATCAGATCCGAGGTCGGCTTCATGCCGCGATAGCGTTGCGGATCGAA
>Ga0209382_10010232_pt1 | contig 11708 bp, 11 predicted proteins | sample SoiMetdeltSBSDD5_FD_187599 | JGI IMG/M metagenome (GOLD analysis project Ga0209382, IMG submission 187599) | Bulk soil microbial communities from a Populus tree surrounding site in Tennessee, USA - Soil MetaG P. deltoides SBSDD5 (SPAdes) (version 2) | ecosystem: Environmental > Terrestrial >...
CCGTTCCGCGGAGGTCAGGGTTTCGCAGATCTGGTGCAGGATCTCGCCGTCGCCGCTGGAAGACGTGAATACCGTCGCCGTGGCGGCGGCGTCGCGCTCGGCGTTCGTGAATGCCTCGAAGCCGACAGCCAGCGCCAGCTTGACCGGAATGCCGGTGCGGCGGCGCTCGGCCGCGGGCAGCCGCTCGCTGGCGGTAACGACGGCGGGCGTGGAGACATAGGGCTCGCCTCCCGTCAGCACGGGACGGCTCGCCTGCCAACCGTTCAGCCCCGGCCCCAGCAGTCCGACCCCTTCGACAAAGATGCGCATCAGTCCGCCGCCGCGAGAATCAGGCTGCAATTACTGCCGCCGAAGCCGAAGGAGTTGCTCAGCACCCGGTTCACGCGGGCGTCCCGGTTTGCGAGCAGGTGGTTGCATTTCAACGCCGGGTCGATGTGTTGCGTGTGCATGTTTCCGGGCATCAGGTCATTGCAGATCGCGAGGATGGAAATGATGGCCTCGGTAATCCCGGCCGCGCCCAGCAGATGTCCGGTCCAGCCCTTGGTGGAACTGCACGGAGTCTCGTCACCGAACAACTCGAACACCGCCTTGTCTTCGCTGGCATCGTTGCTTTTGGTGGCGGTGCCGTGCAGGTTGATGTAGTCGATGTCCTTGGCGGCAAGGCCTGCGGCAGCGAGTGCCCGCTGCATGGCAAGCCTTGCGCCCATGCCCTCGGGATGCGGCGTGGACATGTGGTATGCATCGCAGCTCTCGCCGACGCCGAGCACCAAGGCGGCGGCTTGATCCGGTTTTGCCGATGGCTTCTCCAGCAGCGCGAAGCCCGCGCCCTCGCCGATGGAGATGCCGTCGCGGTCTACGTCGCTGGGGCGGCACGGCGTGCGCGACACCAGCCCGAGGGAGCTGAAGCCATAGAGCGTCGTCAAGCAAAGCGTATCGACTCCGCCGACCACCGCGGCATCGCAGATGCCGGCTGCCATCATGCGCGCAGCGTTGCCAAAGACCTTGGCTGACGAGGAACACGCCGAGGAAACCACGACGGCCGGCCCCCTCAAGCCCAGGGTGCGCTGCACGAAATCCCCCAGCGAAAAACTGTTCTGCGTTTCGGCGTAGTGCAAATCCGCTGGCAAGGCTCCCGTTTGCGGGTCGCGGCGGCGATAGGCCAGCTCGGTCTGCAAGATGCCCGAGGTGCTCGTTCCCATGAAAACGCCGATGCGTCCGCTGCCGTATCTTGCGCGGGCTGCCGCAACCGCACCGCTGAAGCCATCCGCCTCCAAGCCCAAGTGCGCCAGCCGGTTGCTGCGGCAATCGTAGGCGGCGAGATCGGATCGGATGCGAACCTGATCCAAGCCCGAAACCTGTCCGATGCAGGTGTCGAGCACGGCTGTCTCGAAATTGCAGGCAGTCAACCCGGAGCGCCTGTCACGCAAGGCGCCGGTGACCGCGTCCGACCCGGCGCCCAGGCTGTTGACGATCGAGAAATGGCTGATGGCGAGTGGTTTCATGCTTGCACGACATTATGGAGTCTGCGTGGCGTCATTTGCCAATGGAAGACAGGTCCTCGTCCCTCATCGGCCCTCGCCGACTTCGTCTTGCGCGCGCGTGATCAGGATGGCGGAGAACGCGAGGCTCAGGATCGCGCCGATGCCGACGCTCGAACCGATGGCATGCAGCACCGGCACCTTCGAAAATGCCAGCACGCCGAAGCCGATCACGGTAGAGATGTTGGCAAACAGCAGTGAGACGAGCGTGCGCTCGCGGTCCTGGGCGGACGCCGTCTGGCGGTCGAAGAACAGCGAATAATTGGACCCGACTGCGACCACCAGCAGCAGGCCCACCAGGTGGAATATGGACAACTGGGTACCGCTCAGCACCAGCACGCTCGAAGTCACGATCACGGCCGCCGCCAGCGGCGCCAGCACGTCGAAAACGCGCCGCGGCGAACGCAGGCTGCCGAACAACAGCACGACGATCACGGCGGCGCCCAGCAGCGAGTAGTTGACGATTTCCGTGCGATACGTCCGGTACAAATGCTCCGACTCGCGCTTCAGATCCAGCAGCACGGCCTGCTTCCCGGGCAACCGCGCAATTTCCCGGGTTATGGCGGCGGGATCGGTCACGCCGCGCAGCGGCAGCATCGCCGCCCAACCTTCGCCGCGTTTGACCAGCAGAGAGTCCAGCTTCAAGGCGAGGCCGGTGCCTTGCAAGCTGCTGCGATCCAGCAATGATTGCTCCCTTGCCGCGGCCACGTCGCGCAGAAACGGCTCGAACAGGCCCGGGCGGAAAGGCAGACCCTGCAGCGCTTGCTGCAGGTTCTCGCGCAATGTCTGGGGCGCGGGCAACGCCGCCTGACCGGCGCGCTGCGACGCGAGACTGGGCAGGTAAGTGGCGGGAGACTCGAAACCTCCCAGCACACGCTGTTTCGACAACCGCTCGAGGATTTCGCCGATCTGCTCGCTGGCCTGAAGAACCGTTTCCTGATCCTTGGCGTTGACGACCAGCAAATGGCGTACGTCCGGCGCACCGATATCGCGGCGCATTTGCTCGTCCGATCGCTGGTCGCTGATCGGAATCGGGCTCAGGCTCGCCAGATCGTCGCTCCACAACGGGCCGGGCTGTGCGACCAGAAACACCACGGCGAGCGCGACCACAAGCATCAGGGAGTGGCGCAAGACCGGCGCCTGCCGCACCGCAGCGCTCACCCCGGCGACGAGCGCGGGTACTGTCTGCACGCTAAATCCGGCCGGTAGCAGCGCGGGGAGCACATGGCGCGTGACCGCCACCGCGACGATCAGGCCGGCAATGGAAAAAAGCCCCAATTGGGCGAGTCCCGGGAAGCCGGAAAGCAACATGGCGCTGAAGCCGCAGATGGAGGTGAGCACGCCCAACCGCAGCGTGGGCCAGATGCGGTCGAGCGTCTTGTGCGCCGGGGTCCCCGGAGTGATTCGCGTGAAGAGATAGATCGCATAGTCCACCCCTTCGCCGATCAGCGTGGCGCCAAAACCCAGCGTAATGCCGTGCACCGAACCGAAACCCAGACTGACCGCGGCGACTCCGGCAAGCGCGCCGCTCGCCACCGGCAGGAGCCCGAGCAGCAGCACGCGCAAGGAGCGGTACAGAAGGAGCAGCAAGGCGGCCACGAGCGACGTGGCGATCACGGAAAAATACAAAGCGTCGCCTTTGATGCTGGCGCGGCTGCTCACGGAAAAGACACTCGGGCCGGTCAACAGCAGCTTTTGCCCGGCACGACCGGTCGCCTCTGCGGCCTGCGAGAAGGTGCTCCGGATCAGATGGATGGCCCGCTCCTGCGCGTCGATGTCGTAGCCCGGAGCCATGGTTTGCGCGACCAGCAGCGCTCGCGTGCCATCTTTCGACATCCACACGCCGTGCTGCAGGTCAGGCCTCGCCTGTCCTTCGAACTGTTCCACGAGGCGCAGCAATTCGCCGCTTGGATCACTGGGCAGTACACGCTGCAGCAGCATGCCTGCCGGGGAGCCGAGCAGTCGCAGGTTCTCCTCCAGCGCTGCGCGCAACGCGGCGCTGGAAAAGTGGTCGGCGTTGACGGCCGGGCTCAGCAGATAACGGTTGCGCCAGAGCCAGTCGCGGTCCTTCGCCGAGCCGCCATCTTCCCCGTTATTGACGGAGACGAAGCTTTCCTGTCCGCGCAGTTGCGCGGCCAACCGCTTGCTGGTCACGGCCAGTGCTTCCGGCGTGCCCCCTTCGATGCCGATGAGTATGAGCCGGGACACCACGCCATCGCGCAACTGGTCTACTAGGACTTGCTGTGCTGGCGAGGGGGAGCGCGGCAGGAAAGCGGACAGATCCGTGCTGAACTCCGTCCGGCTGATCACGAGGACGCAGGCGAGGACGAAAGCCAGCCAGGCGCCGAGCGCCCGGCGTGACGCCATGTTCACAGCGCTTCCTCGGTGATGGTCATCACCGAACGATCGCCTTCGGCTTCAAGGATCTCGATGGTGCGAATCCGGTTCTTGCTGCCACTGATGCGGATTTCCCTGACCATCGCCTGCATTTTTGGCTCGCTGGGCGCGAGCAACAAGCGCCACTGATCGTCGCTGCCCTCCAGGCCGATCCGGTAAAAGCGGCTCAACGTCTGCAGGTCGCCGGCCAGCGTCGAACGGATGCTTTCGACGAACGCCCAGATGACTGGATAGTCCTGCAGCACGAGCGTGCGGCGCTGATTCCTGGCTTTGTTCTCCATGGTGAGACGGTCCTGCTCGAGCACCAGGCTTTCCGGATGGGGCAATAGAATGTGCTTCTCCAGGCGTCCCGGCGCGGTGTAGACCAGCACGCCGGAAAATTCCAGCGGTGCATTCAGGATGGCCAGGTACTTGCGTTCGACGAATTTGCCCCTGGCGGACTTGACCTGCGCCAGACTTTGCATCAGTTGCTCGACTCCCCAGCCCGCGGCAGGCGTCGTCCCGGCCGCGGCCGGCGCGCAAATGCCGGCCGCGGTCAGCAGAAGCGCTGCAAGCAGGCGGCGCATCAAGACGCCATTCCTTTTCTTGCTGCCAGCCCGGCGACGAGCTCGTCGAGCAGCTGGCGCGGCAACTTGCCGGCGGCATTGCGCGGCAGGGCTTCCACGAAGCAAAGCGGGCGAGGCAGAAAGGCGGCGTCGATGCGCTGTCGCAGGGCGCTCGTTACCGTTTCGCCAGTGAGCCCCGGCGCCACGACAAAAGCCATCAACCGCGTGACCGCGCCGTCCTCTTCCTCGGGCATGACGAACACGCCATCGCGTACGCCCTCGATCGAATTCAGGTGATAGTTGAGATTGGCGATGGAAGTCCGCTTGCCGGCGATGTTGACGAGATCCGCGGTTCTGCCGTGCAACAGGAACCTGTCTGCGGCGCGCAACTCGATCACATCGTTCAGCAGGACCTCCGTCTCCACGTGGCCGCCCGCGACCCAGGTTCCTTTTTCGTCCTGACGCACCACGACGCCCGGAAGAGCGCGCCACTCGGCGGTTTCGACGGTGCGCCGCGTGGCGACCTGGCCGGCCTCGGTGCAGCCGTAGATTTCATGCAACGGCGCGGAAAATCGCGCCTCGGCAGCAGCGGCGAGCTGGGGAGAAAGCGGCGCCGTGGCGCAGAGAAGGAAATCCACGGGCGGCAATCGGCCCGATTCAGCGAGCAGCGCCCGTAAGTGAACGGGCGTCGTCACCAGACCGCGCGGCCGCGGCAGCGCTTCCAGCGTGGCCTGGATGTCGGCCGGGTAGAACGGCCGACCGGCATGCAGCGCGAGGCCGCCTTGCATGATCATCAGCACCGTGGACTCCAGGCCGTACATGTGCTGGGGCGGTACCGTGCCGACGATGGCCATGCCGCGCTGCGCTTGTACGCCCAGACGCTCGCCTTCGGCCCGCGCGCTTCTGGCGAGCCCGCCCCATGACTTGTGGTTCGGCACCGGCCGCCCGGTGGAACCCGAAGTGAACACGATTGCGGCCGGCTGCGCTGCAGGTATCGCTGGAACCGGCGGCACTGCCGGATCCTGGCCTGCGGTGCGCGGATAGAAAACCGTCTCCAGCGGCCCGCACCCGGCGGCTGCGTCCGTCAAGCAATAGACATCGGGATAGCGCTGATTGACTTGCCCGATCATGTCCGGCGCCTGGTTCGGAGGCAACAGGCTGATCTGCCGGCGCAGCAACGCCGCGGCAAAACCGACCGTGAAATGATACCGATCGCTGCACAGATTGAGGATGTATTGCCGCTCGGGCAGCAGCGCGGCCAGCTGCGCAACATCCCGCAGGAACTCGTCCACGCCTGTGGGGCGGCCATCGCGGTACGCGAACACCGCGTCAGCGCTGCAGTCGCGAATCAGGGGAATGTCGATCATTTCGGAGACGCGGGAAACGATGACCTTGCAGTCCGATCGTTCCGCCGCAAGCATGCTCAAAATCTACCACCTTTTTCGAGCTGGCAATCGCGCGGACGACCTGCAGCACTCCGGTCCCCCCGATCGCGGCTGAGCGTGTGTACCATGGCGGCATCCATGACGAGCAAGCGCGACATCAAGACGCTCGTTCCTCATCAGGGCCCGATGTGCCTGCTGGACGAAGTGATGCACTACGACGAGCGGACGATCGCCTGCCGCGCGACGAGTCACCGCTCGGCGGGAAATCCGCTGCGCCACGAGGGGCGCCTGCCTGCGCTCGCCGGGATCGAATATGCGGCGCAAGCGCTTGCTGCACATTGCGCGCTCGTCGGTGCGGGCGCGGACCTGCGCGCGGACCGCGGAGTGCTTGCGGGCGTGCGCGCGGTAGCGATTCGCGTCGATCGTCTCGACGACATCCACGAGGTCCTCGACGTGCGGGCCGAGCGCCTCATCGCAGACGGCGTCCGCCTTCTATACTCCTTCGTGGTCCAGGCCGGCGGGCGCGAGCTGCTGAGCGGACGGGTTGCCGTAGTGTTGCGGGAGGAGGGAGCGAGATGAAGATCGCGCTCGTCACGGGCGGCAGCGGAGAGATCGGGACTGCGATCTCCCGGCGGCTTGCGCGTTCAGGATGGCGGGTGCTGATCCACGCGCACACCCAGGCGGATCGCGCCGGTGCGCTGGTCGAGGAAATTTCCTCCGCCGGCGGCAGTGCGCAGGCAGTAACGTTCGACGTCACCGATCCGGCAGCGACCTCGGGTGCGCTCGGCGCACTTCTGCAGCAGGGTCCGATCCAGGGCGTCGTCCACAACGCAGGGATCCACGACGACGCGCCGATGGCCGGCATGAGCGCAAAGCAGTGGCATCGCGTGATCGATGTGTCGCTGCACGGTTTTTATAACGTGCTGCAACCGGTGCTGCTGCCGATGATCCGCACGCGCTGGGGCCGGATCGTCAGCGTGACTTCCGTGGCAGGCATCCTGGGCAATCGCGGCCAGGCCAACTACGCCGCCGCCAAAGCCGGGCTGCATGGTGCGACGCGAGCGCTCGCGCTCGAGGTCGCTTCGCGCGGCATAACCGTGAACGCGGTCGCGCCCGGGGTCATCGCCACTGCGACGACGGCCGCCGTGTTCGACGCGGAGCGGATCGCGCAGCTGGTGCCGATGAATCGTGCTGGGAACCCGGACGAGGTGGCGGGACTCATCGCCTATCTGATGTCGGAGGACGCGGGATACGTCACCGGGCAGGTGATCTCGATCAACGGCGGCATGACGTGAGCAATCCGGCAGCCATCGAGGCCGTCGTCATCCCCGCGCATAACGAGGCGCGCACGATCCGTGCGGTCGTGGCCGGGGCATTGCAACACCTTTCACTCGTCATCGTGGTCGATGACGCGTCTACCGACGGCACTGCGGATCTGTTGGAGGGTCTCCCGGTCATCGTGCTTCGCAACGCGCAGAACCGCGGAAAGGCCGCGAGCCTCTTGCGCGGGGCGGACGAAGCGATCGAGCGCGGCGCGAGCGCGATCGTGACCCTCGATGGCGACGGGCAGCACTCCCCGGACGACATTCCATTGCTGCTGAAGGCCTACCGCGCGATGCCGGGAAGCATCGTGATCGGTGCGCGCCTGCACCATCGCGCCAAGATACCGCCTGCGCGCTACTGGGCAAACCGGTTCGCGAACTTCTGGATCTGCCTGGCGTCCGGATATGCCATCGCCGACACGCAGTCGGGTTTCCGCGTCTACCCCGTACGCCTCTTGCAAACCGCGAGAGTCGGCTCGAGTCGCGCCCATTCGTTCGTGTTCGAGAGCGAGATCCTGATCGAGGCTGCTCGCCACCGCGTCTTCGCGACCTGCGTGCCGATCAGCGTCGTGTATAGCGCGCGGGCGCGAGCGAGCTACTTCCGCCCGGTGGTGGACATCGCGCGCATCACGCGCATGGTGGCCTGGCGGTTGCTGTCTGAAGGGACGCTGCTGCGGGCATTCAACCGACGGCGCCCCCCGGGCAAGAACACCGCTACGCCTTGAATTGAATCGCTGCGGCGAGCGCTTGCGACGCCATCGCGAGCTCCGCGTCGCTGTTCAGCAGGTCCGCGCACAACCGCAGCCGGTCGCCGCGCGCGTCGGTCTTCACGCCGCGCCGCCGCAGCTCGCCGCAAAGCCGGGTTGCCTGCGGATGGGTGAACGACAGGAACGCGCCGAATTCTGCGCCGGCGCCATCGACGCGAATGCCGTGCGCAGCGAGCTGCGCGGCGAAGCGCTTTTTTTGCGCGAGGTGGTACTCGCGAAGGCGGGCGACGCCGACCGCGAGCGTGAATTCCAGCCCGGCGAGCGCCTGCACCGGCGCGAGCACCGGCGGCGTGGATTCGAGCCACGCATCGCCGCCCGGCGCGAAGCGCGGCGGATCGGGACGCTCGTAGCCGAACGGGTCTTCTTTCGCGAACCAGCCGGTGTCGAGCGTGCGCTCGGCGTGATGGCGCAGGGAAACGTAGAGCCAGCACGCGCCGGGACCGCCGCGGGTGTATTTGTACGATCCGCCGACGGCGAAGTCGGCATCGAGTCCGGCGAGGTCGAGCGGCAGCACGCCCGCGTGATGGTAGACGTCGAGCAGCACCCTTGCGCCCGCCGCGTGCGCCGCTCGGATCATGTCCCGCACGCCGGGCACGATCTCGCCGCTGCGAAAAAGCACGGCGGAAACGACGACGAGCGCCGTCGGCTTTTGGCGCAGCGCGCCGATCAGCGCCTCGGCGCGCGCGGGCACCGTCGCGAGCTCGATGCGACCCTTGTCCCGGTAGACGCGCAGGATGAAGTCGATCGAGTCGAACTCGGCGTCCGTGGTTAGGACCCGGATACGCGAATCGAATGTGTTGAGCACAGCGCGCAGTCCCTGGCCGGCGCTCGTCTTCGGCACGATCGAGTCCGCGCCCGGCGCGCCGACGAGCTCGGCCGTCAGCGCGCGAAACCGCTCGCGCGCAGCGAGCCATTCGTCCCAGGCTTCGCCCATGTCGCGATACCAGGCATCGAGCGCGCGCTGCACGTCCGTCGCGGCGCGGTCGGGTGGCCGGCCGAGCGAATGGTTGGCGAGATAGACCGGACGTTCAGGGGCGAGCGAGCGCGAGAAGAGCGGGCGGATCGTGCGCGCGATCAGCGCTTCGTCGAGCGCCGAGTCGCCGAGATCGATCATGCGCTGCCGATCGACGTACGCACCTCGATGAGTTCGGGAAAGAGTGCCACCTCGAGCGTCTTGCGCAGGAAAGCAACCCCGGCGGTGCCGCCCGTGCCGCGCTTGAAGCCGATCACGCGCTCGACGGTCTTCACGTGCCGGAAACGCCACAGCTGGAAATTCTCCTCGACGTCGACCAGCTTCTCGCACATGTCGTAGGCGTCCCAGTGGCGGTCCGGCGCGTCGTAGATCGCCTTGAACGCCGCGACGACGCCGTCGTGGCGCTGATAGGGCTGCGACCAGTCGCGCTCGAGGCGCTCGGCCGGCAACGCCATGCCGCGGCGCGCCAGGTGGCGCAGGAACTCGTCGTAGAGGCTCGGCTCGCGCAGCAGCCGATCGAGCCAGGCGTGCAGTGCCGGGTCGTGGCGATGCACGGCGAGGATCGCCGGGTCCTTGTTGCCGAGCAGGAATTCGATCGCGCGGAACTGGTAGGACTGCAGGCCCGATGCCGGGCCGAGCACATGGCGGAACTGGACGTATTCCGAGGGGGTCAGCGTTTCCAGCACCGCCCATTGCTCGAACAGCTGGCGCTGGATCAGCTTCACCCGCGCGAGGATCTTGAAGCATGGCGCGAGACGGTCGGCGCGCACGTGCGCGATCGCGGCCTGCAGCTCGTGCACGACCAGCTTCATCCACAGCTCGGCGGTCTGGTGCTGGATGATGAACAGCATCTCGTCGTGGTGCGTCGAGCGCGGCTGCTGGGCGGCGAGCAGCAGGTCGAGCCGCAGGTAGTTCGCGTACGAGGTCTCCGCGGACAGGTCGGTGTGGTAACCGGATGCAGGTTCGCTCATGACGGGGGTGCGCGCGGGAAGGGGTCTCTATAATGCCACTCCCGATTCCCCGAGGAGCGATCATGCTCAAGCTATGCGGCTTCCAGCTCAGCAACTATCACAACAAGGTTCGCCTCGCGCTGCTGGAAAAGGGCGTGCCGTTCGAGGAGGATCCGACCTGCCGGCCGTCGCAGAAAGACGAATGGATCGGGCGCTCGCCGATGGGCAAGGTGCCGATCCTCGAAGCGAACGGCGCGACGCTCAGCGAATCGGAAGTGATCTGCGAGTACCTGGAGGACGCGTTCCCGCAGAAGCCGCTGCTTCCGAAAGACCCGCTCGCGCGCGCGCAGGTGCGTGAGTTGATCACGCACCTCGAGCTGCACATGGAGCTCGTCGCGCGGCGGCTCTACGGCGCGGTGTTTTTCGGCGGCAAGGCATCGGACGAAACGCGCGAGCAGGTGCAGAAGGAGCTCGCGAAGGGCGTGCGGACGCTGCAGCGGCTGGCGAAGTTCGATCCGTACATCGCCGGACCGGAGCTGACGCTCGCCGACTGCGCGGCGTTCGTGCACCTGCCGCTGATCTCGCTGTCGACGAAGCTCGCCTACGGCGCAGATGCGCTCGAGGGCGTTGCGGCGATCAAGCCGTACCTGAAGATGCTCGGCGAGCGGCCCGCGTTCGCGCGTGTGAACGAAGATCGCAAGGCCGCGCAGGAGGCGGCGAGGGCAACGCGGAGCTGAAGCCCGCTCAGGTAGCGAGCGGGTTGTGCGGCGCTCGCTCGGCGAGGATGTCGTGCATGCGGTCCTCGATGGCGCCCTTGATCCGCGGGTGCGTGAGGATGTAGAAACGATTCGCCTTCACGCCCGAGAGCAGCATCTGCGCGACCTGGTCTTCGGAAATTCTTCCCGACTGGACGGCTTTCCGCAGCATCGCCTGCTTGGCGCGCTGCAGCGGCGATTGCTCGCGCGGCGGATTGGCGAATTCCTTCGGGCGCTTGCGCTCCGACTCGGCACTCCCGGCCGGCACGTAGGCCGCGCACAGCACCGATACGCCGACGCTCGAGCCGATTTCCTTCAGGTCGTGGTGCAGCGTCTCGGAAAGGCTCACGACCGCGTGCATGCCCGCCGAGTAGGCGCCCGAGCCGGGTGGCGAGATCATTCCCGCCACCGAGGCCGCATTGACGATATGGCCCGAATCCTGGGCAATCAGCCGCGGCACGAACGCGCGGATCGCATGGATGACGCCCCAGAGGTTCACGCCCAGCGTCCACTGCCAGTCGCCCACCGTGGTTTCCCAGACCGGCGCGGTCAGCGCGACGCCCGCACAGTTGCACACCAGATGGACGCCGCCGAGCTCGTCGTGCACACGATCGGCGAACACGTCCATCTCGTCGCCGCGGGTGACATCCGTGCGTTGCGAAAGCGGCTTGGCGCCCAGCGCGCGCAGCTCCTGCGCGACGCTCTCGAGTCCCGCCACATCGAGGTCCGCGATCGCGACGCGCATGCCTTCGCGCGCCACGGCCAGCGCCGTCGCGCGCCCCAGGCCGCTCGAGGCCCCGGTAATCACCGCTACCTTGTCGCTCAGATCTTTCATCGCTTCACTCTCTCGGTCGGAATCGGGCGCGGGTGGCCCTCGGCGTCGATCGCCACGAACGTGAGCGTCGCTTCGGTCACCTTCACGACCCGTGTATCGGCGCGGCCGCGCTCGGCATAGACCTCGACGTTGATTCTGACCGAAGTGTTGCCGATTTTCACCAGGTCGGCATAGAACGAAAGCACGTCGCCGACCTGTACCGGCTGCTTGAAGACGAACGCGTTCACCGCTACGGTTGCGA
>Ga0209382_10010237_pt1 | contig 11702 bp, 8 predicted proteins | sample SoiMetdeltSBSDD5_FD_187599 | JGI IMG/M metagenome (GOLD analysis project Ga0209382, IMG submission 187599) | Bulk soil microbial communities from a Populus tree surrounding site in Tennessee, USA - Soil MetaG P. deltoides SBSDD5 (SPAdes) (version 2) | ecosystem: Environmental > Terrestrial >...
ATGACGACTCTGTATGGCATCAATTGCGTCTTCAGCGGCGAGAGACGGCGCTATCGAAGCAAGGGACGCATCTATCACTATCTCGGAATGCTCGAGGATAAGTGGAACGGTCAAGCGGACAAATAGTAAGAACCCCGTCCGTCTCGGTCGTTATCGCCACCTACAATCGCGCCCGTTTGCTAAAAGAAACGATTGAGAGTGTTCTCAAGCAGACGTTCCAAGATTTCGAGCTCATCGTGGTGGATGACGGTTCTACCGATGATACCGAAAAAGTATTGAAGTCATACGGTGACCGTTTGCGCCATTTCCGCGAGGAAAACCGCGGCCCGTCTGCTGCAAGGAATTTAGGAGTTTACCACGCTACTGCAAGTTGGATTTCGATTCAGGATTCCGACGATATCTGCGCGCCGAATCATCTCAAAACTCTTTACGGTTTCGTTGAAAAAAACCCCGATTGCGGAATGGTTTTCGCCAACGGAAGATATCTGGACGATCCGGGGCCGAAGGGGAAGACTATTATTCCGCGCGAGAAGTCCAAACGGATGGCCGAAAGAGGCGTGGGGCTTACCGACCTTTTCAGCACGAGTATCGTACGTCTCCAGGCAGCGCTTCTGTCGAAGGAAGCCCTTCTAAGTATCGGTGGATTGGACGAGACATTACGGATCTGTATGGATCTGGATTTGGGTTTCAGGTTTTTCATGCGCTTCCCCGTCGTCTACTTAGATGAAGTAGTTTTCTTCTATCGAAGACACGGGGGAAATATCGGTCGCAACCAAGAGCTGCGACTCCTGGAAAACCTGCGCGTGATGGAAAAACTAGTTCAGGATTTTCCAAGCGCCGAGAAAATTCTCGGGCGCGAACAAATCGACCGGCGCAAGGCCTACCGCTATTACCGGCTCGCTAAAAGCCGTTGGAAAGCCGGGGAAAAGGATGGGGCTCGAAACGCTCTAAGGCAGGCGGTCTTTCTTCGCCCTTTTTTTCTGAAATATCGTCTCTATCAACTTTTAGGGACGATTTTCTAAAAAACTTCATAATCCTTTTTCTAGACAAAGGCCGTTTACGATGACGTGACCGTCGATCTCACCACCCGTTCGTCGCTACTGCTCTCTTCGTCATTTCGAGAGTTACTCGAACCAAAAATCGGAACCGGACCGACCGTCACGAGCAGACCCGCACCCGCTCACACCATATCCCGAGCGCCTCAAGCGCCCACAGTGTCCCCTCCCACGGTCCTCGATAGGATTCGGGCGGACGGGACAACCAGGCTTCGACGCCAGGAAGGACGCGCCGTACCGCGGCGACGTCCAGGATCCGACTCTTCAAGGTCGTTTCATGATGGCGCAAGAGGTCAGCGATGCTACCAAACTGAAAGTGTCGCTTTCGGCGCGTAATGACCTCCTTAGCCACACGGCCTTCGGCCCACCAGCGCAAAATGCGCTTCGTATTGGCGCGTCCCGGCCAGCGGCTAACACGATAGGTTGCAGGCAGTCCCAGCACGAATTCGACGAGATCCCGGTCGAGAAACGGCATCCGTAGCTCGGCCGAGGAGTCCATAGCTGCAGAGTCCGCAAAGGGTAGAATGTTGTGGGACAGAAAGGTCTGAAGCATAACCTGTTGCATGCGGTCGAGGTCGCAAGCTTCCGCATCGCAGAAGCGATAAAGACAGTCGACAGCGTTTAGGTAAGAATCGCGCGCTCCGCCAAATATTTGCACAATGTCCTCGTACGGCAGCGGGCGATGAATGAGGTAGCGGGCAACTGCGGGCGCCATGGACGCCGGAGCTTCCCTTAGACGCCGGCGTCGCTCGGCGACTGATTCGTTGCCGTACAGGAACCGATCAAGCGGAGCATCAACCCAGGCAAGCGGCACGCACGCGAGACGACGAAGCAGAGCGAGACGGAATCGATCCTGGCTCAATCGGTAGCCGCCCAATACCTCGTCGCCGCCGTGCCCGCAAAGAAACACGGTCGCCCCCGAGCGCGCAGCTCGGATCAACATCCAAGTTGCGAGCATAGCGCCGTCGCCCAATGGCTCGGTCAGCGATCCAAAGGCCGGCACCATCTGCGCAACGCGCTCGGCACGCGACACCTCGATATCCGTGACTGGGTCCGACCCAGGCAACGATGCGGCCGGAGCCACGCCAGCCTCTGCGTTTAGCAACCGGAAAGTGTAAGCCGGGATTGAGCGCCCTTGGGAAGTCAAGACGGTTCGAATACTTTGACTGTCGATCCCATCGCTGAGGAGAAGGGCCACCGGAACGTCACTGACGAGGCAGCGATCGCTCGCTTGGGTGAAAAGTGCGTTAAACTCCTCCACTAGCGCCCCGCGGGTCTGTGCGGGAACCTTGCGATGGTGGCAGAGGGAGGGCGACCACCAGGTATGCACGTCGCTGCCTTGAGAACCCACCTCAAGAAGCTGTCCGGGCCCGAGCTTTTTTACCTCGCGCAGGACTGTGCGCGGGCTCACCACGTATCGCAAGCTAACGTACTCGACAAGGCACTCCGGATCGAGCTGGCGCGGCACCTGCGGATGTTGGACGAGGGCCTCCAGGCTAGAGGCAAATACAAGCGCTTCCGTACTTTCGTGGTAAAAGAGCGGCTTCTCGCCGAACCGATCGCGCACCAGCCATAGCCGCCGCTCGACCGTGTCGAACACGGCAAAAGCCCACTGCCCCACCAGATGCGGGAGCGCCTGCGCACCCCATCGCTCCCAGGCAAGCAGCAGAATTTCGGTATCGCTCCGAGAGCGCATTGCCTCGTGCTCCACACCCAACTCGCAACGCACCTCTTCGTGATTGTAAATCTCACCGTTGAACGTGATGCAGTAGCGACTATCGGCGCTCCGCATTGGCTGATGTCCGGAAGGGCTCAAGTCCAGAATGGCCAGCCGGCGATTGCCAAGCACGGCGGGCTCGGCTACGACTACTCCTCCGTCATCCGGCCCGCGACGCTCCAGACGCGTGAGCATGGCCCGCACGATGGCAGAATCTTCTCCCTTACCGCGATAACGGTAGATGCCTGCGATTCCACACATGTTAGCGCTTATGTCGAGTGCCTAAGATCGTCCTACTCCTACGCGTCTGAGCGTCTTATAACTTACTGGTCTCTTTCATGTGACCGCTCCAAAACTCTGACAACTTACGTTTCGTAACAACGCCCCAGCATGGCTCTTTACTTCCGCCCGCTATCGGAAAGCCCTACCACTGTCAAGCGCCAAATTGAGACGGCAGGATCGTGTCTCTGTATCCTCCCGTTGACCTTTCAAAAATGTAATTCCCGTGAAAAGCGCTGGTAAGATTGCCACAATACGCTAAAGCTGCGCGCCGACTTGCCGTGTGCTTGGTTTTCCTCACCACTCGCTCCGCGGAAGCTATAACCAAAGCGCTAATGCAGGTTGGCAACTTGATTTAGTGTCAAATCGTTAAACGCACTCGGGGTCGTGGCTTGTTTTCAAAATCCTGGATGAAACCAAATGTCGCCTCGGATTTTTTAGGGCGTTCTTGGAACCCATTCCTCCGGTTCAAAAAAGATGATAAGGACTTGGTAACCACCCGTGCTGAAAAATCTTCTTTACCGCGTCTATGAGAGACAACTCCTCAATGATGTTCGGCGCCGGCCCATCCCCCGCCACGTCGGTTTGATTCAGGACGGCAACCGTCGCTACGCCCGGGAGGCGGGCTTGTCGGAACCGAGGGAGGGGTACCTTCTAGCGTCATTAAAAACCGAGGAAGTTCTCACGTGGTGCGCAGGGCTCGGCATTCCTGTAGTCACGCTCTGGTGGCTGTCGACTGAAAACCTGACTCGCGAGCCCGATGAAGTAGCTACTATTCTCCAGGTCATCGAGCAGAAGATGGCCGAATGGATGCAAGGCGGTTTGGTCCAGCAGCTTCGCATCCGAGTACGTCCCATCGGAAAGCTGGAGCTTCTACCAGCATCAACCCTCCAAATCCTACGGGACATCGATTCAACGACACAGCACCACGATCGAATGCTCGTGAACGTTGGCGTCGGTTATGGGGGACGGCAGGAGATCGTCGATGCAGTCCGGCGTTACCTTCAGGAGCGTTTTACCCAGCGGGATTCACCGGAGGAAATCCTCCGAAAGCTCAGCCAAGAGGCGCTTGACAAATTTTTGTATACCTATGACTGCCCCGATCCGGATCTGATCATCCGCACCAGTGGAGAGGTGCGTCTGTCGGGATTCATGCTCTGGCAAAGCGCCTACAGCGAGTTCTACTTTTGTGACGCCTACTGGCCGGCATTCCGGAAAATCGATTTTCTCCGAGCGATACGGAGTTATCAACGACGAGAGCGGAGATTTGGGCACTGAGAGATACACATCCTGGACCCTGTCACGTGAAAACACGACTTAACAGATCGCGGCCTCGCTCCCGCGAACTTTTTCAACGGTATCCCATTTTTTCTGCTCTCACTCAGGAATCACGTCTTGTTTTACGTCTGCCCACCTTTCAGAGATGTAATTTCTGTGGTCTAGTGGTCCTTGCCGAAGCGCACCTTGTTCCGCTCTACATCACTGTTTTCGGACTCCCCGACCGTAAGACTGTTGACCAAGAGGAGGGCTTTTTGAGGAAGAAACTTTTCCATGTCAAGACGGGCGAAGCCGGTTCCCTGCCGACGTTCTAACCTTCAAAAATGTAATCCTGCCGACACGTTCGGGCAAGATTCCCGTGCTAGGTTGCAACGATAATCGCTTGCGTCAGCCCTTGCATGACGCGGAGCTGGGACGATAAAGAGAAGAGATGAAGATATCGCCGCGCTATCGGCTTGATAAAAAAAACGCTGTCGTCATGCGGGTCATGGGTCGCATCACACTAAACATCGACCGCGCAATGGATAAATTTGGGCCGCCGCAAAAATTTGATAAGATGGGTCATCACGTCGGCTAAAAGATGATTGACGGAAATAAACCTATAGCTCACGTTATTCTTCTCATCCTTCTTTGCGGAGTCTTGTACTTTCCCTATCTTGGCTCTACGCCGTTTTTCAATAAGGGTGAGCCCCGAGAGGCATTGGCCGTGCAGGACATCGTTCAACGGGGAGAATGGTTGGTCCCGTTGAAGAGAGCCACGGACATTCCCTCCAAACCGCCTCTTTTCCACTGGTCCGCGGCATTGACGGCCAGTCTTACGGGGGAACTCGATGAGGCGACGATCCGGTTTCCGTCGGCTTTGTATGCGACACTCGGAGTTTTGATTGTATACTTTTTCGGCCAAAAACTATTTGAAAGACAGGTGGCCTTTCTCGCTGCCGCTATTCTGGCTACGACTTCGGTATACGCCGATCAGGCGCTGAGCGCGCGAGTCGATATGACGCTTTGTTTTGTTGTTACCCTGAGCCTGGTGCTCTTCTATTCGCTCTATCGTGGCTTCTTTACCAACCCATTGTGGCCTTACGTCTTTTACGCCCTCGTGGGAATCGGCACCCTGGCGAAAGGACCGTTAGGCGTCGTGCTGCCTGCGCTGGTTATTGGCACATTTGTGGCGGTGAAGAAGAGATGGGATCTGATTCCGAAGTTTTGCTTCCATCCCGGAGTTTTTCTAACCCTGTTACTGGGAGCGGGCTGGTACGTAGCGGCGGTTACGCGCGGCGGAGAGGGTTTTTTTGACCGGCAAATCCTCCAGGAGAACCTGAGCCGGTTTGCCGGAGGCTCGGGTCATAGCCATCCTCCTTACTATTATCTTTCATATCTGTTCGCACTTGGCGCCCCATGGTGTCTGTTTCTCCCTTTTGTTTTGTGGGATGCATTCAAACAAAACTTTCGTTCCGAAGACGGCGTTCTTTTTCTGAAGCTCTGGTTTGCGGCCATGTTTGTGTTTTTTTCTATTTCCATTGGAAAACGCCCGGTCTACCTTCTTCCATTGTATCCCGCCTTGTCAGTGCTAACGGCCATGTGGTTCTACCATCATGACACGACATCCGGCGGGAGGAGCTTGCTTTACCGGTGTATCGCAATCGTCGCGGGGCTCACCGGCCTATCGCTGCTTATAGTCACTTTAGGAGCGGTGTGGAACCAGGATCCCGGTTGGTTGTTTGCTCCCATTGAAACGCTTCTCAAACAAAAAGACCGTGCCAATCTCGTAGCGATCAGGAGTCAACTGGGAGCACTGGGCTGGTGGTTCACGATCGTATCGCTGCTATCTTCGGCGCTCTGGTTATGGTTAGCGGGTGACCTTTGGTCGAGTCGAATGCGCCACGCGGCTGTCCGGCTCGTGTTGCTTTCGATTCTGCTATCGTTCATCACCCAGGCGATTGTAATGCCTGTCATGGCGGAGGCAAAGAGCTATCGCCCGTTCATGGAAGAAGTCAACCAGCGCCTCAAACCGGCTGATAAGCTTTACCTTTACGGTGGAGTGTTTAACAGCGACCCGGTGATTTTTTACCGAGGCGGCCCGATGGAAAGGCTCGAACAACCAGCAAAAAAAATTGCCGCCAAGATCGGCCGGGGCAACGCATACCTCATCACGGCGGAGCGAGATTGGATTATGATCCAGCAGCTCAATCACCATATGCCACCGCCGCTCTTGAAGAGCACAGGCACGGGGCCGGAAGGCGATGCTCCGATTGTACTGGTTCGGTTCGAGGGATCATAACGCATGCGTGTTGTAGCCGTCTGATCACGGGTGCCTTTGGTCGACCTCAAGATGGGCGCTGCAAGTCTTGACCAACAGATCATATGAGCCCAAGGTAATAACAGTAATGCAAGAGACGCATTTTAAGACTTGCGCCCTGGCCGTCTTGCTGCTTGCGGCATCGCTTTTCTTCATAAGACTGGGAGATCGTAGTTTGTTTGGGTCTGAGGGGCGGTGGTCCGAGGTGACGCGCGAGATGCGCCTGACTCAAAACTATTTCTGGCCGACTATAAACGGCCGAGTTTACTACGACAAGCCTTTGCTCTCCTATTGGCTCATTGCCGCAGCTGCACGCCTCACCGGAGACGTCGACGAACTTGCGTCTCGGCTACCGAGCGCCTTCGCCGGCCTGTTGGGTATCGTACTCTTGATGGCTCTCACCCGGCAACTCTATGACGGCCGAACGGCGGTTTTCGCAGGCTGCATTCTCGCGACCTCTTATGGTTACGTTTTCTGGTCGCGTATCGCATCGGCCGATATCGAAACTGTAGCTGGAGTGCTAGCGGCGCTGACCCTGTATTTTCGCAATCACGAGCGGGGCCATGGGTGGTGGATCGTGGGGTTGTGGCTCATCATGGCGGCCACGTCTCTCATCAAAGGACTGCAGGGATTTGCCCTGCCTTTGCTCGTCATCGGCGTCTATTCGCTTATCGCGCAGGGGTGGCGCAATCTGGCAAACAAGCTTTGGCTTGGCTCGTTTAAGGACCGGGTCGCTTGGGTTGTCAGCCGAAATGAGTGGTTTTTCAATCGCAAGACGCTACTAGCAGCGACGATCGCCGTGCTTATCTACCTATTACCCTTTGCGGTTTCTCTCGTCGTTACGAATTCCAATCTCGGGCTTTCTATGGTTCTGCGTGAAAATGTGCTCCGCTTTGTCCAGCCGTTTGACCACGAAGGGCCGATCTATCTCTATGGCTATATTATTTTTGTGCTCATGGCGCCGTGGTGTTTGTTCCTGCCGGCCGCGATGGTTCACGCGCATTCCAAACCGGCGGGGAAGAGCGATCGCTTCGTCCTGGCCTACTTTTGGACGACGTTTATTTTTTTCACCCTCTCCGGCTCCAGGCGAAATTATTACTTGCTGCCCATTTTACCCGCCGCGGCCATTGTGGTCGCGCGCTTGTTTGCTTCACCGCGGCAAACTTGGGACCGGTGGGTACGCTGGCTCATGCAAGGAGGCTACGTCCTGATGGCCTTAGTTATGCTCCTCACGGTCGTGGCGACCGGCATCGTCGCTTTTGTGCCTTCGCTGCGGCCCGGCGCCCTGAACGATTTACCTGCTCTGATGGAACAAAGCGTTTGGTTCGGTTTTTGGGTGTTTCTGGCGATCCTTATCGCATTGGTCCCTCTTTCTTGGAACGTCCTTTCGCAGCGGCTGGCTTTTTCGATGTTCTTCACCGCTTATTCCTTCATGCTTTTCTTATTCATCTATGTGTTGCCAAAGAACGAACCGCTTCGCGGTGAGAAAGCTTTCGCTCGAACCGTGCGGGCGACGCTCGATGGCCACCTGGACAAACTCGTGCTTTACAAAACCAAGGGGGCGACCTTGGTTTATTATCTGGGCGCCGAAAAGCCTATCCCAGAATTCTTCGATAGCGACGATTTAGTGAGCCATATCGATAACAACACAGATGTATGGATCGTGGCCGACGAAAGCGACCCACCCAGTCTCCCATTTCCAATTTCTACGACTGCGAGATCAGCGGACTACCGTTGGAACAAATCCGATTTCGTGGGCACATATGTATTGCTTCATGTCGATAAAGGACGAGCAGGAATCGTCCGAACCCAAGGGTGAGAGAAATAGCCTTTGGATCGCAAGAATTTCAGCTTCCCGATGCAGAGTGAATCAGGTCGGAGATGACCGCCAAAGGGAAGCAATCGTTACAACAGCGCGCACGGGAAAGACGGGGGCCTCTCTAGATGAGATAGCGAAAGCGGTACGGCGGGGCGACATTCGAATTCAAGACATCGAAGACAAATCTAACATTCATTGGATTCAGGATTACGTCATTCAGTTGGGCCAGCCTGCAACCAGACTTGGGTTCGTCGGGAGCCGGAGACAGGCTTCCATGCGTAGACTGATGGATCCTTTCGATATGGGAATATAGACGGGTTTCTGCAAATACCAAAAAGGGGCGTTTCTCGTATACAAGCAATGAACGACCAACATTTCATGAAATAGGCATCCAACCAGTGCCGGCTCGACATCTGGGTTCTGGCGCGCGCGGCCAAGCTTCTTCTTGTTGGTCCTCAGGAGGTATCACATGGGAAGCATAATTTGTCGTCGACATGAAGTGCTGAGTTCTTTATTTTACATCCTCTTCTTTTTTGTTTTTGTTCTCTCTCCCGGAATAGACTCCCATGCAAGTGATCAGGACCCGGCCGCGAGTTCTGCTCAGTCGTCCAGTATCGCCGGAGAGAGCCTCTCTAAGTTGCTGGCTGATGATGGTAGTTATCTCCTCCGCTCGTTGTACAGCGACGGGGTAGACTTACTCAAGCTCCCTCTTCGGGTTAAAGAGGTGACCTTGACGGATGTACTTGTTGCTACCGTCGTTCTGGGGACGATCCCGGCTACAATTTATGGTTTAGATGATCCACTTCGGCGTAATGCGAAAAATATTCCTGATAGTACTGCAGGTAATTTAACGGCTGTTGGACAGGGAACCACTTTGGGTAGTTTGGGATTGATCTATGGGTGGGGTCTTTATTCGCATAACGATGAGGCACGTCACGCCGTCTTGACAGGAGTAGAAGGCATTGGATTATCCTCGCTCTTAACAGTAGGCATCAAGGCTGCTTTCGGCAGGAAAAGGCCTAATGCAGGTGACGGTCCCCGGGCTTTTTTTAAGGGCGGTCAATCCTTCGTCTCCGGTGACACCACACCGACTTTTGCGGCAGCCGCCACTATAAGTGAGGCGTTTGATTATCGCTGGTGGGCGGCTATCCCTGCATACAGCCTAGCGGTGATGACAGGCGTAGGACGGATGGGAAAAGATGCTCACTGGGCCTCAGATATTTTGGGCTCTGCGCTGGTTGGGGCCGGAACCACAGAGCTTTTATTCTACTTGCATCGTGAAAGAGAAAAACCCACTTCGCTGATTATCCTACCTATGGTCCCAGGACACGGTGCAATGGGCGTAACCGTCGGTTTCAATTGGTAAGCCTTCTATTGATCCTTAGCCGATACACAAGTCGGGATCAGATACGACAATCCGAGCCCTAGATCCCGAAACGCTAACGCGTCGGGAAAGCAAGATTAAAAGCTCGTTCCGCGTCACGGCCCAGGGAGTATTGCTTTTAGTCCTCAGCGGCTGGGTCCTCGTTGTGGGCCAGGTCGGGCGTGAGCTTCTACCACCTGATGACCTTCGTGAGGCGGAAGTGGCGCGAGAGATGCTTGAGAACGGAAACTACATCGTGCCGCACCTCGCCGGATTGCCGTTCGTTGAAAAGCCGCCTGGATTTCAAGCCATGATCGCAATGGTGTTTCTAATCGCCGGCGGCCCCAGCACTACAGCGGCACGCGCTGTTTCTGTGGCCTTGGCCCTGGCTAGCCTTTCAGCGGTTTTTCTTCTAGGACGCCGCATCTCCGGCGCGCGATGCGGCGGTCTGGCGGCGACGTTTCTTGCCTTTTCGTCCCGCTTTTGCCAAACGGCGCATGAAGTTCATCTGGACAACGCCCTGACCGCAGCCACTGCATTTGCCCTGCTATTTACCTGGATCGCTTTGGAATCCGTCGAAGATCAGGCTAAGAAGCGTGCTTACTCAAGTGCTGCCTTCACATTAGCGCTTGCGTTCCTGACAAAGGGATTCGTTGGCCCAACGCTTTTCGGCGCAGGTTTCATTGCCTACCTAGCGATCAGCGGTCGTCAAAAAGAACTAAAACACACGTTTAGTCCAATGCCGTTGGCCGCCTTTCTCATACCGGTAGTTCTCTGGCTAGCGCTTTTCGCCGCCAACGCAACACCGGATGTCATTCATGAGTTCTTCATCGACAACCAGATCGGCCGCTTTACTCGAGGATACCAAAGCAACGTGCGTCCGATTTACTTCTATCTGCTGGATGTTTGGCCGGCCTTTGCCCCGGCGTCATTGCTATTGCCTCTTGCGATCGCTGCCGCGTGGCGTAAGCGTCTTGGAGTTGCGGATCGGGCAGGAGTCTTTTTTCTTGCAATGGCGATTACCCCTATCCTGATTCTATCCGTATCGCGGGCAAAGGAGTCACTCTACTTACTGCCCGCGTATCCGGCACTGGCTCTGCTGGTCGCTTGGTGGTGCGATCGCGCTCTTGCCGCCGGCGGGGAACGCGCTCGCATTGGCGAAACCTTCGTGGTCACGGTCTCGACGTTATTTGCCATAGCTGTATTGGCGGCAAGTGTGGTGCTTCATGGCGAGCCAATAATGGTTGCCGCAGCAAGCGCGGTTTTCGCATGCGCCCTGGGTGCTAGTCTCTTTGCCTGCGCCGCAGGAACCTTTGGTCCGCCGCAGTTGGGGCGGCAACTCTGACCGCCACCGGCTTGTCTCTTTTCTACGCCGGGCCGTTGCGTGCATATGCGTTTCGCCGGCCACCAATACGATCTTACCTCGAGGAAGTTTTTAAGATCGCCAATGACCGAGAGATCGTGCTCTATCAACCGAGCGATATGTTGCGCGGAGGAGCGGGATTTTTCCGGAATCGGACCGCCCTCGAGGTGCGAGAACCTGAGGATCTTCTGAGAAGGCTTATGGCCAATCCCCCGGCGCTCTGTCTCATTCAGATCGATGAGCCCCAAGGCATACCGCTCCCCGAGCTCAAGCAGAAAGCCGACATCTTCGGCGTGGAACTTCGCGAGGAGGCGTATGTGTCGATAGGTAGTAGAAGAGCATTTGTCCTGCTGAGTGTAGTTAGGCGGCAGCAGATTGCGGAGATTAAAGAGCGGCTAGGTTGGTCGCCGCAGAGGCCTTAACCCGCCAAGAGATCGAACAAAAGATGGATCCGTTAGCGCGTCAATTCGCTGGGATCCAAGTTGAATTGCTGACTAAGGAGGAACCATGAAGCGGCTATTGATGATTA
>Ga0209382_10010238_pt1 | contig 11701 bp, 5 predicted proteins | sample SoiMetdeltSBSDD5_FD_187599 | JGI IMG/M metagenome (GOLD analysis project Ga0209382, IMG submission 187599) | Bulk soil microbial communities from a Populus tree surrounding site in Tennessee, USA - Soil MetaG P. deltoides SBSDD5 (SPAdes) (version 2) | ecosystem: Environmental > Terrestrial >...
GCGAATTCGTGCTCAAGGCCGCAGACCTCGGCTCGCTGGGGGTCGGCTCGCCGATCTACTATCGCCGCCTGCAGGCCGGCCAGGTGATTGCGTATGACCTGACCAGCGACGGCAAGGCCGTCGATCTCAAGGTCTTCGTCAACGCGCCCTACGACCGGTACGTCACCCCCGGTACGCGATTCTGGAACGCGAGCGGACTCGACGTGTCGGTCGGCGCGGGGGGAGTGGAGGTGCGCACGGAGTCTCTCGTCGCAATGATCGCGGGCGGCATCGCGTTCGACACGCCGCTCTTCGCCGCCAGGCCCGAGCCAGCCGCCGCGAACGTGACTTTTACGCTCTACGGTGACCGGGCTACCGCGATGAAGCAGGCCGAGTCGATCGCAACGCGTTATGTGCTCTTCTTCAACGAATCGCTGCGCGGGCTGTCCGCGGGCGCGCCCGTCACCCTCCTCGGGCTGCCGGCCGGAGAGGTCGTCGGCGTGGGCCTCGATTTCGACCCGAAGACGCTCAATGTCCGAGGGCGTGTGGAGATCGTGTCCTACCCAGAGCGGCTCATCGCGCGCATGGACGTCGCAACCCAAGCGGCCGAGCGCGAAACCTTCGCGCGGAGCGCACAACAGCGCCACGCCTTCCTCCGCAATATGGTCGAGCGGCAGGGGCTGCGCGCCCAGCTTCGGAGCGGGAGCCTGATCACCGGGCAGCTCTATGTGGCCTTCGACTATTTCCCGGACGCGCCCAAGGTGAAGGTCGACTGGAGCGGGGACGTGGCGGTCCTGCCGGTGGTCCCGAGCACCATCACCGACATCGAGGCGAAGCTCACCGGCATCGTCGCGAAGTTGGACAAGCTGCCGTACGAGACGATCGGCGCCGATCTCACGAAGATGCTCGCCGGGGTCAGCGTGACCCTTCAGGACGCGAGCAAAGCGGTGAATCGCATCGACACCGACGTCACCCCCGAGCTCAAGACGACGCTCCAGGCGGCGAGCCTCGCGCTCGGCACCGTCGACGGGATGCTCAAGAACGAGGTGAACACGACCCTCGAGGAGCTTCGCCGCGCGCTCGCCACCGCCGACGGAGTTCTCAAGAGCACGGACGCTGCCCTCCTCGGCAAAGACGCGCCCGGCCAGCAGGAGCTGCGCGACGCGTTGCAAGAGGTTACCCGCGCCGCGCGGTCGTTGCGCGGTTTGACCGATTTTCTCGAACGCCACCCCGAATCACTGATTTGGGGCAAGAACGGGGCAAAGCAATGATGCGCAATGGCCTCTCCGCCGTGGTGCTCTGGACCCTCGGGATGCTGATCGCCAGCTGCGTATCGACGCCGGAATCGCGCTTCTTCACTCTCAATGCCACGATGAACCACGCTGTGGAATCATCTCGCCTGTCGGTGGTCGTCGGTCCGGTGTCCGTGCCAGCCGCGGTCGACCGCCCCCAGATCGTCGTCACCACGGGCCCGAACCAGGTTCGGGTGGACGATTTCAACCGGTGGGCTTCGCCGCTGCAGAGCAATATCTCGCGTGTGGTCGCCGACAATCTCGGCTCGATACTGGGCACGCCGCGCGTGACCGTGTTTCCGCAAACGTCGAGCGCGAACGCCGACTATCAGGCGGCCGTCGAGGTCCAAAGCTTCGGATCTGCGCTGGGCGAGGCGGCGACGCTCGACGCCGTCTGGACGGTGCGACGGGTCAAGGATGGCAAGCAGCAGACGGGCCGCACGACCGTGCGTGAGTCGGCGGCCGAGAAGAGCTACGGGGCGCTCGCCGCCGCTCATAGTCGGGCGGCCGCGCGCCTGAGCCAGGACATCGCCGGCGCGCTGCGAGCGCTCGATGGTTCCGGAGAGTAGGCCAAGGGAGCAGGCGATCAGATTTGTCATCTACGCCAGGTCAGAGTAGTGGCGAGTAGTTGGATCAGGCTTTCGTTGATCTGCGCTAAACGCTCGATGAAGCGATGTGACGGACGTTGGCGGTTTTTCCACCCGCGGTCATAAACGGCCGCCAGATAATTTGGTACGTGCCGGTTTCATCGGTGAGCTGATCGCCCGACTTGAAGTTCCATCGGCAGGACACGGGTCGTATCTGTTGCTTCTGGCTCGCGGCACCGGGCTGACGGGTTGCTTTAGGATGGCGCGACGGCGGATCATGGTTTCTTCTTCAGCGCGTTTTGCCCTTCTCCGATCGCTTGGAGTCGCGCTTGTCCTCGGCGTGGCGCAATGCCGTCGGTAACAATCGGTCCTCGTCGCATTGGTCGCATGTGCCGGGCGCGTGCTGGGGTGTTCAGGCTCACCATCGTGGACGCACAGCCGAAGCTAGAGCGATTCTCGACAGAATCACCGAGGAATACGAAGACGTTCATCTCAGAGCGACGCGTGGGCTTTTGCTATTGAAGGAGGGAAATGTCAAGGAGGGAACGCGTCCCTACAATGAGGCTTTGAAGCGTGCGACGGGCCGAGAGCTGCGTGCGGTTTTGATACAAAAGAAGAACTTGGAGCTCGCTAAGATTGCGCTAAAGAACGACCGTCCAGACCAGGCTAAGGCCTTACTGCTAAAGGTTCTGGCTGAAGAGAATACGGATCGACTCTGCACCGGGCAGGCGAAAAGATTGCTTGAGAGCATCCGTTGCTCGATGTCGCGTTTGTAGCTGGCCCAGGCGGAGCCGCTCAGCGCGGGGCGCTGAGCTCGAGTTGGATGTTGTCGGGATCCCGGAAGATCAGGACCGCTATGCCGAACGCTTCGCCGAGGTCGCGCACCTCGCTGTGCGGTACGCCGCGCGCGTCCAGCAGGCGTACGGAGTCCTCGAGCACCTTGCGGGACGAGACGGTGAAGCTCATATGGTCGAGCCCCACGCGGTTCTCGCTGAAACGGTCGCCCTTGATGGCGTGCGCGGGATCCGGGAACGGGCCGATACCCAAGCCCACGGAGCCGTTGCTGAGGAAGGCGCCAGGATTGAGGTCCATCAGCTTCTTGAACCCGAGCAAGCCCGTGTAGAACTCCACCGTCCGGTCGACGTCGGTGACGGTGAGTCGGAAGTGGTGAACGCCACCAGTCGGGATGGAATCCGCCATGGGAGTCACCTCCTGTGGCAGAGACTCTCTGGTCGCACGCCGGTCTTGTCAAGCACGTTGCGCTCGGCGGTTGTGCTATCACTAGGGCCCATGCAGTGCCCCCGCTGCCAGCACGAGGCGCCGCCGCGGGCCAAGTTCTGCCCTGAGTGCGCCACCCCGCTGCCCGCGCATTGCGCCAAGTGCGAGAGCGAGTTGCCGGCCGCGGCCAAGTTCTGCCCGCAGTGCGCCGCGCCTGTGGGCGCCTCGTCCGACGCCACGCCGCGCTTCGCCTCCCCGGTCTCGTACACGCCGACGCATCTTGCCGAGCGCATTCGCACGTCCAAGGACGCGCTGGAGGGTGAGCGCAAGCACGTGACCGTCCTATTCGCGGACCTCAAGGGCTCGATGGAGCTCTTGGCCGATCGTGATCCCGAAGACGCGCGGCGCCTGCTCGACGCGGTGCTGGAGCGCATGATCGAGGCCGTGCACCACTACGAGGGTACGGTCAACCAGGTGATGGGCGACGGCATCATGGCGCTCTTCGGCGCGCCCATCGCCCACGAGGAGCACGCCGTGCGCGCCTGCTATGCCGCCCTGCGGATGCAGGAGCGCGTCGGCGGGTACGCGCAGGAGGTGCACCGCACGCTTGGTGTGCCCGTGCATATCCGCGTCGGCCTCAACTCCGGCGAGGTGGTGGTGCGCTCGATCAGCAGCGACCTCCACATGGACTACACGGCGATCGGACAGACGACGCACCTCGCCGCCCGCATGGAGCAGATGGCGATGCCGGGGACGATCCTATTGCCGTCGGAGACGCTCGGCCTCGTCGAGGGCTACCTCCTGACGCGCGCGCTTGGCCCGCGGCCGGTGAAGGGCGTGGATGCGCCGCTCGAAGTGTTCGAGCTGGTCGGCGCCGCGCCCATCCGCTCGCGCCTGCACGCCGCGGCCGCGCGCGGGCTCACGCGCTTCGTGGGACGCGACTCCGAGATTGCTCAGCTCTCGAGCGCGCGCGATCGGGCGCGCGCTGGTTCAGGGCAGCTCGTGGCGGTGGTGGGCGAGCCGGGCGTCGGCAAGTCCCGGCTTTACTGGGAGTTCACCCGGTCGCACCTGACCGACGGCTGGCTCGTGCTCGAGTCCACGTCTGTCTCCTACGGCAAGGCCACGGCGTACCTGCCTGTCATCGACCTGCTGCGGTCGTACTTCAAGATCGTGGAGCGGGACGAGGCGCGCGTCGTTCGGGAGAAAGTCACCGGCAAGCTGCTCACGCTCGACGAAAACCTGCGGCCGGCCCTGGAGCCGCTCCTGGTACTTCTGGGAGCGCCCGGCGGCGACCCATCATGGGAGGCGCTCGGGGCCTTCGAGCGACGGTATAGGACCTTCGACGCCATCAAGCACATCGTGCTGCGCGAGAGCTACGTCCAACCCGTCGCTCTCATGTTCGAGGACCTGCATTGGATCGACGACGAGACGCAGGGGCTGCTCGACACCCTCGTCGAGAGTCTTCCGTCCGCGCGCGTGCTGCTGCTCGTCAACTACCGGCCGGAGTATCGACACGGCTGGGGCGGCAAGAGCTTCTACACGCAGCTCCGCATCGATCCGCTGGGCACGACGAGCGCGGCCGAGCTGCTGGATGGCCTTCTCGGCACCAGCCGGTCGCTCGAGCCTCTCAAGCGAATGCTTCTCGATCGAACGGGGGGCAATCCCTTCTTCCTCGAGGAGTCAGTCCGCACGCTGATCGAGAGCGGTGTTCTCGTCGGCGAGCGAGGGTCCTTCCGTATCGCCAGGGCGCTCGACACGACACACGTGCCCGCGACCGTCCAGGCGGTGCTCGCCGCGCGCATCGATCGACTCCCGCCGCCCGTCAAGCACCTGCTCCAGTCCGCCGCCGTCATCGGCAAGACGGTCGCCCTGACGCTGCTGGAGACGGTCGCCGAGATGGCGGCGCTCGAGCTGCGACGGGGGCTCGCTCAGCTGCAGGCCGCCGAGTTTCTCTATGAGACCAGCCTGTTCCCGGAGCTCGAGTACACCTTCAAGCACGCGCTGACGCTCGAGGTCGCGTACCAGAGCCTCCTACGCGAGCGGCGGCGCACGCTTCACGCGGGTGTGCTGGCCGCGCTCGAGGCTCGCAGCGGTGAGCAGGCACCCGTCAACGTGGAGGTTCTCGCCCATCATGCGGTGCGCGGCGAGCTGTGGCAGCCCGCGGCCTCGTATCTCTACCGCGCCGGCGCCAAGGCGCAGACCGAGGCGCGACACGGCCCCGCGGTCGACTTCTACGAGGCGGCCGCGGACGCTCTGCGGCGACTCGGCGACGCCGCCGATCCGCGGCTGGAGCTCGACGTGTCGCTCGAGCTCTGGTCCACGCGGATCTCCACGAACCGTGTGGACGGCCTCTCCGAGCTGGCCGCTCGCGTCGAGGCGCTGGCCCGCCGCCTGGGGGCGGGCCCGCGGCTCGCGCAGGTGCAGGTCCGTCAGGCGCAGGCCATCGCGTTCGCGGACACGGTCCCGGGGACGCTGGTGAGCGCGTTCGAGCTCGCCCGTGAAGCGGCCGCAGGGGCCGACGCCACCGACTTGCGCACGCGGAGCTATGCGCACTTCGTCATGGGCGTCGCCTACCGTGACATGGGCCGCCTGGAGGAAGCCATCCGCGAGCACGACGTCGGCGCGCGACTCTTCGCCACGGAGGCGGCGGGCCACGAACCGGGACTTGTTTACCCGATCTTCGTCAGCCTGTGCGGATGGCGTTCGGAAGTCGAGGCGACGCTCGGCCGCTTCAACGCTTCGCTCGCCACGGGCGGTGAGGCGTTACGAGTCGCCACGGAGATCCGCCACTCGTCCAGCCTCGCGCTCGCCAACGCGTTCCTCGGCTATGCGCACCTGCTGCGCGGCGACCTGCCGACGGCCATTCCGGTCCTCGAGCGGGGCTTGGCCATCGCCGAGGAGCACGACGTCCTGCACGGGATCTGCGCGAACGGCGTGTACCTGGCGTGGGCCCGCTGCCTCGCCGGCGACCCGGCACGCGGCCTCGAATATCTCGACCGCGCGTTCGAGCGGCACGCGGCCGCCGTAATGCAATGGACGCGGTTCGGAACGGTGACGGCGGCGGCGTACCTCGCGGGCGGGCGAGTCTCCGACGCGCGGCGCGTTGTCGCCAGCGGCACGACGGCGGCGACTGCTCGCGGAGCGCACGGCCATCGCGCTACGCTCCTGCGCCTGGAGGCGGAGATCTTCCTCGCTGAGGGAGACACCAGGGCGGCGCGACCGCGCGCCGAACAAGCGCTGGCCGCCGCGCTCGAGCTGGGCGCGCCGCCCGAGATTGGTCACTGCCACCGGGTGCTCGCGCAGGTCGCACCGTCCTCCGAGCACGCCCGGTTGGCGCGCCGGATCTTCGGTGAACTCGGAATGGAGTTCTGGGGTGCGCGCGTCTAGACGACGTCTTTCAGGCATGCGCCACAAGAAACGACAAGCTTCGGGGCACCCCACGCGTTCCTTCTCCCCGACCGCCGGGGCGCCGCAGGCATGAAAGAGTTCCCGAAGTCCTCGGGAAGCTCGTCGGAACCTTGCGCCTCCGACTTGAACTGTCAACTCCATTGGGCCTGTTTTAAAGAACCTTCGCCTGCGTGTTTGAGCCCCTTCGAACTTTCTCGAGCCACCTAGTTCAGAGGTAGCTGGAAAGCTCGGCGAAAACGCGGCCATGACTAAACACGGGTTCGAATCCCGTTGGGGCCACCACCGACGTTGCACTAATTAACCCCGCGATAAGTCCAGAGAGCGCCCCACCCTTCAGTTCGTAGATAAGACGCAGCTTCCGGCCTGGAGCCTTCCGCGGGCGGTAAGTCGGGCGGTTGAGTCACGGGCGTGAAGACGAAGCGACCGACGAGCACGGCACGCCGCCCGGCATTGGCCTTGTTGCCGAGATTGCTGAAGTAGGGCGCTTGCAGCGCTACCGAGCCATGGCGTGTGGCTCCTCGCGCTTGAGCGCGCGCAGCCGGTACGGCCGGCACCCGTGAAGTTTCGTCGTCCCGCCACTTTGTGGCGTCGAGACGACGGCCTCACCCAACACGCTTATCGTGCGATTCATCACTCGCATCCTGACCGAGATGTCAGGAAGTCTTCAGTGGCATCGACGCCGCGCCACCGTACCGTCGTTTTAGTGAGAACAGAGAGAGCTTCCCGCGCTGCGATGACGGTACGAGCTGGACAGGGATCACTGCAGGAACAACAACCGGCTTCCGACGCTTGCACGACGTCGGCTCGAACGGGAATCACTGCACGGCGGAGATATCGGGCCGCCCTCCGCGGCCCGCCGACTCACACTGGCGAGGCCCGATGGCGCTGGACGACAACGTTCGAACACCGTGATCGGCGGCGCAACGGACTCGCCCTGTCGCGCCCAGCCGTCGGCGAGGTAGGTCAACGGCGGCTTACCCGCTTTGCCCCACTCGACGAAGCCACCCGCATGCCCGTCCGAACCTCGCGGGCCAGTTGGAAAGGGCAAAACGGGATTGTGCAACGAATTGGGAAGCGAGGCGGGCGACTTCAGGTGTGCGCAAAGCCCGCGAGCGAGGGAAGAAGGGTCACGACAGTCTGAGAGCAGCTCGACGGGCACGGCGGTGAAGATCCGCCGGCCAGTTCTACCTGCTGCCCAGGCTTGACAGCCTGATGAAACTAGTGTTACGTAAAGTAACACTGTAGCGATACGCCACCCTCGTCGGCGCGGACGGAAGCCTTCCTGGCGTCTTGAAGGGCCCGTGGCGGCGGCGGTCATACAAGCCAAGGGCATGCAAGTCGCCAAAGGAGGCCTTCGCGGAGACGTCAGGGGCATGCAAGTCGACCAAAAGAGGTAGCCAACATGAATCCTTCGCAGGCGCACGTCGAAGACAGAACCGTGGCTGATAGCAGCGGGAAAGAGGCGACAACAACCATGCTCGCGGAGATTACCCCGATTGCGGTCCGCGCATCGACGCTCAGCGGAATCTCCGAGCAGATGATCGTGAGCCACTACGAAAACAACTACGGCAACGCCGTGCAAGCGCTGAACGCGGTCCAACGGGAGCTTGCCTCGCTTGACGGTGATATACCGCCGTACCGCCTGCGCGGGCTCAAACGCGAAGAGCTCGCGCTGATGGGCTCGGTGGCGTTGCACGAGCTCTACTTCGGCAACCTCGGCGGCTTCCGCCGCGCCGGACCCAACTCGGGCCTCGGTCGCCCCGACTGGCACGAAGTGCCGGATGCCTTCGCCGCGGAGATCGCGGCAGACTTCCGTAGCGCCAGTGCGTGGCGTCGCGAGTTCGTCGGAACGGCGCAGTCGCTGGCGAGTGGCTCAGGATGGGTGCTTCTCACCTACTCGCGCCGGCAGAAGCGGTTCTGGAACCAGATCGCGACGGATCACATTCAAACGGCGGTCGACGCCGCGCCCGTGCTCGTTCTGGACATGTACGAGCATGCCTACCAGATGGACTTCGGCACAAACGCGGCCGCGTACATCGACACATTCTTCCGCAACATCAACTGGGAGATCGTGCTGAAGCGGATTGAAGCGGTGCGTAACAATCAGCCGCTGCCGAACGAAGATCCGTCGTGGACGACGGACCTTCCGTCGCTCTCGGTCGCGGAGCTCGCCGCGCAGATCGCCAACGGCAGCGGCGTGCAGATCGTCGACGCGCGGGCGCGAGAGCACATGTCGCTCAATGTGGATCTCATGGCGGGCGCGACGTGGCGCGATCCGGATCGCGTCGAGGCCTGGATCGCCGAGCTGAAGCCGGACAAGCTGGTGGCCGTGTACTGCGCCTATGGCTTCGACGTCGGGCGTAACGTGACGAAGACGCTGATCGAGCACGGCTTCGACGCGCGCTTCCTCCGCGGCGGCGTCTCGGCGTGGTACGCCTCGGGCGGCGCGCGCGCGCTCAAACCGAGATAGCGCCGAGCATGACATACATCCCGGCCGGCCCAGAGCGCCGCCGACTCCAAACCGCCGAGCCAAGGAGACCCAAGTGAGCGCGAAGAAGAACTTCTACAGCGACAACGTGTCGGGTGCGGCGCCCGAGATCCTCGCCGCGCTGGTTGCCGCCAACGCCGGTGACACCGCGCCTTACGGCGCCGATCCGGCCACCGAGGGACTCCAGGCACGCTTCGGAGCGCTGTTCGAGACGGAGGTCGAGGTCTTCCCGGTCGGCACGGGGACGGCCGCCAACGGGCTCTGTACGGCGATCGTCTCGGCGCCCTACGGCGCCGTGTATGTGTCCGATTCCGCCCACGTCCACGACAACGAATGCGGCGGCGCCGAGTTCTGGTCCGGGGGCAACGCGCGCACGATCCCGGTGCCCGGCTCCGACGGGAAGATGTCGGCCGCCGAACTGGCGCGGATGGTCGACGAGGCGCTGGCGCGCCCGGCCGATGTGCCACCGCGCGCGGTCAGCATCACCCAGGGGACTGAGGCCAGCACGGTGTACACGCTCGCGGAGGTGCGCGCGATCGTCGAGGTCGCCCGCGCCCGGCGCCTTTGGGTGCACATGGACGGCGCGCGCCTAGCCAACGCCGTGGTCCGGCTCGGCTCTACGCCGGCCGAGGCCACGTGGAAGGCCGGTGTCGACCTCCTGTCGTTCGGCGCCACCAAGAACGGCGCGCTCACCGCCGACGCCGTCGTGTTCTTCAACCGCGAGCTGGCACAGAGCATGCGCTACCGCCGCCGGCGAGGAGGCCATCACTTCTCGAAGATGCGCTTCCCTTCTGTCCAGCTCCAGGCCTACATCGCCAACGACCTCTGGCTCCGGAACGCGCACCACGCCAACCTGATGGCACAGCGGGTCCGCGACGGGCTGGCGGCGATTCCCGGCGTGCGGTTCCGCTGGCCGACCGAGATCAACTTCGTCTTAGCCGCCCTGCCTCAGCCCATCTGGGACGGACTGGTCGCCGAGGGCTACAGCTTCTCGCGCCGTGGCGCCCCGAGCGCGGGCATCATCCGCATCGTCTGCGCCTTCGACACTACCGAAGAGGACGTGGACGAGCTCGTCGCGACGGCGAAACGTTACGCGGGCATCAATGCGCGCCCTCTCCCTGTCAGGGAGAGGGCAGGATGAGGGTCGCTTAAGCGTGTGGGCTGGATTCCCCCTCACAACCAACGATGCGACGTGGTGACACCGGTCGGGCGTGAGCATCAACGGGCAATGAAATCACGCACTTGAATTCTGCAAGTTCGATCACGTCCCGTTGGGGCCACCACTACTCACACGACAGTGATTCCCGCCGGCGCCTAACTAGTGCCGTTCGTGCGAGCATCCAACGCACGCGCCGCCTCGTGCAATTGTCGGTGAGAGGTGTCGGTACCGAATCGTCATGCGCGGATCGCGATGCCCAACATCGCCATCACGCTCCGTTGCGATACGGGCCTGGCATCCCACGCAATCGCCAAACGTGGGTAGCCGAGGCACGCGCCTACGTTGACGCGCGCGGTCACGTCGTGTCGGTCAGAGCAATTCGTTCAGGGTGTAGAAGAAGTGGTCCGTCAGCTTGTGCGACAGGGCGCGCTTGCGCCAGTGCTCGAGTCGGATCTCTGTTGCCCGCGCGACATACTTCTCGAAGATCGCATCCAGCCTGCGCGCCAGCGCTGCGTCGCTGATTGAAAGCGTGATCTCGTCGTTCGTCTCGAACGAGCGGTCGTCGAAGTTGCTCGAGCCGATGCCGCTCCAGACACCGTCGACGGTCATGACTTTCTGGTGCAGCAAGGTGTGGGGATATTCGAACAGGCGAACGCCGCACCGCAGCAGCTTCTCGAAGTTGCGGTGGCCGGCGTGCTGCACCATGGGGTTATCCGAGCCACTGGTCGAAGGCATCAGGACGCGCACATCCACGCCGCGCGCTACGGCCTTGCCGAAGGCCTCGATGGCATCGGGCTCGGGGATGAAATAGGGATTTTGGATCCGGATACGCGTGCGCGCCAGGCAGATCGCGGTGTGGTGGAGGATCTTCACGGCGGGCGCCGAGTTCTCGGGCTTGGCGAACACGGCGTGCATCAGGATGTCCCCCGCCGGCTGCAACGCGGGAAACACGTCGTTACCCACGAAGAGCTCACCCGTCTCGCCGGCCCAGTTCTCACTGAAGGCACTTTGAACACTGTGCACAATGGGCCCATGCAAGTGCAGACTGATGTCGGCGTAGTACTTTCCGTCTTCGGCATTGCCGAGCCACTCGTCGACGATGCAGTGGCCGCCCACGAAGGCCTCACGCCCGTCGATGACGACCAGTTTGCGGTGGTCGCGGTCGTTGAGTACGCCGAGGTTTCGCAGCCTCCGTTCGTGGAAGAACACCACCCGGCAGCCCGCGTCACGCATCTGCTGCACGACTGCGACGCCCGCGGATTTAGAGCCCTCGGCGTCCAGCAATACCCGCACCTTTACGCCCGCCCGCGCCCGATCGATCAGGGCATCGGCGACCCGTCGGCCCAGTGTCCCGTCTTTCCACAGAAAGGTCTCGAGGTGTACGGATTCGCGCGCCGTCTGGATGCGGCCGATCAACGCATCGAAGAAAGCGCCGTTCTCGAGCACTGCAGCCGCGTTGCCGGCCAGGGCCGTGCCCACCGTCAAGCCCGCGAGCGTCGGCATCAACTCATGGATCGCTGAGTCACACTCGATGTGGAGGTCCGGGTCTCGATGTCGCCGGATCGACCAG
>Ga0209382_10010239_pt1 | contig 11699 bp, 19 predicted proteins | sample SoiMetdeltSBSDD5_FD_187599 | JGI IMG/M metagenome (GOLD analysis project Ga0209382, IMG submission 187599) | Bulk soil microbial communities from a Populus tree surrounding site in Tennessee, USA - Soil MetaG P. deltoides SBSDD5 (SPAdes) (version 2) | ecosystem: Environmental > Terrestrial >...
TGCCGAACGCCCTCGATACAGGGTCCAGCTACCCCCCTCACGCTCGCGGACGCAACCGCGGCAGTGACAACCTAAAGCTGGCGGAAGATATAGTCAATGGGCACGCCCTTTATCTCCGCAACGCACTCTGCGCCTGGGCCAGGTGCTCTTCGGCGTGGTCAACAATGAACGACTCGATCACCTGGGCCACAGTCATCTCGCCTCGCTCGGAGGAGATCCCTCGTTTGCCGCGCTCGGTGGTGGAGAGCTGCCTGATCTCGCTCGCTGCCGCTCGAACTGCCTCGTGTAGCTGACGCAGAAGGGCGTCCGGGTCGGCGCTCGCACCATGGGAAACTCCCGCCAATCGCTCCGGCGACCCGGGGGTGCGCCCGAACGCGGGCGGCGTCCCCGTTGCGGCGATCAGGGTCCGACAGTGGTTCAACCAGTACGGGATCATCTCGGTCATGTGCCCGAGTGTCTGCATCGCCGACCATTCGCTCCGGCCCGGCGGCGTCCGAAGACGCGCGGCGACGGCGGGCTCTTGTAAGAGCTTTGCGACTTCTTCGTAGACGCGCTCGAGTCGCTTCGCTTGGGCCTCGCCCGAACTGCTCGCTATGGCGTCTGTGGTCACGTCGGCCTCCTCATCAGCAATGATCCCTCATCATGGCGCCCCGGCGCTCGGGTTCCCGGCGTCCTCCATGCCCCGCCTTGTGTCTTCCGATGGATCGCTCGACGGCTCGACGGCATCTCAAGGAAGAGCGGAGAGGAGCAAGGCCATGTCCTACAGCATATCGACCTTACTGACTCGCAATCTCCACGACGTCTTCGGTGAAAGCGACGGCAAGCGTCGGCGCGCGGCCATCGACGAGATCTACACCGAAGATTGCGTGTTCTACGACCCCACCAAGGGCGTCTACCGTGGCCGCGACGAGATCGATCGCGTCGCGGGCAAGATCAAGGCTACTCACCCTGACTTTCGCTATCAGCCAATTGTTGGGCCCGAGGAATTGGGCAATGGTGGGCGGATTCAATGGGTATCGGGCCGCCCTGGTGAGGCGCCAGCTTACGCCGGAACTGATTTCATCATTGCCCGGGACGGCCGGATCGCCGCCCTCTATCTGTTTTTCGACAAGCTACCCTGAGCTAGCTGCGTGATCACGCGAATGTGCCTCGGGCGCTGAAGCCATCCCGAAAAATGCGCGCTGACTACTCGAGAAAAGCAATGGTTGGGGGGTAAAGGATTCGCCCGCGCAACACGTGATCCAATCCCCTCTCCCCTTACCCCTGGTACCCATTGCCAGCAGCGCCCCCTCCCCGGCTGTTGAGGCTCCGTTCGTCTGGGGCGCCGCGTGGCGCCGGCTCGCCAGCCTGTCCGATCGTGAGGGCCGTTTTCAGGGTTTTCGCCTCCGCGCATGCGGGTTTTACCGGAGAGTCTCGTCGGGTGGCTTCGCCTACGATGGCTATAGGTACGATCTCGACAAACGATAGTTACAAGAGGAGAGGCTATGGAACACGGCGAGGCCAGTACGAGACGGGACGTGCTCCGCAAGGCGGCTTTCGTCAGTCCTCTCATTCTTACTTTGCCAGTCCTCCCTTCTTTCGCGAAGGCGGGATCCACTGGCGGAGACGACACGGGCCACGCTATCGATCATCACTCCAACGGCCACAGCTAACGCCGCCGTCGCCACCGGTGCTGAACGTGGGCTCACGATGCGGCCCGGGGCCAGGTGGTCGGCTGCGCCCAGCGACCACCGACGCAGCCGGCAAGTCGTTCCAGGCAGTGGCTGAGCACTCTCCAAAGCAGCGGTTGGACGTCAGCATCCACACGCTCGATGGAGAAACGCTCGTACTTGACCGGGCCGCAGAGCAAATACACCAACTCAACCGCACTGCGAGTTTTATCTGGGCGCAGTGCGACGGCCGCCGCACAGTTAGCGAGATCGTAGCGGAATTAGCTCGATGCTTCGATGTGAACCACGAAACCGCCCGTGAGGCTGTGCAGACGACGCTCCGCCAGCTCCATGACCTTGGACTGGTGGGCTAACTACTTGATCAGGCGCCACGGAGCCCGCGTGGAACGGCTACCTATTGATTGCAGCTTGCGCGTGTGGCGCGGTCTTCGCGAACGATGGGGACGTCGGAGGACGCCGAGCTACGTCTACTTCGCTGCTCGGCTGAACTCACTAGCGGAGATCGCCCACTGACTGGCCGTCCAGTACTTCTTGGGCGATCACATCCATGTCGTTCGCTGGCGATGGGCGTTTCGAGGCCGCCGCTGAACCCGGAGCGGCCTAGAGTACGCAACCACTGGTTCGCGGAATATCCTCAATCGTGACCGATCGAGCGCGTGTCGGAGCCGGATCGGCGTCAGAACCCAAATGAAAAGCCAGTGATGGCGAAGAACACGGATCGCTTGGCTGGCCCTGCGAACTCTGTTCCGACCCCCACGTCCCAAACGATAGACGGGTCAACTGGTGTCGCAGCCCAACCTCGGTACCCACAACGGTCGAGTCGCCACGGGTCACTGGCTGTTCCGCGAAGACGTCGGTGACGATCGTCGCTCGCGTGAACGTCGGTGCTCCGACCGGATAGCTGGCGCCGAGCGCGAATTCGCAGCGTCCGTCACGCTCGGCCTGGGTTGACCCCGTGAGGAACTCGTAGCCTCCGTTGAAGTGGAAGCTCAGTCGGTCAATGGACTTGGTCAAAGGCCTTCGACTCGGCAAAGCTCCAGAGTGCCGTGTGGTGATCGAGCCGATGCGGGGTAATGGCCTCGGCCTTCGCGAGGTAATCATCGAGCAGCTTGCGGTACACCGCTTCCTTGTCGGCCACGTCGCTGGCAAACAGGTCATAGAGGCTGCGATGGAAGATGTGCGCCCAGTCAAAGGTCTTCGCCACTTCCCACGCGAGGCGATGGAAGGTCGGCGCGACCTGTTCCTCATCGGGTGGGACGCGCGGTGAGCTGAAGATGAAGTCCACGACCTGCAGACGCGCGCGCTCGATCGGCGCTTGATCGCGCGTCTTGAGGAGCGTCTCGGCGAGGTGCGCGTGGCCGAAGTCGATGCCGTTGAACTCGTAACTACGAGCAAGGTTCAAGGGTGTTCCCGTGAGTGCGAAGAATTACGAACCAGCTCGGAGGTGATCTTGGCCCGTTGTTGTCTGTGCCGAGCACAGGGACGCGAATGATGTCGACGCGCAGGAGGTGGTGAGAGCGTCTCACGTCGACCTCCTCTCAATTGGCTGCGACCCAGCAGCCGATGACGTGGTGGCCGTTCCTCGAAGGGGATGAAGGAGCTGGGCTACGTCGAGGGTCGCAACCTCACGGTGAACCGCGCGTTCGTGGCGGACGCGCCGGCCAGGTTCCGACGCGGCCGTCATTGCTGGCCCGACAGCTTATGACGCCGGCCAGATCATCTCGCAGGAACATGAAGTCGGCTTCGCTCGTCTGGCAGTTGCGGCGGAGGGTGAGACACCGCATCGAGTGATCGCCCGCATGGTGCCGCCCTGGGGGCCAGACTGATCCTCGACCCAGAGAGTTCCAACCCGGGTCGGACAGCACGGCGGCCACTGGAGCTGTCATTGGCTGCCCGGGCACGTCGTCGAAGTCTACGCTCACGGGCGGTCGGGGCGATGAGACGGGCCGCTGATCGCCCCTCGCCCGGCCGGTGCCCCGGCGACCCGCGATCATGCGGTCTCGAACGGATAGAGCGGCCGCCGGCGGTTGCGATACGTGAACAGCGCCAGGTCCGAGCTGGTGCAGCCGTCACCGTCGCACAGCACGATGTGCCGCGCGATCGGCTCGAAGCCGGCTCGGAAGTGCTGGCGCGACTTTATCAGCACGTAGCGTTTCCGCCGCGGGTCGATCCCGCAGTGGGTGAACACGCCGAGATCGAACGGCTCGCTGCGCCCCTCCGAGATCACGACCTGGACGTTCCCGGTGTCGAGCACCGCCGTCCGCCCCATGCGCACACGCGTGCCCGTCGCCATGGGCCCGGTGACGGTGAACTGGCCGTCGGTGATGCGCGTCACGCGGCCGGTGAGCGTCAGCGGGGCGCCGGGCAGGTTGATCTGGGGCATGTCGATCTTGCCGCCGACGGGCAGCGTGACGCTGGCCGCGGTGCCCGCGTCGAGGATCCGCGCCACGCTGGTCGGATCGCAGATCGGCCCGGCCACGACGTCGTCGAGCCCCTGGCGGATCACCTCAGCGATGACGCTCATCACGTCCTGAGTGCCGCCGGAGGCGGTGTTGTCGCCGTGGTCGACCAGTACCACCGGGCCCTCGCCGAGGGTCCGCGCGTGGGCGATCTGGCTGGCCAGCGGCGCGCCCTTGTAGAGGAACGCCTCGCGCCGCGACCACGCAAGGTCCATCAGGCGGTCGCACAGGGCCTGCCCCTGGTCGGCGCGCCGGTCGCAGACCACGACCGCCGAGCACGAGATGTGCGGGATGTCGGCGTGCGGGAACCCGCCGAACACAGAGGCGTTGAGCATGGAGCCGCCGGTCTCGGCGGCGTCCGCCATGTCCATGATGTCCTTCATAGGCTGGCGCGACGGAGTGTGCTCGAGCGTGCTCGTCATCATCGGGCGCGACGCCCAGGCGATGACTGGCGCCACCTCGCCGTCGAGCGCGCGCAGCAAGGTGCGCCCGGCGCGCGCCGCCGTCTCGGCCATGTCGACGTGCGGGTAGGTCCGGTAGCCGGTGATCACGGTGGCGTTGTCGATCATGCGCGACGTCATGTGGGCGTGGAAGTCGAGCCCGACCGCGATTGGCAGCCGCGGCGCCACCGCGCGCACGCGGCGGAGCAGCTCGCCCTCGCCGTCGTCCGTGTGCTCGGCGACCATCGCACCGTGGAGCGCGAGGAACGCGGCGTCGCAACCGCTGCGCACCGCGCCGACGATGGCCTCGGCCATGTCCTCGTAGGCGGACTTCTCGACGTAGCCCGACGGATGCGCGCCGCCCGCGACCGGCACCACGATCTCGGCGCCGGCCTTCTGCGCGACACCGAGGAACCCGCCGAGCTGCGTGTTGGTGTCGCGGAACTCCTCGATCGCGGCCGCCCCGGCCAGCGGACGGAACGACGCCAGCGGGGTCGGGACCGGCGAGAACGTGTTGGTCTCGTGCATCATCATCGCCACGACGATCTTCCGGTGCGCCATGCGGTCCGTCCTTTCGCCCCGCGTGCCCGCCGCGGCGGCGCCGCAATCCTACACCCGCGCCGCGCGCCTTGACCGGGTCGCGCCGGCAGCGCGCTGTCGACGTCGTCCGGTTTGTGCCGAACGATGAAGGACAAGGCCCCCGCCCCTCGATGCGTCCGGGATTGGGCGGGCCACCGACTCTCGCGCGTAGCGGGCGGGCTGGCGATTGATCCAAGAGCGGGCCCGACACATTCCTTCTTGGGAGGTGACGAGTCGGGGTAACGTTGCGTATCGGCGATTTGATCGCTCGATTAAAGGTGACTCGCCATATTTAGCCGTCTCGCGCCAAGAGCACGTGTGGAGGGACGATGCACACCTACAGTCCAAGGCCCGAGTCTACGGTTTTTGCGAGACGTGCGGGGAAGACATCGAGTGGCATATCGCACAATCTCACGCAGCTGTCGCCGCGATCCGGCGAGCCATGCGGCGCACTCCGATTTCCGGCTCTGCGAGCGTGACCAAGCACAAGAGTTGGCAGATTGAGCCACAGTCCTGTCAATCGAACGGCGCTGGCTGGTGCCCCAAGGCGTTGGTGAGACTCTCCGAGGACGGACTTCCTCACATGCAGATCGTGCCCGATCGAATGTTCAATACCAAACAAGACGCCGACGCTTATGCCGTCAAGATGGCGAAGGAGTTGATCGACGACCACGTCAAGCGTTGGCCTAAGAACGACCCGAGAAGAAGCGCGTCGCGCCGGATCATCCCGACGCCCTAACCGCGGCTTCGACAGTCTCCCCGTCCTCGGTGAGTCCGACGCCGCGGCACCATGCCGACATGGCGTTGAAGTCACTCGCTTCGAGTGGTCCAACGAGATTTGCTTTATCCTTCTTGGCCTTGCTCAGTGCACGAATGATGTTCTCGGACAGGGTGGCCCCCGCTTCACTCGAGGGCGGGCTCGGGGCGTGGCGGCTGCGGCCTTTGGACACGGCACCCCGTGTAGTCGTTACGTGATCAAGGATTCGTAGGATCGTATCGTGCGGTAGAACTACGATCACGACGCCCCGCCTTTCTTAGGCTCTCGCTGCCGCCCGCGCCCCTTGCGCGAGTCAGGCAAGCGGTGCAGAGAGCTTCCAACGAAAATACGGGAGTCGAGTCCACTCGGAACGCCACCCACGCAAGACTAGCTGTGTGTGTCGCCGTTTGTGAGCTGGAACTCCCAGGCGGCGATGCATCTGGGGTGGAGGTATTTGTGCAGTTAGCGTGCTTCGCCCCCCTTCTCGCGGAGGGAAGAATAGGGTCTTCCTCCAGAGACCGCATCAGGGGAATACCTGATCTGATCGCATGACTGATTCCGCTGGCGAGCGGGAAGTGGTGGGCTGACCTACGCCACCGCAGGCGTATGACGGCGCCGGCCCTCGGTGATCAAGATTCCGCTGCTCCTCGTACTCATGGAGGCTGCTCGCGTGAGGAGGGCCAGCGCGAATGGTTAGGCGGGGTACCTCTCGTGATCCCAAATCTCGAAGCATCGGATATGGAACTTGAAGGCTCTTGTCCCGGGCACCAGAGCGACCCCCTCCACTACCAACTGATCCATTGAAACAACCGTCTCGCAGGCGTCGCACTTTTCCCCGGTGCTCGGACTACTGAAAACCCGTCTAATGCTCCGACGTGGCAGGCGTCCGTCTTGAATCTTTGCCTGGATGAGAACGCGGATAGCTTCCGGGTCCATGAGGCCTCACATATCGCGACGACAGGAACAAGAGTCTTACGTGGGAGGGCTGTGCGACCTCCTTTTCCGGAAACCGAATCGTGAGTCAGAACTTTGGTTCGCGGATAGTAGGTGCGACCAGATGCCTTGTCAACTATGCGTGGGCCGCGATAGGTTTCGTGGAGACGACGTTTGGTACAAGCATCAGCGAGTGGCGACGGGAAACGTCCACCGCGTCAACCGACGCGACTACGCTCGTCACGTTGACGGGCTGGACAAGAAGTCCGAGTGGGAGGACGTGACCTCTGCTGAGAACATCTTCAGCCGGAGTTCATTGGTGGCCGCTCACTCCGTGCGGTGGAGAGCACCGGGGCCGGTGTTCTGGCCGGTTCGCGCTATCCTCGATCGCCGCGCAAAGGATTGAACGCTTGGAAGTGTTCGCGAACTTCATCGAGTAGCTGATTCACGCGGGCCTCATCCCGGAGCGCACGCGGTTCGATGGCGGTTCTGACGAGATCGGCGACGCCGAGGCGAAATATTACGACGTAGCCGTCAGGCATCCGCGTCAACTCGCTCAGTATGAAAGCTTCCTGTCGCCGAGTGAGAGCGGCCTCGAGCGTTCGCCAGACCTCATCGTCCTCGTCTGAACGGGGTTGCATAATTCGATCGTTCGACAGCTCGCCCCCCAAATCCACCGGGTGAAGCCCCATAATCGGGCGAGGGAAGGTCTACTTAGCTTCGCTCGGCTGAACTCACCAGCCGAGATCGCCCAGTAACTGGCGCCCAGTCGTTGGGCAGACCGCCCAGTAGGTGGGCGGCCCTTAGCCAGCGGCCGGATTGATCCTCCTCTGGAAAATGATTCTTGGGCGGTCACATCCATGTCGTTCACTGGCGATGGCACCACAAGTGCTCTGTCTGCTTCGAGGCCACCGCTTAGTGGTCTTACCCAAAGGCGCGTGACTGACAGTCGTCATGGTGACAACCGTACTGGTTTTGAGGCGTGGCCTGCAGCAGGCCCTCCGCCCGCCCACTCAGCCGAGGTTTCCGTGCAATCGCAGTGTTGGATATGTCGGAGCCGACTGAACGGACTCTCCGACACTTTGATGGCTCCGCTGTTGCTGCATCTCCAATCTAGGAACAAAGCCCAAGGTTGTTCCCGTGAGTGCGAGGAATTACGAACCAGCTCAGAGGTGATCTTGGCCCGCTACTACCGTCTTGAGTGCAGTCACTATTGCACGGACCACATTGACCATCGGTGTTGCTTGTGCCGAGCGCAGAAGGGACGCGAATGATGTCTGGCACGCGGAGCGCGCTGGACTCCCGCCAGCCATCCTCCACCGAGGTGGGCATGCGGCGGTCGCGCGCGTCGTCGACGGTGAGGACGGGCGGCTTCATCGCCCCCTCGCCCAGCCGGTGACCAGGCGACCGGCGCTCATGCGGTCTCTGTGCGACGCCGAGGAACCCGCCGAGCTGCGTGTTGGTGTCGCGGAACTCCTCGATCGCGGCCGCCCCGGCCAGCGGGCGGAACGATGCGGTCCGTCCTTTCACCCCGCGTGCCCGCCGCGGCGGCGCCGCAATCCTACACCCGCGCCGCGCGCCTTGACCGGGTCGCCCTCCCGCAGAGAGGCGCGACTTTGGACCCCGGGGACACTAGTTCAGGTCTGCTAGACTCCCGCCAGCAATCCCAACCGAGGTGCCCATGCGGCTGATCGGGCTCGTTCTTACGCTCAGCCTAATTCTTGCGTCGCTCGTCGCCGAGGCGCAGCCGCCAAGCAAGGTCTACCGAATCTCCCTCTTTCACGTGGGCCTCTGGCTGACCGGCGTCTCGCCGGCCATGATGAGTGGCTCGAGAAGCGGGAGGTCGTCGGCCTCAACGTCGACAGGAACGCGTGCCGTGTGGCGTGGTGTTCCAGAGGTGAGTCACACCCGAGGAAGCTCAGCCGGATTTAGTCAAAGGTCACACCGATCCGGACCGGTCTTCCACTTGCCGCCTGCGCGCTCACAGTCCGCTTGAGTAAGCGGCTGGCTGGTCTGAACCTCCTTCGTCTTGAAGACAAAGCAGCCTGATGTCAGTCCGAGCGAGACGACCAAGATCGCAAGCATCAGCGTTTTCATCTCATCCTCTTACGCCACAGCGCTTTGCGGCGGTTACGTTTGTCGCTTCTCCAAGTTTCGCCGGTTCCATTTGACGTTTCCACAGGGGTATTGCCCTAGTGAGATGTGGGCCTTCCACGGAGCCGGCGTTGAATGGCTACCGGCCGGCCAACTTCTGCGTGCTGCTGTCGGATTCGCCGGGTGGCGGGCGGCGTGGGAGGCGCTGAAGAACGCGGAGGCGAGTTAGACCCTAACCCCTACCGCTTCTCCTGTTCGATCGCGGCACGAATCTCCGGCACGACATCGGGACAGGACCGCCGGGCTACGGTGAGCAGCCGTTCCGCGATCTCACGTGTGCACTTGACGGCAAACGGCTCCGGACTGAACAACTTGGCGCCAAAGCCTGTACCGCGCCCGAGCGCCGCCGACTCCTCAGATCCGACCGTCACGGCCGCCTTCAGACACGCGAGTTGGGCTTCGGAGAGGATAAGCTCGACCATGAGGGCCGCCCTCCGGGCAAGTTACGACCGCTGGTGATTCGCTAACTGAATCTGGTCGCACGGCATGAAGCAGTCGGCGACGCTCTCCCCTGCCGACTTGGGGTCCGTATACTCTGGTAGGAGTCGACCGTTCAAGTACGTACCTTGAAGTGAGGTACATCCCAAATGGTTCCCAAGGATCCAAGTAGGCAGGTCATCGACGTCCAAGAGATCTTGACCAGTATCTGCAGCAAGTGGGGGCTGTTCATCTTGTATGAATTGTCGAGAGGGGCCAGGCGGCATGGCGAGCTTCGTCGAGAGATCGGCGGCGTGTCCCAGAAGATGCTGACGCAAACGCTTCGCACGCTAGAGCGCGATCGGCTGGTACGGAGAACCGTTTACCCCGTCGTTCCTCCTCGTGTGGACTATGCGCTCACCCCACTGGGTAAGACTCTCATGCAGCCACTGTCGGCGCTCTACCGGTGGATGGAGCGACATCTCAAAGAGGTCCAGCAGGCACGACGCGAATCGCAGAAGACCCGGCGGGCTGCTGGTTCAACCGACGGGGGCTAGGCCGCGTCCTGCGCATGAATGGTCACTGAATAGCCTCAGGTTCCACAGGGCATTGGCGCGACTCTGACTGGATAGCTAAACCACGGTCCTCCGAGAAGGGCGAACCTGCAGCGCCCGACATCCTGCGATGGGACTCCAGCTTGGCGACCTCATCACGGACCAGTCGCGAAGGTCACAAAGGCTCGACGCTGTAGCCGTCCTTTTGATCGCGCATCTCCCAGCCTGCCGCATGGATCTCGCCGCGCAGGGCGTCGGCGGTCTTGAAGTCTCTCGCCTTCTTCGCAGCCCAGCGCGCCTCGGCCAGCTCCGTAATGGCGGCAGGAACTTCGAGCCTTGCCGGCGATTTCGGCACATCCAGCTTCAGGCCGAGAGCAAACATCGCTCGTTCGAATGCGGTTCGTTCCCCCGCCTCCGGACCGTGATGGACCACGGTGAACAGCGCTCCCAGTGCCGCGGGTAGGTTTAGGTCATCCTGGAGCGCGTGCAGCACAGACGCGAAGAGGATCGGGTCGCCGCCGGAATCCCGCAAGGCGGCATGATACGTCTGCAAGGTCGACAGCGCCTTCTCCGCCGCGTGCAGCGAATCGAGGGTGAAGTTGAGCTGCTTGCGCGGATGGCCGGCGAGCAGGGCGTAGCGGACAGACATCGGCGAAAGGCCCTTGCCCGTGAGGTCGTCCAGCGTGTAGAGGTTTCCCAGGCTCTTGCTCATCTTCCGGCCGTCCACCAGCAGATGTTCGCTGTGGTACCAGTGGCGGGCGAGAGACACGCCGTTGCAGGCCTCGCTCTGCGCGATTTCGTTCTCATGGTGCGGGAAGAGCAGGTCAACGCCGCCCGTGTGCAGGTCGATCGTTTCGCCGAGGTGTCGGCGGATCATGGCGCTGCACTCGATGTGCCAGCCAGGGCGACCACGACTCCAAGGGCTGTCCCACGCGACGTCGCCGTCCTCTGGCTTCCACGCCTTCCACAGTGCGAAGTCGCTGCCGTCCTCCTTCTCGTCGGCGTCGGCCGCGGCGGCTGGCGATGTCGCCCCGGCGCGAAGCTGGCGCTCATTCAGGCGCGAAACGCGCCCGTAGGATGGAAACGAGTCCACCTTGAAGTAGACCGAGCCGTCGCCGGTCACATAGGCGTGCCCCTTTTCGACCAGCCGGTCGATCATCGCGATCTGCTCGGCGATGTGGTCCGTGGCGGTCGGTTCTTCGTGCGGGCGCAGGCAGTTGAGGGCGTCGCAGTCAGCGTGGAACTTCTCGGTCAGCTCACGCGCTATTTCTCGGAGCGGCCGTCCCTCCTCGCGAACCCGGCGGATGGTCTTGTCGTCGACGTCGGTGAGGTTCCGGACATGACGCACCTTCTCAGCCCCGAATTCGAGCTCGAGCAGGCGGCGGATGACGTCGTTGACCAGAAACGTCCTGAAATTCCCGATGTGCGCGGGTGCGTAGACGGTCGGACCGCAGTTATAGAAGCGGAAGACCCCGTCCGCGGAACCGGGCTTCAGCTCGCGGAGCTCGCGTGTCAGGGAATCGTAGAGTCGGATAGCCATGACGGCGTGCAGAAGGAAGAACCCCTACCTCCCCCTACCAGCTGGCCCCCGCTGATCGCTGGGTCGCGCGCTGTTACGCCTGCTGTGGAACCTTGTCGGTGCGAATCGGCAGTCTCCAGTGGGGCCGGACGAAATGGCAGGTGTAGCCGTCGGGATATCGTTGGAGATAGTCCTGATGCTCGGGTTCGGCCTCCCA
>Ga0209382_10010240_pt1 | contig 11698 bp, 8 predicted proteins | sample SoiMetdeltSBSDD5_FD_187599 | JGI IMG/M metagenome (GOLD analysis project Ga0209382, IMG submission 187599) | Bulk soil microbial communities from a Populus tree surrounding site in Tennessee, USA - Soil MetaG P. deltoides SBSDD5 (SPAdes) (version 2) | ecosystem: Environmental > Terrestrial >...
CGCGGCGGCTCGCGGCCCGCGCGTTGACCGCGGCGTTCGCGTTCCTGGTCGCGGTCGCGGAGTCGACCGATGCGGTAGTGGCGAGGTCGACCGGGACGGTATCCCGGCCGTCGTCGACCGAGCCGATCCGCCCGTCGGCGTCCAGATGCTGCGCGTAGTAGCCACCGACCACCGGCAGCCCCTTGAACGTCTGCTGGTACCAGCGGTGCGTGCCGAGCAGCGAGTGCTTGGTCCGGACCAGCGTCAGGTCCGCCGGTACCGCGGCCGTGCTCGCTCCCGATGCCGCTCCGGCCGTGCTGATCAACGTGCTGCCGACGAGGGCGGCGGTCAGTCCGACGGTGACCGCTGCCAGCGCCTTCCGCCGCAATGCGCGTGTCGCCATGCTGCCCTCCCGATCTCGACTGCGTGTCGTCACGGCCCGCGCCGCCACGATGCGACAGTAGACCGCCGTCAATGCGGTGGAAAGTCGTTGTACGACGCAACCGTCGGATCAAGGGAAACCCCGCCAGCGGAGACCTCCCGGAGCGTGTCGCTCCGTGGGGCGGCCGCCAGAGGTGCTGCCGCCTGGATCGGTGCGGTTTGAGCTGCGACAGGAGAGCCGATGTTCGCGAAGGCCGAGGCCCGGCGAGGGTTAGTCCCGCGGCATCGGGGAACGGTTTTGATGAGGACGAGAAGATGGCAGTCGAGCAGGCCGGTCCACCGGCCCTGCACATCGCGATCGACAGCACCGGCGCGGCGATCGTGGCGATGCCAGTCGGCGTGCTCGCCCTCTCGACCGCGGTGCAGCTGCGGAACACGCTGCTGGTCTGCATGGGCGGCCAGCCCCCCGCGGTGATCGTCGACCTGACGAGGTTGCACGTCCAGGCCCCGTCGCTGCTGAGCATCTTCGCCGTGGTCGCCCGGCGTTCCGCGCAGTGGACGGGCACCGAGCTCGTCCTGGTGTCCGGGTCGCCTGCCGCCGACCGGCCGAACGTGCGCACCGCGGCAGTGTCCCGGTTCGTCCGGGTGTTCCCGTCCCAACGCGCTGCGCGGATCGCGGTGGCACGGACGGCCGGACGGCGCGAGCTGCGGGCCCGCCGGCTGGAGGCCGTCCCGAGCGCGGTGCCCGAGGCGCGGAGGTTCATCCGGTCCGGTTGCCAGCAGTGGCGGTGCGGCGTCGCCGACGACGCCGAGTCCGTCGGCGCCGAGCTGGTCGGCAGCACGGTGCGCTACGGCCGGACCGCGCCTACCGTGCGGCTCGAGCTCCGTCCGCACCTGCTGACGGTGTCGGTGGCCGGCCGCAACCCTGATCTCACCCTGCCGGCGCCGGAGACCGGCGACGTCGCACCCGAGCGTGCGTACGGGATGCGCATCATCGACGCACTGGCCTCGGGCTGGGGAAGCGTCCCCGGACCGGGCGGGAAGACGGTCTGGGCAACCCTCTTGACGGCGTGACCCCGACGACCGGCCGGCGCGCGTCGTACGAGAAGAGGGTCGCCCGTCAGGCGGTGCCCTCGTCGCCGTAGGTGGTGACGTGGACGTGGTCGTAGTGGTTCGCGGTGGTCGAGCCGCGGTCCTCCATCGGCCGCCAGCCCTCGCTGCTGCGCTGCACGGTCCAGATGTGCTGCGCCCAGATGACCTCGCTGACGCCGAGCTCGGAGGCGTGGTCGCGGACCCACTCGGCGATGTCGTCACCGAGCGCGGAGTCGCTGCCGATCATGATGTCGAGGGCCCGGCCGACGCCGTGCTCGCCACCGCCGCCGCGAAGCCCGCCGTACGAGTCGACGCCCGGGAACAGCGCGCAGACCGCACGATGCACCCGGATCGTGTCGGGCAGCAGCCCGTCCTCGACGCTCGACCCGTCCGCGCACGGCGCGCTGGACACGCCGCCGGTGACGGCGGGGTCGGGCTTCTCCCTGGACAGGAACTCGGTCGCGACCCAGCCGATCTCGTCGCTCTGGATTACCTGGGTCCAGGTGCCGCTCACCTTGCCGGTGATGCTGATCTTGTCGCCGACGCTGAGCTGGTCGAGGATCGTGAAGTGCTTGCCGGCACCGGCCCGCACGTTCAGCGCGACGGTCGCGTACCGGCTGCCGACGGCCTTGGGCGAGGCGGTCACGGTCGGCTTCGGCGTGGCGGCGGTCCGCTTCGGCGCCGTCGGCGTGGCCTTGGTCGCGGGCCGCTTGGACGCCGTGATCTTCGGCCGGGCCTGGTTCCGGCTGGAACGGAGCTCGCGGTGGGCCAGCGTGGGCGTCATCGTGACGGCCGGTGTGGTGAGCTCCGAGGCCGTCGTCGCCGGCTCGTCCCCGACGGCGGCGAGCCCCAGCCCGCCGGCGGCGAGACCTGCCACGACGGCGCCCGCGGTTCCGAGCCGGACGTACCGCGAACCGTTCGAGAGGGGACCCAGTGAGAGGGAGGACTTAGGGCCGTTGGACCGATGGCGCGCCATTTTGTGGCGAGCTCGAGTCACAGCGAATCACCCATCCTGGTCGAGACCAAACCGTTACCGAGAGAGGAGTCAAGCACAGTTCTGAGGCGACGTCACATCCCAGATATGTGATAGCGCGGCGTGTCGTCATACCACTACCGAGGGGAGTCACTCCGAGGCTCTGAGGTAGCGCTCCGCGAGCGTTCTCAGGTGTTCCTTGAGCTCCTGCGGCTGAAGCACATCGAAGTCGGCACCGAGCAGCCCCAGATATGTAGCGGCGGTCTCCAGCGTCTCGGTGCCGGTGGTGAACAGACAGGTGTTCTCGTCGACCGCTTCGAACTCCCCGATGTACGCCGGTACCCGTCCGGTGACGTCGTCCTTCGATGTGTGCAGCCGGACCCGGACCTCGAACCGCCAGCCCGCTCCCCACGTTCCGCGGGTGACCCAGTCTCCAAGGTCGGCCGACGGCAGCTCGCGCGGCGTGAACCGCGGCCCGGCCGGCGTCCGCGGCACGATCCGGTCGGCCCGGAACGTGCGCCAGTCGTCCCGGTCCAGGTCCCAGGCCACCAGGTACCAGCGGCGCCCCATCGCCACCAACCGGTGCGGCTCGGTACGGCGCAGCGTCGTCGCGCCCGCGTGGTCGGCATAGTCGAAGCGCAGCCGCTCGTGGTCCCGGCAGGCCGCCGACAGCGTGGTGAGCACCTCGGCGTCGACAGTCGGGCCGCTGCCCGGCACCGGCACCGTGTAGGCCTGTAGCGCGTTCACCCGGCGGCGGAGCCGGGACGGCAGCACCTGCTCCAGCTTCGCGAGCGCTCGGACGGACGTCTCCTCGATCCCGGTCACGGCCCCCTGGGCGGCGGTCCGCAGCCCGACCGCGACCGCCACCGCCTCCTCGTCGTCGAGCAGCAGCGGTGGCAATGCGGCCCCGGCGCCGAGCCGGTAGCCACCGGCCGTACCGGGGATGGCATGCACCGGGTAGCCGAGCTCGCGCAGCTTCTCCATGTCGCGGCGGACCGTCCGGACACTCACTCCGAGCCGTTCGGCGAGGTCCGCGCCGGACCAGTCGCGATGCAGCTGCAGCAGCGACAGCACCTTGAGCAGCCGGGCCGAGGTCTCGAGCATGTGTGTCATGGTGGCACGGGTTGCGGACAGGATCTGTCCTCAAGGCGAGTTACGGTGCTCGGCATGACGACGACGCTGAGCACCCGCGCGCTGAACCGGGCCACCCTGCAGCGCCAGTGGCTGCTGGAGCGGCAGCACGGCACCGCGCTGGAGGCGATCGAACAGCTGGCCGGCATGCAGGCACAGTCCCCGCTCGCGCCGTACGTCGGGCTCTGGTCCCGGCTCGACGGCTTCCGCACCGACGACCTGGCGTCCCTGCTGACCGGTCGCGAGGCGGTCCGTGGGTCGATGATGCGCGCCACCATCCACCTGATGTCGGCACGCGACTTCCTCGCGATCCGGCCGCTGGTGCAGCCGTGCATGGAGCGGGAGATCTACGTCAACCAGACGTACGGCCGGCATCGCGTCGAGGGACTGGACATGGCCGCCGTGCTCGCGACCGGAGCCGAGCTGCTCGCGGAGGCGCCGCGCACCGCCGTCCAGCTGCGTGAGCTGCTCGCCCCGCAGTGGCCGGACCGCGAGCCGCCGGTGCTCGCACACGCGGTTCGCTGCCTGCTGCCGACCGTCCAGGTCCCGCCCCGCGGTGTCTGGGGCAAGGGCGGCAACCCGACCCTTTCGACCGCCGACGCCTGGCTCGGCCGCTCCGTCACCGGCACCCCGTCGATCGACGACCTGGTGCTGCGCTACCTCACCGCGTTCGGCCCGGCCGGTGTCGCCGACGTCCAGACCTGGTCCGGGCTGACCCGGCTGGCCGAGGTCGTCGACCGGCTCCGCCCGAAGCTGCGGGTGTACGCCGACGAGCACGGCCGCGAGCTGTTCGACCTGGAGGGCGAGGAGCTGCCGCCTGAGGATGTGCCGGCACCGACCCGGTTCCTGCCCGAGCTGGACAACCTCACCCTCTCGCACGCCGACCGCACCCGTGTGATCAGCGCGGAGGACCAGGCCCGGCTGTCGGAGCTGAACGAGCGCCTGATGATGGGCACCGTGCTGTACGACGGGTTCGTCGTGGCCTGCTGGAAGCTGCACCGCGGCGGCAGGAAGTCGGCCCGGCTGGAGGTCCGGCCGCTCCGCCGGCTGCCGCGACGCGCCGCCGCCTCCATCGTTGCTGAAGGCAACCGCCTGCTCGCCTTCGCCGCCGCCGAGGCCACCACCCGCGACGTCGAGCTGGTGTGACCCGTCAGGCCTTGCGCGGGATCCGGCTCAGTGAGCGTTCCAATGACCTGACCCGGTCACCGGCCGACGGCTGACCGGCCAGCAGCCCCGGGCGAGACGATGGCGTTCCCGCCTGCCAGCTGTTGAACACGTCGACCAGCGACGCGCCGTACCCGAGCCTGGCCGACGCGCGATCGGCCCGCTTCTCGGCGTACCGGCTGAACCAGGCGAGCAGCACGGGTGCGACGACCGGGGTGATGTACCAGACCAGCCCGAGGGTGCCCTCGCCACGGATCTGGCTGGTCAGGATCATGCCGAGCCAGCAGATCAGCAGGAAGATGGCGATCAGCCGCCCGACCGCCGGGACCGCACGGGTCACGGCGGAGATCGCCCGGACCAGCCCGCGGGCGGCACCGAGCAGCAGCCGGGCCGGGATCGAGTACCAGTACGCCAGCAGGCTGAGCCGTGGGCTGGTCCCCCGCCTGCGACCGACCTCGCGCGCCAGCACCGCCTCGAGCAGCCGCGGCGGCAGCGACGTGGCCGCCCACCGGCTCACCGCCACGGTGCTGCCCGGCACCGTGGCGACAACCGGCGCCTCGGTGTCGCGGACCCGGAGCGTGTACGACGAGTCGTCCACCCCGGCGACATGAGCCACCGGACCGATCGTCAGCGAGAGCCGCTCCCGCTCGACCCCGGTCGGCTCGCGCAGCCGCAGTGCGTACCGGGTCAGCAGCCGCTCGGTCGCCGGCCAGAGCACGACGGCACCGGAGAGCAGCCAGACGGCGATCACCACGAAGCCCCACGGGTATCCCGGCATCGTGCCGATGATGGACACGATCACCAGGCTGACGAGGAACCACGGCAGGTCGGTGAGGAGCTGGCGCCCGCCGGTGGCCGGCACGCTCTGCTGCCCGGCCGGACCGAGCTCGGCCGGGTTGTCCGCCGGATCTCCAGACGCAGTCATGCAGCCTCACACCTGACTCAGTAGAGCGATACGTGGACGTGGTTGAAGTGACCACCGTTGGCGTCCGACGGATCGTAGATACCACCGCCGTTGTACGGCTGCCACGTGCCGGTCCGGGACGACCAGATCTGGCCGTACCAGATCACGTAGTGCACCCCGGTGGTGCCGGCCGTCCGGATCGCCCAGTTCGCGATCTCGTTGCCGGCGGCACGCTGCGGGGTGGACCGGCGCGCATCGTTCCCGATCATCAGGTCGCACGCCTTGCCGCGCGGATGGTCGCTCGACGGGTTCCAGACGTGCGCGTCCCAGCAGGTGATGCTCCGGACCTTCAGCGCGGCGCGCACACCGGCGACCCAGGCCGCGGTGCGTGGCGTGACCATGCCGCCGGTGCCGGTCGGGTCCACCACGGAGGCGCTCTGCTCCGGCCATACACCGTTGATCGCGCGGCCCACGATCAGCTCGCTGCTGCCTCCGCAGCCGTCCATGATCCGGTTCGGCAGCTCGTTCGGGCGCGGGCCGGAGCGGCCGGCGTACGGGTCGCCGGCACGGTCCAGGTCGATGCCCGCGGACGCGGCGATGTCGCGGGCGGTCTGCTCGTGCCGGGCGTATGTGTCCGGGAACGCCGACAGCTGCACGGCCTGGGCCGCCTCGGTGTACGGCAGCGACATCCAGCCGTCGATGTCCACCAGGCCGGGCGTGCCCGGCGGCTTGTCCCCGCCGAAGAATGCCTCGATCGCGTACGACGGGTCCTGGATCTGCGCCGGGGTCCCCCAGCCCGCCGACGGCCGCTGCTGGAACAGCCCGAGCGAGTCCGCGTCCCCGTAGCTGAGGTTCTGCAGCTGGGACTCCTGCAAGGCGGTCATCAGCGCGACCAGCGTCGCACGGCCCGGCAGCCCGCGGCTGACGGCGATCTGGTCGATCAGCCGGGCGAACGCGACCTGCACAGCACGCAGCTCGTCGGTCGGCTGCGGGTCATCGGCCCGCCCCGCCCCCGGCGGCAGGCAGTTCGCATTCGCCTGGTCGATCTTCGAGCCGAACGGAGCCAGCATCAGCAGGCCGACGACTCCGACCATCGCCGCGGCCAGGCCGAGCTTGACCAGCAGACCCCGGCCGGTGGCCAGCTCGCCCGGCTCCGGTCCCCCCAGCATCTCAGGTCCCCGCTCCGCCGTTGACGTCGCTGATCACCCAGCTCGACTCCCGCGGTACCAGCGTGACCAGCAGCGGCAGGTTGAGCTGTACCGGCTTGGAACCGGTGACCTGGATCTTCACCGTGACCACCCGGCTGATCCGGTTCGGGGTGTCGACCGGCGCCGTTCCCGACCTCGGCGCGGTGACGGGTGCGGCCAGCACCCGCGACGTACCGTTCGCCGTCCTGAGCGCGGTGTACGTCGAGTCCCCGGCCGCGATGAAGCTGTCCGACACCTCGCGGGTGGTGTAGCGGCCGGCCCTCTCGACCAGCTGCGAGTACGACTCCTTGGCCGGGTTGCGGGTGTAGAACGACCGCGCCCAGAGCCCGGCCACCCGGCCGGCTGCCGCGACGTCGGCCGCACTGACCCGCTGCGTGGCGACCGGTGGCAGCGGCGCGGTGGACGACGCCGTACTCGTCGCGGTCGGGCTCTCGGTCGGCACGGTCGAGGTCTGCCCTTGCGAGCCGTCGGCGGAGGGCGCCGTGCCGGGTGCGGGCGCCGGGGTCAGGAGCCCGATCGGCGGGCGATCGGCCTCGTCGCCGTGCAGCAGCCGCGGCAACGCCGCGCCGAAGCCCAGGACGACGATGACGAGGAACACGATGCCCACCACCGCGCCGCCCGGACTGGCCGGCTCGCTGCGGCGCTCGTTGCGCAGCCAGGCCATCCGCTGCGCCTGGTCCTCGCGCCGCCACTTCCGCTTCGCCCGGCGGCGCTGGCTCCGCGGCAGCTCGTCGAAGTCCTCCGGGTACTCGTAGTCGGCGCGGATCCAGTCCCGCCAGCTGTCCGGTTCACGTGGGCCGTTCGGCATCGGTGATCACCTGCCGACGGGCACGTGCACCGTTGCGCCCTGCTTCGTCACCTTCGAGTACTCGCGGTAGCTGCGCGGCGCAGCCGAGATCGTCCGGTGCCTCGGTCGCCGATGGTCGCGCGCGGCCTTCGGCGGACCGTCCCGCAGGCTGGCGGAGCGGCTGTGGTCCTTCAGCTCGTAGCGCGGCGGGCGGTACTGGCCGGTGGCCGCGCCACGGACCACCTGGCGGCGGCGTGCGGCCTGCACCGCGCCGACCTTGAGCGCCCGGTCGCGGTCGGCCTTGGAACCAGCCGGCGCCGTCGCTGCCGGTAGCTGGCCGGACGAGAGCGCCGTGATCGCCTGGGGCTTGGCCTGGGGCTTGGGCAGGAAGCGGGCGCCGGTCGTGGTGCGCCGGCCGTTGATCCCGGACGGCGCCACCGCCGGACCAGCGTCGTTGATCCGCGGCCCGGTCGGCCCCATCGTCTGGTCCTGGCTGCTGGTGCGGACCATGACGCTGGTACTGCTGCTGGTCCGAGTGGTGAACCCGGGCGCCTGCCGGAAGCGCGACGTCGACGAGGAGGTCTGCGCTGCGGCCACGCCTTCGTCACCTTCCTTCCGGGCCGTTGTTGTCTGGACCGGCCGGGCGGCCTCCGCGGCGCGGTGCCCGAGCATGTGGCCGGCCGCGTTGGACAGGATCCGGCGCGTCGTCCGGCCGATCATCAGACTGCCTGTACCGGGTCTCATCATCGTCGTCAGGCTGTTCAGCACGCGGCGCAGCTGGAAGCCCGCGACCAGCACCACGATCGCCAGACAGCTGACCGGGAGCCAGCCGAGCACACCGGCCAACCCGTACACCGCCGTGACCAGGGACAGCGTGGTCCCGAACACCAGCATCGCCAGGATCGACTGCACCACGAACCCGAGCAACGCCTCGAACCAGTTCATCCCCCACTGGCGTGGCCGGCCCGGGATCACCCACAGGCAGGTGAAGAACACCCCGACGACGAGCAGCAGCAGGGCGCCGACGAACGCCATCAGCGCGGTGAACGCCAGCGCCACCGTGAGGAACGCGAACAGCGTCGCGGCGATCGCTGCCAGCGTCAGCACACCGATCCGGCCGAACGGGCTCTTGCCCTGGGTCCAGCGCACGGTCGCGGCCTCGTCGCTGCCGCCCTCGGCCGCCTTGAGCGGACCGTTGATGTAGTCCATCCGGGCGTCGGAGTTGGTGCCGCGGTCGAGGATCTCCTTGCCGTACCGCTGGCAGGCCTCGATCGAGCCGAACTCCGCGATGCACCACGGCGTCACGGCGAAGCCGCGCCAGGTCGCGTCCGCCGACTTGCGCAGCAACGTGTCCCGCGGCGTGCCGGTGAAGGCCGGCTCCGGCCAGGCGATCGGGGTCTGCACGGTCTTGTCGATCGATGCCGACGACGCCGACATCACCGCCTCGGCACCGAGCTGGCGGGCGCCGTCGACACCCTTGACCCAGGTCGTCGCCGACAGCGCGAAGCTGACGCACATCACACCAGCGGCGCCGACCCAGAGCAGCTGGCCCATCGCGCTACCGGTCGAGCGGCGCTGCATGTAGGCCGCGACCGCGCCGATCGCGAGCGCGGACGGCAGCAGCCAGCCGAGCATCGACGTGCTCGCCGCGCTGATCGTGCTGGAGGTCGCGTCCGAGACCGCCTTGATGTCGGTCAGCGAGAACAGCCACCAGCCGACCGAGATGGCACCACGGATCACCGCGACGATGTACATCATCACCAGCTGCGCGTAGCCGTTGAACACCGACGCCAGCGGGTCCCGCCAGCTGCCGTCGACGTCCAGCGAGTACGTCATCGGACCGTAGTTCTCGAACAGGGTACGGGTGTCCCCGTTGGTGAGGTCGGGGGTGGGGAGGAGGTCACCGAAGCCCGTCGGGTTCGTCGGCTGGGGATCGCCGTCGGCGGCGAACGCCTGCTGGCTGGCCACCACCGCGGTGATGGCCAGCACCGAGAACGCGACGAGCTTGCGGTGACGTCTCATGCCACGTGCTCCTTGTCCCCCACCTGGGCTGCGTCGGGCTCGAGGTCCGCGTCGAGATCCTGGTCGTCATCCTGGTCGTCACGGTCGTCGTACTGGTCGTGCATCACGCCGCTGTCGGGCTCGATCTCCTCCAGCTCGGGCACGAACTCCTCGCGTTCCGGGGTGGTCCGCAGCTGTGCCTCGACCTTCTCGCTGGGGATGTCGATCTGGACCGTCGCCACCTCGTCCCAGCGGTCTCGCATGATGCAGTGGCCGTGCCGGATGTTCTTGCCGTTCGCTGCGGTGTTGATGCCACGTACCAGCGCCTGGTACGGCGCGGTCTGCGGCCGGCCGAGCAGTTCCAGCAGCGAGTCGACCTGTTCCTTGGACCGCAGGCTGAACGCGAACAGCGTGGTGATCTGCTCGACCAGGCCGGGCAGCTTGAGGATGCTGGCCGGGTCCTGGGTGTCCAGCACCAGCGAGGCGCCGAGCGCACGGCCGACCCGGGCGATGTAGTCCAGGAAGCCGGCGCCGTCCGGCGTCTTGGTGAGCAGGTGCACCTCGGGGACGATGACCACCTTGGGCCGGCCGCGGAACTCGCGCCGGCCGGTGGTGCGGACCATCCAGGCCAGGCAGCCGCGCAGGCAGGCCATGCCGACCCGCTCGATCGGCGACCAGGACTCCGGGGCCGACTCCGGCGACGGCAGCGTCAGGCCGGGCATCTGCACGACCCACAGACCCGGGTCGGTGGTCAGCGACGAGATGCCGCTCGGCGGCCCGGCGACGATACTGCCGAGGCCGGTCTCGACCAGGTCGCGCAGCGCGTTGCCGACGGTCCGGGTGGTCTCGGAGTCCGCCGAGCACAGCCGCTGGATGACGCCCCACGAGGACGGCTCCGCGGACCGGATCTCGGCCCGGGTCGCCGCCATCACCGGCGCTTCCGCCGCACCGCGCAGGTGCGGCGGCAGCAGCAGCATCAGCTGCGACGGCACCTGCAGCAGCGCGTCGTCGACCGGCAGCACCCGGAGCAGGTCCGCGGCGCCGGAGAACTTCGAGGTGATCTCGACCACCGCGGTCGGTACGCCGTGGTCGGCCGCGACCGCGGACACGCCGCCCGCGTCACCCTTCAGGTCGAGCAGCGGCACCCAGGCACCGGCGAACGCGGAGTCCAGGCCGGCGATCATCGCGGCCGTGGTCTTGCCACGGCCGGACCGGCCCAGGAACAGCGTCGTGGTCGCGTCACCCAGCGCCGAACCGGCTGCCGCGTCGAACCGGACCAGACCCGGCGTGGAGCCGGTCAGGTACCCGATCGCGGGCCCGCGGGCATCGCCGACCGACGCGCCGCCCCAGAACCAGGACGCGAAGAACGCGGTCGACTCCCGGACATGTCCCAGGTCCGGCACCCGGATCTGGTCACCGGGCAGCGACTCCAGCCACAGGTCGCGCTGCTCGTCCGCACCGGCCGCGACGGTGATCCCCCGGTCGGCGTAGTGCGCGACGACCGCGTCCACGTACGCATCCAGGTCCTCCCGGCTGTCTGCACTGACCAGCAGCCGCGGGTGGTCCTCGACCAGGGTCAGCCCGCTGCGGTTGATGTCGCGCTTGACCTCGCGCATGATCCGCTCGGTCTCGACGATCTCGTCCGCGGTCTCCTCCGCGGAGCCCTTCGCGGCCGACCGGCGCTGCTCCTTCGCCGACTTGCGGGTCTCGTCGACCAGGTGCCGCGCGGTCTTCTTGGTCAGCACCCGGAACCGCACCGACGCCTCGACGGTCACGTCGATCTCGTCGCCGTCGTCGTCGATCGCCCTGATCTCGCTCAGCGTCCGCAGCCACTCGCCGTTCCCCGGTGTCTCCATCTCCTCGGGGAAGTCGGTCATCGCCAGCACGGTGGTGTACGCCGCGACCTGGCCGCGGGTGTCGTAGATCCGGAGGTGGTCTGTGTACGGCATCACCCGGCCGGAGGTCAGCCGGGCAAGTGACGCGCCGGTGATCAGGCCGTGCCGCGGGGCCGACGCCGCGCCGCGGTGCATCTCGCGCGACACCATCCACGCGATCACCTCGGCAGGCGCTGCCTGGGC
>Ga0209382_10010243_pt1 | contig 11697 bp, 16 predicted proteins | sample SoiMetdeltSBSDD5_FD_187599 | JGI IMG/M metagenome (GOLD analysis project Ga0209382, IMG submission 187599) | Bulk soil microbial communities from a Populus tree surrounding site in Tennessee, USA - Soil MetaG P. deltoides SBSDD5 (SPAdes) (version 2) | ecosystem: Environmental > Terrestrial >...
CGAGCGTTAGGAGCGTGCCGCCCGTCTCTTTTCGCTCGTGCGAGTCAGCTCAGGTTCGGGTGCGCTCGGCGGCAGCACGGTCGGCTTCTGTCGGCGTTGCCTGGCTTCCGTTGAGACCGCGCGACGCTCGCTCGACCTCGGCCACGAAGTCTGGACCTTCGAGGATCAGCTTCTGATCGACGACTCCCGACTCATCATGCTCGATTGCAGCCAAGGAGAGCGCCATGACCGTGTCAGCGCCGTTGAGGCACAACAATTCTTTGAGAAATGCGCGCGCGTCGGACTCAGATCCGAAGCTCCCGATCTGGTTCGCCGACTCCATGTCCCAGACTTCAAACGTTATCGTCATTCGCGGATCCTGCCTCACATAGACTCTACCAAGACCTACCAGTCGTTGCTAGTCCAGTCGTGCGACGGACGGTCCGTGCACGACTCGCGTGGCACAACTCCTCAGGAACGTCGGGTCGACTCCGTAGAGGTTCAGGTGTCCCTTGCGATCCGGAGCCTCGTAGGCGACGGGCGCATCGTCGGGTATTTCCAGCTCGGCGATGTATTCACCCATTCGCCAGCGATAGAGCGCTGCGTTCTTCCTCGCAGCGTCGTATGACGTGAAGACCGACAGACCCTGCCACTGACGAAGAAACTCCGGGTTGTCTTGTTGAGCCCTTGGTGGCGCCTTGCCCTGCGCGGCATATGACATGAAGTCGACATCGGTGAGCTGGGGCGACTTAACGCTACGGTAAAGCCTCCGCGCCACCGTTAGTTCCCCTCAGCAGAGTGTTGCCGAAGCCACTCGGCCCTGGTCATGGCGTACTCGACGTCGCCGAGCTCAGAGCCCTCGATCGGGTCCGAGTCCGGCCACTCCTGCTGGAAGATCCGCACCAGGCTCAGGCCGCACTTCTCCATCACCCGCCGCGATCGGCTGTTGACGACCATCGTCTCAGCCGTCACGCGCTGAACGCCCTGCTCCCTGAACCCCTTGTCGATCAGCGCCCGCGAGCCCTCCGTAGCGTACCCCTTGCCCCAGGCGGACTTGCGCAGCCGGTAACCGAGCGCAAGCTGGTCCGAGTTGGTGTCGTCGCGAACGCGGAAGAGAAACCACCCCAAGAACTCGCCGGTCGACTTCTCGACGGCGGCCCACAAGCCGAAGCAGAGGCCATCCCGGTAGTAGGAGAGTATCCTGGGCAGGAGGATCGACTCGATCTCCTCGCGCGGCGTCGGCCGGCCGCCGTTGATGAAGTGCATCACGTCGGGGTCGTTGTACAGGTCGAACAAGTTGTCGACGTCGTCCGGTGTGAACGCACGGAGGATCAGACGCTCAGTTTTCAGGAAGAACTGCATGCTGCATGCTCTCCCACTCGGCCCGGGTCAGCGCGTACTCGACGTCGCCGTGCTCCTCGCCTTCGATGCGGTACGGCCACGCCTGGTGAAACGTCCGGACCAGTTTCAGACCCGCCTTCTCCATCACCCGCCGTGAGGCAGTATGGACGACCATCGTCTCGGCGTAGATCCGCTCCACACTGGGTTCGGCGAAGCCTCTGCGGATCAGCGCCTTTGCGCCTTCGGTGGCGTATCCCTTGCCCCAGGCCGACTTGCGCAGCCGGTAGCCAAGCTCGGGTGCGTGAGGATCGGCGTCCCGGTGTGGTCGCAGATGGAACCAGCCGAGGAAATCGCCGGTTGACTTCTCGACGACTGCCCAGAAGCCGTACAGATCTCCGCGGTCGTAGTAGCGCAAGAAGGCCGGCAAGATCTCGCGCTCGACTTCTTCGCGTGACGTCGGCATGCCGCCGGTGATGTAGTGCGTCACGTCAGGATCGCCGTCGAGCTCGACGAGGTTGTCGACGTCGTCCATCGTGAATGCGCGAAGGATCAGTCGCTCGGTTTCCAGGAAGACGCGCACACCCTCGACTCCTTCCCATACAGCGATGCACCGGAGGATATCAGGACCGTTGGTTGCCACCCACGGCGCGCCGCAGACAGATACTGGTACTATCGGGCGCCATGTACACGGTCGTGCGCTGGACGACTGCGGTGCTCGTGGCGGCCGTCCTGCTGGCGGTGCCGTCCGTCGCCCGGCCTGCTCCCGGTCGGCTGGTGCTCGGCTACTACGTGCCGTACGACCCCACCTCGTGGGCCTCGCTCGAGAGTCAGGCCCGGTCGATCGACGTCGTCGCCGTCCAGTGGGTCACCATCGACGCCTGCGGCCGGCTCACCAGCGACGACGACCAGACGCTCAAGCGGTTCGCCCAATCCCGGGGCATCCGCGTCCTGCCGTCCCTGCTCACCTTCTCCGGCTGGTTAAATCATCGCCTCCTGACCGACCAGGAGACCACCGATCGCGCCATCGCCGAGATCGTCGCGTACGTCCTGGCCGAGGGGTACGACGGCTTCGACCTCGACCTCGAAGGCGTGCGGCCGGACGACCGAGCGGCGTACACGGCGTTCGTCGGCCGCCTCGGGACCGCCCTGCACGAGCACGGGAAGGTGCTCGCACTCGCCATTCCCGCCAAGTCGTCCGACACGACGACCGGCTGGGCCGGTGCCTACGACTACGCGGCCCTCGGCACGCTCGCCGACCTAATCACGATCATGGCCTACGAGTATCACGGGTCATGGGGCGGCCCCGGGCCAGTCGCGCCGTACAACGAAGTCGATCGGGTAGCCGCGTTCGCCACGTCGCAGATCCCGCCCCAAAGGGTGCTGCTCGGCCTGGCGTTCTACGGCTTCGACTGGAACACCACGTCAGGCGGTGCGCGCTACATCGGTCACCCGGAGGCCGCCGCCCTCGCCGAGCGGTACGGCGTGCCGCTGACGATCGCGCCGGACTCGCGCTCGGCGACGTTCCGCTACCGGGCGCCAGCCGGCGAGCAGCCGCCCGCCGTGACCAGGCCGCCAGCCCTCAACCACGAGATCACCACCCGCCGCCCGCCGTCCTGCACCGTCGCGGACCCCGCCCCTGCCCCGACCGCGACTCCCCGCCCGGTCCCGCCGCCGGACGCCATCCAGGACCACGAGGTCTGGCTCGAGGAGCACGAGAGCGCGGTCGCTCGCCTGGGTCTGGCCGATCGGCATGGAGTCGGCGGACTTGCGCTCTGGCGGCTCGGCCACGAAGAGGCCCGGGTCTGGTCAGCCCTTGGCGCGTGGCGGTCGGCCGCACCCTGAACGCCGCCCTGGGAGCGCGGCCATTCCTTCGCTGCGCTCAGGACAGGCTCTGGCCGCCCCGGTTCCGCGCTCCCAGGAGGACGCTCAGGAAGCTGTCAGCCGAGGGCGAAGCACCGCCAGCAGCTCCTCGCGCGGCAGACAGTTGCGGAACGCGAACGACTCCAGCGCCCGGTCGATCTCCGTCTCGGACAGGCCCTCAAAGCGGCGGGCGTAGGCCGGCTGCATCAGCGCCGCCAGGTGGCCGGCCAGCGCCGCCTGCCCCAGATACCGCTCGGCGGCGTACGGGTCGACGCTCGGATCGTCGATCGCGTTCTCGGCCAGACGGGCCAGCTCGCGGACCAGATCCTTAGCCGGCGTCGAGGGCAGCCACTGCATCCAGAAATCGACGGCCAGCTGGCGCTTCGCCTCGTGGACCGGCTTCAATCGCTGCATGTACTCCGATGCCGGGTCCAGGTGCACCCAGCCCATCACCCCGACGTCCTTGTAGACCCAGGTCGTCCAGTGGATGCCGCGCTCGTTGAAGATGTCGATCTGGTCGGCCATCGCCGCCATCCGGCACGGGTTCTCCTCCGGCGGGCCGTTGTAGATCGAGCCGAACTCGCCGACCCAGAGCGGGACGTTGTGCTGGCGGCTGAAGACTGTCCCCTCGGCCTCGTCCACGCGCTCGACCTGATACGCCCGATCCCAGTATCCGCCGATCAGCTCGCCAGGGTACGGACCCGGTCCGAAGCCCGCCCGCGTGTAGTTGTGGCTGCTGTAGACCAGGTTCGGCGCGAATGGCGCCTCCATCCCGTCGAAGCGGCGGGAGTAGTAGTCCCCCTCCAGGAAGACGATGTGGTCCGGGTCGATGGCGCGGATCGCGTGGACCACCCGGCGCATCAGCCGGTTGAAGTTCGGCCAGTCCGGATCGTACTCCTCGCTCAGGCGGCCGTCCGTGACGTTGCTAACCGGCTCGTTCATCACGTTGTAGCCGGCCACGATAGCATTCCCCGTGTACCGGCGCGCGAACTCCTCCCAGAGCGCCACCCACCGATCCTGGAAATGCGGGTGCTGCCAGAACAGGGCGTGACGGTTGGCGTTGTCGCTATGCCAGTCCGTGTTCTGCCAGCCCTGGACGGCGTGCAGGTCCAGGATCACGTACAGGTCGTGCTTCGCGCACCAGCCGATCGCCTCGTCCAGCCGGGCGAAGCCGGCCTCATCGTACTGGAACGGCGTGGCGTCGCGCTCGAAGTGACGGTAGTTGAGCGGCAGCCTGACGACCGTCGCGCCGCACGCCTTCATGAACGCGACATCGTCCTCGGTGAAGAAGTGGTCCAGCAGCCGCTCGAAGAAGAACGCGGCCTTCGCCGGACCGAGGACGCTCGCGACGGCCGACCTGATCCCGTGCTCCGAGCCCGGGTAGCCATCGATGAAGTCCTCCATGTTCATCCAGCCGCCAACGCAGGTGCCACGAAGCTGAATCGGCACTCCATCGGCGTCGACGATCCGTCCATCCGAGACTCGGAGCATGCACCCTCCGACCCGGGTAGGGGCACTGCGTGCTACGCCCGACTCCCCCACCCACATCCGGCGATTGTACTCGTGATTGTCGGACGATCTTCCCCATCGCCAGGCGTCAGTGCTCCGGCCGGTGCAGCTCGACGTCCAGGTCGACCGCGATCGGCAGCCCGTCGTTGCCGATTCCCCAGCGGGTCAACAGGCCACTGCGCTCGGTGTCGGTGCGCTGGCGCTTCGCCGTCACCCTGAACGGCCTGCGCTGAAGCTCGCCAGCGACGTTGATCGTCAGATGGATGACCGTTCCGACGCCCGGCTCGGGCTGGTTGTCCGGCAGGTCGACGGCGATCTCCTGCCCGTGCCAGTGCGCGTAGACCGGCAGCCGCGAGGTCGTGTGCTCCATGCGTGCGTCTCCTCCGTGCATTTCCAGGGTCATGATCCGTGCCGGCCCCGCGCGGTACGATGTCGGCCGGGCCACGATGGCCCGCCAACCGAGGAGCAGGAAAGATGGCTGTCACCGGCGCGCCGCTTGTCATCGCCCTCGAAGAACATTACTACGACGCCGAGGTCGCGGCGACGTTCGACGGCCCGGAGGGCCGGGCTCCGGAGGCCCGGCGCCGCCTGTTCGACCTCGGGGAGCTGCGCCTCGCCGAGATGGACGCGGCCGGCATCGACGTCCAGGTGCTCTCCCACGGTGCCCCATCCGTCCAGCGCCTGGACGCCGAGACGTCGGTCTGGATGGCGCGCGGCGCGAATGACCGGCTGGCCGAGGCGATCGCCCTCCACCCAGACCGCTTCGCCGGGTTCGCGGCGCTCCCGACGCCCGATCCGGAGGCCGCCGCGGCGGAGCTCGACCGGGCCGTGACAACGCTCGGCTTCAAAGGCGCGATGGTCCACGGCCTGACCAACGGCGTCTTCCTCGACGATCGCCGCTTCTGGCCGATCTTCGAGCGTGCCCAGGCCCTTGACGTTCCGCTCTACCTGCACCCGGCCGTGCCCGATCCCGCCGTCGTCGAGGCGTACTACCAGGACTACCTCCAGGAGTTCCCCTCGCTGCTGACGGCCGCCTGGGGTTTCACCGTCGAGACGGCGACCCAGGCGATCCGGATGGTGCTGAGCGGCGCCTTCGAGGCGTTCCCCCGACTGAAGATCATCCTGGGGCACATGGGCGAGGGGCTGCCGTTCCTGCTCTGGCGCCTCGATCACGCGCTCTCGCGGCCCGGCAACCGCCCGATCTCGTTCCGCGAGCAGTTCAGCCAGCACGTCTGGATCACCACCAGCGGCAACTTCTCCACCCCGGCCCTGCTCTGCTCGATGCTGGAGCTAGGCGTCGACCGGATCATGTTCTCGGTGGACTGGCCATTCGTCCAGAACCCGCCGGGCACCGCCTGGCTGGAGGCACTCCAGATCTCGGCGGAGGACAAGGCGAAGATCGCCGGCGGCAACGCGAAGCACCTGCTCAAACTGTAGCCGGCCCGCCAGGGTAGCGCGCTCCGAGCGGCTGGACCAGCTCCAGCAGGTTGCCGTCCGGGTCGCGCAGGAACGCGATCCGCATCGTCGGCGCCTCCTCCGGGAACGACTCGGGCGGCGAGTGGATCGGGACGCCGCGCGCCGTCAGCTCGGCGAACGCGGCGTCCACGTCCTCCACCTCCCAGGCCAGGTGATGCCAGCCGTGCCGTCGGGCGCGGTCGTCCGCGTCCGGAACCGGCGGGCCGTCCTCGCCGATCAGCTCGATCGTCGTGCTGCCGGCCTGGACGAACACGATCTCGTGCCCTGGAAAGGCCCCCACCACCCGCAGCCCGAGCTGCTCGACGTAAAACCTCCGCAGCAGCTCGAACCGGCCGGTGGTCAGCGCCAGGTGGTGCGTACTGAGGATCTGCATCGGCGGGCCTCCGACCCTGGAGGTCAACCCTCGGCCGGCGGCTCGTGGACCGTCCGCTGGAGGCGGATGCTCGACATGTCGGTCTCGTGCGTGAACGGTCGGCCTTCCAGGTTCCAGCTCCAGGAGACGGTCGGGGCGATCCGGATCAGCGGCTGCGGGCCGTTGCCGATGTCTCGCTCCACGACGTCGGCCGTGCCGTAGACCCGCAGGAAGCGCGGGCTCCACGGAGCGGTCGACACCAGGTCGTCGACCACGAGCGCGACCTTCGAGCTGCTGTCACGAACGTTGCGGTACTTACGCGTCCTGGGATTGTCCAGGCCCGCGACGTAGATGTACGGCCCCTCCAGCGTGATGCCGACCGGCACCACGTCCGGCTGGCCGTCTGGTCCGACCGTTGCCAGTCGGGCCAGGGGCTGGGATCGCAGGTAGCTCAGCTCCTCGGCAGTGAACGTCATGGTCGACTCCAGCTCCGCGGCTATCCCAGAGGACCCTCACTCCCGACCCGTCCGCTGTCCACGGGCGCGGGAGCGAGGGCGCGGCTCAGGGAAGAATGAGGTGAAGATCGCCGAACTCGTGCCAGAGGTAGCGGCCCTCGACGGCGGCGCGATACGCCAGGTCAAGGTGCGCGCGGCCGGCAATCGCCGACAGCATGTCCAGGTGCGAGGCCTCCGGCTCGTGGAATCCGGTCAGCAGCCCGTCCACCACCCGGACGCCACGCTCGGGCGTGATCACCAGATCGGTCCAGCCCCGAGTCGCGATCACCCGACCATCGACGTCGGCGGCCGACTCCAGCGCCCGGACCACCGTCGTGCCGACCGCGATGACCCGTCGCCCGGCCAGCCGCGCCGCCTGCACGGCGTCGGCGGTCGCCGGCGGCACCGTGAACGGCTCCTCGTACGGCCGCTCGTGCGACTCCAGGCTGGCGACGCCGGTGTGGAGCGTCAACGTGGTGAACCCGATGCCGGCCCGGGCCAGCCGCGCCAGCAGGTCCGGCGTGAACGCCCGCCCGGCGGATGGCATCTCGGCCGAGCCGAGCTCGTTCGCGTAGACCGTCTGGTACAGCTCGATCGACCAGCGGTCGGGGACGTACGGGTAGGCGATCGGCCGGCCCCAGCGCGCCAAGTAGTCGAGCAGCGGCATCGGCAGCTCGAGCCGGGCCACCCAGAGCCGCGTCGAATCGGCGTACGGCGCCAGCATCGTCGCGCTGCCGCCGCCCGGCAGGCCGAGCACCTCGACCGGCGAGACCGTCACCTTGCGCGGCTCCACTACCCAGAGGCCGCCGGGCAGCCGGGTCGAGAGGTGCAGCGCGACGGTACTGCCGTCCTGGCGTCGTGCCGTCAGCGCGGCCGGCAGGGTGGCCGAGTCGTTCGCCACCAGCAGGTCGCCCGGCTCCAGGGAGCGTGGCAGGTCGTCAAAACGGGCGTGGTAGAGGCGGTCGTCACGGTAGTGGCTGACCAGCAGTCGGACCTGGTCGCGCCGGAGGCCGCGGGCCTCGGGCGGCTCGTGTGCCTCCAGGTCGGGCGAGAGTGTGAAGCTCAGCGCCTTCGCCTCGAATGCGTGTGTTTGTAGCGGTTCTGTGGATAGCATCGTCAGCGTCCTGTGCTGAGCGCCGGCTCGGGCGCCTGGGCCTCGAACCGGCCGAACGGGGCGGTCTCGTGGGTCAGCAGGCGCACGATCGCCGGTGCGGAGATCTCGGGGCCGGGCAGGTGCGACAGGTCGACGCCCGGCTCGGCCTCCCGGTGCATCTGGGTGTTCATGTCGCCGGGGTCCACGGTGTAGACCCGGATCGCGGTGCCCTCGAGCTCGGCCGCCAGTACCCGCGAGAGGTGCTCCAAAGCGGCCTTGCTGGCGCCGTAGCCGCCCCAGCCGGGATACGCCTGGATGGCGGCGTCCGACGAGATGTTGACGATTGTCCCGGCGCCGTTCGCCCGCATCGAGGGCAGAACGCGCTGGGCCAGGTGCAGCGGCGCGACCGCGTTGACGCGGAAGACCTCCGCGAGGGTGTCCGGCGGGTACGCGTCGAGCGTCGGCATCGGGCTCGGGCCGATCGACGAGGCGTTGTTGATCAGGACGTCGATCCGTCCGTACTGGTCCAGGCCGAGCCGGACCAGTCGAGCGACGTGGTCGGGATCGGCGACGTCGCCGGCCAGGGCCACGACGTCGGTCAGGGCCAGCAGCTCGTCCTCGGTCTCTCGCAGCGCCTCGGCGCCGCGCGCGGTCAGAACAAGCCGGACGCCCTGCCGTGCCAGCAGCCTGGCGATCTCCCGCCCGAGCCCGCGCGAGGCGCCGGTGATCAGGGCGACCATAGGTGTTGCGTTCACGATGTTCTCTCCTCTGGTTGTCGTGTGAATCAAAGGGTGGTGATCGGTGGGTCAGGAGGCGGCCAGCCGCCGCGACGGCGCGTCGCCGGCCCAGGCGTTCAGCAGGTCACCAGGCCGGGCCGCGCGCCAGCGGAGCGCGACGACGGCCAGCGAGAGCGTCAGCAGGACGGTCGCCGACACCATGGGCCTCCTCATTCGAGTGGATCAGGCACCAGCCTGTACTGGCAGTGTCGATCTCAGAGGAGGTCCGGGGCGCCGTCACGCAGAACAGCGGGACAGCCGGCAGTGTGGGCAGTGGCGGACCTGTCCCAGAGGACAGGTGCCTGGGAGCGCGGCCATCCTGGCCGCTTCCGTCGCGTGTCGCCGGGCGGCGAAGATCGCCGCGCTCCCAGAGCGCTAGCGGGTCGGCGGGGGCGAGTCCAGCAGGCCGCGCTGGGCCGCCAGCGCCACGGCCTGGGCGCGGTTGTCGGCGCCGAGCTTGCGGATCAGCGAGGCCGTGTGGAACTTCACGGTCCGCTCGCTGATGCCGAGCGTGCCGGCGATCTGCTTGCCGGGCAGCCCCTGCGCGACCAGCCGCAGCACCTCGCGCTCCCGCGACGTCAGCGGCCCGGCCCCACGAGGCGCGCGGACGGCGTTCGCCAGCTTCGCGGCAGCTGACGGCGCCAGGACCGTCCCGCCAGCGGCAACCGTTCGGATCGCGCCGGCGATCTCCGTCACGGCGGCGCCCTTGAGAAGGTAGCCGGCCGCCCCCGCCTGGATGGCGCTCAGGACGCGCTCGTCGGTGTCGTACGCCGTGAAGACCAGGATCCTGGTAGTAGGGCTCACCTCGCGCAGGCGCGGGATCGCCTCGACGCCGCTCAGGCCGGGCAGCTCGAGGTCGAGCAGAATCACGTCGGGAGCCTGCCGCCCGACCAGCGCCAGCGCCTCCTCTGCCGAACTGGCCGCGCCGACAACCTCGAAGTCCGCCTCGTCGTCCAGCGTCGCCACCAGGCCCTGCCGCACGATCGGGTGGTCGTCCACCACGACGATCCGGATCACGCCTGGGCCTCCTCGCCGCGCGGGATGCGCACGCTCACGGCAGTCCCTCGGCCCGGCCGACTCGTGACCCGCAGCCGGCCGCCCAGCAGCCGGGCACGCTCGCGCATCCCGACGAGACCGTGATGGCCGTCCGGCCGACCCTCACCTCCGGCCCCATTCCCAGAAGGAGAGGGAGACGTCCCCCCCTCTCCCTCTGGGAGAGGGCTGGGGTGAGGGCCCAGGCCGACCCCGTCGTCACGGACTGAGAGCAGGATGCTCTGCGGCGTCTCGCGGAGAACGATCTCCACCTCGGTGGCGCGCGCGTGCTGGCGGACGTTCGACAGCGCCTCCTGCGCGATCCGGTACAGCTCGGCCTCTTCGCGAAGCGAGAGCGGCACGCCGTCCTCGGCCCGCACGTGGACCTGGATGCCCGTCTCGGAGGTGAAGGCGCGGCCTAGCGCGGTGATCGCCTCGGCCAGCGGCCGGCCGGCCAGCGACTCCGCGCGCAGGTCGAGCACCGAGCGGCGGGCCTCCTCCAGACTCCCGCGCGTGGTGGTCAGCGCCCGCTCCAGCCGCTCGCGGGCGCGCTCGGGGCTCTCTTCGAGGTGCCGCAACGCCCCCTCGATGTCGAGGCCGATCGCCGTCAGTCCCTGCGCCAGCGTGTCGTGTATCTCGCGGGCGATCCTGGTACGCTCCTCCGCCCGGACCAGGCGGGTGCTCTCCTCGGCCAATCGAGCCCGCTCGACGGCGATCCCGACCTGCGAGGCGATGGTGCTCAGCAACCGCAGCTCCTCAGCCTGGAGCGGGCGCCAGGCCGGCCCGGCGATGTTCATGATCCCGAGCCCACGATCCCGAAAGTAGAGCGGGATCGTGGCGTGGTAGCGCAGCCCCTGGGTCAGGTTCGGATCCTGGGCGTGAATCGCCGGATGCAGGCGGCTGCACTCCAGCATGTCCACGTTGGACGGCGTCAGCTTGCCGTTGCTGAACAGGTCCGTGCAGAGGCACCAGCGTCCGCTCATCCGCACCGGCTCCTGGAGGTACGGCGGCAACCGCTGGGCCGCGGCGACGTAGAACTGATTCGTCTCGGGATCCACCAGCCAGACCCAGCCGGTTCTCAGTCCGAGCAGGCCGGCCACCAACGCCATCGTGCGCTCCAGCGCCTGCCGCAGGTCCGTCGAGCTGTGCAGCGCCTCGGCGACGGCGTTGAGCAGCGCCAGCTCGCGCGGGTGCTTCCGGCCGGCTGCCGGGCACTCGGCGGCACTATCCTGCTCCGACTTCCGCGTCCTTCGCACCATCGGCTGTCCGGATCACGCTCCCGATGAACACTGTAACACCGCGCCGCGCTGGCAGCCGGCGTGTCCCGAGCACACCGCATCGATCAACTCGCGCGATCTCGCGGCACCCGAGGGTCGGTACGTCTCGGGCTCGTGCGGGCGTGCTCCCAATCGAGCGCCGCTTCGATCTCGGCCTGGCGGAGTCCGAGCCGACGGGCGACCAGGCTCAGCGTGTCACTCCCTCGGGCGTACCGCTTGACCGAGGCAGTCAGGATCGACGTGCCCGAGACGCACGGCTGACCGGCCTGTGTCGTCGGCCGCAGCTCGACGTGCCTGGCGGGATACCAGGAGATCGGACGGCCGGTCCTCGCGTCGAAGGCCAGGCGCGTCTCGATCGGGCGGGGCTGCTCCGCCTCGAACGGGAGCGCGAGCTGCCCACCACGCGTACCGGCGATCATCGAGCCTCCGAGCTTGCCGAAGATGTCCGGGCCGGACGTCCAGAAACGCCGGTGCGCAAACGGCCGGTCGATGCCTTACAGATCGACGA
>Ga0209382_10010245_pt1 | contig 11694 bp, 9 predicted proteins | sample SoiMetdeltSBSDD5_FD_187599 | JGI IMG/M metagenome (GOLD analysis project Ga0209382, IMG submission 187599) | Bulk soil microbial communities from a Populus tree surrounding site in Tennessee, USA - Soil MetaG P. deltoides SBSDD5 (SPAdes) (version 2) | ecosystem: Environmental > Terrestrial >...
CCGGAGGTGAAGCTCCGTGTAGCACGTGTTGCGCCATCCGCCTCCGGAACGGGACCACTCGCTGACCAGCTCGAGACCCGCCATGTCCTCGACCCCCGGGAGGCGCGCAAAGGGGTCTTCCAGCTGGACCGAAATCAACTGCTCCCCGATGTTGGCGATCATGACCTCGACGAGACGGCCCTCGACGCGTTCCCACTTCGTGAAGGTGCCCTGGCGGATCGTGATGTGGACGGTCCGCTCGCCGGTGACGCTGATCACGCCCGTCGATCCCCGGAACTGCTGCGTGAGGTCCCCCTGGTCGTTGAAGATCGCCAGCGTGGGCTCGATGATCAGGCCCTCTCTCGCGTCGAGGTAGCTCAAGCGGTGCTTTCCGCTGACCTTGATGTTCGTCGGACCGGGGGGCGGCGTCTTCAACAGGTTGAGGACCGTTTCACCGATGATGCCGCGGCGCTGGAACCGCGCCCACGGCGCGAGCTCGTGTTGCGTGAAGAATCCCAGGACGAAAATGAACACCGCGTACAGGAGCGCCGGGGCCACGATCCTCCCCATGTGGATCCCGCTCGTCCGCATCGCGTCGATCTCGTTCTCCGCGGCGAGACGGCCGTACACCATCGTGCTCGCGAGGGTCGCCGCCACGATGAGCGCCCACGGGGCCATGTAGGAGAACGCGACCGGCAGGGCGTCGAAGATGAGCGAGAGCGTGATCCCCTCGGCGCTCCGGAACATGTTGAAGATGAGGCCGACGGAGCAGACCGCGACCAGGATCGCGAAGGCGGCCGCGAACGTGTTGACCAGCTCGCGGAAGATGTACCGCTGGAGAATCATAGAAAGGGAGTTCTGAGTTCCGGGTTCGGAGTTCGTTCCGGGTTCGGAGTTCGACGTCCGAACTGAAGTCTGAAGTCTGCAGTCTGAAGTCTCGCCATCAAGCCCTACCCGGTTATCGGCCCGTTCGGCCCCGAAGGTAATCTAAGCCCTTCAAATTGGAGACGATAAAGTTTGGCGTAGACGCCGTCCCGGCGGATCAGCTCCTCGTGCGCGCCTTCCTCCACGACTCTCCCATGGTGGAGGACGAGGATCCGGTCGACCCGCCGGATCGTCGAGAGCCGGTGGGCGATGACGAGCGCCGTCCGGCCCTTCAGCAGCGGCTCCAGCGCCTCCTGGAATCGCCTCTCGCTCTCAGTGTCTACGTTCGACGTCGCCTCGTCGAGGATGAGAATTCCCGGGTCCATCGCCAGGGCCCTCGCCACGGACAGGAGCTGGCGCTGGCCCGCGGACAGGGCCGATCCCCGCTCGCGCACGTCCGCCTCGAATCCCCCCGGCAGTCGGTCGATGAACCGGTCCGCTCCCGCCGCCCGCGCCGCCGCCGCGACGCGCTCGCGGCCCAGCGTCCGATCCCCCAGCCGGATGTTGTCCTCCACGCTCCCGGCGAACAGGAACACGTCCTGGAGGACGAGGCCGAACCGGCGGCGGAGCTCGACCGGGTCCCGCTCGCGGACGTCGATCCCGTCGACCAGCACCCGGCCCGACGTCGCCTCGTACAGCCGGAGCAGGAGGCTCGTGATCGTCGTCTTGCCGGCGCCGGTGACTCCGACGAGCGCGACGCGCTCGCCCGGGCTGACTGAGAACGACAGGTCCTGGAGGACGGGCGTCACGCCGTCGTAGCTGAAGCGGACGTGGTCGAACGTCAGTTCTCCCGGCCTCGGCGGGGCGGGGGGCGGCGTGTCCGGCGCGCGCTCGGCGGGCGTGTCGAGCAGCTGGAAGAGCCGCTCGCTCGACGCCATCGCGGCCTGGAGGATGTTGTACTTTTCCGACAGGTCGCGGACCGGGAAGAAGAACTTCTGGGCGAGGTACCAGAACGCCAGGAACGATCCGAACGAGAGGGAGCCGTCGAGGATGGAGAGCCCGCCGTAGCCGAGCAGGATGGCCCCGGAGATCGCGCTCAGGAAATCGACCGAGGGGAAGAACACCGAGTAGGTCACGACGGACTTGTTGGACGCGGTCCGGTAGTCGTCGCCCAGGTTCCGGAACCGCCCGAAGCAAAAGGCCTCGCGCGAGAACATCTGGATCGTGCGCATGCCGTTCACGCTCTCGTTGAGGAACGCGTTGAGGCGGGCGATCTTCACGCGAAGGTCGCGGTACTGGCGGCGCGCGACCGACCGGAAGATGAGGACCGCGAGGACCGTGAGCGGGGCGGGCGCGAGCGTCGCCAGGGCGAGCGGCCAGGAGATCGCGAACATCATCGCCAGCACGCCGGCGATCAGCAGGATGTCGGCGATGGCCGCCACGAGCCCGGACGTGAAGAGCTCGTTGAGGTTCTCGACGTCGTTGGTGACGCGGATCAGGAGCCGCCCGACGGGGTTCTTGTCGTGGAACGGCAGCGGCAGCCGCTGGACGTGCGAGAAGACCTTGAGGCGCAGGTCGAAGATGAGCCGCTGGCCCACGAGGTTCGTGACCCAGATTTCCAGGTACTCGAAGAGGGCCATTCCGAGGATGGCCGCGCCGAAGAGGCCGCACCACGTGAGGAGCTCCTCGAGCCGGCCCTCCGCGATCGGGCCGTCGACGGTCCACCGGAGGATCGGCGCGCTGGCGAGATCGCACGCGATCCGCAAGGCCACGAACGCGAACGCGAGGACGACCCAGCCGGCGTGGGGACGGAGGAAGCCCATGAACCGGCGCATGAGGCGCCGGTCGTAGCCCCGCCCCTCGACCTCGTCCTCGGCCCAGGTGTTCATCGTCCGGTCCCGTCCGAGTCGAGCGCCTCGGCCAGCTTCTGCCGCTCCACCATGGCCGCGAAAACTCCCGCGCGGGCCACGAGCTCCGCCGGCGCGCCCTGCTCGACCACCTGGCCGCCCTCGAGCACCACCACCCGGTCGGCGTCGAGCGCCACGGCCATCCGGTGGGTGATGAGCACCGACGTGCGGCCTTTCATGAACGCCTTCAGCGAGACCAGGACCTCGCGCTCGGTGTGGGCGTCCACGCTCGAGAGCGCGTCGTCGAGGAGGAGGATCGACGGATCGCGGACGGCGGCCCGCGCGAGGGCGACGCGCTGCTTCTGGCCGCCGGAGAGCGTCACGCCCCGCTCGCCGATCTTCTGGTCGAGTCCGTCGGGGAACCGGACGGCGTCCTCGGCGATGCGGGACAGCTTCGCCGCGGATTCGACGGCGCCCCGGGCCGGCTCGCCGACGGCGCCGAACGCGATGTTGGCGCTCAGCGTGTCCGAGAAGAGGAAGATGTCCTGGGGCGCGGCGCCGAGCGCGCGTCTCAGGGGCGCGGCCGGCACCGTCGAGAGGTCGCGGCCGTCGATGAAAATCGTCCCCGGCGGCGCGTCATACAGCTTGAGGAGAAGCGAGGCGATCGTGCTCTTGCCGGACCCCGTGGCGCCGACTATGGCGACGCGCGATCCCGGCTCGATCGTGAACGACACGCCGCGCAGCGCGGGATCCCGGCCGTCGCCGTAGGAGAACGTCAGGTCGCGGAACTCGATCCGGCCGGCCGGCGGCGGAGTCCCGGCCTCGTCCGCGGGCACGGGCTTTTCGTCGAGAATCTCGGCCAGGCGCCCCATGCAGGCCGCGCCCCGTTGCGCCATCGCGAAGACCCATCCGATGGCGATCATCGGCCAGACGAGCTGGAACTGGAAGGTCGTGAACGCGGCGAGGTCGGGCTTCGAGAACGTCTTCTCCACGATGCCCTTGCCGCCGTAGTAGAGCGTCACGACGATCGCGACTTCCATGAAGAGGGTCATGCCCGCGAAGGCGAATCCGCGGAAGCGGGCGAGCGACAGGTTGCGCCGCCGGTAGTCCACGCACTCGCGGCGGAAGCGCGCGACCTCCTCCTCCTCCTGCGCGAAGGACTTCACGACGCGCGCCCCGGTGAAGTTCTCCTGCGCGCGGGAGGAGAGGACCGAGAGCTGGTCCTGGACGGCCAGCGAGAGGCGGTGCATCGCGGGCCCCGTCGCGGCCGTGACGATGGTCACGAGGGAGAGGGGGACGAGGGCGATGAGCGCGAGCTTGAGATCGATCAGGCACATGCCCGCCATGCTGAAGGCGAACGTCAGGCCGGTGCTGGCGAGGGCCATGACCCCCATGCCCACGAGCATCCGGACGCCCTCGAGGTCGTTGATGAGGCGCGACGTGATGTCGCCGCTGCGGTTGCGGTCGAACCACCGGGGGGGCAGCCGCTCGAGGTGGCGGTAGAGGTCGTTGCGGAGATCGAATTCGACGGCGCGGGATCCCGTGAGGAGCACCGTCCGGCCGGCGAAGATGAAGAGGGCGCGGACGACCGCGAAGAAGACGAGCGCCAGGGCCGTGTTGAGGATGAACTCGCGCCGCGCCCCGCGCTCCAGCGCCTCGATGGCGCTCCGGATGAAGAGGGGCGAGACCATGCCCGCGCCCGCGGCGAAGAGGACGGCGACGAGGCCGGCCGCGAAGCGGCCCCGGTATTTCGCCATGTAGGGGAGGAGCCGGCGGAGGTGACGAAACAGCATAAGGCGGCGGATTATATCAGCGACGACCGCGGAGGTCGGGGGGAGTGCGGGCGGTAGACTTCAGACGCCGGAAAGAGGCGCCCTTGTCCGTCGAGAAAGGGAGGCTAGTGTCGCATCCATATTGATTCCCACAGTTGTCACCCGGCCTGGTTCGGATGCGACACCGGTTGGAAGTTCGGAGTTCGGAGTTCTGGGTCCTGAGTTCGTTCAGAGTTCTGCGTTCACCGTCCACTCCGAACCCGGAACTTCGAACGAACGCTGAACGCAGCACTCAGAACGCTGAACTTCTGGTCGGCCTTCTGGAACTGCGGGTCCACAGGGTACGTCTCAACCGTCAGAATCAACCTTGACGCAACACTAGGGAATTTGCAACGGAGGGCGCCCGAAGCGCGTCCGCAGCCGGTTGATCACGCCATGGACCGCGGGGCGCCGGATGATCGACCGCTCGAGGCGGTACTTGCCGGGGAAGTCGACGAGCATCAGCCCCAGGAAGATCGTGAGCACGCCCTGGCCGGGGACGCCCGGCAGGGACATGACGAGACCGAGCGCGACCACGGCCACACCCACCAGGTTCTTGATGACGAGGAGGATGACGCGCAACACCGGATGGGCGCCTCCAAAAGACGGGCGGCGAGGCTGCGTGAAGTAGGTCTCGGGGATGCGAAGAAGGACGAAGAGGACGACCGCCAGGCTCAGGAGCAGCGTGACGACAAAGATGGCCGCGAAGAACGCCACCTGTTCCCAGCTCATGCGCGCGGGCTCCCTGCAGTCGGCCGCCGCCGTTAGAGGGCGAGTCGCGGATCGGATTCGATCAGTTTCACCAGGCCGGCGCGGTTCACCTTCGGCCCCTCGACCGTGGCGATCGCGGCCGGGCCGGGAGCGAATTTCCATCTCCCTTCGTGGCGGACGAACACGACCAGCGAGACGGTTGACTTGTTGAACACCCCGACCTTCGTCTCGGCGTAGTAGCCCGCCACTTGCGGCTTGTCGGCACGCCAGCCGAGCTTGAGAAACTGGCCGCGCACCAGGTCGGGGAGGTGCTCCTTCGCGAGGGCTTTCGCTTCGTCGGTCCCGGGAAGCGTGGCGCCCTCCACCAGGAGCAGGTCCGCGGAGGCGCGCTCGGGGCGTCCCGACGCGAAGGCATCCCGGATCCGCCTCCAGAGCGCCTCGAGCTCCCGGCGGATTTCCAGTTCGGGGCGCGCATCCTGCGGCTCGCCGGCTGGAGGAGCCGGGGTCGATTCGGTCGATTCGCCGGGGACCGGATGCAACGACGGTTCACGAGCGATCAGCGCTTCGGCATCAATCCTCTCATCCGTGGAATAGCTCGACATCGTGTGAGGGGCCGGAAGGGGTTTCCACCCCTCGCCCGACCGTTGGAAGCGGACGACGTGCACCTCTTTTCCCGACTGCGCGTAATAGGCGGCGACCTCCCCGACGGTGACGATCTTCAGGAAACGAGCGCGCGACAAGTCTGGGAGCGCATCGGCGAATTCCTTCGCCTGCGCGCGATTCGGAACGGGCACGCCTTCGGGGACGTCGAGGATTTTCCTGAGATCCTCGATTCGGTACTCGGCGAAGCCGGCCCGCACCTCAGCCCAGATCTTCTCCAGCAGTGCCCGTTCCGGTTCCGTCGTCATGGTTCACGCTCCCGCTTCAACATCCGAACCCCGGAATCCAGCACCGCACGCGACGGCCACAGTCCCGTTTCCGAGACTTCGTAGTCTAATCGACCGCGGGAGATCCAGGAACGCGCCGCGGAAGTCCCCCGGCGAAATTCGGTAACGATTGGAGCGCGGCCGGATAAAAAACATGTATGAAGGCGATGCCGTCGACGGACGCGGACGCCGTGGCCGCGTTCTTCGAACGCTACTCGGCGGCCGTGTTGCGACTGTGCCGGCGCATGACGGCCAACGAAGAGGACGCCGAGGATGCCCAGCAGGAGGCCTTTCTCCAGCTCCAGCGCCACTGGAACCGGCTCAATCCGCAACTGAACCCGGTCGGGTGGCTTTTCCGGACGGCCGCCCATGCCGCCCTGAAGATCCGGCAGCGGCGGCCGGCCCGGATGGACAGCGTCGAGAACCCCGAAAGCGCGCCGCCGTTCCTCACGGCGGAGGACCAGGAGAAAATTGCGGCGGCGGTGCGCGTTCTTCCCCGCGATTATCGCGCGCTCATCCAGGAGCGCTTCCACGAGGGCCGGACGCCCGCGGACATCGCCCGGAAGCTGGGCGTTCCGCCGGGGCGGGTCCGGGTCCAACTCTGCCGGGCGCTCCGAATCCTCCGGGAAATTGTGCGAGGCATGTCATGAACCATCCCGATCTCGACGCTCTCACCGCCGACGCCGACGACGCGGTCCCGGCGGAAGAACGCGAGGGGATTCGCGAGCACCTGGACGCCTGTCCCGCCTGCCTTGAACTCTATTCCGGCATTTGCGCCGAGCGGGCGGTGATCGAATCCTCGCGTCCCCCCCGCGAATGGGCGCGGCCCCTGGCGATGGTGGGACTGGCGGTGGTGGCGGCCGGGGCAGCCTGGCTGGCTTCAGGTTCGGTGCGGCCTCCGAGCCGGAGCCCTCACGATTCCATCCTCCTGCTGGCGTCGCCCGCGACGAGAGCCCAGGCGGCGGCGGAACTGCTGCGGATGGGTCCCTCGGCGCTGGCCGCCCTCGAGCGCGGAGCCCGGGGGGACGACGCGGCCGTCTCGCGCGCCTGCCAGGACCTCCTCCTCATGATCGCGGCCCAGGATCCGGCGGACACCCGAACGCTGGTTTCCGCGGTCGAGCAGAAGTGGAAGGAGATCGAGGAGGCCTTCGCCGAAGGCAATCCCTGGGTCGACAAGAAGGACTTCGATCATCCTTTCGAGGAATGGAAGAAGGCCCAGGGGCCGGATGCCGCGGCCCTCGAGGCGGCCGAGAAGGCGATCCTGGCCTGGTTCGAGGCCGGCAAGAAGCCGAATAGTCTCGAGTGGCGCGTCCGGAGATTGCTCAGCCAGTCCGCCCGAGAACGAAAGGACCTGGCGGCGGCGGCGACGCAGCTGGACCGCGCGATCGCCGCCTACCCGGGCACCTCCTACACGATTCCTTCGAAGCACAGCAAGTTCCAACACCTCGTCAATGACCGGGCGATGATGATCTGGGATGAAAAGGGAGTCGACGCCGCCATCGGGTACGTCGTGGACCTGCTCTCGAAGGACAGGCGGTTTCACTATTTCTACAGCTGGCCGTGGGACCGGCGCTTCGAAGACGAGAAGACTCCGGCGGTGCGGGCCGCGATGGTGGAGCGGATCCGGGCCGCGTATGTCGCGCGCGCGGCGAAGTACCCCGATCTCGCGGAAGAAACGAAGAAGCACTCCGCGGAATTGAAATGACACGAAGGGAGAGCCCAGCCATGACGATTCGAGCCTGGATCGCGCTGTCGGCGCTCATGGCGTCCGCGGCGCCGATCGCCCCGGCCCAAGACGATGTCGCCGACGTTCCCAGCGAAGACCTCAAGATCGGCGGTGACGCCAACAAGCGGTACTTCCTGATCGGCGGGGACAAGGAGGCGAAGGCGCCGGAAGGCGGATTCAAGCTCGCGGTCATCATGCCCGGCGGGCCCGGCACGGCCGACTTCAATCCTTTCGTCAAGCGCATCTGGAAGCATGCGCTCTCTAGCGAGTACCTCGTCGCGCAACCGGTCGCCTTCAAGTGGGCGGAGGGCCAGGAGATCGTCTGGCCGACGAAGACGAATCCGGTCAAGGGGATGAAGTTCTCGACGGAAGACTTCGTGGACGCGGTGATCAAGGATGTCGCCGGCCGTCACAAGATCGATCCGCGCTTCATCTTCACGTTCTCCTGGTCCTCCAGCGGACCCGCCGCGTACGCCATCTCTCTCCAGGAGAAAAAGGCCGTGACCGGCTCGTTCGTCGCCATGTCCGTCTTCAAACCGGACACGCTTCCGCCGCTCAAGGCCGCGAAGGGTCACGCCTACTTCATCGATCATTCCAAGGACGACAAGGTGTGCCCCTTCCGCATGGCCGAACAGGCGCGGGACACGCTCCGCAAGGCGGGCGCCACCGTGGAGTTCTCCGAGCAGTCGGGGGCGCACGGCTGGACGAGCGACGTGTACGGGAGGATGCGGCGGGGGTTCGAGTGGCTGGCGAAGAACGCCGCGCCCGCGGAAGCGCCCCGGAAAAAGTAAGTCAGGCTCGCGCGACCTTCAAGACTTCGGCGGCGGCGCGCTTCGAGGCCCCCGGGGCGCCGAGTTTCCGGCGGACGTCCGCGAGATCGCGCCGCATGACATCGAGCCGTCCGTCCTTGATGATCGAGAGCGCCTCGCGCGCGATGAGCCCCGGCTTCGCCTTCGACTGGTAGAACTCCGGCATGATCTCGCGCCCCGCGACGATGTTCACGAGCGCGAAGGTGCGGGTCTTGATGAGCGGCCCGAGCGTCATGGCCGTCAGCGGGTTGAGCTTGTACGTGACGATCATCGGCGTCCCGTGCAGCGCCGCTTCCAGCGTCGACGTTCCGGACGCGGTCAGGAGCAGGTCGCTCGCGGCCTGGACGTCGGCCGTCCGGTTCCACAGCAAGGTTACGGGAACCTTGGCGGTCGCCGCCTTCTTTTCCGCGGAGGCGGCGTCGATCCCACGGGCGCAGCCCACGACGTACCGCGCCTCGGGCAGCTCTGCGGAAATGATCCCCGCGGCCTTGAGCATGAGGGGGAAGAGCGCGGCGAACTGCTTGCCCCGGCTTCCCGGCAGGAGGCCGATCAGCGGGCGCCCGCCGAACTCGCGGCGCAGCGCGTCGCGGTCGGGCGCCTGGAAGGCGTCGAGCAGGGGATGGCCGACGAACACCGCCTCGACCCCGGCGTCGCGGTAGAGCTTCTCCTCGAAATCGAGGATGACGATCATCTTCGAGACGAGCCGCTTGATGTCCTTGAGCCGGCCCGCCCGCCACGCCCAGATCTGCGGGCTGATGTAGTACGCGATGGGGATCCCGTGATCGTGGACCCGCTCCGCGAACCGCAGGTTGAAGTCGGGGAAGTCGATGAGCACGACGGCGTCGGGCCGCCGGCTCTTCAGCGCGCTCTGGAGGACCCGGTAGAGCTTCGAGTAGTGGTGGAGGTTGTGGAACGCCTCGACGATCCCGACGGCCGCGTGCGCGGTCGTCTCGGAGACGAGCTCGACGCCCGCCTCGCGCATCCGGTGGCCGCCCGCGCCGAGGAGGATCGCGCCCGGCGCGAGCTCCTTCAACCCGCGCGCCAGCCCGGCCCCGTGGAGATCGCCGGAGGCTTCACCCGCCACGATCAGGATCGTTGGACCGCTGCGCGGTCCCGCAGTTTCAAGCTTCAAGCTTCAAGCTTCAAGCTCCAAGCTCGAAGCTCCAAGCTTGAAGCTCCAAGCTGGAAGCTCCAAGCTGGAAGCCCGAATCTCCAATCGCCAATCCCAAATCTCCCATTTCCTGGAAGGGCTTCACTTCCATTGATGCGACCGCATTTCCCGTACAACTTCCTCGGCCGCTTTCATCGCGCGCACGCCGTCCTCGCCCGGGACCGCGGTCTCGCCCCGCGTCCGGGCCGCCTCCACGAACGACTTCAATTCGCCCGCGAGCGGCTCCTCGTCCGGCAGGTCCATCTCCTCTATCGAATAGAACTCGCGGGGGATGCCCGCCAGGTCCGCGAGCGACGGCTCCCGGTCCGCGGGCATCGCGGCCAGCGCTTTCGCGAGCTCGCGGGTCGTGCGGTACAGGCGCACCGACTTCTCCAACGTGTCGATCGAGGCGTACGTGTTCTCGGAGAAGACCCGGATCTTCCGCATGCTCTTGTCCGAGATCCGGCTCGCGGTCAGGTTCGCCACGCAGCCGTTCTCGAATTCGAGCCGGGCGTTCGCCAGGTCCTCGGGGCCGAACAGGAGCGAGACGCCCACCGCGTCGACGCGCTTGAGCGGCGAGTTCGCGAAATGGAGGACGAGATCGAGGTCGTGGATCATCAGGTCCAGGACCACGTCGATGTCGGTCGACCGGAACTTGAACGAGCTCAGCCGGTGCGCCTCGATGAATCGCGGCTTTCCGATCTTTCCTTCGACCGCCCGCACGGCGGGGTTGAAGCGCTCGACGTGGCCGACCTGGAGCGGGGCGCGGCGCTTCCGCGAGAGGGCCACCAGCTCCTCGCCTTCCTCGATGGTCGTCGCCAGCGGCTTCTCCACGAGCGTCGCGATCCCGCGGTCGAGGAAATCCCGCGCCACCGCGAGGTGGTGGATCGTGGGAACCGCCACCGTGACGGCGTCGACCCGGTCGAGGATCTCGCGGTGAGAAGCGAAGACCGGGACGCCCAGGTCCTTCCCGATCTCCTGCGCCCGGGCGGCCGAGACGTCGACGATGCCGACGAGGTCGACGCCCGCCAGGGATTTCAGGATGCGCGCGTGGTGGCGGCCGAGGTGGCCGACGCCCACCACGGCGGCGCGGAGGGCGGTCACGGCGCCGGCTCCGCCGCCTTGACGGAATCGTCCTCCGGGTCCGGGAAGCCGCTCGACGCGCGGCGCGACTCGCGCGCGCGGCCGTTCTTCCCGCCGTCGATCGCCTTCATGAACTCGAGCAGGTACCGGATGTCCGGATCCTTGGGATAACGCTGCTCGATGAGGGCGACGGCCTCCGGCTTCGGGAGCCCGGACCGCCAGATCAGCCGGTGGGCCTCGCGGAGGGCGAGCATCGTCGCATCGGACATGCCGCGCCGCCTCAGCCCCACGGCGTTCGTGGAGACGATGCTCAGCGGCACCCCGGCGACGACCATGAACGGGGGCACGTCCACGCTGATCCGGGAGAACCCGCCGACGAACGCGCAGCGTCCCACCGTGACGAAGTGGTGGAGGCCGACGTAGGCGCTCATCCCGACGTAATCCTCGATCTTCACGTGGCCGGCGAGGAGGACGTTGTTCGCGATGACGACGTGGTCCCCCAGGTCGCAGTCGTGGGCGACGTGGCACCCGGCCATGTAGAGGCCGTTGCTCCCGATGCGCGTCACGCCGCCTCCGCCCGCCGTCCCGAGGTTGACCGTGACGTATTCGCGGATCGTGTTCCCGTCGCCGATCACGACCTCGGTGTCCTCGCCCCGGTACTTGAGGTCCTGCGGTTTCCCGCCGAGCACCGCGTAGGGATAGATCGTGTTTTTCCTGCCGATCGTGGTGCGGCCGATGATTGTCGCGTGGTTCATGACGACCGTGCCCTCGCCGAGGGCGACGTCGGG
>Ga0209382_10010246_pt1 | contig 11694 bp, 9 predicted proteins | sample SoiMetdeltSBSDD5_FD_187599 | JGI IMG/M metagenome (GOLD analysis project Ga0209382, IMG submission 187599) | Bulk soil microbial communities from a Populus tree surrounding site in Tennessee, USA - Soil MetaG P. deltoides SBSDD5 (SPAdes) (version 2) | ecosystem: Environmental > Terrestrial >...
CGCGCGGGAGTCGAAGTCGCCGAGGAAGGCGGCGCGTTCCGCGTCCACGATGTGGCTGAACGGGTTGATCCGGGACAGCCGGTAGAGCCAGTCGGGGGCCAGCTGCATCGGCAGCAGGATGCCGGAGAGCAGCACCACCGGCAGCGCGACGGCGTTGAGCAGTGGCGCGAACGCGTCCTCGCTCTTGACCAGCAGCGCGACCGCGTAGGAGGTGGCCGACAGCGCCATGCCGAGCAGGACCATGATGGCGAGCCCGAGCGCGGCGCCCTGCCACGGCACCCGCAGCCCGAACAGCAGCGCGATCAGCACCATGAGGATGGCCTGCGCCAGGGTGACCACGCCGTCGCGCAGCACCCGGCCGAGCAGCAGCGCCGTCCGGCTGGCCGGGGTCACCCGCATCCGCTCGATCACCCCGGCCCGGTACTCGGCGATCAGCCCGAACCCGACGAACAGGCCCCCGAACAGGCCCATCTGCACCAGCAGCGCCGGCACGAAGATCTGCCAGGCGTCACCGGGCGGGAAGCCGGGGGTGGCGCCGACGATCGTGGTCAGCAGCGGACCGAACAGCCCGAGGTAGAGCACCGGCTGGGTGATGCCGAAGGCCACCCAGACCGGGTTGCGGATGAGCTGGCGCATGGCCCGGCCGAACACCAACCCGGTGTCTCGCAGCATCACCAACCTCCTCGGGGGCCGGCCGGCGCCGCTGCCTCGGCATCGCGCAGCCCCCGGCCGGTCAGGGTGAGGAACACGTCGTCCAGGGTCGGGCGCTGCACGGACAGCGCCGAGAGCGCCACGCCGGCGGCGTCCAGCTCGCGCAGCAGCGCCGGCAGCGCCGCGTCGCCGTGCGGGACCCGCAGCCGCACGGTGGCGCCGTCCACCGCCACCTCGTGCGCGCCGGGCAGCCGCCCGGCCACCTCGGCGGCGATGGCCGCGGCGCCGTCGCCAGCCACCGTCCCCGTTACGGCCCCCGCCACGGTGCCCGCCGCTGTCCCCGCCACGGTCACCGTCACCGCGTCGCCGGAGACCTTGCGTTTGAGCTCGTCGGGGCTGCCGGCCGCGACGATGGTGCCGTTGTCGATCACCAGCACCCGGTCGCACAGCGCGTCCGCCTCGTCCAGGTAATGCGTGGTGAGGAACACCGTCACGCCGTGCTCGGCGCGCAGCGCGCGGATGTGCTGCCACAGGTTGCTGCGGCTCTGCGGGTCCAGGCCGGTGGTCGGCTCGTCGAGGAAGAGCAGCCCCGGCCGGTGGATCAGCCCCATGGCCACGTCCAGCCGCCGGCGCTGCCCGCCGGAGAGCGTCTTGGCCGGCCGCTTGTCAAGGCCGGCGAGGTCGAGCTGCTCGAACAGCTCCGCGGCGCGCTCGCGGGCCTGCGCCAGCGGCATCCGGTACAGCCGGCCGTGGGTGATCAGCTCCTCGCCGACCGGCACGTCCGGGCCGGCTCCGCCGCCCTGCGCGACGTAGCCGATCCGGCGGCGCACCTCCGTCGGGTCGCGCAGCAGGTCGACGCCGGCCACGGTCGCCGTGCCGGCGGTCGGGTCGAGCAGCGTGGTGAGCATGCGCAGCGTGGTGGTCTTGCCGGCGCCGTTCGGCCCGAGGAAGCCGACCAGCTCGCCGGCCCGCACGTCGATGTCCACCCCGCGGACGGCCTCGACAGCGCCGCGGCGGGTCTTGAAGGTGCGGGCGAGCCCGCGCGCGTGGATCACGTCGCCCCCTTGGCGGGTATCGGCTGCGGTCTCGGCTGCGGTCTCGGCCACGCAACGCGGGGACCATACCGGCCGGCAACCCCGGCAGGCTGACCGCGCCCGGCCCGCCGGGGCGGCGAGCGCCCGCCGGCCATAGTGTTGGCAGCCATGAGCATCCCGGTCCTCACCGCGGTGGCCTGGCCCTACGCCAACGGCCCCCGGCACATCGGCCACGTGTCCGGCTTCGGCGTCCCGTCCGACGTCTTCTCCCGCTACCAGCGAATGGTCGGCAACCGGGTGCTCATGGTCAGCGGCACCGACGAGCACGGCACCCCGATCACCGTGCAGGCCGACAAGGAGGGCGTGAGCCCGCGCGAGCTGGCCGACAAGTACAACCGGGTGATCGCGCAGGACCTGCAGGGGCTCGGGCTGTCCTACGACCTGTTCACCCGCACCGTGACCACCAACCACTACGAGGTGGTGCAGCAGATGTTCCTCGCGCTGCACCGCAACGGCTACCTGGTGGCCCGCACCACCATGGGCGCGATCAGCCCGTCCACCGGCCGCACGCTGCCCGACCGCTACATCGAGGGCACCTGCCCGATCTGCGGCTTCGACGCGGCCCGCGGCGACCAGTGCGACAACTGCGGCAACCAGCTCGACCCGACCGATCTGATCGGCCCGCGGTCGAAGATCAACGGCGAGACGCCCAGCTTCGTGGAGTCCGAGCACTACTTCCTCGACCTGCCGGCGTTCGCCGCCGCGCTCGGCGAGTGGCTGGCCACCAAGGACAGCTGGCGCCCCAACGTGCTCAAGTTCTCGCTGAACCTGCTGGACGACCTGCGCCCGCGGGCGATAACCCGCGACCTGGACTGGGGCGTGCCGGTGCCGCTGGACGGCTGGCGCGACAACCCGGCCAAGAAGATCTACGTGTGGTTCGACGCGGTGATCGGCTACCTGTCCGCCGCCGTGGAGTGGGCGCGCCGCACCGGCGAGCCGGACGCCTGGCGGCAATGGTGGTGCGACCCCGCCGCGCGGGCCTACCACTTCATGGGCAAGGACAACATCACCTTCCACTCCCAGATCTGGCCGGCGATCCTGCTCGGGCACAACGGCATGGGCGCCGCCGGCGGCACGCCCGGCCCGTACGGCGTGCTCAACCTGCCGACCGAGGTCGTCTCCAGCGAGTACCTGACGATGAGCGGCGCGAAGCTCTCCACGTCCCGCAACAAGGTCATCTACGTCGGCGACTTCCTGCGCGAGTTCGGCCCGGACACGCTGCGCTATTTCATCGCCGTCGCCGGGCCGGAGAACCAGGACACGGACTTCACCTGGGAGGAGTTCGTCCGCCGGGTGAACTTCGAGCTGGCCAACGAGTGGGGCAACCTGGTCAACCGCTCGGTCTCCATGGCCAACCGCACGGCCGGCGCGGTGCCGGCCCCGCGCGCCGCGCAGGCGGCCGACCACGAGCTGCTGGCGCTGTCCTCGGCCGCGTTCGGCACCGTCGGCGCCCTGCTGGCGCGCTCCCGCTTCAAGGCGGCCATCGGCGAGGCCATGCGGGTGGTCGGCGCCGCCAACAAGTACATCTCCGAGCAGGAACCCTGGAAGAAGGCGGGCGACCCGGACCGGCGCGACACCATCCTGCACACCGCGCTGCAGGTGGTCAGCGACGCCAACACGCTGCTCACGCCGTTCCTGCCGCACGCCGCCCAGCAGGTGCACGAGCTGCTCGGCGGCGCCGGTGTGTGGGCATCGCAGCCGGTACTGGAGGAGGTGGACGACGCGGACGGCTCCCGCTACCCGGTGCTGACCGGCGCCTACGACCAGGAGCAGGCGGCCTGGCGCTCCATCCCGATCGAGGTTGGCCGCCCGCTGGCCAAGCCGACCCCGCTATTCGCCAAGCTCGACCCGAAGCTCGCCGACACCGGCCCCGAATGGGCACCGATCACTCCCAACTCGTAGTAACATGTGTGCATGACTTGGGAGATCGGAGGAACATCGTGAGCGTGGAGCTAGCTGGACGCCCAGAGATCGAGGTCGCGGCGGAAGGCGTCGTCACCGATGACGGCGACCTCGTTGTGCCGTCTGCCGAGCTCGAACGACTGGTTCTCGTTCCCGGACAGCGGGTGCCGGTCACCGTGACCGCCCGGCGTCGCAGGAAGAACATGCGAGGGGTGCTCGCGGGAAAGGTCCGGGACATATCGCTAGAAGAGATCGAGGAATCCTCGCGCGAAGCGTGGGGGGAATGGGCCAAGTGACCGACAAGTTCGGCCCGCTGGTCGCCGACACGCATACGTTCATCTGGTACGCAAACAACTCCCGTCGCCTGTCGCCACGGGCAGGTGAGGTTCTCGATGCCGCCACCGCGTCTGATGCGCCGATACTCGTATCGGCCGTCACAATCGTTGAACTACGTTACCTCGTCGAGAAAGGCACGCTGTCCGAGGCCGAGTTCGAAGTGCTCGTGGCCCTATTGGACGCACCCGACTCGCCGTACGAAGTCGCACCAGTTGACGGGGGAATAGCCGTTGAGGCTGGCCAGATCTCCCGGAAATTCGGTGCGGACCCGTTCGACAGAATGATCGGGGCCACCGCCGTTGCGCTCGGGATACCGCTCGTGACGGCAGATCGGAAGCTACAGGCGCAGCCAGCCGTCGAAACCGTGTGGTGACCCGGCGGGGGGAGCCGCCACCGGCGCCCGAGCCGCTGGCCGTCCCCATTGTGGACGCGCACACGCACCTGGACGCCTGCGGTTTCCGCACGCCGGAGCAGGTGCGCGCCGCGCTGGACCGGGCGGCCGCGGCCGGGGTGGGCACGGTGGTGACCGTGTCCGACGACCTGGCCGCGGCCCGCTGGGTGGTCGAGGCGGCGCAATGGGACCCCCGGCTGTACGCCGCCGTGGCGCTGCACCCCACCAGGACCGCGCACTTCGGGGAGGCCGAGCGGGCCGAGGTGGCGCGGCTGGCCGCCGCCCCGCGCGTGGTCGCGGTGGGCGAGACCGGCCTGGACCACTACTGGGACCATGCGCCGCACGACGCCCAGGAAGATGCCTTCCGCTGGCACATCGACCTGGCCAAACGCCTGGGCAAGCCGCTCATGATCCACGACCGGGACGCGCACGACGACGTGCTGCGGGTGCTCGGCGAGGAGGGCGCCCCCGAGACCGTGGTGTTCCACTGCTTCTCCGGCGATGAGGCGATGGCCCGGCGCTGCGCCGACGCCGGCTACCTGCTGTCCTTCGCCGGCCCCGTGACCTTCCACAATGCCCGCGCGCTGCGGGCGGCCGCCCGGCTGGTGCCGGCCGAGCTGGTGCTGGTCGAGACCGACGCGCCGTTCCTGGCGCCGCACCCGTTCCGCGGCCGGCCCAACGAGCCGTACTGCGTGCCCTACACGCTCAGGGCGCTCGCCGAGCTCCGCGGTGAGACCCCGGAAACACTCGCCGAAACGACGGCGGCCAACGCCGAACGGGTGTTTCGGTTCGCGGATTCCAGCGCCGCGGCCACCGCCAGCGACCGCTGAGCGACCGCACGCCGCCTCTCGGCGTGGCGATCCGCGCCGTCAGCCCAACGGGGTGGAACCGGTACGCGCCGGCCGTTACGGTCCCGTGATCGTGCCCCCCGCCGGGTCCTCCGGAACCGGGTCCTCCGGAACCGGACGCCCCTGCGGAAGGCACTGACAGCCGGGATGGGGAACCTCCCGGGCGCACCGCGGCCAGTCGGGGCTGGCACGGCGTGCGGCGCGGGCACCGTGCTCGGTGCCCGCCCGCACGGCGCCCGCCCCCTGCCCGGATGCGCGACGACTGGACGACTGGTGGACAAACGCACGATCGTCAGGGCAGCCGTTGCTGCCACCCTCGTGGTTCTCACCGCCGGCGGCGCCGCCGGCATCGTCGTGGACAAGGCGGTCACCATCACCCTGGATGGTGAGGCGCGCCTGCTGCACACCTTCGCCGCCACGGTGGGCGGCGCGCTCCGCGCGGCGCGGCTGCAGGTGGGCGAGCACGACACCATTGCCCCCGCCGCCGACACGACCATCGACGACGGCAGCCAGATCATGGTCCGCCGCGGGCGGCTGCTCACCATCCGGCTGGACGGGCAGCAGCGCTCGGTGTGGACCACGGCGCTGACCGTGGACGAGGCGCTGCGCCAGCTCGGCATGAACGCGGACGGCTTCGAGGTCTCCGCGGACCGGGGGCGCCGGATCCCGATCCACGGCATGGTGCTGGATATCCGCAGCGCCAAGAGGGTCATGCTGGCCGACGGCGGCGAGCCGGCCAGGGAGGTCGCCACCACCGCGCTCACCGTCGAGGAGCTGCTCACCGACCTGGACGCCGGGCTCGTCGAGGCCGACACGGTGGTGCCAGAGGCCGCCACGCCGCTGACCGCCGGCATGACCGTCGAGGTCACCAGGGTGCGCATCACCGAGGTCACCGAGACCCAGGACGTGGCGCCGCCGGTGGACAAGACCGAGGACCCCGACCTGGACAGGGGCGAGGAGCGGGTGCTCGAGGAGGGCGCCCCCGGCGAGCGCCTGGTGCTGCTGCGGGTCACCACCACCAACGGCAAGGTCACCGGCCGCGAGGAGATCTCCTCGGAGGTCACCAGGCAGCCGATGCCGCGCCGGATCGTCGTCGGCACCAAGCGGCCGCCGGCGCCGGTCATCAGCGATGGCGAGGTGTGGGACCGGCTGGCCCAGTGCGAGTCCGGCGGCAACTGGGCGATCAACACCGGCAACGGCTACTACGGCGGCCTGCAGTTCGACCGCGGCACCTGGGTCGCCTACGGCGGCGACGACTACGCCGCCTACCCCCACCAGGCGACCAGGGAGCAGCAGATCGCCATCGCGACCAAGCTGCGCGACGACCGCGGTGGGTACGGCGCCTGGCCGGCCTGCGCACGTAAACTGGGCCTGCCCACGTAGATTCACGCGGGTGAGCCACCGAGCGTCCGCCGGCGCCTGCCTGCTCGGCCCGGCGGACGTCCGGCGCCTGGCCACCGAGCTGGGCGTGCGGCCGAGGAAGAAGCTCGGCCAGAACTTCGTGCACGACCCCAACACCGTGCGCCGCATCGTCGCCGCGGCTGGCCTGCGCGCCGCCGACGTGGTGCTGGAGGTCGGCCCCGGGCTCGGCTCGCTGACCCTCGGCCTGCTCGACGCTGCCGGCCCCGGGGCCACCGCGGGACCAGCCGGCCGGGCTGGCGCCGCTGATCACGGCGGTGCCGCCACCGTCGCTGCGGTCGTCGCGGTCGAGCTGGACACGGTGCTGGCCGCCGCCCTGCCCGCGACCGTCGCGGAGCGCGCGCCAGAGCGGGCTGGGGCGCTGCGGGTGCTGGCCGCGGACGCGCTGCGAGTGCGTGCCGGCGACCTGCCGGGGCCGCCGCCGACGGCCCTGGTGGCGAACCTGCCCTACAACGTGGCCGTGCCGGTGCTGCTGCACCTGCTCGCCGAGCTGCCGTCACTGGCGCACGGGCTGGTCATGGTGCAGGCCGAGGTCGCCGACCGGCTGGCGGCCGAGCCGGGGTCGCGGGTCTACGGCGTGCCGAGCGTCAAGGCCGCCTGGTACGCCGCCGTGCGCCGGGCCGGCGCGGTGCCCCGTGCGGTGTTCTGGCCGGTACCCAACGTCGACTCCGGGCTGGTCTCCTTCCTCCGGCGCCCGCCGCCGCCAGGGGCGTCCCGCGAGGCCACCTTCGCCGCCGTGGACGCCGCCTTCGCCCAGCGCCGCAAGACCCTGCGCGCGGCGCTGACCGCCTGGGCCGGCTCCGCCGCCGCCGCCGAGGCCGTGCTGCGCGCCGCCGGCGTCGACCCGGCCGCCCGCGGCGAGCGGCTCGACGTGGCCGCCTTCGCCCGCATCGCCGCCGCCCGAAACAGCTCGTGAGTGGTAAATGGGGCTATAGCGCCCGTTACCACTCACGAGCGCCGTGGGCGGGGGTGGCGACCGCGTAGGCTCGTTCACCGTGTTGTCCGTGGTGCCGCCTCCGGTCACCGTGCGGGTCCCGGCGAAGGTCAACCTGCACCTGGCCGTCGGTGACGCGCGCCGCGACGGGTACCACGACCTGGTGACGGTGTACCAGGCGCTGTCGCTGTCGGACGAGGTGACCATCGCGGTGTCGGACAACCCGGGCGTCGAGGCGCACGGCGAGGGCGCCGCGCTGGTGCCGGACGGCCAGGACAACCTGGCCTGGCGGGCGGTGCGCCTGCTGGCCGGGCACGCCGGCCGCGACCCGAAGGTCCGGGTGGTGATCAACAAGGGCATCCCGGTGGCCGGCGGGATGGCCGGTGGCAGCGCGGACGCCGCCGCGACGCTGGTCGGGCTGAGCGCGTTGTGGCGGCTGGAGTTCGGCCGCGACGAGCTGATCGAGCTGGCCGCCGAGCTCGGCAGCGACGTGCCGTTCGCGCTGCACGGCGGCACCGCGCTGGGCACCGGTCGTGGCGAGCGGATCATCCCGGTGCTGGCCAGGCACACCTACCACTGGGTGATCGCGCTGGACCACAAGGGGCTGTCCACCGTGGAGGTCTACGGCGAGCTGGACCGGTTGCGCGCCAACAGCTCGCCGCAGCGGGTCGGCGCGGTCGAGCCGGTGCTGGAGGCGCTCGCGTCTGGCGACCCCCGCCAGCTCGCGCTGCTGCTGGGCAACGACCTGCAGGTCGCCGCGATCTCGCTGCGACCGGCGCTGCGCCGCACGCTGCGCGCCGGAGTGGCCGCCGGCGGGCTGGCCGGCATGGTGTCCGGTTCCGGCCCGACCTGCGCGTTCCTCTGCGCCGACGCCGAATCCGCGGTCCGGGTGGCCGCCGAGCTGGCCGGCGCCGGCGTGTGCCGCACCGTGCGGGTGGCGCACGGACCGGTGCCCGGCGCGAAGCTCGTCGACGACAGCCCGCCGAGATCGCCGGTCCCACCGTATGACCCATTCGAAGGTGCCCACGCCTGATGCCCCCACGCCCGACGTCACCGGCGAACCTGATCAACATCGAGTCGGTGGACAAGTCCTTCGGGGTGCGGCCGCTGCTGGCCGGGGTGTCGCTCGGCGTGCATGCCGGCGACCGGATCGGCGTGCTCGGCGTCAACGGCGGCGGCAAGACCACCCTGCTCGAGGTGCTGTCCGGGATCGAGCCGCCGGACGCCGGGCGGGTCAGCCACGCCCGCTCGCTGCGGATGGCGGTGGTGACCCAGCGCGGCGAACTGCCGGCCGGCGCCACCGTCCGCGACGTGGCGCTGGCCCGCTGGGCGCACGGGCCGGAGCACGAGTGGGCCGCCGATCCCCGGGTGCGCTCGGTGCTCGACGGCCTCGGCCTGCCGGCCGTGGGGCTGGACGCCCCGGTGGACCGGCTGTCCGGCGGCGAGCGGCGCCGGGTCGCGCTGGCCGCCGCGCTGGCCGGCGAGCTGGACCTGGTGGTGCTGGACGAGCCGACCAACCACCTCGACGTCGAGGGCGTCCGGTGGCTCGCGGAACACCTGCTGGCGCGCCGCTGTGCCACCGTGGTGGTGACCCACGACCGCTGGTTCCTCGACACCGTGTGCACCCAGACCTGGGAGGTCGTCGGCGGCCGCGTCGAGCAGAACGACGGCGGCTACGCGGACTGGGTGTTCGCCAGGGCCGAGCGGGCCAGGCTGGCCGACGCGGCCGAGACCACCCGGCGCAACCTCGCCCGCTCCGAGCTGGCCTGGCTGCGCCGCGGCGCACCGGCCCGCACCGCCAAGCCGAGGTTCCGGATCGAGGCCGCCGAGGCGCTGATCGCCGGCGTGCCGCCGCCACGGGACGATGTCGAGCTCACCGCCTTCGCCCGCCGGCGGCTCGGCCGCACCGTCCTGGAGCTGGAGGGCGTCACGGTCCGGCTGGACGGCCGCGCCCTGATGGACGGGGTCACGTGGCGGGTGGGGCCGGGCGAGCGGGTCGGCGTGGTCGGCGTCAACGGCTCCGGCAAGACCACGCTGCTGCGGCTGCTCGCCGGCGAGCTGGCGCCATCGGCCGGCCGGCTGGTGCGCGGCCAGACCGTGCGCCTCGCCCACCTGCACCAGGAGCCGGCGGCCGACCTTCCCGACGGCCAGCGCGTGCTGGCCGCCATCGAGGAGGTGGCGCGCCATGTCGTGCTCGGCAAGCACGAGCTGTCCGCCTCGCAGCTCGCCGAGCGGCTCGGCTTCTCCCCGGCCAGGCAGCGCACCCCGGTCGGTGAGCTGTCCGGCGGCGAGCGGCGGCGGCTGGCCTTGACCCGGCTGCTGATGACCGAGCCGAACGTGCTGCTGCTCGACGAGCCCACCAACGACCTGGACGTCGACACGCTGCAGCAGCTCGAACGGCTGCTCGACTCGTGGGCCGGCACGCTCGTCGTCGTCTCCCACGACCGCTACCTGGTAGAACGCGTGTGCGACACGGTGGTGGCCCTGTTCGGCGACGGCCGGATCACACACCTTCCCGGCGGCATCGACGAGTACCTCGCCCGCCGCGACCTCCAGCGCGCCGCCGCGTCCGGCACGAGTGCGCGGACAGCCAGCCCAGCGGCCGGCGGCGGCCCGGCGGGGGGGCCGGCCGGCGGGACCGGCTCGACCGGCGGGACCGGCTCGCGGGATCGCGGCGGGGCCGCCGACCAGCGCGCCGCGCGCAAGGAGCAGGCCCGCATAGAGCGGCAGCTCGACCGGCTCGCTGAGCGCAACGCGGCACTGCAGGAGGCCTTGCTGGACGCGGGAAACGACATCGAGCGGCTCGTCACGCTGGATGCGCAGCTGCGCGCAGCCGAGGCCGAGCGGGACGAGCTGGAGCTGGCCTGGCTGTCCGCGGCGGAGGCGGCCGAGGCTGTGGATAAGTCGTGAGTGGCGTTTGGTGCTCTGACACCGAACGCCACTCACAGGGACGCGCTAGCGTCCCCACCATGACCCGATTCGTGGACACCCTGCTCGCCTCGGCCGCGGCGGGTACCGGGCCGGGCGCCCGCGGCATGGTGACCGGCGAGCCGGCGGCGCCGGTCCGGCGCAGCTGGGGTGAGGTGCACGCGCGGGCCCGGCGGGCGGCCGCCGCGCTGGTGGACGGCGGGCTGCGGCCGGGCGACGCGGTCGCGGTGCTGGCGGCCGACCCGGCGGCCATTGCGCCAACGGTGCAGGCGGTGTGGCTGGTCGGCGGCAGCATCACCATGCTGCACCAGCCGACGGCGCGCACCGACCTCGCGGCGTGGGCGGCGGACACCATCGCCGTGCTCGGCATGATCGACGCCAGGCTGGTTCTGCTCGGTGCGCCGTTCGAGGCGTTGGCCGGCGTGCTGACCGAGCACGGCATCGCGTTCCGGCAGCTGGCCGGGCTGGCCGATGGTGACCGCGAGCTGGCCGCGCCGGCCGCCGCCGGTGAGGAGGACACCGCGCTGCTGCAGCTCACCTCCGGCTCCACCGCCAGCCCGAAGGCGGTCCGGATCACCCACCGCAACCTGTACGCGAACATGACCGCGATGGCCGAGGCCGCCGAGCTGGATATCGAGCGCGACGTGATGGTGTCCTGGCTGCCGCTGTTCCACGACATGGGCATGGTCGGCTTTCTCACGCTGCCGATGGCGTTCGGTCTGGAGCTGGTCAAGGTCACGCCGGTGGACTTCCTGTCCAGCCCGACGTCATGGGCCGACCTGGTGAGCCGCTACCGCGGCACGTTGACGGCGGCGCCCAACTTCGCCTACGCCATGGCGGCGCGCCGGCTGGCCACGGTGACCGACGACGGCGCGTACGACCTGTCGAGGTTGCGGATCGCGCTCAACGGCGCTGAGCCGATCGACCCGGCCGCGGTGCGGATGTTCACCGACGTCTGCGCCAGGTTCGGCATGAAGCCCGGCGCCGTGGTGTGTGCCTACGGCATGGCCGAGTGCACGCTCGCGGTGTCCTTCGCCGGGCTCGGTGCCGGGCTCGAGGTCGATGCGATCGACGCGGAGAGCCTTGCGGCGCGGCACCGGGCGGAGCCGCTGCCGGACGGCGCCGCGGTGCGGCGGGAGTTCCCCCTGCTCGGGCGGCCGCTGCGCGGCCTGGAGCTGCGGGTGGTCGGCG
>Ga0209382_10010247_pt1 | contig 11693 bp, 11 predicted proteins | sample SoiMetdeltSBSDD5_FD_187599 | JGI IMG/M metagenome (GOLD analysis project Ga0209382, IMG submission 187599) | Bulk soil microbial communities from a Populus tree surrounding site in Tennessee, USA - Soil MetaG P. deltoides SBSDD5 (SPAdes) (version 2) | ecosystem: Environmental > Terrestrial >...
GTCGCGAAGCCGCATGGTGGCCGCCGTCGGGTCGACACCGCCGCGCGCGGCTCGGAGCATGCCGTCGATCCAGCGCTGTGCCGCTTCCGGGCCGTCGACCGAGCTGGACTTCGACGTCGTCGGCCAGTGGCCGGGTCGGTCCATCGAACACGCGCCCGGTACGGATGCGGCCGGTCGGGTCGGTGTTCGACGTCGGGCGCCAGGTCGACGCCGATCGGCGGTTGTTGTGGGCTGGCCATCACGCGGCCCGGGGTACGACGCGCCGATCGTTGAGCCATTGCTCGACATCCTCGGGGCGGTACTTGGTGACCCGCTCGGAGATTAGGATGAACGGTGGCCCTTGGATCGGCTGGGCGGTACGCCAACGGCGAACGGTCGACGGGTCGACGTCGAGCAGCTGCGCTACGTCCTCGGTACTGAGAAGAGTGCGCGCGGACACGTGGATTCCTTCCGAACTGACTGCGCGTGTGGGTTGGGTAGCTACTTCGACCTGAAAAACTGAGCTTGGTCGGAGGGCGCTATGTGCGGCTTGGCCGGGCTGGGGTCGGGGGGTTGGTTGTGGGTGCTGGTTATGCCGTCTCGGCGGCGGCCAGGGCGGTGATCTTCACGAGGTTGTGGGCGAGGATGCCGTGTCCACACCAGGTGGCGGTGCGTTCGCGTCCGGCAATGGCTGTGCGGGCCCAGCCGTAGCGGTGTTTGAGATGGCTGATGCGTCCTTCGGATCCGGTGCGCCACTTGATGAGCTTGCGGAAGCCCGGTCGGTGTTCATGGGCTCGCCGGGCCGCGCCGGGTTGGCCTTTGCGTGGGATGGCAACGGTTCTGACCCCGAGATCGTGCAGCTGGTTCTCGACGGCGGCCTGGCCGTAGCCGCGGTCGGCGGTGGCCGCATTCGGTGGGGCGCCGACCCGGCGGATGATCCGCTCGATCGCCGGGGGCAGTCGCGGCGCGTCGGCCGGGTTGCCTTCGGCGATGTCGTAGTCGAGCACGATGCCGTCGGCGTTGTCGACGACCTGGGCCTTGTAGCCGAACTCGACCGGCTTGCCGATACGGCCTTTGGCGATCGGGCGGGCGTCGGGGTCGTGCAGGCTGACCAACCGGGTGGCTGTCGAGACGGTCGGCCTGACCCGCCTGTACGTCCTGTTCGTCGTCGAGATCGAGCGGCGGCGGGTCCACCTGGCCGGCATCACCGCCCACCCCACCGGCGCCTGGGTCACCCAGCAGGCCCGCAACCTGCTGATGAACCTCGACCACCGGGTGCACCAGTTCCGGTACCTGATCCGCGACCGCGCCAAGTTCACCGCCGCGTTCGACGCCGTGTTCAACCGCGGCCGGCGTCCAGGTCGTAAGAACACCACCGCGGTCACCGCGCGCCAACGCCTACGCGGAACGGTGGGTGCGCACCGTGCGCAGCGACTGTCTGGACTGAACGCTGATCCGGAACGAGCCGCAGCTGCACCGGGTCCTCACCGAGTATCTGCGGCACTACAACACCGCCCGGCCACACCGCGCCCTCGACCTGCAACCGCCTGCTGCCCCCCGCACGCTAGCCGCCGTTGGACCGGCTGCTAGCCGGCTACCCATGCTCAAGGTCGACGTGCTCGACGGCCTGACCCACGAGTACCGCCGCGCCGCCTAAGGGCACCAGACCGCCCGATCGCTATGGGCCGCCTGGCACGACTAACAGGCAGATTTGGGCGACCGCCGCCAGCGGCCTACACGGCCACGATGCGTCGGCAGACCCAGCATGAACGGCGGGCCGGCAGAGACCAGGCCCAATCTGACCGGCGACGGCGCACTGCTGCGATCATGGAACCGCGTACCGCCACCCAGACACCGTGACGGATCAGCACCGTGACCGCGAAGTGGCACCCTACACGGCGTTTCCATGGCAGCGACCTGAATGTGCCGATGTCGAAGAACTCGGCGATGATGGTGTGTCCGGCCGGTTCGATGAGTCCGCGGGCGCGAGCTGCCAGTTCCGTGACGACATCGCCCTCGGCACGGCGGCGATGCTCTTCATACCCAGTTGAACGCGCGCTCGCCGACGCGTGTCAGCCGGTTGCCTGATCAGACGGTATTGCCCTCTGTTGTGGCCATGCGTCGAACGACGACGCCAAGCACACGCCGGGCCGGAACGTACCCGAAGTTACGCGAATCCATCGAGGCGACCGGATTGTCGCCGAGTACGACGAGATGCTCGGGCGGTACGACCAGATCGCTCCCGTTCTGGAGGCTGGCAATCCGGTCGCGAGGTACCGGATCGCCTGGCACGGCGATCGCACGTTTGAGGAGCCAGGACCGGTCGCGGACGGAGCCTTCCGACGCCGCCGGAGGCGTGACGTCGTCCGCCGTACAGTCGGGGACGTCGACGAGATATTCGAAGACGACGATCTGGCCGCGGCGTACATGGGAGCATTGAGTACGCCGAACCAATATTCGATCGCCGTGATGATATGCCGGCTGCATGCTCATCCCGACGACGTTGATCAGGACGTATCGGCGATGCAGCCAGACCGCGATAGCCAGCAGCACGAGCAGCAGGCCGACGAGGGCGAGAACGAGCGTGGTGGTCATGATTGATCAATGGGTTTGGGGCTGGCCGGGAGGAGACGCTCAGCCGTTTCCGCTTTGTACCCGCTGGCTTGCAGCATGAACAGGCGAGCGTACATGCCGCCGAGGTCGAGCAGTTGGTCATGGGTGCCTTGTTCGATGATGATCCCATCGGCCAGCACGATGATGTGGTCGGCGTCGCGGATAGTGCCGAGCCGGTGTGAGACCAGCAGGCTGGTGCTTCCCTGCCGCATGGCGCGAAGCTTGTTGTGCAAGTCGTGCTCGGCCTCGGGGTCCATGCCCGCGCTCGGCTCGTCGAGGATCATCAGATCCCGGTTGCTCCGCAGGAACGCCCGCGCGAGCGCCAGGCGCTGCCACTGGCCTCCGGACAGCACGACGCCGGTGGGTGAACTGTCGCCGTCGCTGCTCGCCGGACCAACATCGTCCATTCCCACTCGGGACGATTCGACACCGATGTCGGGCTCAGCGGCGAACATACGAGTGAGCATCGTCTGGTAACCGCGGGGGAGACCCTCGATCGTTTGGTGGATGTCAGCCTGCCAGGCCGCCGTTTGGATCCGGTCGGGCTGATGGCGGGCGTGCAGGTCGCCGACCACGATGTTGTCCTCGGCGGTGAGGTCATAACACATATAGTCCTGGAAGACCACGCCGATCCTGGCGCGCAGCTGATCGGTGGCCATGTGCCGGATGTCGATGCCGTCCCAGGTGATCGCCCCATATGTGGGATCGTAGAAGCGACACAGCAGTTTGATGATTGTGCTCTTGCCCGCGCCGTTGCGCCCGACGAGTGCGACGGCCCGGCCGTAGGGAATGAACAGGCTGATCCCGCGCAGAATCCAGGGATGCTCATCACTGTATCGAAACCACACGTCGTGGAATTGGATTCCGTAACGCAAGGCGGGGGCTGCCACCGGGTTGGCCGGCGTCGGCAGGTCGGGTCCGGCGCGGAGGATGTGAACGTAGTGCCCGAACATCAGCAGCTGTTGGTGGGTGGCGGCGATCGACGTGACCAGCGCGCCCAGGGCGCCTTGCACCCCGGCCACTGCGGCGATGAACAGGGACACATCGCCCACCGTGAGCCGGCCTCGTGCGGCCGACAGAATCGTGACCACCAATCCGACCCCGAATACGGTGGCCGACAGCGCCGCCAACGTGCCCTGCACCGCCAACTCCCTACGGTCTACCTGTCGCCGAGCCGCGTCGCTGGCCTGGCGTTCGGCCGACATCCGGCTGCGCAGGAACACGCCGAGTCCGAACAGACGTACTTCCTTTGCCGCGTCCACCCGGCTCAGCAGGTCGGCGTAGAACATTTCTCGACGTTCAGCGGGACCGATCTGCCACATCATCGCCGCCCGACGCCGCGACAGGCGCAGCTCAAACGGCAACGCGACACCGGCCGCGACGACTATCGATGCGGTCACCACGGGGCTGACGAGCAGGACTGACCCGATGAACCCGGCGACAGCCAATACTCCACGCAACACACCGAGAACCGCGTCGACTGCCGCGACCGGGGAGGAGCTGCTCTGCTGCGCGAGTCGCAGACTGTCGAGTGTGACCGGATCCTCGAACCGCGCCAAGCCGACGAACCGCTCCACCGCGGCGAACAGCTCATCCTGCGAACGTAGGCCTACCCGTCGATCGATCTCTGCGCGCACGTACTGGGTAACCTGCGGCACCACCGCGACGGCCAGCCCGGTCACGGCCAGGCCTATCGCCGTGGTGAGTATCTCGTTCAGGGAGCTTGGGCTCCGATCCGCATTCACCAACAGGTCGAGTGTCAGCTTGGTCAGCCAGGCTAACGCGACCGGCACAACAGCTACGCAGACCGTCAATGCCAGATACGCCGCCAAATGCCGGGGCGCCGATCGGGCGCATAACCCGATCGCCGCCCCGGCCCAGCTCCACCACATCCGCCACCGACCAGCTCCTCCCCAGGCGTGTGCCATGGTGTTGCTCGCGCTGGTCGAGCTATCGGCTGTAACCTGCGTCACGCCCGTACCGGCGTGGGCAGGACGGTGAAGTCGAACTCCGCTGCGGCGATCCGGCCGGCGTCGTCCACTAGGCAGAAGGTCGGTGTCGCCGACGTCTGGAAGGCGGTGCTGACCGGCCCGTCGACGCCGTCCATCACGGTTGTCACGACCGGCCGTAGCTTGTCCACCATCTCGCCGGCCTTGTCGGCCGGCCCGGTCACGACCGCCCATACCTGCCTTGGACCTCCAGGGATGTTGCGGGCGTAGGCGAGGAAGTCCGGCAGTTTCGCCTCACACGGCTCGCACCCCGGACTGAAGAACGCGACCAGCGTGTCACCGGTCAACGACGCCTGCGAGACGGATTCACCGTCCACCGTCGTGGTGGTGAACTCGCCCACCGGGTTCCCGATCTCCGGCAGTCCGTCGCCGTGACGGGGCGCGCGAAGCAACCCTTCCAGATGAGTGGTGTGCTCCCGCAGCCGGCGGATCACCCCCAAGGTCAACAGCAGGTCCAGCACGCACAGCACGCCGACCAGGACGACGGCCGCGATCAGTACACCCATGTTGCTTCCTATTCCTGTGTGTTACGACTCAGCTACGGTCCGATCCGCGAGGGTCGCAGCAACTCGACGAGATCGTCGAATCTGATCAGCAGCACGGCAACGACCACCCCCACCGCTACCGCGATGACAGACGCGGTGGGTGTGACAGAACCATCCGGCTTCACCGCACCCGCCACCAGCCCACCGACCGCAACCGCCAGCAGGAGAGCGTTCCGCCACAGATGCCAGGACTTGACCGGCACGGCGCTCGCGCCGAAACATCGGCACGACACCGCCTGCCTCGACCTGACCGTTGCGGCCATGGCCATGCTGAGCCCCACCAGTACGACACACGCCAATCCGAACCCCGCCGCAGCCGTGGCCGGGAAAACCACCAACGACACGGTGACCATCTCGACAACGACCACGGCCCAGGCGATAACCGCCGCCGCGGCCGCGGTCGCAAACCGGGCCCCAACAAGCGCGGTAAACATCACGCGGGTCGATCGCCTAAAGTCAGCGAAGGCCTGACGGCTATGCACCTTACTCGCAGACGACGTCGCGAAGACCGTGACAATTAAACCAGCACAAGCAACACCTACGTTTAGCAACGGCTGTCATATACACAGGTGACACAGGCTCCACCGCTAAAGCAGTCGTAGCAATGCTTACACCAGAGGCGGGGCTTGCAGTACCCGAACCCGCACCAACAAGAGCACGATCCGGCAGTGGCCGTCGTGTTCGGCACAATCCTGCTGAGCATCCGATCGCTCAGCCGAGTAATGAGAGCGGTCACGGTGAGTAGTTCCTTTCGAACACATCGATTTGACTGAGGTAAAGCGCGTCGATGATGACGTGGCTGTATCCGGCCGCCTTGGCTGCCAGCAACGCGCCGTGCAAGCTCGGCGCCTGGGCGGCGAGCACGTCGATGCCTTCCTGGAGGTAGTCGTAGGCGGTGGACTTGCCGACCGCGTTGTCGCGGGCCAGCTGCGCCAGGCGGGTGCCGTCCACGAACCATCGCAGGACCAGCACGGCCTGCTTGAAGCAGCCCAGTGCGCGGGTGCCCGTGCGGGTACCACGGCGTTGACGTTCGGCGTGCAACACGCCCGAGACGAACGGCACGGTCTCCTCGCGCACGCTCAACGTGGCGGTGTATGTGACACTCATCCTGACGCAGGACACCTATGAAGTTGATCTCGGAAGGACCACCTCCATATCGGGTTCTGCGTCTTCTCGTTGCATCACAAAGGGTTCGGCGTGTCGCCGTCCAATCGGATTACCGGTCACACAGAGTTATCTGGCGTTACGCGGAGTGGCTCACTCGGGCAGGTGACGCCAACCCTGACGGCGGCGAATGCGGGACTGGCCGCCACGAGGCTGTCCCCCGCGCCCAGCGCCGCCACCGTCGCCCCCGTCACGATCATTCTTCGGACCCTCATCACATCTCCTTTGATCGTTCGGTCGGAGTGCGCTGAGCACCTGCCCGGCTTTCACCCAGCGTGCTCGGTTGCTGTTGGGATCCGATTGAGATTTTCTTGTGTCATTGCGGATGCGGTCGTGCCGACCGCTGCCTGACGAGTCGAAGCGCCTCCTCGTCCTCGATCTCCTGCATCCAGGAGCGTCGTGGCCGGCAAGCCCTTGTTGGTTCGATATCTGACACCGGAGCTTGCCGGTGATCAGTGAGAGTTTGTGTTTCCCTTGGCGCGTGGGCGGGGGAGCCGACGGTGGGGGGCCAGGTGCTATGGCCGAGTTTCGCGTACTGGGCACGGTCGAGATCCTGGCCGGCGATGAGTCGTTAGACGTGGGTCAGCCCCGGCAGCGTGCCGTACTCGCCGCGCTGCTGGCTGATACAGGGCGTCCGGTGGCACCGAGCGTTCTGATCGACCGTGTGTGGGGCAGCGCAGCTCCGGCAAGTCCGCGGAGCGCGTTGTATTCGTATTTCACCAGGCTGCGCCAGCTCCTTGCGGTGGTGCGGGAGCGTACCGGGACACCGGTGGAGCTGGTCCGTCGCGGGGGTGGGTATGTGCTTGACGTCGCGGCCGACGCGGTTGACCTGTACCGCTTCCGTAGCCTGGTGGAGCGGGCCCGCACGGAGACCGGCGAGCGGGCGCGGGCAGATGTTCTGCGCGAGGCGCTGGCGCTGTGGAAGGGCGAGCCGCTCATCGGCATCGACGGACCTTGGGCGGCCACCATGCGGGCGGCCTGGACGCAGGAACAGGTGGACGCCGTGGTTGCATGGGCGGCGCTCGAGCTGAAGCTGGGGAACCCTGGCGCGGTGGTGGGCGTGCTCACCGGGCACGCGCACCGGCATCCGTGGAACGAGACCCTTGCTGCGGTGCTGATTCGGGCGTTGTCTGCCGCTGGCCGTACCGCCGACGCCCTCGCACAGTACACCGCCGTCCGCCAACGCCTGGCCGAGGATCTGGGCATTGACCCTGGTCCGGAACTGCGGGCGGCGCAACAGGCCGCGTTGGCGGCCGGCGAAGCCATACCCGACTCGGGACAGCCGGCGCAAGCACCGGCCGCCGTGGTACCCGCTCAGCTGCCCGCCGACGTGACCGCCTTCACCGGTCGCGGCGTGGAACTGGCCGCACTCGACGCACTACTCACCGACAGTGATGCCTCCCCAGCCGTATTGATCTCCGCGCTATCGGGGACCGCCGGGGTCGGCAAGACCGCGCTTGCGGTCCACTGGGCGCACAGCGTCCGGCCGCGCTTCCCGGACGGACAGTTGTACGTCGACCTGCGCGGCTACGACAGTGACCAGCCGGTGACCGCCGCAACCGCGCTGGCCGGATTCCTCACCGCGCTCGGGGTGCCGGCCCGAGACATCCCGGTGAACCTGCACGAGCGGGCCGCGCTCTACCGCACCGCGCTCAGCGATCGCCGCATGGTCGTTGTGCTCGACAACGCCGCCACGACCGAACAGGTCCGTCCGCTGCTTCCTGGCGCCGGCTCGTGCGTGGTCGTCGTCACCAGCCGCGATTCGCTGACCGGGCTGGTCGCGGTCCACGGTGCGCACCGGGTCGACCTCGACCTGTTGCCCAGGTCGGACGCGATCGCCCTGCTGCGCCGCCTCATCGGGGTTCGCGTCGAGGCGGACACCGACGCCGCCGCCGCACTCATCGAGCTGTGTGCGCGCTTGCCGCTGGCACTGCGACTGGCCGCGGAACTGGCCGTCTCCCGCCCGAACGAGTCGCTGGCAACCCTCGTTCGCGAACTGACCGACCGGCGCCGGCGGTTGGATCTTCTCGATGCCGGTGACGACCCTCGGGGGTCGGTGACCGCGGTGTTCTCCTGGTCGTTGGTGCACCTGCCCGCTGCGGCCGCGCGAGCGTTCCGGCTGTTGGGCTTGCACCCGGGCCCCGACACCGACGCGTACGGCGTGGCCGCCCTTGTCGACATCGATATGGCCGATGCCGACCATATCCTGAACCGGCTCGCACGTGCACACCTCGTGTATCCCACGAGATCCGGCCGGTACGGCATGCACGATCTACTCCGCGCCTACGCCGTCCGGCTCACCACAGAGCAGGACAGTGCGGCCGACCGACACGCAGCGCAGCGCAGGCTGCTCGACTACTACCTCGCCACCGCCGCGGCCGCCATGGACGGCCTTTACCCGGCGGAGGCGCACCGCCGGCCACGCGTTACGCCGGCCGTCACCTCCACGCCGGTCCTGACCAATCCTGGTACCGCCAGGGCCTGGCTGGATTCCGAACGGGCCGCGTTGGTCGCTGTTGCCGGCCAGGCCGACCGATGGCCCGGCCACACAGTGCGGTTGTCGGCCGTACTGTCTCGCTACCTCGACGGGGGTCACCACGCCGAGGCGGCGGCGCTTCATGACCACGCCCGTGACGCTGCCAGACGCACGGGGGACCAGGTGGGTGAGGCCCACGCGCTGGTCAGTCTCGGAACTGCGCACTACCGGCTGGGACGGCAGGACCTGGCCCTGGCTCATCTCAGGCCGGCGCTCGCGCTGTTCCAGCGGGCCGGTGACGAGGCCGGACAGGCCCGCGCCCTGATGAATCTCGGCAACATCGAGCAGTGGTTGGGCCGCTACGAGTCGGCCACGGGCTACCTGCGGTGCGCCCTGGAGCTGTTCCGACGGGTCGGCGACCCTACCGGCGAGGCCGGCGCATTGAACAACCTCGGTATCGGCGCCGAGCGTGTGGGTGACTACCCGGCGGCCGCCGGTCACTACGGCCAGGCGTTGGTGCTGGCGCAACACATCGGTGACCGGGTCAGCACCGCACACGCACTGAACAATCTCGGCATCATCGAGGATCGCCGCAACCGGTACAACGACGCCGGCAAGTATCTAGACCAGGCCCTCGATCTGTACCGTCAGCTCGGTGACCGCACCGGCCAGGCGTGGACACTGGACAGCCTCGGTACCGTCCAGCTGCACCTGGGCCACTCGCAGCGGGCCGCGGAACTGTTCGAACAGGCTCGCGCGCTGTTTCGTCAGGCCGGCGAGCGCGACGGCGAGCCGTGGGCCTGCAACGGCCTCGGCGAGGCGACGTACGCAGCCGGCGACCCGGCCACCGCCGCCGCACACCATGCGGCTGCCCTCACCGCGGCGGCCGAGACCGGCGCCCGCGATCAGGAGGCACGCGCGCACGCCGGCCTCGGCCGGGCCCACGCCGCCTGCGGCGACCATGCCCGCGCCCGCGATCACGACGAGCGCGCGGTCGACCTGTACCGTGCCCTCGGGATGCCAGAGGCCGAACCGGTGCAGGCCCACCTGTCCACGCTCGTCGACTCGGGACGGCGTCTGTGAAGGGTGCGCACGGCGTCCCGGTTGGCTATGGTCCGGCTGTTCGACGCTCGGCAGCGCGCCGGTCAACGGTGGCGGCACGCCGCCGGCCACCTGCCCGGCGAATGCCTACTGTCCGACGGTGACGGTAGCCAACACCTCCGGCATCACCTGGACCTCCAGCGGCGCGCAGGTGCGGTACCGCTGGTACGCGCCGAACGGGGCGATCCTGTTCGAGGGCCGCTCGACTACCGAGTTTCCGGCCACGTTCGCCGCGGGCGCGTCGCAGGCGTTCTTGCTGACGATCCTGCCCCCGGCGCTGCCGCCGGGCGTGGCGCAGGCCCCCCGGCGGAGGGTCCTGGTCCGCCGGGGCGGTCAACCCACGTGGCCCCACGATCACGGGGTCCTTGGTGCGCCCACCGATCCCACGGGACTGACCCATCTCGGCGCCCGCGAATACGATTCCGTCATCGGACGGTTCGTCTCCGTCGACCCGATCATGGACTTGACCAGCCCCCAACAAATGCACGGCTACAGCTACGCCAACAACAACCCCACTACCTTGTCCGACCCCCGACGGCCTGGACCCCGGCGGCGGGTGTGGTGGCTCGATAGCCGCTCGCCACACGACAACCTCGACCCGCCGGTCCGCGTTCGCTTCACCGACGGCACCGCGACCTTCTACGGCGACACGACCGTCGACGAACGGCCGGCTCGCCTGCGGTTCGTCTGGGCGGACCTCACCGCGACGGCCGCGCGATGGGAACAGTCCCTTTCGCGCGACGCGGGGGCAAGCTGGGAGCGTAACTGGATCATGGATTACCAGCGGGCGGAATAACGGTTCGGTCAGTCTACCGGCTCTTCGTGGGTGGGTTGCGCGACGTAACTCCCGCCGAGCCGCCGCGAAAAACTGCAATAGACACTCCTGCTACCCGCCATCGACGTTCGTGTTAAGAAGTAACAGTCCGGTCCGGTGTGGGAGGTGGCTAGTGAGCCGCATCAGGCACGCCGTCGTGGATCTCGCGCTCCTCGGCGGCACGCGGCCGAAAGCCGGATGGTTCGCGGTGGATGTCGTGCTCGCCGGCGCGCTGCTGGTGCTTGACGTGCCGCGGGTATGGACCACTTCGCCAGGCGATCTGACCGTGCTGTGGACGCCATCGGCCCTGGCCGTGGCTCTCGTCGTCCTGCAGAGCGTCCCGATCGCGGTACGGCGGCTCGCGCCGGTTCCAGTGTTGATCGCGACGATGGTTGGCCCGCTGGCGTACGACGCGCTCGACGGGCAGCCGGAGCCCGATTACCTGCCGACGCTGATCGCGGTCTACACCGTGGCGGCCAACGTCCCGCCCCGCGTGAGCCGGTGGCTCTGCGCTGCGACGGCCGTGTTGCTGCCGGTCGCCCTGGCGGAACACCTGACGGTGCTGGGGGTGTTCCGCAGCTTCGTACTGATCACGTTGGTTTGGGCGCTGGGTCTGGATCGGCGGCGCGCGATCATCGATCGAGCTCGCGCCGCCGGGGAGCGGGCCCGGCAGGACGCCCGAGAGCAGGCGCTGCGCACCGCCCGCGAGGAAGTGCACCGGCGGGAGCGGATAGCCCGGAACCTTCATGACGCGCTCGCCCGCTCATTGACGCTGGTGGTGCTGAAAGGTGAGGGTCTGAAGGTCGGGGCCGGTAAGGAGGTGGCGGAGCGGCTGGACGGCATCGTGGAGTCCGGTCGGGAGGCGCTAGGCCGTGTTTTAGAAGTGGATTCGATGACCTGATGCTGGCGTGTCGGTGATCGATATGTAGCGAGGTCTCCGGTAGATGGTTCTTCGACCAAGAAGACCAAGAGTCCGGAGACCTCGTGGCCAG
>Ga0209382_10010249_pt1 | contig 11692 bp, 9 predicted proteins | sample SoiMetdeltSBSDD5_FD_187599 | JGI IMG/M metagenome (GOLD analysis project Ga0209382, IMG submission 187599) | Bulk soil microbial communities from a Populus tree surrounding site in Tennessee, USA - Soil MetaG P. deltoides SBSDD5 (SPAdes) (version 2) | ecosystem: Environmental > Terrestrial >...
CGCGCCACGTCGAGCGCGTGCACCCTCAGCGCCAGCGAGTCGACCAGCGTCGGCCGCCACAGCGTGTAGTGAGCCAGCTCCCGCAGGCCGGACACCGCTACCGACGCATCCGCCAGCGCGAACTGCACCGACTGGAACGCGGCGATCGGCTTGCCGAACTGGATGCGCCCGTTCACGTGGTCGACCGCCAGCTCCACCGCCCGATCGACCGTCCCGAGCACCATGCACGCGGTCAGCGCCAGGTGCAGGGCCACGTCCCCGCGGGCGTCGGCGTCCCCGGCCCCGTTCTGACCCGCCTCGACCAGGTCGGTCACGAACGGCCCCAGCCGGGATCCGAGCCCGCGAGCGCCATCGGGCCGCGAGGCGACCGTCGCCCGGCCGCCCAGCCGCGCCACCCGCCACTCGCCGAACAGATCCCCGTGGTCGACCCGGGCCGCCCGGTCCGGCACGACGGCGAATGGCCGTCCGTCTGCCCCCGCCAGCAGCGCGCCCGTGACGGGATACGGCAGCGCGCTGCGACCCGCGGCCTCACACAGCGCCGCCGCGGCCGCCAGAGCCTCGGGCCCGTCCCGGGGGTCGAGGTCCTCGGTGCCCAGGGCGCGCAGCGCGCCCGCCACCTCTGCGCCGCGGGTTGCGGGGTCCTCCTCGGCCCGGCGGGCGGCATCAACGCCGCCGAGAGCGGCGAACGCCTTGGCCGCGGCCGCGCCGAACTCCAGTGCCTCGTCGGGCAGGACCGGGTTCATCGGCTGCTCCCCAGCAGGTCCTTGGCCACGATCATGCGCTGGACCTCGATGGTCCCGGACGCCACGGTGGCGGCCTGGGCGTAGCGCCAGTGGTCCTCGACGGCTCCGTGCAGCGGCGCGCGGGTCCCGGCCTCCAGCGCCTGGTCCTCCAGAGCCTGGGCCAGCACCTCGGCCACGGCCTGGTCGCACTGGGTCACGGCGATGCGGGCGGCCGACGCCAGCACGTCCGGGAGCTCGCCGGTCGCTTGCGCGTGCACCGTCCGGTAGGCGAGCAGCCGGGCCACCCGCACCTGCACCAGCGCCCGGGCCCATTGGGCCCGCAGCGACGCGGGCAGCGAGTCCCAGTGGGGGGCCAGCTCGCGGCCGAGGGCCGAGAGCAGGCGCTCGCAGCGGGCGTAGCGGGCGATGCCGACCCGCTCGTGGGCGAGCGCCTTGCGGATCACGGCCCAGCCGTTGCCGACGCCGCCCAGCACCGCGTCGGGCCCGGCCCACACGCCGTCGAAGAAGACCTCGTTGAGGTGATGGGGGCCGAGCATGGAGCGGATGGGCCGCACCGTGATGCCGGGGGTGTCCATGGGCACCAGGAACATGGTGATGCCCTCGTGGCGCTGGCCCTCGCCCACCCGGGCGGCGAGCACGCACCACTGGGCCATGCCCGCGTACGACGTCCAGATCTTCTGGCCCTCGATGCGCCAGCCGTCGCCGTCGGGGACGGCCTTGGTGCGCAGGGCGGCCAGGTCGCTGCCCGCCTCGGGCTCGCTGAAGCCCTGGCACCAGATGACCTCACCGGCGGCGATGGCCGGCAGGTGCCGGCGCTTCTGCTCGTCGGAGCCGTGGGCCATGATCGCCGGCCCGACCCAGTTGAGGCCCATGTACTGCGCGCCGCGGGGCTCGTGGTGGGCCCACATCTCCTCCCGCACGACGGTCTGGTCCCACAGCGAGCCGCCGCCCCCGCCGTACTCGGTGGGCCAGGCGATGGTGAGCAGCCCCTCGTCGGCCAGGAGCTTGCAGAACCGCTGGGCCACGTCCAGGTCGGCCGGATCGTTGGTGAACGCGCCCAGGTAGTCCTCGGCGATGTGGCGGGCGATCAGCTCGCGTAGCCGGCTTCGCAACGCGGTGGCCTGGTCCCCCAGGTCGAAGTCCATTGGTCGGTCCCTCCTAACCTGACACGGATGTTAGTCGGAGGGGTAGGTTGCCCCCCGATGCGACCCGTCCCCTCGTCGGTGGCCCGCGTGCTCGACGACGTGCTCGCCACGGACCCCGACCGCGAGGCCCTCGTGACCCGCTCGGGCCGGCTCACCTACGCCGAGCTGGACCGGCTCGCCGACCGGGCCGCGTGCGCCCTGCGTGACCTGAGTGTCAGTCCTGGCGACCGCGTGGCGGCCGCGCTGCCCAACGACACCGCGGTGGTCGTGGCGTTCCACGGGGCCATGCGACTGGGGGCCGTGTGGCTGGGAGTGAACCGGGCGCTGGCCCCGCCCGAGAAGCGCTGGCTGCTGGCCGACTCGGGGGCGACGCTGCTGCTGGGCGACGACGACACCGGCGACCTCGGGGTCCGCTCGGTCGGGCCCGGTGAGTGGCAGGCGGCGATGGACGCCGCCCGGGACGGTCCGGTCGGCGTGGACGTGGACCCGTTCGCCCCCGCCGGCATCGCCTACACCAGCGGCACCACCGGGCATCCCAAGGGCGCGGTCCACAGCCAGCACAACCTGCTGGCGCCGGGCACGGTCCTGGTCGAGACCCGCGGCTATGGCCCCGACCTGCGCAAGGGCGACTGCTTCCCGTTCACCATCCTCAACATGGCGGTGCTGACCACGCTGCTGGTGTCCCAGGCGGGCGGGTGCTCGGTCGTGATGGACCGGATGGACGCCGAGGGCGTGGTCGACTGGATCCGCCGCGAGCGGGTCACCACCTGGAACGGCCCGCCCGCGCTGTTGCACGACCTGGCCACCTCGGACGCTGTGGCCCCGTCCGACCTGGCCTCGCTCACCGAGGTGTGGACCGGGGGCGCCGACTGCCCCGAGACCATCAGGGAGCGGTTCGAGGCCCGCTTCGGCCTGCCCGTGACCGCCACCTACGGGCTGAGCGAGGCGCCCACCGTGGTGGCCATCGACCCCCGGGACGGCGGCCACGTGCCCGGGGCCAGCGGGCGGCCGCTGCCGCACCTGGCCGTGCGGGTCGTGGACGGCGAGGTGTGTGTGGGCCCGGCCCCCGGTGACGACCGCTACCGGACCATGCTCGGCTACTGGCAGCGGCCCGAGGCCACCGCCGAGGCGCTGGCCGGGGGCGAGCTGCACACCGGCGACCTGGGCGAGCTGGGCGACGACGGCTACCTGCGCATCCGGGACCGCAAGAGCCTGCTCATCGTCCGGGGCGGCGCCAACGTCTATCCGGCCGAGGTCGAGCGGGTGCTGCTGGAGGCCCCCGGCGTGACCGCCGGCGCGGTGGTCGGCGTGCCGGACGAGCGTCTCGGCGAGCGGGTGGCGGCCGTGGTCGAGGCGTCCGGAGCGTTCGACGAGGAGGCCGTGCGGGCGCACTGCCTGGCCGCGCTGGCGCGCTACAAGGTCCCGGAGCGTTTCGCGGTGGTCGACTCGCTGCCGCGCAACGCCATGGGCAAGATCGTCCGGGCCGACCTCCCGGCCCTGCTCTAATCTGACAGTCGTGTCATTTTCCGTCCCGCTGGAGGCGAATCGGGCCCGGATGCGGGCGGAGCGCCACGCCAAGCTGCAGGACCAGCTCGCGGCCCAGGGCCTCGACGGTCTGCTGCTGCTCGGCACCAGCGCCGTGACCTACGCGACCGGCGCCGGCGCCCCCGCTTGCGACAGCGGCCGCGCCGCGCTGCTGCGGATGGTCGCGGTGGTCGTGGCCGGGGCCGAGCATCCCTGGCTGTTCACGCCCTGGCCCGAGGGCGCGCCTCCCGATCTTCCCGCCGGTCACGTCGGGCCCGCGGCCGTCCCCGACACCGTGGACGGTGCCGGGGCGCTGGGCTCCGCTCTGGCCGACCTCTTGCCCGGGGGTGCCCGGCTGGCGTGCGACGAGGTGCCGCATCCGCTGGCCGCCGCCCTCGACCGTGCCTCGGTCTCGCTTGTGCCGGCCGCGGGTGTGCTCGGCCCGGCCAAGCTGTGCAAGACCGGCGACGAGCTCGCCTGCATCCGGCAGGCCCAGCACGTCAACGAGCAGGCCATGCTCGACGTCTATCCCCTGGTCCGCCCGGGCGTGACCCAGACCGACCTCAGCGCGGTGTTCCTCCGCCGGATCGTCGAGCTGGGGGCCGAGCAGAACGGCATCGACCCGATCTGGCAGCCCATGCCCCTGTCGCGGGCCGGCGGACCGTGGACGGTGCACGGCGACCTCGCCTTCCCCACGCCCAGCGCACCACGTCCACTCGTCGAAGGCGAGGTGATCTGGGTCGACACCGGCGTCCACGTGGGCGGTTATGCCTCGGACTTCGGGCGCACGTGGATCGTGGGCGACGACCCCCAGCCCACGCCCCGCCAGCAGGACCAGTTCGCCCGCTGGCGGGCGGTGGTCGAAGCGGTCCTGGCCGTGTGCAAGCCGGGCATCACCGCCCTGGAGCTGGGGCAGGCGGCCATCGCGGCCGACGCCGCGGCGTCCGGTGGCCGCCGCCCGTGGATCGAGCACTTCTACCTGGCGCACGGCGTGGGCACCGACAGCGCCGAGATGCCGATGATCGGCACCGACCTCGGCGATGCCTTCGACGAGACGCTGGTCCTGGCACCGGGCATGGTGCTGGTGCTGGAGCCGGTGATCTGGGACGACGGTGCCGCCGGCTACCGGTCCGAGGACATCGTGGCCGTCACCGACGACGGGTGGATGCCGCTGAGCGACCACCCCTACGACCCGTTCGTCCCGGCATGAGCGTCCTCGCCGACCCGTCCTGCGTCGACGACGAGGCGCTGCGGGCCGACCGCCGCTCGCGCCTGTTCGCGGCGATGGCCCGCGACGGCCTCGACGCGCTGGTCCTGGGCCGGCCCGCGGAGGTGGCCTTCGCGTCGGGCGCCCGCCAGCTGTGGACCGCGGGCTCGCGCCCGTTCGGCCCCGCGTGCGTCGCCGTGGGGGCCACCGGTCGGGTCCACCTGCTGTCGGTGTCGGACTTCGACGTGCCGCCCGAGGTGGGCCACGACGACCTGTACGGCCTCTCGTGGAACCCGGCCAACCTCGCGGCTGCCCTGACCGCCATCCCCGGGCTGGCCGACGCGCAGCGGGTGGGCACGACCTCGTCCAGCCCCGGGCTGCCGCGGCTGCTCGCGGCCGCCGCACCACGGGCTGAGTTCGTCGACGGAAGTGGGGCTCTCTGGGCGGCCCGGAGCCCGAAGTCGCCGTCCGAGGTGGACCGCATCGTGGCCGCCTGCGGGATCGCCCGGGCCGGGCTCGCCGCCATGGAGGCCGTGCTGGCGCCGGGCGTGACCGAGCGCGACCTGCTGGCGGCCTACCTGGCCGCCATCGCCGCCGCCGGCGCCCCGACGCCGCCCAGCGAGGGCGTGGCCTGTGCCACGCCCACCTACGGCCCCGTGGCGCTACGCCGGATCGCCGGCCGGGAGCCGATCGAAGCCGGTCAGCTGGTGGCGCTCGACGCGGGCGGGTTCTTCCGGGGCTACGAAGGCGGCCTCGGGCGTACCCGGGCCGCGGGCGGCACGCCGTCCCTGCACCAGGCCGAGTTGGCAGCCCGTGGCCGCGCCGCGGTCGAGGCCGTGATCGCCACTTGCTGGGCGGGCGCGACCGGATCCTCCCTGCTGGAGGCCTGGGCGTCGACCGGCGAGCCGCTGCCGCCGGAGCCGCTGGCCGTCGGGGTGGGGCTGGGCCTGGAGCCGCCGGTGATCGGGTCGGGCCTCGGTGCCGGGACCGTGCTGGCCCCGGGGACGGTCCTCGCCGTCACCGGCTGGGTGGCGGAGGAGGGAATCGGCGGGGTCCTCGAGCGGGACCTCGTGCTGGTCACGGACGGGGAGCCCCGCCGGCTGACGGAGGACGCATGACGGATCGGGCCACGGTCGACTTCGACCACCACGACGCCGAGTGGCACGCCGGCCGGGTCGGCCACTGGGAGGAGCTGCGCCGCTGCCCGGTCGTCTACAACGAGCGCTACGGCGGGTTCTGGGTGGTGAGCGGCCACGAGCAGGTGGCCGCGGTGTCCCGCGACTCGGACACGTACACCAGCCGCCACACCCGGGAGCCCGAGGACGGGATCCGCTACCTCGGCATCGCCGGCATCCCCCGCGCGAGCACCATCCCCACGCAGGGCATCGCCGAGGTGGAGGGGCCGGTCCACCACGCCCTGCGCCGGGTCATGAACCCCTACCTGGTGCCCCAGGCCGTGGCCGAGATGCGTCCGCTCATGGAGGCGGCGACGACGTGGTTCCTGGACGAGCACATCGAGTCGGGCGCGATGGACCTCGTGCTCGACCTGGCCAACCCGGTCCCCGCCATCCTGACCATGGCCCTGGTCGGCCTCCCGCTCGACGGCTGGCAGCCGTACGCCGACCTGTTCCACGGCACCATCGCCCATCGCCCGGGCGAGCCCGAGTTCGACCGAGCCGTGGCGGGCGTCCCCGCCATGCTGGCCCGCCTGGCCGAGGTCATCGCCGACCGTCGTGAGCACCCGGGCGACGACCTGTTGAGCGCTCTGATCTCGTTGGAGGTCGACGGCCGCGCCCTCTCGGACGCCGAGCTCCAGGGTGTTCTCTGGAACCTCATCGGCGGTGGCCTGGACACCACGACGTCCCTGACCGCGCTGTCGCTGCACCACCTCGACACCCACCCCGACCTCCGCGCCCGCCTCATCGCCGAGCCCGCCCTGCTGCCCTCCGCCACCGAGGAGTTCCTGCGGTTCTTCTCGGTCAACGAGACCCTGACCCGCACCGTGGCTCGCGACACCACGCTGGCCGGCCAGTCCCTGGGCCGCGGCGACCACCTGATGCTGAGCTGGCTGTCCGCCAACCGGGACGACACGGTCTTCGACCGCCCCGACGAGGTGATCCTCGACCGGGAGGCCAACCCCCACCTCGCCTTCGGCGTCGGCCCCCACCGCTGCATCGGCATGCACCTGGCCCGCACCATGTTCCAAGTCCTGCTCGCCGCCGTCCTGACCCGCATCCCCGACTACACGGTCGACCACGCCGCCACCCGCTTCTACGCCGGCAACCCCGAGCTGAACGGCCTGGTCAAGCTCCCCGCCACCTTCACCCCCGGCCCCCGCCTCGGCCCCGTTGAGCGCCCCTTCTAGTCCGGCAGGGTGGTGCGGCCGAGGGCCCGGGCGGCGGCGGGGATGTAGGGGGTGGGGGCGAAGGGGCCGGTGTCGACCGAGGTGAGAAAGACCTCGGGGAGGGAGACGTTCGGCGGGAGGGTGTCGAGCCAGGCCACAGCTTGCCGGTGTCGACCGAGGTGAGAAAGAGCTCGGGGAGGGAGACGTTCGGCGGGAGGGTGTCGAGCCAGGCCACAGCTTCGGCCACCTCGGGGACGCTGAGGGTGCGCATGGGGAAGCGGACGTCGTCGAGCATGGGGGTGGCTACCGGGCCGGTGGTGACCACGTGGACGGCGATGCCGTCGCGTTCGACTTCCTTGGCCAGGGCGGCGGCGAAGGCGTTGAGGCCGGCCTTCGAGGCCGAGTAGGCGGAGCGGCCGGGGTGGGGGGCGCGGGCCGAGATCGAGGAGAGGTAGATCAGGCGGCCGCCCGCGGGCATGGCGGGGAGGACCGCGTGGGCGACCACGAAGGCGGACGTGAGGTTGGCGCGGAGGATGTCCTCGAAGGCGGCGACCGTCTCCTGGCGGACGAACGTGCCCGCCATGACGCCCGCGGCGTGGACCAGCAGGTCGACCTGGCCGGCCTCCGCGACCACCCGGGCGAACGCCTCGGGGTCGGCGCTGTCGGCGGCGACCCAGCGGGCGCCCAGCTCGTCGGCGGCGGAGCGCAGGGGACCGGGAGTGCGGGCGGTGAGGACCAGGTCGTAGTCGCGGGCGGCCAGGACCTCGGCCACGCCGCGACCGATGCCGCGGCTGGCCCCGGTGATGACCGCGGTGCTCACGGGGCGATCCCGGGGCGTCCGGCGAACACGGCCGCGGCGGCGCCGCCCAGGAACAGGGCCATGCCCTCGTCGGAGAGGGGCAGCTTGCGGGCCGCGTCGAGGGCCTTGCCCACCGGGATCACGGGGTGGTCGGAGGCGAACAGGACGCGGCCCCGACCGCGGGACGAGTCCATGAAGCGCACGAGACCGGGGTCCATGTAGGTGGCCAGATAGGCCGACGTCATCAGGTGCAGCCGAGGCCACTTGAGCATGTACTGGATGAGCAGCGCCTCGTACGGGTGGCCCATGTGGGCGCCGATGACCGTCAGGCCGGGGAAGTCGATGAGCACGTCCTCCAGCAGCACCGGGTCCTGGCAGCGCGACCGCACCTGGGGCCCGGGCACGCCGACGTTGATCGACACCGGCAGGCCGAGCTCCTCACAGGTGGCGTACACGGGGTAGTAGAGGCGGTGGTTCAGCTCGTACTGCTCGACCAGGGGCGTGATGCGCACCAGCGCCACCGCCGGGTGCTGGGCCAGCTCCCGGAGGCGGGCGCAGTTGCGGGTCGGCTTGGCGGCCCGCTCGACCGTGGGGGCGACCAGGAAGCGGCCGCCGTGCTCCTCGGCCACGGCCAGGAAGTCCTCGGGCGCGAGGCCGCCCGACCGGCGGGCCCGCTCGGGCGGGGCGAGGCCGCAGGTGAGCACGCCGAGGTCGACACCGGAGCCGTCCATGGCGTCCAGCAGGCCCTCGACCGTCGGGCCCTGGGCCAGGTCCGGCCCGAACAGCTCGACCACGCCCTGCTGGGACTCCTGCGCCACCCAGCGCTCGGCGAAGCCCGCAGGGATCAGGTTCACCCAGCCGTCCACGATCATGGCCGGACGATACCTGACGCCAGTGTCAGAAAGCCCGGCCGCGGGCTACGCTCCGCCCATGGTCGACCTCGGGTTCCGGCCGTTCGACGCCGACAACCACTACTACGAGGCGGAGGACGCGTTCATCCGCCACATCGACCCGGCCATGGCCAAGCGCTGCATGCAGTGGGCCGTGGTGGACGGCAAGCGGCGGCTGCTGGTGGGCGGGCGGGTCAACAAGTTCATCCCCAACCCCACCTTCGACCCCATCGCCCGGCCCGGCAGCCTCGAGGACTACTTCCGGGGCCGCAACCAGGACGGCATCGACATGAAGACGATGTTCGGCGACCTCGAGCCCCTCGCCGACCATCCCGCCTACCGGGAGCGTGACGCCCGCGTGGCCCTGCTCGACGAGCAGGGCATGGACGGCGCCCTGCTGTTCCCGACGCTCGGTGTCGGCATGCAGGAAGCCCTGCGCCATGACGTCGCCGCCCTCCATGCCGCCTTCACCGCCTTCAACACCTGGCTCGACGAGGACTGGGGCTTCGATCGCGGCGACGGCCGCCTGTACGCGGCCCCGATGATCAGCTTCGCCGACCCCGAGCGCGCCGTGGCCGAGGTGGCAAGGATGCTGGGCCTGGGGGCGCGCATCCTGGTCGCCGTGCCCGGGCCGGTGCCCAACGGCGACGGCGGCTACGAGTCGCCCGGCCATCCCCGCTTCGATCCCATCTGGGAACTGATCGCCGGGGCGGGCGTGCCGCTGGCCCTCCACGCCGGGCTCAGCGGTGTGGGCCACTACGGCGACTTCTGGAGGACCGGCGGCGGTGACGGCAGCGGGGGCTTCTCGGCGTTCAAGCACGCCGCCTTCCCGCTGGTGGCGTTCGCCGACCGGAGCATCTCGGACACGCTCGCCGCCCTGATCTGCCACGGCGTGCTGGAGCGGTTCCCGGCACTGCGGCTCGCCTCCATCGAGAACGGCGCCATGTGGGTGCCCGACCTGCTGCGGAACCTGCATGACACCCACGGCAAGATGCCCTTCGCCTTCGCCGACCACCCGGTCGAGCAGTTCCGCCGGCACGTGTGGGTCGCCCCGTACTACGAGGACGACATGGCCATGCTCAAGGACCTGCTCGGCGTCGAGCGGTTGCTGTTCGGGTCGGACTTCCCGCACACCGAGGGCTTGCCCGAGCCGACGGCCTTCGTCAAGGACATCCCCGGCTTCACCGAGGACGAGACCCGCCGGGTGATGCGGGACAACGTCTTCGATCTGCTGGGCGTCACGCCTCCACCAGGTTGACGTCGCCGGGGCCCTCGCGCAGGGTCACCGGCCGGCCCACCCACTCCTCGGCCTCCAGGGCAGCCAGCAGCGCGGGGTCCTCGACCCGGCCGTAGGCCCGGACCCCGCGGGCGACGTCGGCCAGCACCAGGCCCCACTCGGCCGCGCCGTCACGTCCGTGGGCGACGGTGTACGACGCCACCGTGGCCTCGCCGACGTGGCGGTCGGCGATGCTGACAGCCGGCGTCGTGTCCAGGCGGGCCTGGACCCCGGCCGCGTCGGGCGGCGCCACCCGGCCGGCCGCCGGGGGCGAGGTCGAGTAGAGGCCGAAGGCGTGCTTGGTCATGTGCATGCCGACGCCGGTCACCAAGCCGATGCTGCCGGGGTCGGCCCGCAGCACCTGCACCATGGTGGCGAGGCTATGCAGCACGTAGTTGCTCCCGGCGCCGCCTGCGAACGGCAGGCCGCCGGTGACCGTCAGCCCGCGCCGGTCGTCGAGGGCCAGGCCCAGGGCGTCACAGGCCAGGTGCACCGAGGACGCGAAGCAGCTGTACAGGTCCAGATGGGCGACGTCGTCGATCCCGAGGCCCGCGACGCGCAGGGCCTCGGCCCCGGCGGCGGCCATGGCCGGCGAGGCGGACAGGTCGGCGTGCTCGGCCACATACACGGGATCGGTGGCGTAGCACCAGCCCCGCAGGTAGACCCGGCGCTCCGGCGGAACGCCCAGTCGCTCGGCCGCCGCGTGGCCGGCGACGATCACCGTGGCCCCCATGTCCACGTCCAGGACCGAGATGGCCCGCTTGGTATACGGGTAGCCCACCAGCCGGTTGTCGGGCGTGGGCGTGGCCAGCGTCTCGGCCGGGACCGCGGTGGGGAACCAGGCGTAGGGGTTGGCCGCGGCGACCTCGCTGAACGGGGCCAGCAGCCGGCCGATCCCGGCGGCGTAGTCCGCGGGCGCCACGCCCAGCCGGGCGCGGCGCGCGATGTCGAACACCGGGAACGTGAGCCACGCCTGGAACACGTCGTGGGCCACCTCGGCCGGGTGGAACGGCGCCTCGAACGGGAACGGCGGCGGGTCGGACGCCCGGTGGCTCCACGCCAGCCGCTCGCCGGCCTTGCGGGCGCGGCGCCGCGTGTCCAGCGCCTCGGCCCCGGCGATCACGGCCACGTCGCAGCGGCCGGCCAGGATCGCCTCCGCCGCGTCCTGCACCAGCACCTCGGGAGTGGTCCCGCCGATGCCCGAGTAGAGGCGGTGGCGGGGAGCGATCCCCAGCGCCTCGGCCAGCCGGTCCACCGGGGCGTCGTACGGCCAGGTCATGCAGTACACGACCTGGAGGCTGTCGGCCGCGGCCAGCACCCGATCGCCGCCGCCGGGCACCGCGTCGGCGGCCGCGCGCCGGGCCGTGTCCTCCCACAGCGCCAGCGGCTCGGGGCACGGGCCCTCGTCGGGACGGACGGTGCGCTGCGCCACCCCGATCAGGCAGGGGGTGCGAGGGTCGACCGTCACCGGCCCTTCCAGACCGGCGGGCGCTTCTCGGCGAAGGCCCGCGGGCCCTCCTGGGCGTCCTCGCTGGCGAAGACCCGGCCCGCGAGCTCGTCCTCGATGCGGTAGGCCTCCCGCTGGTCGACGGCCAGGCCCCGCAGCACGCTCTCCTTGGTCGCCTGCACGGCCAGTGGGGCGTTGACGGTGATGCGCTGCGCCCAGCCGAGCGCCCGCTCGGCCAGCTCCTCGCCGGGGACGATCTGGTTGAGCAGGCCCAGCTCCAGCGCCCGGCCCGCGGGGAAGGCCTCGGCGGTGAGCAG
>Ga0209382_10010251_pt1 | contig 11692 bp, 11 predicted proteins | sample SoiMetdeltSBSDD5_FD_187599 | JGI IMG/M metagenome (GOLD analysis project Ga0209382, IMG submission 187599) | Bulk soil microbial communities from a Populus tree surrounding site in Tennessee, USA - Soil MetaG P. deltoides SBSDD5 (SPAdes) (version 2) | ecosystem: Environmental > Terrestrial >...
CCTGGAGATGATCGACAACCGCACCTTCGACGGGAGCATCCAGCTCGTCGAGTACCGGCCCCGGGTGCTCGAGCACCCACCGCTCGGAGTCACGACCGACTGAGCGGTCGGTCGCGCCAGGTCCGCAGACGGATCCGTCGTTCCGTCCCCCGTTGCCGTGGCGGCCGATCGGGGGTAGTGGTCAGGTTGAGTCTGGCGGCGAGTCGAACAAGGCGAGCTCGGCAGCATCGGGCGCCTGGAACACGCGTAGCCAACCGTCGAAGTCCGCACGGCGGATCGGGTAGCTGTCCCAGGGTGGCTCCGAGTTCCGGGCCTCGATGCGCCGCCAGAGTTGGTGGGTAGGCGTGTCGAGGTAGTGCAGCTCGACGCCGACACCAAGGCCACGCGCCACGCCTCGCATCTGGTCACGTTCGATGCGCGCCCAGAGCCCGAAATCGAGGACGACACTCAGACCCAGGCGCAGGATTTCCTGGGCGAGGCGCCAGAGTTCATGTTCGACCTGCTCCCGGGTCGGCTCGTCCCAGGGAGTGGAGCCGAGGGCCCAGAGCCATTCATCCTTCGTGAGGCGCACGGCGCTCCGGTCTACGGCGAGCTGGCTTGCGAGTGTGGTCTTACCCGCCGCGGGCAACCCGCAGGTCAGAATCAGTCGCGCCTCGCCCACGGTGTCTCAGTCCAGCAGTTCTGGAAGCTGGATGAGCGACCACGGCCACGCTCCCTCAGGGGGTCAAGGAACAGGTGAACCCGCCGTGTCGTGCATCAGCCGGAGCCGCACATTCGAGGCGACGCTCTGGTCTGCCGTCCTCGGCCTGGACCTCGCCACCAGCGGACTGGATCCGCAGCCCGCCGGTTCGACGGCGGATCTGGGTTGCGGACCGGTTCACGTGGGCTTGGTTGCGATGACGACTGCAGTGTCGCCCGGCCAGTCCCAGAACAGGCCTTCAGGCGAGTGCTGGCGCAGGAGTGTTCGGAGCTCGACCTCGAACTGTGCGCGCTGGTCGCCGAAGAGGTGGGGTGCCGACCAGGACATCGAGTAGATGCCGTCGACGATGCTGTCGATGTCGCGGACGATGTCGGGTCGCCCTGGGGCGTGCACGGTGCGAGGACGGCCGAAGCGAGTCCGGGCGATGGCGTCCTCGTAGCGGTCGGGCTGCGGGTTCGAGTAGCCCTGTCCTGCTCGTCGTCGGGCGCCGAGGTAGCAGTCGACCAGGGTGCCGATCTGGTCGTGAGGGATTGTCGGGTGGTCCGGGCCGGGGGGTGTGGGCCGTCCTTGGACCTCGTGGGCGATGCACGCCATCGCGGCGCCGGGTTCGAGGAGGTCGTAGACGGCTTCGGCAACTCGTTCGCGATCGGTCCATTGGAAGGACTGTCCGAATGTGACAAGTCGGAGGGAGCCAAGTTCGAGTCGCGGGATCTCCGCTGCGAGGGCTCGGATCCAGCTGACGTTGGTGAGCTGGTGTTGTTCGGCTCTTCGAGCGGCCACCTTGAGCATGTCTGCGTCGGGGTCCAGACCGATGGCCTCGTCGAACAGGCCGGCGAGGTCGATGGTGAGGACACCGGGCCCGCATCCGACATCCAGAAGGCGGCCGCGTCCATCGAGGTGGAGTTCGCGCTGGAGGGTGGCGGCCAGCTCGGCCGAGTAGGGCGGGCGACCGTTCAGGTAGTGGGCGGCCGCGCCGAGGTAGATCGTCGGGTCGTAGGGCACCTCCGCATCATGCCGGGGCGGGACCGATCAGGGCGGCGAAGTGTTCTCCAGCGGCCGTGCCAGTTCGTGCCAGATGGCGCACGGACCCGAGCGCATCAGCGGGCACCCACGGTCAACAAGCCGAGACAGCACAGGTCCTGGTCGCGATACACACGCCTCGGCCCTTCCCAAGCTGACGATGCCCCGTCCGACCGACCCGCGTCCACCCCGCGGACCGCTCCAGCCGATGCCGTGCGCCCCGGTCCACGACGATGGCGCCGCCTGCGGTTGTGTCCGTCGACGGTCGCCGCCGTTCGGTCGCTCACGCCTGCTGACGGAGGAGGCCGCCGGTCCGCGGCGGCCGACGGTTGTCAGCACCGCGCCGCCGGTCTTGCCCGTCGCTACGCTCACCACGTGCGCGCCGCCAGCGATGGGATCGGGCCGTCCGAGCCGGCACCGGCCGCGCCGGCCCGGTGATCGAACGCCTGGGGTCACTCCCCCGCCTGAGCACCGATGCTCGGGCGGTGGTGAACGGTCTGTTCGGCGACGCGCTGGCCGCGCAGGAGTCGGCCCTGGCGATCCCGACGACGTTCCGCACGTCGACGGGCGACGAGATCCCGCTCGACCGTCGCGGCGTGCGCGAGTCGCTCCCCGACGCCGGGGCCCGTGTGTGCGTGTTGGTGCACGGGCTCATGTCGTCCGAGTCCGTGTGGCGGTTCGGTGGCCCGGAGGGTCTCACCTACGGCGAGCTGCTGGCACGCGAGCGCGGCGTCACCCCCGTGTACGTCCGCTACAACACGGGACGGCACATCTCCACCAACGGGCGTGACCTCGCCGCCCAGCTCCAGCGGCTCGTGCGGGCCTGGCCCGTGCGTGTGCGCGAGCTGAACCTCGTCGGCCACAGCATGGGTGGGCTCGTCATTCGCAGCGCTTGCCACTACGGCAGGCACAGCGCCACCCTGAGGGACCGCCTTCGGTGCCGTGGCCCGTGGCCGGGGAAGGTGCGGCGGGTGGTGCTGCTCGGCGTGCCCAACTGCGGCGCCAACCTCGAGGCGATCGCCAACCTCACGAGCGCGGCGCTGTGGTCGGTCCCACTCCCCACGACCCGGTTGATCGGGGCTGGGCTCGACCGGCGCAGCGAGGGGATCAAGGACCTCCGCTGGGGGGCGGTGCTCGACGAGGACTGGGTGGAGCGCGACCCCGGTGCCACGGGGCGCCCCCCGCTCCATCGCGTCCGGGTCCCTCGGCACGCTCGGGTCCTCGCCGTCGCCGGCTCGCTCGCCGACCAGCGGGACGCCGGCCGTCCCTCCACGGTCAACCGCGTGCTCGGCGACGCGCTCGTGACGGCCGCCAGCGCGCACGGACTGGTCGGCGGCGACGGCCCCGCTCTCTTCCCGGTCGTCGCGGTGCGGCTCTGCCCGAAGACGAACCACATCGCGCTCGCCAGTCGACCCGAGGTCTACGACGAGATCGTCGAATGGTGGGACACATCCCGCTGACTCAGGTCCTTCGCCCTGTCGGATGGCCCGCCTCTCCACCGTCGTGGCGTGTTGCAGATGGACGTCCAGCCCCACCCCACGGTGCCGGACCTTGAGCAAGGGGGGACAGGATGGACGACCCAGTTGCCGCGGCCCTGATCGGTGTCTCGGGCGTGGCTGGACGGCGTAGCGCGCGACCGGGAGGGGGGAACCGGACTTCGCGACCCCGACCAGGCACGACCCTGGCCGACCCCGACTGGTGCACTGTCAGCTGATAGCCAGCTGAGGGGACTCGACTCGGGACGACCACCAGGACCACCAGTCCTGTCGGGCCGTGGCGAAGGCGTCGTCGTCCAGTCCGTGGGTGGTCAGGGTGATGTGGACGGCGCCCTGCCGGTCGGAGTCGAGGGTCTCCCTCGTCGCCAGGACGACCAGGCTGTCGCCTTGCTCGTCGGTGACCATCCCTCGCTGGAACCGATCCTGGTACCACGGCGTCCCGGGAAGCCGCTCCTGCAGGGCGCCGCACACGGCAGCCGCGGCGGCCTTGCCGTCGAGAAAGATCGTCCGCCGCCGGTCGGCAGACTGACGCTCCAGGGCCTCCTGCATCTGCTCGAACAGACTCTGCTTCTCCATGCAGAACAGTGTGAAGCACCGCGCCCACCAGCGAAATCAGGGATGCCCCCGAGATCACGTTCGGGTTAACCCCATGCCGTCCAGTTGCTACAGAGTCGTGATTGGGGGCCGCAACGCCGACGTCCTCGGCCATGCTCCAGCCGGCTTCGACTCAGATCGGGGAGCCGGCACACGACCATCCGTCACGCGTCGGGCAGCCAGCTCCCGTGGAACCCGAACGGCACCCGAACCGGCAGGTGGACGGTCGCCACCGGCGGGCCGGTGAAGTCCTGGGCGTTGAGCACGACCACGTCGCTGCGGTCCTCCACCGCGTCGTAGACGTAGGCCACCACCCAGCCGTCGTCCTCGGCGGCGCCGTCCGATCGGGGCACGAACACCGGCTCCAGGCCCATGCGCCCCGGGCCGTGGTCGTGGATCTCCCGCGTGCCCCGGGCGAGGTCGTGCTTGATGGCCGGGCCGTGCTCGATGCCCTCCCCGAACGCCGTCGCGTAGCCATAGCGGTGGGCCTGGCCCGTCAGGCGCTCGTCGATGCGGGGGAACTCCTGCCCCGCATCGTCCAGCGTCGAGGTGGCAAGGGTGCCCCGGGCCAGGTCGAGCGTCCAGCGCTCCAGGCAGGGCAGTCCCTCGTACGGGCCGTTGTAGAGCGTGGCGAACATCTTGGGATGGCGCACGAGGTCGATCACGACGGTGCCCCCGCCGTCGCCGTCGAAGGCGTTGAGCGTGTGGAACACGAAGCACGACGGCGCCTCGAACCACCGCACCTCCGCGGCCTTGCCGGCCAGAGGGAGCAGGCCGACCCGGGGCGGGTGCTCGGGGTTCCACCGGTAGGGCAGCGATGCCCCGGCCGCCGCTGCCTCCATGTTGAACGTGACCGGCAGGTCGAACAGCACGATGAAGCGCTCGGTGATGGCGCAGTCGTGGACCATCGGGGCGTCGGGCACCGGCACCCGCTCCTCCCGGCGCACCCGGGCGTCCGGCCCGACCACGACGTGGCGGATGTGGTCCCACGACCAGTGGTAGGTCACGCCGTGCAGGTTGCCGCTCGCCGGGTCGCGGTGGGTGTGCGCGGTGAACGACCCGTCCAGCGTCCCGCCGAAGTCGCAGCGGCCCACCGTCTCCAGCTCGTCGGTCAGCTCGACCGGCGAGTTGCCGGCCTCGACCAGGGCGAACGTCCGGCGGTCGACGCCGATCACGTGGGTGTTGACGACCTCGCCACCCCCCACCCAGCGGTTGCGGTACCAGGTGGCGCGGCCGCCCTCGAGTCGCACGCCGTGGACCATGCCGTCCCCGGTGAACCAGTGGTACGTCGCGGGGTCGGGGGCCGCCTTGGGGTTGGGGCCGATGCGCACGAGGCGCCCGGTCATCTCCTCGGGCAGGCGCCCGGACACGGGCAGCTCGCCGGTCGTTACCTCCTCGGTCACCGGGGCGAAGTTGCCGTCGAGGAACGAGAGCGTGGTGGTCATCGGGGATCTCCTTCGTATCCGAGGACGAGGACGGACGACAGGGCGCCCAGCCGGTCGAGAGGTTCGGGACCGGCCACCGCGCCGAGTCCGCCGTGGAGGGCGAGCGTGGCGAGCCCGTGGACGTTGGCCCACAGCACCGCCGCGAGGTCCCGGGCCGGGACGCCCGGCTGCCAGCCGTCGGCTTGGGCGGCCTCGACCAGGTCGACCAGCTGCTGGAACGACCGGAACCCGGCGGCCTGGTAGTCGGGGTCGGAGGTGTCGACCCGCTCGGGCCGGAACGTGACCGAGAACACGCCGGGGTCGGCGAGGGCGAAGCGGAGGTACGCCCGGCCGGCGACGCCAAGCCGGTGCCGCGCTCCGGGCGGCGGGTCGCCGGCATCGGCGGCGGCCTTCTCGGCCGCGGCGAGGTCGATGTCGATGGTGTCGACGAGTCGGTCGAACCCCTCCGTGGCCAGTGCCGCTAACAGCGACGCCAGGGTGGGGAAGTGGCGCAGCGGCGCCCCGTGGGACACGCCGGCGCGGCGGGCGATGGCGCGGAGGGTCAGGCCCTCCAGCCCCTCGTCGGCCAGCACGTCACGGGCGGCCTGGAGCAGGCGGTCCCGGGGCCGGGGCTGGGTCATCCGGCGACCAGCAGGCCGATGCCGAGGACGTCGGCGCCGGCGGGGATCAGCACGACGAGCCGGTTGGGCTCGGCGGCGCCGGGCCGGACGACGACAGGAAGAAGCCACCGGGCAGGAACCGGGCGGCGATCGGGACGAATGCCCGGGCCACCAACTCGGCCACGCCGGTGAGCGTCGCCGGCCGGCGGCCTGTCACGATTCGGAACATGAGGGGCGCTGCCGGACTGGACGGTGACGAGTCTGGGGCAGAGGATCCCGGCGAGGATGCGGACGCATCGGACACCTCCATGTTGACAGTGTCTACCGAAGTGTAGACACTGTCAACTCTTCAGGCGCAGTGGGTGCCGGACCCCGTGGGTAGCGCATGGGGTGGACCCATGTGCCCTGGTACACGATCCGCACCGAGCGCTTCTCCGCCGACTTCGGCGTCGAGGAGTGGTTCGGCACCTGTTGATGGAGATCACCTGCGCCGGATGCGGCTTGTGTCGTTCGCAGGCCGGGCCTTCAGCCGACGGCGACGCCGCAGCCTTGCGGTGCCGGCGTGTTCACGATGAGTCCTGGCTGGCCGCATCCCGTGGCGCCATGGGCTCTCGGCCCGAGCTGGCGCCAGCGCGAGCGGCCGGATCACCGAGCCGCTGGAAGCGGCCACCGAACACGAGGGCGCTGAGCAGGAACCAACCCCAGCCCACGGCCGTGCCCGCCGCCACGTCGGTGAGCCAGTGCACGCCGAGCAGAGCTCGGGACGCAGCGACGGCCATGCTGATCAAGCCGGCGATACCCGCCGCGATCGCGCGGCCACGTCGCGACCAGTCGCGGGCGATGACGAGCGCCAGAGCGAACCACGTCGCCGCGGCCGCGGCCGAATGACCCGACGGAAACGAAGAACCCGACGTGCCGACGAGGTGCATCACCGGGGGCCGCTCGCGGTCCACGAGCCACTTCAGCCCGTTGTTGATCAACACCACACCGGCCAGCACGACGAGAAGGAACAGAGCGACGTTGAGATTGCGGTGGCGGATGAAGTCGTAGGCGGCCACGAACGTGACGGCCACCGCGAGGTACTCGGTGCCGCCGAGATCGGTGAGCCGGTCGAGGACGCTGGTCGACCACGACGTGGCGTTGCGGCTTCCCCATTCAGCCACCGCCTCATCCCATGCGGCCAAGCCCGAGTCGTGCCCCACCATGTCGAACAGGGAACCGACGATGAGGGCCGACCCCAGAACGATCGCCAGCGCGACGACCAGCATCAGACCGCCGGCCACCTGGCGATCGATCGAACGGGCCGTCGCACCGAAGCGGGGATGGCGCCCGAGCCAGCGCACCAACCACCGCTCCTCTCGATCGGGGTCGATCGGATCCGGTCCGCGAGGCGACCGCGACAACGCCCACACCACAAGGGCCGCCAACGCGGCGGCCACGAGGACTGCGACCGTGGCCTGCATCGCCTTCGAGCTCTCAGTCGGATCCGGCGAGGCGCTGGCGCGGCGCCGAGATGACGCAGAACAACCCGTACAGCACCAGCGCGACGGCGGCGAAGCCGACGAGCACGGCACCGAATGTCGAGCCGGTCACGTCCCGCAGCGCGCCATCAATGCCCTTCGCCTCGTGCGGCCGGAACCGCACTGCGGCACGGATGAGAAGCCAGCCCACCAGCCCCATCACGATGCCACGGCCTACCCAGCCGACGCGCCCGATCGTCACGATCGACTCGTGGCTGACCGGGCCCACCCCGCGTGGCTCGAGTTCGTCACGGAACATCGCCCCCACACCTCTCGCGACGAAGAAGACGCCGAGCGCGACAACGGCGATCCCGAGGCCGCCAACGAGCCATCGCCCACCTGTCTTGTCCATCAACTCGGTGGTCAAGCGCTCGACCCTGACATCGTCGCTCTGGGAGCTTCGTTGCGCCGCCTCATGGTGGGCGAACGACAGTGCCGACCACGCGAGCACGGAGTACAAGGCCGCGCTGACGAGGTACCCCGCCCGCGTGAGCCATGCCTTGGCGGAGTTCTGGGCGGGCAGGACGACCGACACGAGCCGCCACGCGGTGTAGAGCGCCAAGCCGACGGCGAGGGCGTACAACGCCACCTCCCCGAACGAAGTGTCGGCGATCTCGGCCACTGCACCCACCGGGCTGGCCTCCCCTCGACCGGTGTTGGACGCCGAGGTACCCGAGCCGTGGAGCGCGACGGCCCCCGCCAGGAGGCCGAGCACGCCGTAGACGACGCCTTTCGCCACCCATCCGAGCCGGGCCACCGTGACGAGCGATCGATGGCGATGCGCCAGGTGTTCGACCGTTCGGGATCCGGTTTCATTTGCGAGTGTCGTATTCGTCATCAGCCCCCCTGGGTCGTGAGGTCGAGCCGGCGAACCCGCTCGGGCACAGACGAGTCAGCCTCGCGGTCGGCTTCGCGGTCGATCTCGTCGACGCCCTTGGCGAATGCACCCCGCACCACGTAGAGCGTGCCGACACCCAGCAGCATCCCGGCGACGACATCGATGGGGTGATGCATGCCGCGCTCCGCTCTCGAGAACCCGACCGCCAACGGCGCGGCAACCGCCACGACCACGAAGATCGCCCGCACGATGCGGTTGCGCGTGTGCCAGCACACGACGATGAACAGCCCGACGTAGAACGCCACGGCGGCGCCGGCGTGGCCCGAAGGGAAGCTGCCGGAGGGAGCAGGCGGGTCGAGCTTTTCGACGGGCGGGCGGTCCCGGTCGACGATGAAGCTGGCGATGACGAACACCGTTGCCTCGAGACCCACGGCGATGGCGAGGAACACGCCGTCGTGCCAGCGGCGGACGATGAGCACGAAGGCGCCGCCGACGACGGCCACGAGGGCCACCTTGACCAGCGTTTCCGACAGCATCGACCCGTACTCTGTCGACGTGTTCAAGGCCGGCGTGCGGTGGTCCTCGAGCCACTCCGCTCCCGCTCGATCGGCGTCACCGATCGGTCCATCGTCGAGGGACCACATGAACACCAGCCCGACGCCGGTGGTCACGACGAGCAGGAGAAGCCCGCCGAGGAGGAGGTGCACCAGGGCGCCCTTGCGTACGGGCCAGGCTCGCATCCATCGATCGTCGCGAGCGGCCTCCCGCCCGTGGACGGCTTCCACTGCGCCGCTCATGACGCCGGAACGAGGATCGGGACGCGACCGGGGAGGACGGAGACCTTCAACTTCTTGGTGGGCTGTCTCGCACCTCCGTCCACCTCCCAGGGCATCTTGCGGTCGAGCCGGATCGTCACCTTGGTCGCCGGCGTGATCTGCACGAGCGGCGACGACTCGATCCGGCCGAGTACCGCGCGCAGACCGACGCGCAGCCAGTCGGTGCGGCGCCGGGCGGACAGGACACCCACGTCGAGCACGCCATCGTCGCACCGAGCGTTCGGGAAGACCTCGACGCCGCCGAGGATCCGGCCCACGTTGCCCACCAGCACACACACGGCTGGACCCTCGAACCACTTCTCACCGTCGACCCGGACCTTCACCTTGGCCCGCGCGCGGCGGAGGTTCTTGACACCGGCGAGGACGTAGGACAGCCGGCCGAGTCGATCCTTGGCCTCGTCGGCGTCGAGGATCATCAGCGCGTCGAAACCCGTCCCGGCCATGACCGCGAACGCCTCGCCGTTGATGAGGCCTACGTCGATCGGCCGCGGCAGGCCATGCAGGGCGATGTCCACGGCCTCACGCACGTTCTGCGGAATGCCGAGCGAGTGGGCGAGCAGGTTGGCGGTGCCGGCGGGCAGGATCGCCAACTCCAGCTTGGCGTCCTCGGCGACGATCGTGTCGATGCAGCGCCGCACGGTGCCATCGCCGCCCCAGACGAGCAGACGTTCGATATCCGAGTCGAGCAGGCGGCGGATCTGCTTCGGTGCCTGCTTGCTCTTCTCCACCCCGCACCAGAGGGGGTCCGGGTAGCCCGCGTCGGCGAGCGCTGTGCGCAACTCGCCCAGACCGTCCCCGAGCGTCTTGCGCTCGTGTACCAGCACTCCCAACGTCGTCATGGAGCCTCCCTCCAGGCGTTCGAGGGTTACCCGTGCACGACGTCCTCCATCCGGCCCGCAGGTCCATGGCGTGGTAGCAGCGGATGGCCAAGGATCTGGGCACGCCCCACGACCCGGCGTTCCATGCGTCTACCCGATCGACCCGACGACGGCGTCATGTCTTCATCTCTTTCGGCCTCCTGCCGGAGACGTAGAGCGCGGTGCACGGCAGCCGGACGGTGCCATGGGGGCCGCGGAAGGGGTCCCACGCACGTGTGACGCGGTCCCAGACGTCTTGCCGTACCGGCTCGGGCTGGTCGGCGATGAGCTCGGTGATGGGCGGCGCGACGTCGCGGATCCACTCCGTGCACGCCTCGGCGGTCGCAGTCTCGTAGACGGCGAGCGCGGTGCCGGCCACCACGTCGGTGAACCCTGCATCGCGGACGAGGCCTTCGAGCAGTCCGTCTGAGCCGAGCGCGAAGGGGCCCGGCCCAGCGGCCGGAGGTTCGATGCCGAGAGCTTCGATCATGACCGCGACCGGTGTCGCAAACGCAACCTTGTCCGGCGTCGCCCACACCGCCACCGCGAGTCGGCCGCCCGGCCGCAGTGCTGTATGTAGGCGGCGCAATGTCTCGAGCGGGTTGCTGATGTACATGATCGTGGCGCGGCTCAACACCACGTCGAGGCTGGCAGGCGCCAACTCGAGCGCCTCGATGTCGGCCTCGACGAAGGACACATTGGACAGGCCGGCAGCCCGGGCGCGGGTCTCCGCGAAGGCGAGCATGTCCCCCGAGATGTCGAGACACGTGACGTGGCCGTCCGGGCCAACTGTCCGCGCGGCGCTGAGGCCCGGCTCGCCGTATCCCGAGCCGACGTCGAGCACGTGGTCGCCACGTTGCAGGCGGGCCCGTTCCAGCAGGACCCGGGTCACGGCCGGACCGGCGTCCTCGGCTTCCAGAGTCCGGAGCCACTTCTGCCACCCGGCCGCGGCTGCGGTCCACTCGCGGCGGACGCTCGCCTTGTCGTCGTGGTCGTCGTTGATCTCGCTGCTGCTCACTGGCCGTTCCCTTCTTCGTGGTCGTTGCTGGACCGTACGAAGGGGGTCGGGAGCCGACCATCGCCGAGATCAGGTACGCGATCGCATACCTGATCCAGTAGGAGCGTCATCCAGGGCATCGCGAGTCGCCCAGGTGGCGATCTCGGAACGGCTGGCCGCGCCGAGGCGCTCGAGGATGTTGCGCACGTGCGTCTCAGCCGTGAATCGACTGATCCCGAGTCGCAGGGCGATCTGCTTGTTGGTGAAACCCTGGGCAACGAGCTTCGCCACCGCCAGCTGCCGGGCCGTGAGCTGGGACGGATCGACGTCGGACGCCGCCGCGTCGCCTGACGCGAGGGCGGCCAGTGCCTCGATCCGCTCGAGAGCCTCCGCCACCGCCGTGCCGGCGTCGAGCGCGCTGCCGGCAGTCTCGTGGCGGGCACGCGCCGCGCCAGCGAGGCTCTCGTCGAGCCGTGATCGCAGCAGCGCTCGCTGCCGATCGCTCATGAAGGGGAGGTGACGGTCGCCCACCGCACCGGCAAGGCGAGCGGCGGTCTCGACGTCGCCGAGGGCGACGAAACCGAGCGCCATCGAGTGCAGGACGGACCAGACCCGAGAGTCCCCCCGCAACAGCCAGTCGCGGGCCGGGGAACGCAGCACCAGCAGGCCGTCCAGCGGGGCTCCTGCTCGCACCTGCGCGGCGCCGAGCTCGATCGCGGCGTGGTTCAGCATCAGGAAACTGTGACTCTGCTGCGCCGCCTCCCAGAACAGCTCACGTTGCTCATCGCTG
>Ga0209382_10010252_pt1 | contig 11691 bp, 12 predicted proteins | sample SoiMetdeltSBSDD5_FD_187599 | JGI IMG/M metagenome (GOLD analysis project Ga0209382, IMG submission 187599) | Bulk soil microbial communities from a Populus tree surrounding site in Tennessee, USA - Soil MetaG P. deltoides SBSDD5 (SPAdes) (version 2) | ecosystem: Environmental > Terrestrial >...
CTGGGTGTTCCGCGCAGACTCAGGCATGCACGTCCGCGAGCCCAGCTCGTCGCCACCACTTGATGGTCCGCGGCGGGACGAGGTCCGGCAGCCAGCCGGCGCGGCCACGGCCAGCGCATCTGCCCGTTCGCCGCACTCGAGATCGCCACCGGTCAGGTCACCGCGGCGTGCAAGCCGCGGCACCGGCACCAGGAGTTCCTGGCGTTCCTCAAGCAGGTCGCTCGCGCCCATCCCGGGCGCGAGCTGCACCTGGTGATGGACAACTACGCCGCCCACAAGCACCCCAAGGTCAACGCCTGGCTGGCCGACAACCCCCGCGTGAACGTGCACTTCACCCCCACCCACGCGTCCTGGATGAACCTGGTCGAGGTGTGGTTCTCCATCATCGAGCGCCAGGCCATCCACCGCGGCACCTTCGGCTCGGTCAAAGACCTCAACGCCAAGATCCGCGGCTTCATCACCGGCTGGAACGACCGATCACAGCCCTTCGTCTGGACCAAAACCGCCGACCAGATCCTCAAGAAAGCGAACCGTCAGAAGACCTCAGACGCAGGGCACTAGGGACGCGGTGTGTCCACTGATGTCGCATTGGTGGCATCCGAGGCGACAAACTCGGTCACTTGGCAAACAAGTTCGCGCTTAGGCTCCGATTTAGGTGAAGCGATCAGTGATAGCTTATGAACAACATGCCACAAAGCAATCCGGCGATACATCTCGTTAGACAGATTTTGCGGACCACTTCCTTCTCGGTGGAGAGAGCGACCTTCATAGCTGATCTTTCCGACAATTGACCGCTCACTCCCAAGTGACTGCCGCCCTTGTTGGAGATGCCCAGCGATGTAGCAACCTCCCGGACGTGCTCCTCAGACAAACCGACCCGAAGAGACACGGTTATCTCAGTTGACCCCCCCGGTGGGAGTTGTGTGGTTGGATCCTCGCGCCGCCAATATTGCGTATAAACGGTGTGCAATCTCCAACCTCCCACTTCCTCCCAGTCTAATTGCGACGCGCCGCGCGCATGTAGTAGCGCCCTGATCGCTCTTCGCTCCTGGAAGTGGACTGCGGTTGCAGGAATCATAGCCAATATGCCCCTGCTAACGCTGGTGCTGGTCTCTCCGCTTATTCTGTCGCCCAGCCGTGCCGTGGCGAGATTGTTTTCGATCATGAGGAACAGGGACTGATTGAGATCCCAACGCGCGATCTCCGCCGGCTCCGACGCTATCGGAGGCGGTGTTCCATCCCGGGCAAACTCGGGAGGAGGGCCAATATCCATAGGCCCATTCTAACCCGCAGTGCCCACGCTGCGGATGTTCCCAAGGCTGGATGCACTCCTGCATGGATCTACTCAATTGCTCCCGTGGCTTGCCACATCCTGCTAAGAAAGAGCAGCGAGCACTTGCCATCGATCGGCGCATGAGGAGCTTTCCGATCGGACCCGCGGTGATGCAACCGATGTCGCTGTGCCGTCTGTTCAATCACCCAAGGTCGGCGTATCGCCTCACCGAGCGGATCTGCCGCTGAGAGCGTGTCCTGCGGCCCGGATCCGCCGCGATCCGCGCGCTTAGGTGTCGCACATCAGTCGACCACAGCGGCCGAGGCGGTCGACCTGCTGCGGTGGTACGAGGCGTTCGAGGAACGGCAGTTCAGGCAGAGCGGTGAGAACGAGGCTGCGGACGACATCGCCCAGCGCAGGGCCGTCCCTCGATGCCATGGCGGCCGACGCGGCGCGTCGACTCGACGGGGTCCCGGCGTGTCCGAGGATCTTCGCCGAGGACGACAGGAACCCGACGCTGGCCCTGCCGACGATGTTCGCGAACTGTACCGAGGCCCGGGCGTCCGCGTGCCGTTGCCGCTGCGCCCCGGAGACAAGGGCTGGAACCCCGGGCTCGACCGCCACAACGACGGCAGGGCCTGCGAGCCGTGACCGATCGACGACGCATCGGCGGACGACCTCTGCGGCGTCCTCGGCGGACCCAGTGTCGTGTCAAACTCTCGTCATGCGGTGGGGAATCTGGTTGGCGAGTGGGAGCGTGGTCGCAGCGCTGGTTGCGGGCGGCGGGATCCTGGCGGTCGGCGACGACGATGCCTCGCCCAAGATGGACAAGCAGCAGATGCTCCAACTCGGCGACACGTGCACAGCGGCGGTGCGCAGGCAACTGCATCCGCGTGAGGTCGAGCTCACCGAGCGAACCGAGTTCGATGACCTCGGCGCCGGCCGCTACCGGGTCACTGGAACGGTGAACTGGAAAGCCGCGTCGACGGACAACCTGATCGACTACAGCTGCGACATCTCGTGGCCCGGCCTCGAACTGTCGGAGGTGTCGACCGAGCACCGGTGACGGACTAGTCGGCCGCGATCCGGCTCGGCGGCGGCACAGCCTGATACGCACCGTGCCACGCCAGCGTTCGCATGGTCCTCAGCGGATCGGGCCGGGCGGATACGGGCGGACCCGGAGCTCGGCGGCCTCGAGCGTGGCGGAATTGTTCGGCCGACGGTCCGTGGCAGTCGGCGATCACCAGCGCCCAGGCCACCATCCGGCGGAACACAGCACAGGTCCGTCGGGTGAGGCGGGCGTGGTCAGGTGAGGTCGCGGATGTGCAGGACCGAGCCGTTGTCGATGTCTCGGTCGAGTAGTGACCAGATCGCGCGGGCGGCTTGCTCGGGTGGTGTGAGGGCGCCGTTGAGTTTCATGTCGCGGAAGCGCGGGGCGTGCGGGAACGCTAGGTCGTCGCAGGCGCGGATTTCGTCTTGCATCGCGGTGTCCACCGCACCGGGTGCGAAGGATATGACGCGGCATGGGTGAGTGTGGCGTTGTTGCTCGAGGCCGACGACGCGGACCCACTGGTCGATCGCGGCCTTGCCGGCACAGTAGCTGGATTCGCCTTCGTAGGGGTGGTGTGCGGCGCCGGAGGAGACGATGATGAGGTGCTTGTCACAGGTCAGGTGGGCGGTCACGCGGAGGAAGGTGTGACCGAGGACCTGGGCGGCGGCGGAGTTCAGCAGCACGTTGCGGGTGTAGGCCGCGGTGTCGACGGTGCCGGCCGGGCCGAGCGGCGTCAGGGTGCCCGCGTTGTGCACGAACACCAGCCGGTCGCCGTTGAAGGTGGCGAGTCGTTGTTGGAAGTCTTGCTCGATCAGCGGCCAGGTCGCCGGGTCGGCGAGGTCGGCGGCCACGTGCTGGGTTCCGGGAGTGCCGCCGCGGCGGGAGATGTCGACGACCTCGGTGATCTCGGCGTTGTAGGGAATGGTTGTGGCGAGGGCGGCGCCGATGCCCGAGGAGGCACCGGAGATCCAGACCAGCATCCGGGTCAGGGCGCGGTTGGCCGGCCTGGCGGCCCCGCCTGGTATGGGCCTGGGTCGTCGAGGCGCGCGGCGGCGCCGTTGTAGCGAAGTGTTCACAGTGTCTGAGGAACGCGGACGTCGCGGCAACCCCACGGCCGCCGGGATCGTTCCTTCCCTCCCATTGGGGAACAGTCTCCATGCCGAACGGCCGCAGGTCGATGCCTGTGCGGACCCGGCACTTCACGGGCACGCGACGACACGCCGCGCCGCGGCACGCCGCGTGCTCGCACCCGGCTGGGACGTAGCGGTCGGCCGCAGCAGATGCGGGTCTCGATCGACCCGGTACGGGGACCGGGGGCGCGACTTGTGGACCACGGCGCGAAGTGCAGCAGGGCCCGTGCGCCCGCCCGGGGCCGCGAAGGGGCCTGATGTCGACGAGAGCGCCGGACGCCACCAGCCCATGCATCAGGGCAGGCGGATTACCCGGTGACCGCGTCGCGCCTGGGGGTCCGTCGCCCGGCGTGAATGTGGCGTATCAAGCGTTGCAGGCTACCTGTCCGTACAGGTGAGCGCGCACCGCGCGGAGGGGGCAACCGACATGAGTTCCACAACCGACGACCCGGCTGGCGGCGCGATCGGGCCGGATCGGGCCGAGCCTATGTGCGTCGCACCGGCCCAGGCCCACACAAGCAGTGGATCACCGTGGACGTTCGCAGTCTTGACCTCGACGGCTGGGCGTAAGTGCGTCGTCGACTGCTGTGCGCGGTGCTCGCGCTGATGGCTGTCGCCGGGTGCACCGAGGGCGTGCACGCCGGTCAGGCCGACAATACGCCGCCGGAGTTCCGTGTCGACTTCTTCGGTCTGCCCGGGCCGCGACCTCGCCGAGTGGCGCCGTTGCCCAATGGCTACGTCGGCTCGCTACCGACCTCGCAGATCGCCAGACTCGGCCGCACCTATCAGATCGTCGCGCGGCTCAGCGACCCGGACAGCGGGGTCGAATCGTTCGAGATGACCGAGGGCAAGCCGCTGGCCGAGTGCTGGAGTCCAGGCCGGACGACCATCGACGCGCGGGGACCGCTGCTGTCGCCGGTCAAGCCGAGCCAGTCTTGGCGCAGCCCGGATCTGCTGCCCGGCGGCAACCCGACACCAACCGGCGCATTGCCGCGGGACCGGATACTCGCCCTTGCTATCGACACCAGCGTGTTCGGCGGTTGCCCGGCTGGCAAGGAACTGCGCTGGGTCATCACCGTGGTCTTCGCCGGCACGAACGGTGCGGGCATGCGACCTCGCGGCGGGCTCCTGCGCGACGAGCACTACTGGGGGACTACCGTGCTGACCATCCTCCGGCCGGCGTCGGCGTAGCGAAACCCAGTCAGGTTGGCCCGACGAGCAGTTCGGCAGGGTCGGGGTCATGGCGCGGCTCCGCGCTGGGCGGACAACTCGGCTTGTAGTCGGGCGGGGTCGAGGCCGTGCGCTGCGAGGATTTCGGTGGCCGGGTTGCTGGCACCGATGCTCCATCCCAGCTGGGTCAGGTGTTTGCGGCCGCGCCGCCCCAAGCCGGTGCCGTACGGGTCGGCCGCGTCTTGCAAGACCCCGTACAAGAGGTGTTCAGGACCTATGCCGCGGCGCCCTTGGTTGTCCGCGTACTCGATCGCGAGGGCCAAGGCCCGCTTGGCGAAGAAGGGCTTCCCGCACAGCGGGTTGCGGCGGCGACCGCCACCACGCCACCACGGCCGTCGACTGGCCCGCCAGACCGCCTCGCCGACCGCGTCCGGACCGAACGCGGCTTTCAGCTTGCGTTCGACCTGGCCGACGTCGATCCCCACGGTGCGCAGAGTTGCGGCATCGTCGCCGCGCGACTGTGGGATGCCTCCCTCCGCTGTGAGCCGCGCCAGATCGGTCCGCGCGGCCGCGAGGTCCAAGCCGTGCTCGTGCAGGAACCGCTGGGCCGGCCCTGCGTCATCACCCAACAGGCCGAGGAGGACGTGCTCGTCACCGATGTAGCCGTGGCCGAGCTCCTCGGCCGCATCCAGCGCGGCGTGCATCACGCGCCGCCCCTCAGGCGTGAGCCGGTCCCACATCGCATTCACCGGCCCCGAGATCGCAGGGCATGTTTGTAGTGCACGGCCTGCTTTGTCACACCAAGCCGGCGGGCGATGTCCCGCCAGGACCAGCCCTGCGCTCGGGCGTTGTCGACCTGCAGCATCTCGAGCACCTCAACCAGACCTCGCAGCGCGACCACCGCGGCCAACCCGGTCTCGGGGTCCGGACTTGTCGCCGCCTCCACCATTCGCCTCGCCTCAGCCAGTTCCACACCCACCTCGTCAAGCTAGATTGACGCCTGCTCGATCGTCAAGTGTCTTTGACGCCGGCCGATCCGCGGCGACCAGCATCGGCCTCGAGCTGCAGTCCGCGAACTTCTCATGCTGGGGTCGTCTCCGTGGTCTGGTCCAGGGTTGACGATCGGTGGATGCGAACCAGTGAGCTGGCCAGTCGCGCCCCGTGAACACCGAGACGCTGCGCTACTACGAGCGCCGTGGGCTGCTGACCGAGCCGCCTCGGACACCGGGCGGTTACCGCGACTACCCGGCGACCGCGGTGGATCTGCTGCGGTTCATCAAGCGGGCACAGGAGCATGGATTCACCCTCGACGAGGTGGAGGAGCTGCTGCATCTGAACCACGGCGCGGCCCCGTCGTGACCACGCGTCGAGCTATCGGTCCGCGCTGGTGAGGTAGGGCCCTTCGACGTACCAGCGCCACCGCGCCAGCCCTCGCCTGTAGAGGTCGCGGATCAACCCTGCCGCCGCGATGAGTGCGATCGTCAGGCCGCCGGCGACCATGCCGATGCCGATGAGCGGGGTCCGCTGGTCGGCGGCCCACTGTCGCGCGTCGACCAGCGCCACAGCCTGCTGTGGGGCGGCCGGCCTGTAGATGATCTGCAGCGGTACGGCGTAACGGGTCCCAGGTGGCGGCGTTTGCAGGCCTTGGGCCATGCCCTGCGCGTCGTCCTCGTAGTCGACCAGCGGCGTCTGCAGCCACCCGCCGTCCGCGGTCTGGAAGCTGGCATGGACCCCGGCGACGGTCGGGTTTCCGCTGCCGCGTGCGACATCGACCTGCGTGGTGTCGGCGATCGCGAAATGGCCGGCTTCGAGCAGCTCGCGGCTGAGGTTCTGCCTCGGAAGGACCTCGAGCAGGACGATCGCGCCGCAGACCGCAACGATCAGACCGGGCACGACAAGCCAGATCGGTCCGCGGCCAGGCCAGCCGACCTTCCGCTTCACACATCCATTGTCGCTCGCCGCGCCGTCCGCGGCACTGATCCGACGCCTCCGTCCTATAAACGGCCGTTACTGCTAGTGATCGTGAGGTGCGCTGACTCATGCCGTTGTCCGTGACACGAAGTGAGGCAAATCCCTGAGGTTTCTGGGGCATAGCGAGCCTCTCGGCTGGAGCCCTGACGCGGGCAGATGCCACAGGTGGGAGCGCTCGTCACCCTCCGGAGGCGGGTGCGCAGGTTCGAATCCTGCCGGGGGCGCCCTCTCTGACCAGCGCAAACCCAACCGACCGGCGATTGAACCCCTCGCGGCTGGGCCGCCCAAGGCATCGACGGTCCTATCGCCCGCACGCCACGATCACCATCGAGCCGGTCAATGACGGGCACCGCTTGGCGTCTGGGCAACGCTGACCTGGAATACCCGTAGGGGGTATATTGCTGGGGTGGGACGACGAGACACCGACAACGCGAAGGGAACGGCGATGACTCGGCGCTCCGAGAACCAGCACGTGACCCAGCAGGACGACCCTCACCCGACTGAGGCTGACGGCGCCACCTCCGGGCGGCGACCGGGGACGACCGCCGCGCACCATGAGCACGGTGAGCCCGGTGAGCCCGGCCTGCACGGTGAGCACCCCGCGCAGGACGGTCACACCGGCCACGCTGGGCACACCGGTCATGACAAGCATGCTGGTCACGATCCGGAGATGTTCCGGCGCAAGTTCTGGCTGAGCCTGCTGTTGACGCTGCCGATCGTCGTCACGAGCGACATGGTGATGGACTGGTTCGGCTACAGCCTGGACTTCCCGGGTATCGAGTGGGTCGGGCCGGTGCTCGGCACGTTTGTGTTCTTCTACGGTGGCTGGCCGTTCCTGATCGGCGGCGTGCGGGAGGCGCGCGACCGCGCGCCCGGGATGATGCTGCTGATCTCCATGGCGATCACCGTCGCGTACGTGGCCTCGCTGGCAACCAGTCTGGGTTGGTTCGACCTGGACTTCTGGTGGGAGCTGGCTGCGCTGGTCACGATCATGCTGCTGGGCCACTGGCAGGAGATGAAGGCGATCGGGCAGGCCCAGGGCGCGCTGGCGGCGCTGGCCGCGCTGCTGCCCGACGACGCCGAACGGGTCGATGACCACGGCGTCGAGACGGTACCCGTGACCGGGCTGCGGGTGGGTGACGTCGTACTCGTGCGCCCGGGTGCGCGGGTGCCCGCCGACGGCGAGATTGTCGACGGCTCGGCCGAGCTGGACGAGTCGATGATCACCGGTGAGTCCCGGCCGGTGACTCGCGCGGTCGGTGACCGGGTGGTGGCCGGCACGGTGGCCACCGACTCGGCGATCCGGCTGCGCGTCACGGCCGTCGGGGAGGACACCGCGCTGGCCGGGATCCAGCGGCTGGTCGCCCTGGCGCAGCAGTCGCGGGGACGCGCGCAGGTATTGGCCGACCGGTTCGCGGCGATGCTGTTCTACATCGCGACCGGCGCCGCGCTGGTGACCTTCGTCGTGTGGTGGTCGCTGGGCGACCTGGACCAGGCGGTGGTCCGCACCGTCACCGTGTTGGTGATCGCCTGCCCGCACGCCCTCGGTCTGGCGATCCCGCTGGTGATCGCAATCTCCACAGCGGTCGCGGCCAGGGCCGGCATCCTGGTCAAGGACCGGCTGGCGCTGGAGCGGATGCGGACCGTGGACGCGGTGCTGTTCGACAAGACCGGCACCCTGACCAAGGGCGCGCACACCGTCACCGGCGTCGCCGCGGCCGGGTTCACCGAGGACGAGGTGCTGCGGCTGGCCGGCGGGGTCGAGGCTGACAGCGAGCACCCGCTCGCGCGCGCCATCGTCAAGGCTGCCGAACAGCGCGGCGGCACGGCCAAGGCCAGCGACTTCCAGTCGCTCACCGGCCGCGGCGTCCAGGCCATCATCGACGGAACCGGGTACGCCGTGGGCGGCCCGGCCTTGCTGCGCGAGCTGAACGTCACCGTGCCCACCCAGCTACAGGCACCGGCCGAGGCATGGTCCGCCCGCGGCGCCGCGGTGCTGTACCTGGTGCGGCTCGATGAGCGTGCACCGGTCGCGATCGGGGCGATCGCCTTGGAAGACGAGGTCCGCCCGGAGGCCCGGGATGCCGTCGAGCAGCTGCGGGCCCTCGGCGTAGGCAAGATCGTCATGATCACCGGCGACGCCGAGCCCGTCGCCCGAGCCGTGGCCGCGGATCTCGGGTTCCGCCACGGCGTGGACGAGGTGTTCGCCGAGGTGCTTCCGGCCGACAAGGACAAGGCCGTCAGCCAACTGCAGGCCCGCGGACTGACCGTCGCGATGGTCGGCGACGGCGTGAACGACGCCCCGGCACTGGCCCGGGCCGATGTCGGTATCGCCATCGGCGCCGGCACCGACGTGGCGATCGAGTCCGCCGGCGTCGTGCTCGCCTCATCGGATCCGCGCGGCGTGTCCGCCGTGATCCGGCTGTCCAAGGCGTCGTACCGCAAGATGATCCAGAACCTTGCCTGGGCCGCCGGCTACAACATCATCGCCATCCCGCTGGCCGCCGGCGTGTTCGCCTGGGCCGGGATCACCCTCAGCCCCGCCATCGGCGCGGTGCTCATGTCGGCCTCGACCATCGTGGTCGCCCTCAACGCCCAACTGCTCCGCCGCGTCCAGCTCACCCCCGAACCAGACCAACGTGTCGCCCAGACGACGTCAGTGGGCTGACCTGGACGCCATCGGCTGGTAACCCGACCGGCAGCACGCGATGCCCCCGCTACGCTTGACAGGGTGAAGGAGGCGGCCCCCACCGGTAACGAGGAGGTCCGAGCTGCCGAGGTGATCGCGGCCTGCTGCCTGGCGACGGACCTGGGGATGGGCTTTCCGTTTGAGCACGGGCTGCACGCCACTCCGATGGCGCAACGGCTGGCCGGTCTACTCGGCGTCGACGCCGAGACGATGTCGCAGACGTAGTACTGCTGTCGCCTCACATACACGGGGTGCACCACGGATGCCGATATCTCCATCGCGATCTTTGGAGGAAACAGGAACCGAGGTCGTCGTACTGGCGCTGCATCGTGATCGTCCGAATCACTGGCGAGGGCGATCGCCTCGTCGTCGCGACTCTCCTGCGGACCGAGCAGGACGCCGGACGGGCGTGACGGTGAGACCTGTTCGGACTGGTGGCTCGACTACACAATGCGCCTCATCTCCGGCATCTGGCGGATCGACAAGCCAAGCTGCCCGGGGCCAGGCCCACGGCAGGTTGACTACGGCGCTGAGACCGGTGAGGAACTGCGGCGGCGTTAGCTCGGAGTCGGCGACCTTCAGTACGACGACCACCGAAGCCGTTGCCGGTAGCAGCGACCACAGCCGTGCAACCGGCGTACCCGCGATCGTGCTCACGACTCCTGCAAGCAGGCGCGCGGGGCGCCGTGTTCCCCAGCTGTCAACGAGTCCAGAGGACTGCGTGGTGGTCGAGACCGCCGGGATTGGTGGCGCTGCTGCCGACGATCTGGCCTCGGTTGTTGATGTCCTGGGCGCCGGTGGTGCTGCCGGCGAGACGCGGCAGTGCGGTCATCCGCCCTCGCTGCCACAAGAAGGCGTCGAAGTCGGTGTATCCGACCACCTGACCGCGGTTGTTGATGCCGGTCGCCTGGACGAAGGTGGCGCCGGGAAGCCTCCCGAGGTCGACGATCGTGCCGCGCGACCACAGGAAGGACCCGCTGCCGAAGAAGAACCCAGCGATCTGGCCGCGGTCGTTGATCGCCGACGCCTGCCCGAAGCGGGTCGTCAGGCTGGTGACGGATCTGCGCTGCCACCGGGCCGGCACACTGTTCATTCCGTCGACAGAGCTGTCACCGACGGCCACGCCGTGGTTGTTGATGTCGTTGGCACGCGCGAACCCGCCCTTGAGTAGGCCGAGATCGGTCATCCTCCCGCCGCGCCAGGAGAAGGCGTGCAGTGCTCCGGTCGCCGTCTCGCTGAAGCCGACGACCTGGCCGACGTCGTTGATCGCGGTCGCGTGGCTGAAGTGTCCGCCGAGCGTGCCCAGGTCGAGCTTGCGGCCATGCCTCCACAGCACGGCATGGGTAGACCCGTCGCGCCGCTCGCTGGAGCCGACGACCTCGCGGCGGTTGTTGACGTCCGAAGCGCTGCTGTTGCGACCTCCGAGCGTTCCGAGGTCCACCATCGTGCCGCGGCGCCACAGGAACGCATGCCGCGCCGGACCCGGCCGGACGTCGCTGTCGCCGACGACGTCGCCGCGGTCGTTGATCGCCGTCGCCTGGCTGCAACACCCTCCGGCGAGCGTGCCGAGGTCGACTGGCGTCAATCGTTTCGACGCCTCCGCCGGACCGGCTGTCCCGACCGCCAGCGTCGCGATCGCGACGGCCAGCAGGCCCACTCGATGAAATCTTGGATGCGTCATCTCGACCTTCCCCCTCCGATGACCCGGCCACGGTGGCCGCTGGTGTATGAGTTGACGCCCCGTCCCCGCTCGGAGTTGGCAGCCGAACGTCCCTGGTTTGCGTGAGCCTGTTGGCTTTACATCAGCTGGTGGTGGTGTTGTCTGGCTGGATGGAGCTGGCGGCGGGTGATCGGGCCGGGTTGCGGGCGTTGGTGAACAACCTGGGCGCGCCGGCGACGGTGGTCACCCGGGCGCGGATCGTGCTGTGGCACGCGGAAGGTCGGCAGAAGAAGCAGGTGGCCGAGCTTGCCGGGGTGTCGCGGCCGACGGTGGATCTGTGGCTGGGTCGCTATCGCGAGGAGGGCCTGGCGGGGCTGCTGGACCGGCCGCGTGGGGCTGGCCGCGAGCAGGTCACCGCGTCGATCCGGTCCCGGATCCTGGCGGCGTCGCGGACCAGCCCCCCGACGGAGACGGGCCTGTCACACTGGTCGAGCCGGGAGATGGCCGCGTTCATCGCCCGGACCGAGGGCGCCTATGTGCCCCACCACCATGTGTCCCACCACTATGTGGCCAAGCTGTGGCGCGACGACGGGATCAGGCCGCACCGGCAGGGCACCTTCAAGCCCAGCTTGGACCCGGCGTTCGCGGCTCCGCAGCCTCCCCAACTCAGGCGGTGATGTGCTGCCAGCCGGCCATGTAGACCGACGTACCAGCGCCGAGCGTCTTCCCGCCGGCGCTGTCCGGTAG